>Ga0209358_10000141_pt1 | contig 65297 bp, 64 predicted proteins | sample LauGreFa1BDMLBSN_2_FD_187574 | JGI IMG/M metagenome (GOLD analysis project Ga0209358, IMG submission 187574) | Freshwater lake microbial communities from Lake Michigan, USA - Fa13.BD.MLB.SN (SPAdes) (version 2) | ecosystem: Environmental > Aquatic > Freshwater > Lake | place: Lake Michigan, USA... | reverse complement strand
CCCCAACACCAGGCCCCCGCCTCACTTCCGCTTTATTCCCCCCCCCAACCATGCGGGCCATTGGATGGCATCACCCAACACCCCCCACCCACCATTCAGATGCGACACACAACGATTGTTGGGCCAACATCGAGCGTTTGCACCCATCATGGGCACCCACCACCACCACCATTTGAACGGCACCATGCTGCCTTCCCCATACCATCGCAGTCGAACACAATGCCCCACCCACCGAGTCCCAATCCGCATCATCTGCCACACAAAAATCATCCACCATCACGGTATACCCACCCGGGTCATACACCGGCGGGGCCTCAATCAGTTGGGCCATCACAAACCCCACCATCGATCCTTGATCATGTGAAACAGCCACCCAGGCAGCAAACCGGGGATTTTTGAGGCATGTATCCCACCAAGTACGTTGTGCCCGATCCCCTTCCGGGCCTGCCGATCGCCAAAAAACAGGCTGCTGGGCCTCATAGGCCTGTCGTTTTAAACGAGATAACTGACCCATCGCCACCAGGTCATGAGACTGGGCAGGTCGAACGATCACGCGATCACATTGCGTCATAAGGTGGCATGATACACCCCGACACCCCCATCAGGAAGGGACACCAACCACCACCTGTCAGCACCATCCCTGCACACGGGACACACCCCACCGGGTGTCATGATGCCATCGAACACCACACCCCCGTTGCGATTACCCCAACCGATACCCAACGGTAAAAATCCGTTCTTCGGTCGCATCCCGACGATAGGAATGATAGCGTGTCTGGCAACACGTACACTCACCCGACAATTGCAACGCCACCCTACCCAACGGTAAGACATCTGCTATTTGCCCCACACATGCGTTGGCCAAATCCATGTGCACATTCCGCTCACGGTCAATTTGATAACACTTGACACAAATACCAGGTCCCACCCATACCCCAAATCCCAGCATCGAACCAGTCGCTTCCACCATGGCGGTTAACACCTTTCGCACAATCCCGCCCTCTAGGCCTTTTCTGCCCGCATGAATCCCCGCCACCATGGTAGGGTGGGACACCATCACCGGCAAACAGTCTGCGGTACGCACCGCAATGAGGGTATTGGGTACCTGGCAAATCAAGGCATCCACCCCCTCGATTACCGTATCGGACTCCGGCACATCCTGTATCCAGTGGTAATCCACCCCATGCACCTGATTCATGCGCACCAATGGCATCTCATGAGGCAAGGACGAATGCACCCCCTGCAAGGTGTCCCCCACCTCCAATTGAATCCATGTGGCCGACCCGCCCTTAACCTGATACACGACGAAGATACCGATTGCCACTGGCCAATTCAATGTGACCATTTAATTCCAAGAGCGTTAAAATGGGCAACACCACATGAACCGGCTGACCCAACGCCGTGACAATCTCGTTTAATTCCGTATGCGTGGCCAAGCAATCCCATACCAATTGATGGGAGGGATCATGAAACGATGGCCCCTTTGCCACTGGTGATACCGAAAGCATGGCATCCGTTGCCAGGGGTGTCCCCCCCGGCTTAAGGGGCAAGGACATCCATTCGGTGACCAAATCAGACGGGGTGGTCACACATTTGGCCCCTTGCTTAATCAATTGATTGGGACCTTCCGACAACGCACTCATGATGGATCCCGGCACCGCCAATACCTCACGGTTTTGAGACAATGCATCCGCCGCCGTCAGCATCGCCCCCCCTTTTATCCCCGACTCGGTTACCAACACCCCACGGGAAATCCCCGAAATAATACGATTGCGCTGTGGAAACCGATACGGGGCCCCCGGTGTACCCACCGGATATTCCGACATCAACACCCCACGTTGGGTGATCGCCTCGGCCAACTCATGGTGGGCCGACGGATAGATCACATCCAATCCCGTGGCCAACACCGCCACTGTATGACCCCCTTGGTCCAGTGCCACCTGATGGGCGATGCCATCCACCCCCAAGGCCAATCCCGACACAATGGTCATATAGGGGGCCAGCCCCGCCACCAAGGCCGCCGTCACCTGACGCCCATAGTCCGTCATGGCACGCGATCCAACCACCGCCAAGGCATCCCCCTGCAACACCGACAACCGGCCACGGGCATAGAACACAGGCGGGGCATCGTTTAGCTCTTTTAATAAAGAGGGGTAATAAGGTGAATCCCAAAAAACCAATGATACCCCATGACGGTGACACTGGGCACAGGTGGTGGCCACATCAAACGCCTGCCACCGTTGGGATGCCACCACCCGCAACCGATCGGGTAATTCAGCGGCCAACAACGACCAATTGGCCTGCAACATGGCCAACGATTCAAACAACGAAAAATACGACGCAATCCGAACTGGTGAGTCAAAAAAAAGTGTATTTAAAGCCAAGGCCAACGCATGACGTGGACCCAATTCCCCCTTCATTATATGCCGCCCCCTTGCCCAACACCCGTGTTCATCCGATACAGGTGACCAATCAACAACGCCGGAACAATATCATACCCACGCCCCATCGACAATCAAGTGGACACCACCTTGGGCCCCCATTGATGATACAGGCGTTGCTTAATCTCACGATCCAACGCCACCACCTCGTCAATCGATCGTGGCGACGGGCCACTGTAACCGGCCACCGTGGCGGCAACCTGACGGGGAATATCCAAAAACCCACAATAACCGGATAAAAAACAACCCACCATCACCTCATTGGCAGCATTCAAAATCACCGGGGCCGCCCCCCCTTGCCGCCCACACTCATACGCCAACCCCAACAAAGGAAACCGATCCCAATCGGGGGCTTCAAACGTCAAGGTCCCCATCGGAAACGCCATGGTAGGCCAAGGGGTGGGCATGCGCTGAGGATAGGTCAAGGCGTATTGAATGGGATAACGCATATCCGTGGGGGATAAATGGGCCACCCACTGACCATCCACCCATTCCACCATACCATGAACCATGGATTGGGGATGCACAACCACCTCAATGGCATCCATGGGCAACCCAAACAAATGGTGGGCCTCCATCACTTCCAAGCCCTTGTTCATCAATGTGGCCGAATCAATCGTCACCTTGGGTCCCATTTGCCATTTGGGATGGGCCAAGGCATCGGTTACCGTCACCCCCGATAAATCAGACCTCGTCCGAAAGGGCCCACCCGAGGCGGTTAATACCACCCGCTTGATCACCGAACGGTCCACCCCCAACAAACATTGGGCAATGGCCGAATGCTCAGAATCCAGTGGCAACACCGAGACCTGATGGGTCTTGGCCAAGTCCATGATCCACTGTCCCGCCGATACCAATACCTCTTTCGTGGCCAACGCAATCGTCACCCCTTGCTGAATCAGGGTCGCCGTGGCCGCAATGGCCGTGGTACCCGGAATGGCCATGACCGCCAAATCAGTGGGAACCAAGGCCATCTCGTCTAACAGTCGCTCCCCCGATACCACGCGGGTTCGCAGGCCGTGTGTTCGAATGGCAGAATGCAAGGTATCTTGATCGCGGTCATGGGCAATCCCCACCACCTCAGGATGGTGTCGGATTACCTGTTGAATCAGGCCAGGCGTCACACGACCCGACACCATGGCCACAATCTCACCACATCCAGGAAATTGGGCCAACACATCCAAGGTCTGGGTCCCAATCGACCCAGTCGCCCCAAACAGGCTAATACGTCTCATGCATTAACCAGCCAATAAGCCAACGGTACCACCAATAACGTGCTATCCGCACGGTCGTACACCCCCCCATGCCCCGGCAACAAATCAGAGGAATCCTTCACACCCAACCGCCGTTTCACCAATGACTCGTGCAAATCCCCAATTTGAGACAAAGAGGCAATCCACACCCCCCATCCAATACCCCCTAACCACCCATGAATCCCACCCAAAAAAGAAGGGACCGGATGGCCACTACGGGCCGCGACCACCGATACCAACATGGCCATCAAGGACCCGGATACCACCCCTATCAAGGTACCTTCCATGGTTTTATTGGGGCTAATCCCTGATAACGCCCGCCGCCCCCACCGTTTACCCCCTACCAACGCCAAGGTATCGGTTGTCCAAATGGTCCCCATCACCATCAGCATCATCACCAGCCCATTGTGGCCTTCTCTTAACAAATAAATAAATGGAAAGGTCCCCAAAATAAACACCACCACCCGCAAGGTAGCCCCCCATTTAGACCGAGGCAACCAAATTTGGCGACGCCACAACTCGAACAAGCACCCTCCCACCACCCCAAGGGCCAGCAAGCGACCCGCCCACGATGTCCATACCATGGGCCACACCTTCAGGCTCACCAATGCCGCCGTCACCACTGAATAGGCAACCGATGGATACGTGGTAATGGCACTTTTGGCGAACATGCCCACCAGTTCATAGACCGATACCATCGAGAGCAACCAAACCCAACACCATAAGGCCCATCCACCCCAGCCAATGACCACCGCCCCAATACCCAACAATACCAATGCGGTGATCACCCGTTTACGCATGAACACCGCCAAAGCGTCGTTCGCGACTGCGATACGTGGATATCACCGATTCAAACACATCTCGAGTGAAATCTGGCCATAAGGTGGGGATAAAAAAATATTCCGAATAAGCCGATTGCCACAACAAAAAATTACTAATCCGCACATCCCCCCCGGTACGAATCACGATATCAGGATCCGGGATTCCCTGGGTATACAAATGGGCCGATAGCCGGTCTTCTGTTACCTCTGAAGCCCCCACCCCTTGGGACACCAATTGACGAACTGCCTGCACAATGTCATCACGGCCCCCATAATTAATCAACAAATTCAATTGCAAGGACTGACAATGAGCCGAATCCAACTCAGACTGTGCCATTTGACGCTGAATGGCCTCCGATAATACCAGTCGATTCCCCATGACACACACCCGGACATCATTCGCAATCAGCTCGGGGGTCTGAGACTGCAACATGTCCGTCAAAAACCCCATTAAAAACGTCACCTCGTCTGGAGATCGGGACCAATTCTCAGTCGAAAACACATAGACCGACAAATACCGAATCCCCCATTCACGGGCCGCCTGAATGGCCGCTTTCAGGCTTTGTGCACCCTGACGGTGTCCCATCGAACGAGGCAAAAAACGGGACTTGGCCCACCGACCATTTCCATCCATGATAATGGCCACATGGGCTGGCATGGCAGCGAGTGACATTACACCGTCATAATGTCCGATTCTTTATCTTTGGCCAACTGATCAATTTGGGCAATAAAAGAATCGGTAATACGTTGGGCCTCATCCTGCTTTGCTTTCGATTCATCCACCGACAATGACTTGTCTTTTTCTTGGGCTTTAAGGTCTTCAATCAAGTCCCGACGCTGGTTGCGAATGGCCACTTTGGCCTCTTCGATCATCTTTTTCATTTGCTTGACCAACTCTTTGCGTCGTTCTTCGGTTAATTCGGGCAATCGCAACCGAATCACCGTGCCATCGACCGTTGGCGGAATACCCAAATCAGACGTGGAGATGGCCTTTTCGACGTCTTTAATGGCACCTTTGTCAAACACGGTGAGCATCAGCACCCGGGGCTCTGGGACCGACACCGATGCCACCTGCTTTAATGGGGTTGGCACACCATAATAGGAAACCATCACCTTGTTGAGCATATCAGGATGGGCACGGCCCACCCGTAATGACGAAAGTTGGGATTTTAATGCGTCAACAGACTTACTCATGCGTTGGGACAGGTCACTCATGTTACACTCCTTGAATGGTGGTGCCAATGGGCTCGCCACACAATACACGACGAATGGTCGCCGGATCCGCCATACTAAACACCACGATGGGAATTTGATTGTCCATACTCAGTGACAACGCCGTGCTGTCCATGACCTTTAACTGCTTGCTTAACACCTCTAGGTACGTCAAGGTGTCATACCGAGTCGCCTGGGGATCTTGTTTGGGATCTGCACTGTAAACGCCATCCACTTGGGTGGCCTTTAAAATGGCATCGGCTCGAATTTCAGCCGCACGAAGGGCGGCGGTGGTATCGGTCGTAAAATAGGGGTTTCCGGTCCCCCCCGCAAAGATCACCACCCGCCCTTTTTCGAGGTGCCTCACGGCTCGCCTCAAAATAAAAGGCTCGGCCATGGCTTTCATTTCGATGGCCGTTTGAACCCGAGAATCCACCCCTACTTTGGTCAGGGCATCTTGCAAGGCCAATGCATTCATAATGGTGGCCAACATCCCTGTATAATCCGCGGTCACCCGATCCATCCCCCGATCGGCACCGGCCATCCCCCTAAAAATATTACCCCCGCCAATCACAATCGCCACCTGGGTACCCAAGGCATGGGCCGATTGAATGCCTTTGGCAATACTCACCAAAAACTCCGGGTCAATACCATATTGCAAAGACCCTTTAAACGCCTCCCCACTCATTTTGAGTAACACGCGCTTGTAAATGGGATTTTGATACATCATGGGGTGATGGTAGCACCATTTAATCCCCACTGCAAAACCCTGGACTATCTTCCCCCTCCTTTCATCCCTCCCATCTAAAAGCGACCCTCTTGAATGGCACGCCGAATAGCCGCCACCCAATGAATCAAAAAGTGACAATTGTGAATACTCAACGCCATCGACCCTAACAGTTCACCTGCCATTACCAAATGACGCAAATAAGCCCGAGAAAATTGGGTACACGTTTCACAGGTACACGCCGGGTCCAAAGGAGCGTCATCTTGTTTGAACACCGCCCGTCGAATGGACAAGCGATGGCCATCAGGACCACTAAAAAACTGCCCATGACGGGCCAGTCGAGTGGGTAATACACAATCAAACATATCCACCCCGCATGCAATGGCGTGGGATAAATTAAGGGGCAATCCCAACCCCATCACATACCGGGGTTTATCATCGGGCAACCACGACGCCGTGGCTTCAATGACCTCATCAATTAAATCCCGCGATTCGCCCACACTCACCCCCCCAATGGCATACCCTGACCACTCCCGCTCGGTTAACATGGCCACTGACTGTTGCCGGAGAGGCAAATACGTCCCCCCCTGCACAATCGCAAACAACCCCTCACCACGGGTATGCCGTTGCCAATGGTCGTGGGCACGGTATTCCCACGCATGGGTGCGAGCCAAATCGGAGGCCACCCGTTCCGCCGTGGCAGGATAAGGGGTACAAATATCCAACGGCATCATGATATCGGAGCCAAACGCCAACTGGGCCTCCACCACCGTTTCGGGGGTAAAACGATGGGAAGACCCATCCAAATGAGACCGGAACACCACCCCCTCATCGTCAATACGACACCGATCCGATAACGAAAATACCTGAAACCCACCCGAATCTGTTAACAACGCCCCCGACCAATTCATCAACGCATGAACCCCCCCCCATTCGCTTAAAAACGGCACCCCCGGTCGCAGCCATAAGTGATAGGTGTTGGCCAATATGATCTGGGCCCCCATATGATGCAATTGATGGGGCCAGATCCCTTTGACGGTCGCCTGGGTTCCCACCGGCATAAACACCGGGGTATCGACCACCCCATGCCGGGTGGTTAATTGCCCAACCCTGGCACGGGACCGTATCGAGCGGTGGGTAATGACAAACGTCATGCCAAGGCCGCCACCACCGAATCCAACACATTCCACCCCTTTTTTGTGGCCCACACCCGCTCCCCATTGGTCTTCAACCACCCATTGGATAGCAACCCTGCCATCGCCGGCAACCGGTCCAACCAAACCCCTGTTTTGTGGTGCACATCCAAGATAGACACCCCCTCTTTGAGTCGAAAGCCCGTCAATAGTAAGCGTTCATAATGGGCCTCAGGGGTTTGAACCGGTGTGGCATGAAACCGACTACCCGACTGCCAATATGTCAAGCGAGAGGGATTGGAAAAAGACCGTCCGTCCCAATAAGAATGGGCACTGGGTCCCAATCCCAGATAAGGCACATCGGTCCAATACGATTGATTATGCCGGCACCGATACCCAGGCTTGGCAAACGCCGACACCTCATAATGCTCAAACCCCGCCGACTCTAGAAGGGATTGAATCACCTCATAATGGGCCAATGCCTGGTCTTCATCTGCCGGTTGGACGCGGGTTTTAGCAAATGGGGTCCCAGGCTCAATGGTTAAGGCATACGTCGACACATGGGTCACCCCCCACTCACACAATGCCTGCACGCTACGTACCACATCGTCTTCGGTTTGATGGGGTAACGCATAGAGTAAGTCCGCACTGATATTGTCGATACCTTGGTCTCGAAGCGTGGCAAAACACTGGTCACTATCAGTTGGCAGGTGATCACGCCCCAACCAATCCAACTCGTTGGCATGAACCGATTGAATCCCCAGACTCACCCGGTTCATGCCCACTGCTTGCCACGCCTGTAGCATCTGAGCCGTACAATGGGAGGGGTGACACTCCACTGTCCACTCCTGAATGGTACCCTGGGCCAACCGATGAATGGCCGCTCCCAATTGGTCAATCATGTCTGGGGGTATCACACTGGGTGTTCCCCCACCAAAAAAAACCGTTTCTAGGGGCAATGGCCCCATAAGGTCAAGGTAATACTGGGCCTCGTCCCGCACCGATACGGACCAAGCCAACAGGGCATCGGCGTCAAATGGCTGTTTAAAAAACCCACAATAGGGACACAAACGATGGCAAAACGGCACGTGCACATACAGTGAAGCCACCGATCAAGATGACAATGACATGGCATTGCCACACCGGGAACAAGTGGCATCGGTTATCTTGCATTCAAACCCACACCGCGAACAAATAACGGTGGGAACGGAAGGCACCGCACGGCGGGCGTTCCAACGTGTCCAAACCAACCACCCAATCAACAAAACCCCCAACAACGGCAACCAGAAAGGGGCTAAAAACACCATGACCCCCATCCCAGTGGCCACCAGGGGCCCCACCCCCATTCGACGCAACCGTTGTACCATCAACAGGGCCAATACCCCCGAAATAAGGTACAACACCCACATTAGGATGGTTGAACAGGGACCCGCTTGTGCATACGCACCACCGTTCCCTCACCGGGTTGAGATGCCACCTCGGATCCATCCATCAAAGACCGAATGAACGTTAAGCCCAAGCCCAACCCAAACACCCCATGGTCAGGGGCATCGGGCTGCATTTTGGGTGACACAATATGATGCGTGTCAAAACCCGATCCCGAATCTGACACCACAATTTCGAGGGTATCTTGGTGAATGATGCTTTCAACTTTTACAACCCCACGAGGACCCACCGGATACGCATGTTGGACCACATTCGTACAGGCCTCCGAAACAGCCACTTTAATGTCTTCAATATCCTCTAAGGTAAACCCCATACGGGCTGCGACACCCGATACAGCCAAGCGTATCACCGCCACAAATTCTGATTCAGCGGGCACTTCTACAACTACTTTTTGGGGTGTGGCCATGGGTACCTCCTGAATGGGTGTTAAAAGTGACGCCTGATTATTCGGCACAGGCATGCGATTCTTCTTCAAACAAACGAATGTTTTTGGAGGTCAAACCAGAAATCTCAAAAATCTTCTTCACTTGTGGCCGGGCAGTGACCACATGCATGTGACGGTTTTCTTTGGATAACTGCCGGGCAGAATGGGCAATGGTACCCAATCCCGTACTGTCAATATAATGCACTTCTTGCAAATCCAATACCACGGATGATGACGATTCCCCCATCAATTCAGTCAATACTTTATGTAATTTAGGACACGTATACACATCAATCTCGCCTACCACCCTGACCACGGGCAACAACCCATTGCTATCGACGGATACAGAAAATTCAATCACCATGATGTCTCCTCATTTAATCGTCACCCTTGGGCGAGCCGCATGCGACCATTATGCGAATCGGGCAGGTATCTTACACCCATCACCCCTACGAATCAATGAATGGATCAGGTTCGGTAAGCAGGCTATGAAAAAATACCTGAATCAAAAAACTCCTGATTGGTTTTGGTCTGCTTTAAAAGGCGAATCAATTCTTCGGTGGCACTATCCGAATCGATGTTTTTGCGAAGTAAATACGCCTTTTTCAAGACATCTTCCGGTAAGAGTAGTTCTTCTTTACGGGTTCCCGAATTCACAATATCAATCGCAGGGAAAATCCGTCGATTGGCCAATCGACGATCCAAGTGCAATTCCATGTTACCCGTTCCCTTAAACTCTTCGTAAATAATATCATCCATGCGAGACCCCGTATCCACCAACGCCGTGGCCACGATGGTCAGGCTTCCCCCTTGCTCAATTTTTCTGGCCCCACCAAAAAACCGTTTGGGTTTATGCAAAGAACTAGGATCAAGACCACCCGATAACGTCCGACCAGAAGGAGGGACCACCAAGTTATAAGCACGGGCCAATCGGGTAATACTATCCAACAAAATCAACACATCTCGACCACATTCCACCAAGCGCTTGGCACTATCTAATACCAATTCTGAGATACGAACATGTTGTTCAGGTGGTTCATCAAATGTCGAAAATACAACCTCGCCGTTGACGGACCGCTCCATATCAGTCACTTCTTCAGGACGCTCATCAATCAAGAGTACCTTGATCACCACCTCTGGGTGATTACACGACACACTATTGGCGATTTCCTTTAAGATCGATGTCTTGCCCGCTTTGGGTGGCGACACAATCAAGGCACGTTGTCCCTTGCCGATGGGCACCAGCATATCCATGATACGTCCCGAAATGGCGGTATTGCCTGTTTCAAGCACCAACCGTTCATCCGGATACACGGGGGTTAAATTCGAAAACAGCGTGCGTTCTTTTACTTTTTCTGGGGCTTCCCAGTTGATGGCTTCCACACGCAACAAAGAAAAATAACGCTCCCCCTCTTTGGGAGGGCGAACCTGTCCCGAAATCATGTCCCCCGAGGATAATCCGAAGCGTCTGATTTGGGTTTGAGACACATACACATCTTCTGAACTAGGCAAATAATTATTGGTGCGTAAAAACCCATACCCATCCGGCAATAATTCCAATACCCCACGGGCAAAAATCAACCCATTTGATTCTGTTTTTGACTGAAGGAGTTTAAAAATGAGGTCATGTTTTTTGAGTTGCTTAAAGTCTGGCATATTGAGCTTGGTGGCCAACGCATGCAAGTCGGCCAACGAGGCATGCTGAAGCTCGATGATATCCAAACTATTATCGTTTTCAAGCAATGCTTTTTTTTCTTCTTCGGTCTTATTTTTACGTTTGTCCATGGGCACGCCCTTGCTATTAAAGATGGATGAAAACACATTCCACCGAATAAGCCATATTAAACAAGGCATTGCCTGAAATTGGTTACTTTGGGTGAAAAAGGAAGGATATTTTATTTAGGGAAATTACGCAATATATCAGCCGTTGCATACGAAATAATCAGGTCAGCACCCGACCGTTTAATGGATTGAAACGCCTCCATAAACAAAGCCGATTCAGATGCCATCCCCTGCTGGGCTGCCCATTTAAGCATACTGTACTCTCCGGACACTTGATACGCCACCAGGGGTAAGGTCACCCGTTGCCTCACCTCTCGGATGATGTCCAAGTACAACATCGCCGGTTTCATGATGAGCAAGTCCGCCCCTTCCTGAACATCCGCTTCCACCTCTCGAAAGGCTTCCATCCGTTGGGTCGGATTCAATTGATGATGAAACCGCCCCCCCGTCAACCCAGTGGCAGAACCGGCTGCATCCCGAAACGGACCATACAATGTGGACGCATATTTAGCCGCGTACGGAATCAGCAAGGTATTAAAAAAGTGGGCATGATCCAACGCTTGCCGTATGGCATGGGTCGCCCCATCCATCATGCCAGAAGGGGCAATGGCATCAACCCCCGCATGGGCATAAGAATAGGCAATCTTTTTGAGCACTTCTAGCGTGGCATCATTATCCAAGCCCTGGGTGGTGACAATGCCACATTGGCCATGGGTAGTGTATTCACACAAACAACAATCGGCCCATACCATCAGATCAGGAAACTGGGTTTTGAATGACCGAATGGCCGTCTGAATCACCCCATTCGGATGCCAAGCCCCCATCGCCTGGGGGTCTTTGCGGGCCGGTACGCCAAATAGTAGCACCGAAGACAACCCACGCTTGACCAATCCCTCAACCTCTTGGATGGCACTCGCAATCGTATGCTGGACGACCCCCGGCATGCTGGGAATGGGAACCGGACGGGCCGCATCTTCTCGGATAAAAAGAGGCCAAACAAAATCCGACGGCGACAAGGTGGTTTCAGCCAACATGGACCGAAGGGTGGGATGTCGGCGCAGGCGATGAAAGCGTTGAAACATAAAGGTCATCCTTGCTGGTAATGCCACCCGATGGGAATCCCATCCATTAAAAGATGGTCGTGTTATATCCCACCGCTGACACGATGGTCAAGAAAAACCCCCTTCATCACCCCCAGTCGGCGTTCACCACCCCACCCTATTCATTAGGGCACCCTCATGACCCCTTCGAGGCATAAGCCCGCATCACCAGGTTAAGCAACGAAGACCGGGACAACGCCACGTCTTGGGTGCGAATCACAAGGGGAGGTATCTCTCCTCGGATGGTACCCACCCACACATGAAGAACCCCTTTTATCCACCAGGGAACCGGCCCCATCACCACATTGATGTTATAGACCATCATCACCTTTTTGATCTGCCCCCACACCCCCCATGGCCACCGTGGCCCTCCCCAATACACCACCATCGGAACCTCATCCGTTGCCTCTTCGACGGTGGGATCGATCACCCCGTCCGTCCATACCCAACACCGGAGACTTTGCAACACATGCAATTGCTTGATGGCCGTCATGGACAATGGCTGATGGGTCGTTTGCTGGGTTTCAATACGTGCCAGGGCATGTTCAAAATCCGACACCCCGATGGATTGAAAACAAACATCTGGGTGACAGCCTTTCCGACAATCATACGGACAGGGGTAGTCTTTGCGAACATACGCTTGATAGGGCGATAAGCTACCCCATCGGGTGGGGGGATTGATTTTTCTTGAGGTAAAGACCACGCTGGGACGACCCATCATCGACGCCATATGAGTGGGCCCGGTATCCCCCGCTACAACCAACGCCGCCTGCTGAATCATGGCCATGACATCGGATAGGTGGGTCTGACCCGTTACATTTAATCGATCCGAGGAGGTGGGCCACTCCGATCGTTCACGGTCCCCATCTACCACCACCCGGTATCCTTTTCGTTGCAACCATGCCATCAGGTCTGGAATCAGGCGATCGGGAATGGGCACATTGCTGCCGCCCGTGCTTAAAAACAAATACGCAATGGGGCGATGAGGATCGAGGTCACGCCACGCCTCAAACACCGGGTAGCCATGATCAACCGGATAAAACCCCCACGACTTGAATTCAGGTTGAATCCCCAAGGGCCGCAAAAAATCTTGGTTCAATTCAGACTGATGGCGGGTGTAATCATGGGTATTTTGCCAAATTGTATGGGTATACCAACGACGGTGCAATAGATTCGACCCGTCTCCAATTCGAATCGGAATCCCCGCTTGCTTGGCCAGTTGGGCCATCCCCGGTTCCCCGCACAAAGTGACCGACACATCATACTGCATGGCCCGAACCGAGGGTAGCCATTCCGATAACAACCGTGACGTCGGCTGATACCGATCGACCACCCACACATGGCGAATCAAGGGGTGACCCGCCATCACCGTGTGTCCAATCGCCGAGGTCATCATATGAATTTCCGCCTCGGGAAACCGGTCGTGTAACGTGGCAATGGTGGGCATGGTTAAAATAACGTCACCCAATCGATCGGATCGTTGAAGCAAAATACGACGGGGCGTGGGTATGGGGTGTCGAGTCATGGAATCATCCTTGTCAACCAATGGCAATCACTAACCCATGCTACCATATCATGAACAAGCAAAAGGTGAACACGTTGGCACGATAAATGCTCTAGCCAAGCGTCTGTGACCCATTTTAAGGAGGTTTAATCATAATGATGATGACACATGCCGCCCACACCGCCCTTCAGATGGCCACCCAATTGGCCAGCACCCGCCGACACCCAGAAGTAACCGACACCCATCTGTTGGCTGCATTATGTGCTGACGGATCGCCCAGCATGCAACCCTTGTACCAGGCCCTGGGGGTCTTACCGTCGTCGCTGACCCCCCTAATCAACCAGGCCCTGTCTTCATTGCCCACCCTTGCCTCTGCCCAAGCCCCCACTCACGCTAGTGGGTTGCAACGCTGCCTTGAGCACGCCCCCTTATTGGCCCAAGAGATGGGGGATGAGTATGTGAGTGGCACCCACTTGTTAGTGGCCATTTTGGAACGTCCCCATGAACTAGCCGGTGCCTTGGCCCAAAAGGGACTGTCTAGCCAAACCATTCGTCAACAGTGGGCACAGCTCAACCCCCACCCCATTCAATCGCCCGATGGGGATTCCCCCGGCCAAGCCCTCAAAAAATACACCGTCGATTTGGTCGAGAAAGCCCAAAAAAGACACCTCGATCCGGTCATCGGTCGTGACGATGAAATCAGACGGGTCATTCAAGTATTATCGCGTCGAACCAAAAACAATCCCGTATTGATCGGGGAACCCGGGGTGGGTAAAACCGCCATTGTAGAAGGATTGGCCCAGCGCATTGTATCGGGGGATGTCCCTGAAGGGTTGCAATCCAAGCGAGTGGTGGCACTGGATATGGGGGCTTTGATTGCAGGAGCCAAATACCGGGGGGAATTCGAAGAGCGATTAAAGGGGGTCATTCAGGATGTTCAACGGTCAAATGTCATCCTGTTTATTGATGAGTTGCATACCTTAGTCGGTGCCGGGAAAACCGATGGGGCCATGGATGCGGCCAACATGCTCAAACCCGCTTTGGCACGGGGAGAATTGCGATGCATTGGGGCCACCACATTGGATGAATACCGACAATACATCGAAAAAGACCCTGCGTTGGAACGGCGGTTTCAACCCACCATGGTAGGAGAACCCACCCAATCGGATAGTATCGCCATTTTGCGTGGCTTAAAAGAAAGGTATGAAATCCATCACGGCATCAAAATTGCCGATGATGCCATTGTCGCAGCGGTTCGGTTGTCTGATCGGTACATCCCTGATCGGTTTTTACCCGATAAAGCCATCGATTTAATCGACGAAGCGGCGGCCAAACACCGAATCGAAGTGGAATCGGTACCTGAATCGATGGATGAGATGAAACGAAAAATCACCCAGTTACAAATCGAAAAACAAGCCCTTCAACGCGATGATACCCACGATCCGGCACGATGGGACACCCTCACCCACCAATTGGATACTTACACCGCCCGGTATGAGGCACTCAACACACAATGGGAAGCCGAAAAAGCACTCAATCAGTCGTTGCAAACCATCAAAAAAGAAATCGAACGCACACGGTTTGAAGAACAAACCCACGAACGACGTGGGGACTATGAAAAAGTATCCGAAATTCGGTTTAAAACCATGGTGGATTTGCAAAAAGAGGCCGCACGGCTAACCGAACAATGGCATGCCATCCCCAGCGACCAACGGATGTTATCAGACCATGTCACCGAAGAAGACATTGCCGGTATTGTGGGCAAGTGGACCGGCATTCCGGTTACCCGGTTATTAGAAACCGAAAAAGAAAAACTCATGCATGCCGAAGCCCGACTATCCGAGCGGGTGGTAGGTCAACCCGATGCCATTCAACGCATGGCCAATGCCTTGCGACGACACCGGGCCGGGTTGTCTGACCCCAATCGACCCATGGTCAGCGGATTGTTTTTGGGTCCCACCGGGGTGGGGAAAACCGAACTGGCCAAATCATTGGCGGCGTTTCTGTTTGACACAGATCAGGCCATCATTCGGATTGACATGTCAGAATACATGGAAAAACATGCGGTGGCCCGATTGATCGGCTCCCCGCCCGGATACATCGGGTTTGAAGACGGGGGTCAATTAACCGAAGCGGTGCGTCGACGTCCCTACAGTGTGGTGTTGTTAGACGAAATCGAAAAAGCCCACCCCGATGTTCTGAATCTGTTGTTGCAAGTGTTAGATGAAGGACGGTTGACCGATGCCCACGGCCGTACCGTGGATTTTAAACACACCATGATCATCATGACCTCGAATGTGGGGGCCCATGTGATGCCAGCACATTCCCCACACAGCAACCCCGACGCTGCCGTACTCGAAGAACTCAAGCAACAGTTTCGACCCGAATTCCTTAACCGGATAGATGACATCGTGCTGTTTCATGCCTTATCACCGGAAGACTGCCATCGGATTGTGGGTCTACAATTGGCCTCACTTAACCAACGATTGGCGGAAAGAGGTCTTTACCTTGATCCCACCCCTTCGGCCATTGATTATTTATCGTTGGCAGGGTTTGACCCAGCATTTGGTGCCCGGCCGTTAAAACGGGCCCTGATGAGATTGGTCGAAAACCCACTGGCCCAAGGCATGATCGAGGGAAAATACCCCAACGGCCGGATTCAATTGGATTATGGACCTGGTGGTCTAACATTATCGGCGGTAGAAAGCAAAGAATCGATCCCTAGCTAAGCAACAAAAACCAGCACCCGAGGCGGCCACCCCACCGCCTTGGGGCATCGGTTAGACCACGCCATCTCGCAGGTCATAAAGACGTGATAACAACCCCGCTTCATCTCCCACCCTCACGGCCCAAGCCCGGGCACCCAAACTTGCCTGGGCCTTATCACCAATGGCAATCAATCGGGCCGATACCTTCCCCACCCCCTTGGCTTGGGCAGGGCTACTGACCACCACCACATCAAGACTGGTCAAACGAGGCAATGACAACCCCGTGGGGTGGGGCTGATACACCACGCAACGTCGTACCGTGGCCCCACGGTCACGCAACCGTTGATCGGCATGCGAATCCGACCATGCCGAACCGGGCACCAAGATACGTTCTCCGGCCAATGACTCAGGCAACGACTCCATCACGGACTCGTACGAATAGGTCCCATTGGTTGGATACGGCACCGAATACCCCCATGACCCCATGGCCTGGCTGGTCACCGGTCCAACGGCCATCATCCGTGTATGGGTCGCCTGAGACCAAAAAGGGCCCAACAGACGGACCGTCTCTTGGCTGGTCACAATCACCCAAGTGGCCCACGCCAACTGTGCTGATACGTCAGGGGGTATGCAGGGAGCCAATCGAAACATGGGCACATGGACCCACTCCCACCCCTGCAGGCTCAGCCCTTTCCTTACCTGCTCACTGGGCAACCCCGTGCCCGTAAACACCACCCTCATAGGGGGGTGTGATGCCACCGTTGCCCCCATTCCCACGCCACCTGGTCGCGTTCTTCCATGCCACATTCAAATTGGGCAAACGCCATTTGTTGATAAGTGGCGGTGGCACGAAACAACGTGGCCAAAAACCGTTGCCCCACTAGCCATGAATGCATTCCCAAAGGCACCTGGCAATCAAAATGAGCCCCCCTCAAAAAATGGGTATGGGCCGAGGCATGGCATTGGGTAAGGGGATCCGAAATGGCCGCCGCCATGGTACGGGCACGCTCATCGTCGTCACGAACTTGAATGGCGATCACCCCTTGGCCTGGGGCCGGTATAAAGTCCAGGGGAGACAAAGGAACCACCGGCCATTGGGTGATACCCAATCGTAACAACCCTACTTCTGACAACATAACCGCATCCAAGGTGTCAAGGGATGCCAAGCGGGTCTGCACATTGCCACGAATGGGCACCACCTGAATATCGGGACGATAATAATGACACAACGCCGCCCGTCTCAAACTGCTGGAGCCCACCGTGGCCCCAGACGGCAAGGTACTCAGGTCCCACCCTGCATGGCTCACCAAACAATCCCGACAAGACTCCCCCCCTAAAAACCCTGCCAACACCGTCCCATCGGCCATGGTGGCGGTGACGTCTTTGAGTGAATGAATCGCCATGTCTACCTCATGAGACAACAAGGCCCGTTCAATATCACGAATAAACACCCCCTTCCCCCCCATGGCCTGCAAAGATCCCATGCTGCGATCGCCTTCGGTGGTCATGGGACACAACGTGACCGACCCTCCCCGTACCTGAATGGCGTGGGACACCATGTCAGCTTGGGCCATGGCCAACGCCGACGAACGGGTCCCCAACCGAAGGGGCATCATGCCCGCATGACCACGTCGCGATGCTGTCGCCACTCTTCAAAGCGCCCCAATTCTTCTTCGATAATCAAGCTGACCTTGATCATCTCCTCACGCCGTTTGGCCACAGTCGCATCGGTGGCGGTTTTTAAATGGTCCACCGTGATCACCTTGGCCCCTTCGATAGACGGGGCAATATTACGCGGCATTCCCATATCAATGAACAGACGAACCCCACGGGTGTCCCACTCAGGGGTAACAATCGGCTTGGGACTTGCCAATGCAAAAAAGACCAGCTCATATTGAGTAAGGCGTGAACGTAGTTCACGATACGGAAACCAAGACACCCCATACGCATGTGCCAATCGGTCTGCTTTGGCATCCGTTCGGTTCACCAAGGTCAATCGGGGATGTCCCAAGGCATGGAATTTTTTGAGTGTTCGAATACCCATCACCCCGGCCCCCACCATTAATACGGACCGATTAAACCATTCCAACTCATCTTTTCTGACCCAATCGATGGCCAGAGAACTCACCGAATACGAGCCTTTGGAAATACTGGTTTCGTGTCGTGCCCGCTTGCCAACCGCCACCGCCGATTGAAATACTTTATGTAATACCGAATGGGTATCGGGGGTTTGAGCATACGCCGCATACGATTGTTTTACTTGGGCCAAAATGTCATCTTCCCCAATAATCATGGAATCCATGCCACACGCCACATGAAACAAATGGGACACCACCTCATGATCTTGACCGGTAACAGCATACTGATCCCAAAATGAATCGGGAATGGCTCGCATGCGGGCCATCAACTGAGTCACCGCCTGATGAATCAGCCGGGCATCCGGCCCATTGGCGATCAATTCAAACCGATTACAGGTGGCAATAAAAGCCACACTGATACCCAAGGAATGTAATTGAGACCGCATGACATCCCGCTCGGTTACGTCAAGGTAAACCGACTCTAAGTCACGACTGGACGCCGTATGATGGGTAACCGCTAAAAAATACAATCCCATATCCACAACCCATTATTCAATCTTGTAAGATTAAGCCACTATCTGGGTAATCCACCCCAGTGCGGGCATTCTAATTCAAAACCGATAAATAGTCGATTAACGATTGATGCCAGTCAAAGGTTGGTATCCCCACGGCAAGGGCTTTGGTCATGGACAATCGTCCATTGCGGGGTCGAATAGCCGGACGGGGCATGGCCTCCGACGATACAGGACACACCCGATCCACATACCCCCCATAGACCGCAATGGCCTGTGCCACCTCGTACCAAGTCACCGCATGGGACCCGGTCAGGTGATAGATACCATACGGCACCATGCCGTTGACACACTGGGTAACAACCGACGCCAAATACCCAGTGGGAGTGGGGCAACCCCACTGATCATTCACCACCGACAGCGGGCCCGACGTCTCTTGTAGCAATCGCCAAATGGTATGGACAAAATGACGGCCCTGGGGCCCATATAACCACTGAACCCGAAAGATCCAATAAGGAGCACCACCGGCCATCACATGATCTTCACCGATCATCTTTGAGCGACCATACGCATTTAAAGGGGCACGTTGATCGGTTTCAATCCAGGGCTGCTCCCCCGAGCCATCAAACACATAATCCGTAGAAACATGACACAATGGAATGCCCCTGGCCCCACACCACCTACTCAACACGCCCACCGCATGCCCATTCACCAGGGTGGCCAACGCCTCGTGAGACTCCGCCTCATCTACCTGGGTATACGCCGCCACATTCACACACGCTGATACCATCGGCAAGCGATCCAGTTGTACCGCAAGATCAGGGGAATCTAAGGCCACATTCTGACGGGTCAAGGGTAAGGCACGATCCCCTAGGGCCGCCACCACCGCATGCCCCACCATGCCATGGGCACCCAAGACCGCAATCACCTAGGCACGACCATAGTCATCATCCAAACGGACGATGTCATCTTCCCCAAAATAAGTGCCCTGTTGCACTTCAATCAATACCAAGGATACCTCCCCTTGGTTGGCCACGCGATGGGCCACTTCACGCTCAATGGTTACCACTGTCCCCGTGGGATAATCGGTAACGACGCCATCCAGTGTCACCGTAGCCACCCCTTCGACCACCACCCAGTTTTCACGGCGTTTGGTGTGACGTTGATAGCTTAAGCGATGGCCAGGGGTGACGATAATGCGCTTGACTTTGCATGAAGAGGACTCAAGCAATACTTCCCATTGTCCCCAAGGTGTGATCATCATTGTCATGGTGGCGGAATTGTACCTGTCCCCCGTTGATCAGACAAGAAGCGGTCAACGGCCGCCATACACCGTTGTAATTCCTCGGGAAGCCCAATGGTGATCCGCACATAATGCGGCATCCCAAAGGATGCCAAATGCCGAATAATAATGCCCTGGGTCAACAAAAACCGGGTCAATGCCAAGGCCGCTGGGCCCACATGAACACACACAAAATTAGCCTGGGACGGCACCACCTCCCACCCCCGTGCTCGAAGGGCGTGGGTCAACCAGTGCATGCCCGATTGGTTGAGGGATAAACTCTCCGCCACAAATGCTGGCATGGCCAACACCGCTTGACCGGCCGCCAAGGCCAATCCGTTGACATTAAAGGGTGGTTTGGCCAATTGCAAACATTGAATCACGGCCTCAGACGCCATGGCATAACCCAAACGAAACGCAGCCAACCCATACAATTTGGAAAAAGTACGGGTCACCACCACGTTGGGAAACGCCAACAGGTCATGAAGGGGCATCCAATCAGGATGGGTCACATAGTCGGCATACGCCTGGTCCCACACCACCAACACATGGGACGGCAATGCGGTCATCAGGGTGGTCATGTCCGATCGCCCCAACAAGGTACCAGTGGGATTATTGGGGTTGGCAATGTATACCACCCGCGTAGCAGGGGTCACCTGAGCCAATATCCCGGCCACATCATAGGTATGGTCTTTGAGTGGGACTTCGGTCAGAGAGGCCCCGGCCAGGGCGGTCACAAACCGGTATTCAGAAAATGTTTCTTTAGCAGTGAGTACATGATCCCCCGGGGATAGCATGGACAGGGCAATGATCTGCAACAATTCATCTGACCCATTGCCCAATAACACCGCATCGGGTGAAACCCCATGCAACTGGGCCAACGTGTCACGCAACCCATGGTGGGTAGGGGGATAGCGATGGGCCGTGGCCACAAAGGCCTCATAAACCGACGCTGACACGGGACACCCCAACGGGTTTTCATTGGACGCCAATTTAATGACATGCTCTAGACCATGCTGTTTCATGACCGATTCGATGGATTGGCCTGGCACATAAGGTGGCAATGATTGCAAGGCGGGGCGAGGGATCATCATGGGTGAGGGGATTCAACGGCATAGGCGGTAATGCGATGCAGCAATTGATCACCACCAATCATGCGTTTTAGTTCGGCTTGACGATCAGTCATAGACAAAGGATGGGCCGTGGTCACCGTCACACCGTCTCGCACGTGTTTTTCAATTCGAATATGATGGGTAGCAAATTGGGCAATCTGAGCCAAATGCGTCACACACAATACTTGGGCATATTGGGCCAACTCACCGACCAATTCCCCGATGGCAATGGCCGTCACCCCCCCCACCCCCGTGTCAATTTCGTCTAATACAATGGTAGGGGATACCTGACGGGTTACCATGGCAGCATGAATCGCCAGCATGACACGCGACAATTCGCCACCAGACGCGGCTTTACGCAAGGGCTTGGCTGCTTCACCGGGGTTAATGGTCACCATCCATTCGACCTTGTCCATCCCCAATGCATAGGGTTCCGTTGGGGTCCATTGGCAGTCGAAGGTGGCATGGGGCAATCCCAACCGATGCAAGAGGGGTGTCACAGCACGACTCAATTGGCGGGCACACGCATGGCGGGCTTGGGTTAATGCCGCCGCTTGATCGTACAACAGGGGGGTGAGTTGTTCGGATAATGCCTGACAATCGGCCCATTCTTGTTGATGCTGTGACAACGCATCATAACGGGCTTGGATATCCCGCCATTTTTCGACCAATGCCAACGTCGTGAGCACTTTGTATTTGGTTTTGGCTTTAAATAACTGGTCCAAGCGTTCTTCAATGCGATCCAAGTCGGCCTCTGACACCGATTGCAGCGAATGGGTGGTCTGCCAGAGGTGGGTCGCCAGGGTATCCAAGGTTGAGCGAACCCCGTCGATGGGTGGCATATCATGGTGACATTTTTGCACCGCCTGTTCGATGGCCGCCACCGATTGAATGGTCGCTTCCAACCGGTCCATGAGTGACAACAGGGTGGTTTTATCTTGTAATTGTGCGGCAAGGGCCCGTTTTTTTTCGGTTAATATACCCTCTTCGTCTTCGAGGGGATGGAGGGCGTTAAGGTCATCCAACTGATACGACAAAAAGGCCAATTGTTGGTCCCGATCATCATCTTGCTGACGCATGTCGGCCAAGCGTTTGGTAACCGACGCCCAGGACCGATAGGTGTCGGCATAGGCGTCATACAACCGAGAGATCGTTGAATCAAACGAATCCAATGTGGTCAATTGGGCCGATGGATCAAAAACGGCCAACTGATCATGCTGCCCTACCATGCTAAGCCAATGGGGAGCCAATGTCCGAAGGGTTTTAAGTGACACCGACACCCCGTTGATGCGACAGTGGCCACCTTTTCGCTTGATCACCCGCTCAATCACCACCGTGGTAACATGGGGGGAAACCCATTCAGACCAGTCTCCTGTAAGGCGGGTGGCATCCAACACCCCTTCGACCAAGGCCATCTCTTCCCCTGACCGAATCACATCGTCTTTACAAGGGGCCCCACACAACAACCCAATGGCATCCACCACAATGGACTTACCTACCCCAGATTCGCCGGTGATAATGGTCAACCCTTGGTCGAGGGAAACGACCATGTGGTCTACCACCGCCATATGTTGAATGGTCAATTGCCGTATCACCACTGTGTTATACCCAAACCAGACCAATTCGACAATGGGCTCACTAAACCAAGAATATGCCCCCCACTCAGGCTCTCCGTGCACACCATCCGATCCCGATTTACAACCTGGCCCTACTTGAGCCGTGATACTCCGACTAAATCGACGAACCACCATCTAACACACCATTCATAATGTTTAACGGCATCCCAACGGCGGGAATTGGAAGCAGAGACATGACACCAATCGGGGTGATGGCAAGAGGGAATAGGGGGGATTTTCAATGATCAATGACCAAGGGTTTTGGGATGACTGGTTTGAATACAACACACCCACAGAAGGGACACGAGACATGGATAGGCTACCCCATTATGGCACCATCGAACCCGTTGATTCGCTCAGCAACCACCTCATGGAATGGGACGATGCGCTACCACTGCGGGATTTACATGACGACCCGGAAATGGTGGCCTGGCTCGATGAGCACCTCGAAGAAGCCCGCTGCGATATCCTCAATGGACCCCAATCCGTTGAATCGGTGATCAATTCACGGTCCGCTGCATCTGAACGAGTGGACCAATCCCCTGCCACCAGGGAAGGGATTCTAAATTTGACGACCCTTTCAAACCGTATTTTTCCGTTGAACCTGTCGGTGATTAGTGCCCGGATCAAACCCCCGTCCTAACCCCCCATCCATCCGATCAAATGGTTTATAAATTGATTTTTTTCGATGCATTTTGACCAACACAAAACCCCGATTTGGAATAGCAGAATTCAGATCTCATCTGGATAATCAATGAGACAACGAAAGAGGTGAACAGACATGAGTGAAGGGGCATTTTTTCCGCAAGCGAGGGCCGTGGATTTACAAGCATTGCAACATGCGAGATTGGAATCGTCACCCAATCGTCCGAGGGTAGACAAAGAAAAAGGTGAAGACGACGACAAGCAAGGGTCATTTGAATCGGTATTAAACCGATTGATCAACGACCAATTGGGTCATAGCAAAAAAGCCACGGAATCAGCTCAAAAATTAAGTGACCTAATTGATCCGATTCAACCCACCGCAGATGGGTTTAACCGAGGGGGCCGAAACAGCGATTGGGGACCGGGCCGGTCATAATGGTCTTACGTCCCCCGTCCCTCGTGATGTGATGACGGAGGCGGAAAGCCCCCCCAAGTGGTGTCATCTCCTGTCAAATGGGGAGGAGGATAAATACGGGGGGATATAAAAAGGGGAAGGCTCATTATGGGGCCACTTCACTGAGCATCACCCCCTACATACCCGCAACCTAGGGGTAACCCTGTTGTCTTAGGATCATTCGAATCAGACTAAATTGATACCGGCGAATCTTACCCATCATCACCCACTCGATTAAGAACAGGTCATACACAACAGCAAGCCACCATACCCCACCCAACGTACCGTGTGTGTCCGTATACTCCATGTGGATGCATCCTGTCTGACCTATTGAAGACCCCTGAGTGAGTCACCCGTCATCGACTACCCCTCACCTGTAACCCTACCACTTGGATTGCCACGTGCTCATCTATTCCCCACACCCTACCCGCCGCTTTACAAGTCAAAAAAAACCAATGGCCCTACCCTGTGCAGTCCGCCCCACTTTTGATACCCTGTGCCCGAATTGGATGGGCACCAACCCAGTGAAAGGAAACAGTATGATACGTGTGGCGGTGATTGGAACTGGTGCAATGGGACAGCATCATATCAAAACACTATCCCAATTGGAGGGGGTATACTTGGTGGCCGTGGCAGACCCGGTGGCACCACCGCCCGGTTGTCTACCGCCCCACACCCTCCACTTTGACTCATTGGATACCCTGCTCACAGAGGTGGCCGTTGATGCAGTGTGCATCACCGCCCCCACGTCTCATCACCATGCCCTGGCGACCATGGCGTTGTCACACCACCTGGATGTCCTCATCGAAAAACCCATCACCAGCACCCCCGACCAAGCCCACGAGCTGATTGCACTAGCCCAACAATACAACCGCCTCATCCAAGTGGGACACATCGAACGATTCAATCCCGCCGTCATTCAATTGCTAACACACTATCAATCGGGTGCATGGGGCGAAGCCCGGTTGATTCAAACCCATCGCATGAGCCCCCGACCCACCCGCATCACCGATGCCAATGTCATGATTGATTTGGCCGTCCATGACCTTGAAGTGATCCGGTCTATCATGGGGATGGAACCCCAAGCGGTTCATTCCATCGCCCACGCATCGGATCAGTACACCCTGGATACGGGAATCATCACCCTAACCTACCCCCATTGTGTGGCATCGGTCACCGTTAGTTGGGCAAGCCCCCTTCGTGCCCGGCAACTCAGCATGATCACCAGCCAAGGATTGGTGTCATTGGATTATCGAGACCAAACCCTGGATTGGACCGCCTATGATGGGATCACCCAGCACATACCGGTCACCCCAGAACCACCCCTTATGGGTGAATGGCGACATTTTTTATCTTGTATTCAAACCCGACAATCCCCTTGTGTGGATGGATACGCCGGACTATCAGCGTTGCAATGGGCCACCACCATGCCCAACATCCCCACCACCCCCTCATGACCATTTTATTGATGGACCCTACCAATCGCCAACAACTCACCATCGGCGTGGTCACACCCCAGGCCAGTATGGCCTTGGCGTATCCTGGTTCAGATATGTTGGCCCTCACCGATTCGGTGGGTCATCCTTGGTGGTCCTGGGTCAGCAACGCATTATCCACCGTGGGCACCCATCCATCCCAGTTGTCACGTGTCATCATCGTGGCAGGGCCAGGTGCCTTGACCCCCTTGCGGATGGTGGCCACTGCCGCCATGGGACTCGCATTGGTCCATGACACCCCCATTGAATGGGTCCCCACCGATGTGGCCTGTGGGGCTGGCTACCCCCACAGCATTTTGTGGACCATATTGGGGGGGCGACGCCACGAGTGTATCGTCGGCCTGGTCAGAACCCAAGGCCACCATGTGGAACGATTGATTGACCCGATCACCATGCCCATCAACACCTGGCAAACAAAAGCCACCCAATTATCACCCCAGGCCAAGATACTATGGGCCAATCATCACCCCAACACCCCCCTGCCATCCGATGGGCTAATGGTCACCCCCCTCCAACGCATGCAACAACTCACCCAATGGGTGTCACAAGGCCATACTTTGGAACAAGTACCCCATCTACAATATGTATACCCCGCCATATAAGCCCTGGGTGTGGGCCCTGATCGGGTGTCTCATCACCCCCATGATAAGCCACAAAATGGACGCATCCAACAGGTCGTTGTGGTCAATGGCCGGTATCGCCTTGGGGCAATCCGGTATTGCCAACCCCGATGCCGTCGGCAGCGTACTGAGCAACCCGGCGGGCATGGCCCAACGCAACTTTTTTTTGTCGTGGCAACCAGAATGGAAACAAGGGACAACCGCATCATTACAAGGGGTGACCATCCAACTTGATCGGCTGGGATACGCCCAGATCCAAGACTGGCGCGATCAGACCCTTGTCACCCACACCCTATGGACCGTTGGACAAGCAGTCAATGAGCACATGAAATGGGGACTGCGGCATCATGAACGCCACATGGGGTCTGATCATTCATGGGGGATCGATGTGGGGGTGTTGTGGCAAGTCATGCCCCATCTGACGGTGGGGGGCGTGGCCTACCAATGGGTAACGGACCAACCCACCCATCAACCCCACTACCAAATCGGATGGACCTGGCATGGGCCTGGCGACGGCTGGGCCTGGAACTTGGATGGGCAACAACAGCCCAACCAAGACTGGGTCATGGTCACTGGCCTTAGCATGGTCATTCAAGACGACTTTCAGCTCCGCATGGGCCTTCATCCCTACCAATTCACCGGCGGGTTGGGCACCATGGTCGGTGCCTGTTGGGTGGATTATGCCTTCGAGGCCCCCTTTTCCGGCACGGACAAAACCCATCACCTGGCCATTCGATTGGGGGGGGTTCCCACTCATCATCCAAAAGAGGCAAACTAAAATGGCACACTTGATCACCCCGTGGCAACCGCAACACCCCCCCAACCTTCACATTACCCATCGCGAGGGCGTGTGGTTGACCACCCATGAAGGGGTACGGTTATGGGATGCTTGTTCGCAATTAATGGCCGTTAGCATGGGACACGCCCATCCCCGCATTAGCACGACCTTACAAGCCGCCATCCCCCAAAGTGGGCATTTGGTACCCGGTCTGCAGTGTGAATGGCGTCAACAGTTGGGTGAGGCCATGGCCCCCCTGTTGCCAGACGGATTTGGGCCCGTCTTGCTCACCACCGGCGGGGCAGATGCCATTGAAAACGCCATTAAAATGGCCCGTCTTGCCACCGGTCGCTCGATTATCATCACCAAAAACCGGTCCTATCATGGTGCCACCTTGGGTGCCTTGAGTGCATCGGGTGACCCAAGACGTGCTGGGTTAATGGGATTGGAAGCCCCGGGGTTTGTATCGGTCGAAACCGCTGATTGTAGGCAATGCCCATGGGAATTGACCCCCACCACCTGTACCCAAAACTGCATCGACGCCTTACACCAACTCGTTAATACCGTGGGTCCCGAACGGGTAGCAGGTATTTTATTAGAGGGTGAATCCGGAACCTCAGGATGCATTCCCTATCCCCCGGGGTATTGGGCGGCAGCCAGAGCACTGGCCACTCACATTGGGTGTTGCCTGATTGCCGACGAAGTCATGAGTGGGATGGGTCGGTGTGGGGAATGGTTTGCGGTGACCGGTCATGGGGTCACACCCGATATCATCGTGGCCGCCAAAGGGCTCACCAACGGCACCATTCCAATGGGGGCGGTCTTGATCAAACACGACCTGATTTATCCTCGCTTTGAACACGACCCCCTACCACTGGGCTTAACCTACAGTGCCCATCCCTTGGGCTGTGCCGCCGCCGTTGCCACCATCACGGCCATGACCCCCGTGGTCCATCGGGCCAAAACCATGGCCCCCTGGTGGCTGCGAACCTTGCATGATCATCTGGGAACTCACCCGATGGTTGGGAACATTCGAAGCCATGGTTTTTTGGGATGCATTGAGTTGATTGACCCGCATACCCGCACCCCCTTGGTCACACGGCCCCACAACAGTCCGTGGGAACAAACAGTCCGAACCGCATTACTGGGTGCAGGCATCTACCCGTTGGTGAGGTGGTCCCATGTGTTTGTGGCACCACCCATTATCGCCACCGAATCCGAATTAATCGAATTGGCCAGGCGATTGCAAACCGGCTTGCACACGTTATATGACACCCACTTCGATTGAACCCCGGTCATCGAACGGACCGTCCCTCATTTAATTGAACCATTTGGTAGATCGTTGAGTGATCGATGAGGGTGTTTGGTTTGCAGAGGTCTTAGTACGCTTAAAAAAGTAAAAAAACAGGAAAACAACCAGAATACCCATTCACCGGTATATGTGCCCGTGACTGGTAGGGGATAATGGTGCGCTTGGCGAGATTCGAACTCACGACCTTTGGCTCCGGAGGCCAACGCTCTATCCAGCTGAGCTACAAGCGCGGAAAGACCAGTATAAACGCCCAGAACAGGATCGGCAAATCAGAGCCTCGTCGCTTGGCACGCTCAGCGTGGCAATGACGAAGAAGCCCCCATGGGCGCTCCGGGCACACTATCAAACAACGGCAACACCGCCCCGCGCATGATGTTATGAATCAAAATGGACCATCGGGTCACCCCTTGATGACATGTCAAGTTGCCAATCAACACATGATACGGATCCAACGCCGCTGGGTGAAGCGTGGGCACATACCGAATGGGTTGCGTGGCAGCAGCAGCGTCCCACATGGCGATCAATGAGGACCTATCCAATGGATGGGGCACCGCCACATCAATCCAATGGCCCACCACCGCTGGGATACGATGGGCACTCACCGAGACCCGCAAAGAAGGAAAGAGACGATTGAGCTCCATCATGATGTGAGACTCCGTCGACTCATCGGCATGTCGCAAGGGAATCAAGTGACGTAATTGATCATGGGGATATAAGGCATCCCCCCGTCCAGACAAGGACTGAAACGTTGAAATGATCATGGGGAAAGGGTCAATGAGGGGCAATACTGGGGCCAGTGACAAGGATAACGCAATGGTACTGCAATTGGGTATTTTGGTCATCGCATGGGCCGAAGGGGGCGAGGAAGGAGAGGCCGTGAGAATCACCCGTGGGTCCAAGCGACGGTGGGGACTATTGGACACGATGGGAATGTGCTGCCGCTCAATCAAATCCTCTAAATCACCGGCACGGTCCGGAATGCTACTAACCACCACATCAGGGGGATCGGCAATAATATCCCGAATGGAACCAATGGATTGGGGTGGCAACCAATCAGGGGCAGGCAAAGGAGCCCAATGGGGGGCATAATGTGCCACCAATCGGGCTTCTTTTTCTTGCCACACCTCATGAAAAGAACGATGCAACGACTGCGGGCTTCCCACCAAATGGGACACCGTAATATGAGGATAGGAAGCAAGATGATGGATAAAGTGTCGGCCCACCAATCCCGTGGCACCCACAATCGCAACACGAATGACAGTCATGCTGTTGGGTATAACACAGATTGGACCACAGTACAAAACCCAGTTAACCGATCCCCACCCTTGCCCCTATCACCTCACGGTTGGAAACCCATCCCCCGATCGTTGGGCCCCTCAAATGAGGAGATCCCCCCTTCAGCTTTAGGCATGCCCATCATCAAAGGCTTTGAGCATGCTTGCCATGAAGACAGCGTCCGTTTGAAAGGGATGGGTCAAGGACACCATGACAGGGGGAACATATTGCCCCAAAGCCGACACATGCCGCACCCATCGCATCAACCGACTGGGCCGAGGCAAATGCACACACCCAATATCATAACGAATCAACAACGCACACCACCGCCACCACTGCCAGCGAGGAATACAGTGAATGACGCGTTCAGACAACTGGGCGTGGGCCGCCATCATCCGTCGAATCTCATGCTGGTGGGTACTCAGCATCACCTCGGCCCCCCATTGCCGCAAGCCGTCGACATGGGCCATGGCCAACGGAATATCTGCCACATGGGTGACATAGACCATATGCGACACACTGTGCTTGAGCCATTCTCGCCGATCAACCGGTACCATCACAGCCGGTGGGTGATGCCACAAGGCATCAATGGCCGCCACCACCTCATCGGTTTGGATGGGGGTCAAGCAGTCCGGTTTCTTGCACCCCGGCTTGCACCACAGGTGACACGAAAAGGCATGCGATACCACCTGATGGGGGGTGGCCCAAGGCCCCCAGCGCAATGGCTTCACAAATTTGGACGGGGCAATGCTCACCACTGGGGTGCCCAAGGCAGCGGCAATATGGGTGGGCCCCGTATCGGTCCCTACCACCACCCTGGCGTGATAAACCAAGCCAATCAAGGCCTCCAAACTGGTTTTTCCTCCCAAATCAATGACTGGTTGCTGACTCAATGCCCGGATATCCGCCAACCGTTGAATATCATCCGGGGTGGCACCGGTTAACACCACTTGGAGCCCTTTACCACCCAATTCATCGATTAATTGTGCATATCGTTCACGAAGCCACATGCGATTACCCCCACCAGAACTGGGATGGATGATCACAAACCGCCGACTGATTAACTGATGCTCTGCCATGAGGGCTTCGGCGTCGTGTTTCATGGCATCCGTTACAGGGATATGCATGTGAGATGACAAGGAAATATCCGGTCGGATGGCCCAAATAAGTCGGGCACTGAGTTCGGTTTCATGCAACATCACATTACGAAAGGGTTGGGGAATCCGATGGGTTAAAAAGGGCGATAACAGCACGCGATTGGCATCCCCAATTCGAAATGGTATGCCCGCCAAGGTGACCAACGCCGTGTAATACCCCGTGTTAAACGGTAAAAACACCATCGAGAACCCATAGCCCCTAATATGCTTGACATACGACCAAAACCCCCGCAGGCCCCTGGCTGACCCCATTTTTTTCCAATCGGGAATGACCGCATGAATATCGGGGTGATGTTGGGTCAGGGGAATGGTATAGGGTTGTTGCAGGGTATAAATCTCGGCATCCGGATAGGCACGGCGAATGCTCCCAATCAGTGGCATCATCAGGACCACATCCCCAATCGCATCGGGTCGAATCACCAAAATACGCATGGCCCGATCATACCAAACCTTGCCCACCTTGCCCATTCATCCCCCCGATCAAAAGGGGCACCCAATTAAATAAGGGGGAATGATTTACGCCCCATTAAAATCACAGTATGATGGGTCCTTACAACCCATCATCACCCATCTACTATCCACAGGTTTAGGGCACCTGGTCAAAGGGAATGTATCCCTATCCACATTACAGACAAAAGGCGATAACAACATGCAGGTGAATCACATGGACGCATTGGGGCAAGTACAAGATCAGCTGGTGGATTGGGGTGCCTATGCAACCGATGGTTTTTTTGACGAGTTAATGGGACCCCATCGGTGTCCCAGGGAAGGGTATGAGCGGGTGGCGGCATATTTTGCCAGCAAAACCATACGAGACCTTCAAGGTCGACAGTCGTATGTTAATTCATTGTTACTCAATCTGGGGATTACCTTTAATGTGTATCACGATTCCGACGGGACCGAACGCATTTTTCCGTTTGACCTCATACCCCGGGTGATATCTGCCCATGAGTGGGCCCACATTGAACGGGGGCTGGTTCAGCGAATTGAGGCATTAAATTTATTTATTGATGATATTTACCATCACCAATCCATCCTCAAAGATGGGGTGGTCCCCAGGGAATGGGTAATATCATCCAAAGGGTTTTTACCTCAATTGATGGGGGTATCGCCCCCACAAGCCCGTTGGTGCCACATTACGGGGACCGACTTAATTCGGGACCGGGATGGGATATATTATGTATTAGAAGATAACTTAAGGTGCCCTAGTGGGGTGGCGTATGTATTAGAAAACCGCGAAATCATGAAGCGGGCGTTTGCCACCCTGGTATCATCGATGCCCATTCGATCGGTGGGTCATTATCCCAGTTGGTTGTTAGAGTTGATGCAATACGTGAGCCCGGGCTCGTCGGGTCAATGTGCGGTATTGACCCCTGGGATTTATAACAGTGCGTATTTTGAACATTCTTTTTTGGCCCGACAAATGGGTATTGAGTTGGTGCAACCGAGTGACTTGGTGGTACAAAACCATGTGGTCTATATGCGTACCACCCGTGGGTTCCGGCGAGTGGATGTGTTGTACCGGCGCATTGACGACACGTTTTTAGATCCCACCGTGTTTGACCCTCATTCCATGTTGGGGATACCAGGCCTATTTGATGCCTTCAGAAAAGGAAATGTGGCCTTGGTCAATGCCCCGGGCACGGGGGTTGCGGATGACAAAGTCATTTATGCCCGTGTGCCCGAGATGATTCGGTATTACCTTCAGCAAGAGCCCCTGTTACCGAATGTGCAGACCTATATTTGTTCAGACCCGTCTGAGTTATCATATGTGTTGGACCATTTGGATCAACTGGTCGTCAAAGCCGCCAATGAAGCAGGGGGATATGGGATGTTGGTGGGCCCCCATTCTACCAAAGAGGAACAAGCCGCTTTTCGTGATAAATTAATCGCCAACCCCCGAAATTATATCGCCCAACCCACCTTGCAATTTTCGAGATGTCCCTCCTTTATATCCGATCACATTGCCGGACGGCATGTGGATTTAAGACCCTATGTGTTATATGGTGAATCGGTAAAAGTATTGCCCGGTGGGCTTACCCGGGTGGCACTCAAAGAAGGGTCGTTGGTCGTGAATTCTTCACAGGGCGGGGGCAGTAAAGACACATGGGTATTGGAGTCGTCATATGTTAAGTAGGGTGGCCAATTCAATGTTTTGGATGAACCGGTATTTGGAACGGGCACAAAACTATGTGCGGTTAATGGAAGTCAATTTATTGGGTCAGTTGGAATTGCCGGGCGAATTTGCACCCCAATGGCGTCCTTTGGTCGAAATCACGGGTGATCACGACTGTTTTGTCGCCTATTATGACGGGTATGACAGGGAATCAGTGGTATCGTTTTTGACCTTTGACCGTCGAAACCCCAATTCAATTGTGTCAACAGTGAGCCAGGCACGCGAAAACGCCCGGTCCATCCGCGAATGTATTTCGGGCGAATTATGGACGGCCATTAATGCGTTGTATTGGATGATTCAAGACGGCGACACCGCAGGGTTATCGCACGAGCAATTGTTTGATGTGTATGAACGGATCAAAGAATCGTGTTATGTGATATCCGGCATTGGGCATACCACCATCGCCCACACAGAGCGGTGGCATTTTGCCCGAATGGGTCAATATTTAGAGCGAATCGACCAGGTATGTCGGTTGTTATTGGTGCAACAATCGGTGGTGTTTCCGGACAACCCATCACAACGCACCACCTTTGAGTTAATTCAATGGGTATCCGTCTTACGATCCGCCAGTGCCTATGATTTGTTTATAAGAGAGTATGGGCAACCGACCTGGGACAAAGTGGTGGCACTGTTGTTGTTAAACCCATTTTTTCCTCGATCGGTTCGGTATGCCATCAAACAAGTGCAATCGTCCCTTCATGCCATTACGGGGAATGCGGTGGGAACGTTTCACATCCCCCTTGAAAAAGTGGTGGGACGATTCAAAGCCAATCTCGATTATTTAGAAAGCGATGAGATTGTATCCTTTGGATGGGACACCTATTTGGAGCGGTTATTAACACGAACCCAACAAATTGATGAGGCGTTTACCCGCACTTTTTTGAGCCATACCGACGTATTGCCGGCCGAACCAGTTCCGTTTAATTCTTAACCAAAAAAAGAGGAGGGGGGGAAGGGATGAAGAGGGGCACCGCCATAACATCGACCATGTGGCAGTGGGTCCAACAGGTGGCAAATGCGGTGATGCCATGGGCATGTCTACACTGTCGAGAACACCCGGCCCCGGTGTTATGCCCCCGTTGCCATGCGGGTGCACCCCTTCGCATCACCCATGAATCCCCCCGCAACGGACTGGGATGCGATGGAAGCGTCGAGCAAGGGGGGCCCCTCTTGTATGGGTGGCCCTACGATGGGGCCATACGGAGTGTCATACGGTCCATCAAATATGGGGGGCATCGTGCCGCCTTGCAGTGGCTTGGCCAAGAAGCAGGGCCCTTGTTCAACGAGGCCATGGACCGGTATCAACCCGACTTGTTCATCCCAATCCCCGCCTCAAGGGATCGATGGCTGCAACGCGGATTCAATCTACCCTCGGCCTGTTTGGCAGAACATCCGGCATCACACGCAATCACAGCACCTGTTTTAGTGAGGGTCAAACCCACCATCGCCCTGGCCGGATTAGGGCGTGAGACCCGACAAGTGGTGACAAAAGATTGCATGGCCGTGGTAGGAGACGCCGTCCGACATCGTCGGGTGATCATCGTCGATGACATCATCACCACCGGCACAACGATGAGCCTGGCTGCCCAGACATGCCGTGCGGCCGGGGCCTCATGGGTCGGCGTGGTGGGGCTCAGCCGAACCTTGAATCCTGTCATCGACTAGAAACCCATCCGATAGGATGATCCCATCGTGAAAGCCCCGCCTCAGGGGCACGATGGGGAACAGAAGGGGGAACGCCAGCCGAACAGTCAATCCCGTCATCGACGAGGACCCAACTCACCCCTTCCATTGGATCAGACGGTAGCGAGGGGGTGGGATCGACCCCCATACACGATACCCACATTGGGCGTTCCCTTCACCCCACGAAACGACACAACGGAACGGGATGGCATTCATTCAAAAAGTTCATTACCTATCATTCAAAATAAAGGGTACTATCGCACCCGTTAACCACTTCACACACCAGTACAATCCACAAGGAGTCCACCATGTTTTATTACCATAAAACAGCTGTGTCACGTTCACGCCGCCCGTCTGGGTTGGATTCAATCCCCCCATTAGATCAACATTGCCATACTCGCGTTACGGGCACCTTTAGAGGTAGTGGTATACGGCTTAATCTAGGTTTGGTAACACCCCAGACATTGAATCAACGATTTGAGGCGGCAATGGAGCGTGAGGGGTTTACAGCATCTGCTGGAGTTGCCAACTTTAGAGCAGACCAAGATGACATCAGGAATATGGTGATCCAATTGGAAAAGGTGCTTGGCAATGTGTCACTTCATGAGGACAGACCCTCAGGCGGAAAACAATACATTGGGGTACAAGATGGCGCATACTTTGAGTATTTATCCAATCCAATCGATAATATCGGTCGTAATAGGGGGGAAGCCGGTCATAATAGGGGGAGTGTCTACCCTATTAGTAAATTAAAAGAAACGATAGATTCTATGCGAACGGAACTAGCACAAACTCCCGATCAGATCCGATCCATTCAGATCCGATCCATTGATGTCGGTGGGGGATTTGTAGCGGTATGTGGTATTGATAGCGCTGGAATGATGCAAGTGCGAATAGTAAAAGAACGAAGTAAAGCAGCTACAATCGCCACATTAACGGGGTCATTCCATGCAGAACAGGCGAGGCAAGCCGTGCACCCCCCCGCAGCAGCACCCGCAGCAGCAGGGGAATGGTTGGCAGGAATGGCAACCGCTGCAGCAGCAGCAGCAGGGGGATGGTTGGCAGCAACCACAGCAGCAGCACCCGCAGCAGCACCCGCAGCAGCACCCGCAGCAGCACGCCCAGCAGCACGCCCAGCAGCACCCCCAGCAGCACGCCCAGCAGCACCCCCAGCAGCACGCCCCGCAGCACCACGCCCCGCAGCAGCACCACGCCCCGCACCCGCAGCAGCAGCACCCGCAGCAGAACCCCCCGCAGCAGCACCCGCAGCAGCACTCACAGCAGCACCCGCAGCAGCAGGGGAAGCAGTGGAAGCAGTGGCAGGTTCGGGGACATTGCTTGCAGGAGTGGGGACCTGGCTTACAACAGCAACCGCAGCAGCAGGGGGATGGTTGGCAGAAATGGCAACCGCAGCAGCACCCGCAGCAGCACGCCCCGCAGCACCTGCAGCAGCAGCGACCACAGCAGCAGCCGCCGCAGCAGCAGCACGCCCCGCAGCAGCAGCAACCACAGCAGCAGCAGGGGGATGGTGGGCAGAAATGGCAAATCTAGCAGCAGCGACCACAGCAGCAGCCGCCGCAGCAGCAGCACGCCCAGCACCCGCAGCAGCAGCACGCCCAGCACCCGCAGCAGCAGGGGAAGCAGTGGAAGCAGTGGCAGGTTCGGGGACATGGCTTGCAGGAGTGGGGACCTGGCTTACAACAGCAACCGCAGCAGCACGCCCCGCAGCACCCGCAGTAGCACGCCCAGAACCCACAGCAGCACCACCCACAGCAGCACCCGCAGCAGCGGCAGAAGACGCAATAGCTACCTTAGATCGTCAATTACGATCTAAAATCAATCAGCCCCCAACCCAATTGCCTGATGGCTGGAATAAGACTCTAATAAAGCAGTTTATCGAGCGTTATATAACAGGGGATGAGGTAGAGCCGATTTCTACTAGAGCACTGCAGGAAATAACGGATACAACCGATCTAACCAATCTAATAGTATACAAGACAAGATCTAATCAGGTAGAAATGCTACGAGTTGTACAATACAATAGACAGTTAATAACAGTTGAACAGAATCAAGCGTTTCTAAGATGCCCTGTAACGAGACTAGTCATTGGTATCGATCAAGTGGTGCCATACACGACATTCATCGAGACCGCACTATACAAAGGATGTCTTCCAAAGCCACCGGTGCCTTTGGAAGCGCCCACAAACAATCATGGTGTATGGGATATTTTACTCCGTATTTGGCAAAACATGCGAACCGGATCATCAAGATCGTAAGGGATTGACGAATAACAACCCATATCAACACACATCGCCATTAAGAGTAAAAAGGGGAAAAGGGAACAATTCATGATGGGGGTGGAGTGTAGAAAAGGTAAACGCAGCCTCCTCACGCACTTATGACTGACTTAACGAACGAAACAATCTGGGAGGGATCGAAATAACATGTTGTATAAAACGGTATACCAAGGTAAGTTTCTATATGCTGTCATTGATAAAACCATAGGAGAAGGGGGACAAGGAACTGTATGGGCAGTCAGCCAAGATACTTGCATGGCACTCAACCAGTTAAAACCCGTGGCTCGCGAATTGGTTGCCAAAATAAGACATGATGGTGACACCCAAACAACCCAATCAGATATTCGTGTGCAACTTAAATTGCTTGAGATTGATCCAATCGGACACTATCATTGGCCTGTCGTTGCATTCTTATATCACCCTTTCGTCACCTCCATCCAAGACACCAATCAAGATCAACTAGTAGGTTACATGATGGCCAAGGCAGAAGGAGACTTAGAGACGGTTTTCAAACAACAACTGTATCCAATGAACACCATCCATGACGCTTGCCGTCAGGTTCTCATTGCACTGGCGTATATCCATGACCGTAAGATGGCACACGGAGATGTCAACGCAAAGAATGTCTTGATCAGCGAAGGCCGTGCCCGTCTATCCGACTGTGGGGGCATTGATCTAAGCACCAACATAAAGGAACCGTTTCCCCCCACAACGTTTAAGAATCTCCCCCCATCGTTTTACTATCATTTAGACCAAACCGATCCTCACACATGGGTTCATGTGGACAAGTTCGGGTGGGTGAAAATGGTATTGGGTCAATTAAGAACTGATCAAGACACCCCATCGGTCGAAACGGGACATGAGTTAATAAGGCATATCGACTCATTCGCGTCTCATCCGTTATGGCCCGACGTGGTACCGATTATGAATCGTGAATTGGAGCATCAGGACGACCCAAAGCGTCTTAGTGTGGAAGCACACGTGGCCATAACGCATGGCGTTTGTCAGATGATCTTGACTGTTCAAAATACATGGAGCGAATTGAGCGCCGTAATAAAAAGGGACTGATGCGAACCATGGGGGCTCTTGGGCACACTGTACCCACCACACACCCCCCACCCTTGGGCGTCACCGCCCCATCTGACCCCACCTGCTCAGGCGTCGGACACACCCCTACATTCAACCTCGGTAAATTCATCCCGTCCCAACCCCCACCGGGTTTGGGGCCATCACCACCACACAGTCCGCCGCATCCGTGGCCATCTGGACCCGCCAAATAGACACCCCCCACACGGGGGAGTCCCCGTATACAGGGGGGAACGCAAACCATGGAGACTCTTGGGCACACTGTTTTACCCCACCGCATCCCCCCCAACCTGGGCGTCACCGCCCCATCTGACCCCACCTGCTCAGGCGTCGGACACACTCCTAAACTCAACCTCGGTAAATTCATCCCGATCCCGATCCAACCCCCACCGGGTTTGGGCCATATACACCACACGGCCCGCCGCATCCGTGGCCATCTGGACCCGCCGTGTCGACATTAACCGATCGATAGACTGCCCATCTTTGGGCACCACCCAACACGCTTTGATAAACCCCAACGGGTCAAACCGACACTGTGCCCCATATTCATGCTCCAAACGGTACTGAATCACCTCAAATTGCAAGGCTCCCACCGTACCCACCACCTTTCGACCGTCATACAACGTAAACCACTGTGCCACCCCTTCTTCACACAACTGCAACAAGCCTTTTTGCAATTGTTTGCTTTTAAGCGGGTTTAAGTTCACACACACCCGAAACAACTCCGGTGAAAAATGAGGAATCCCCTTGAATGTCATCCCTTCACCCGTACTCAGGGTGTCCCCTATTTTTAAAGACCCCGTATCATGCAACCCAATAATATCACCCGGATACGCCACATCAATAATGTCTTTGTCCTGGGCCATAAACGCCGTGGGATTGGCACAACGAATCATTTTTTGCGTGGCCACATTCATCACCCGCTGATTCCGCTCGAAGGTTCCCGAACATACCCTCAAAAACGCAATGCGATCCCGATGCTTGGGGTCAATGTTGGCATGAATTTTGAATATAAAGCCCGAAAATTGTGCTTCGTGCGGATGCACCAACCGCATGTCCGTCATCCGGGGTTGTGGCGGCGGGGCATCATCCACAAAACAATCCAACAATTCCTTGACCCCAAAATTGTTCAGTGCACTACCAAAAAAAACCGGGGTTAACCCCCCCTCATGATACGCACCCCGATCAAACGATGGGTAAACACCTGTGACCAACGCCACCTCTGAGCGTAATGTCGAGGCCCACTCACTTCCCACCCACTCATCCAAACGGGGGTCATCCAAATCAGAAATGACCACGGCATCTTGGGCCTCGTGCGTGGCATGGGGACGGAACAACACCAACTCTTGCTTGATCAGATGCCAAACCCCCTTAAACGCCCGACCACTGCCTATCGGCCAGGTCATCGGACACACCGTCATCCCCAATCGCTGCTCAATCTCATCTAATAACTCAATCGGGGACCGGGCCTCTCGATCCATTTTATTGATAAACGTCATCACCGGCGTGCGTCGCATACGGCATACATCCAATAATTTATACGTCTGGGCTTCGACCCCCTTGGCCGAATCAATCACCATCAAGGCCGAGTCCACCGCCGTTAAGGTCCGGTAGGTATCCTCACAAAAATCCTCGTGACCCGGTGTGTCAAGCAAGTTAATTTTAATCCCCCGGTATTCAAACCCCATCACCGATGTCGCCACCGAAATACCCCGCTGACGCTCAATTTCCATAAAATCAGAGGTAGCATGACGGGATGCTTTTTTTGCCTTGACGGCACCTGCCACTTGAATGGCACCCCCAAATAAAAGTAGTTTTTCAGTTAAAGTGGTTTTTCCCGCATCGGGGTGAGACACAATGGCAAAGGTGCGACGACGGGCTATTTCATGTAAAAAGGAGGTATTCATCCTAGCCCCCCCTTTTGTTTGCTTTGTTTGTGTCCTACACCCACAAAAAAAACGACCCCATTACGCAACCAATTTGCGGCTAATGGTTTTGATACACGACGTACAAATACGAACACGGGGAGGGAATCCTTCAATGGCAATGGATACCGTTTGAAGATTGGGAAGCCAACGACGGCGGGTTTTGCGATTGGAGTGACTCACATTGTTTCCGCTACGGGGCTTTTTTCCACATAATTGACATTGCTGTGCCATAAGAAGACCTCTGTTGATAACTGTGGCCCGACCATACCGAACCCAATCATAAAAATAGTGTACCACCGAACTGATACACAGGGTCGCCCATTGTGTCATATTTAAGGGGTTTACTCAAGGCCATCCGTCACCCAGCGTCGTATGCCGTCCCAAACCGCCTCTGCCGAATGATCGTCCCACACCACATGACGGGCATTGGGTATCAACTGCACCGTCACCGACGCCCCCCGTGCCTTGAGTCGGTTTGCCAAGACCACCGTTCCTTGCCCCCCCTCACAAACCGGATCGTGACGACCGGCCACCAATAACCACGGCACCCCAACGGGTACCCGATCAAACAAAGACGGGGCATACACCGATGCAATCCCCCCCAACATGGCCTCAAAAAACGAGGCCGGGGGCGAAAACCCACACCCAGGGTCTTGGGCATACGCATCGACCACTTCCGTCCGATGACTTAACCAATCATAGGGGGTACGCCGGGGCGATACATGACGATTAAAGGATGCAAACAACCCCTTTTTGAACATGTCCCCCATCCACCGTTGGCCCATCAGAGCACCACCCCATCGCGCCACCCATGCCCCAAGACGTGCCACCCAAGGATTCACCCACCCCGCCCCAGTTAATACCACCCCGTCCACCGGGAGACACCCCGCCTGACGGACCACCCATTGAACCAAAAATGCCCCCATACTATGCCCCGCCATCACCAACTTGGCCTGAGGCCACCGAGACCGACACTCCGCCATCACCGCCATCAATTGGGTTCCCATTCCCGCCCACCCAGCGGGTCCCAACTCCCCTAATCCCTGCCCCGCATTCAAGCCATGACCAGGATGGTCCATTCCCACCACGGCCCACCCGTACTGGGTACACGCCGTCGCCCATCGGTCGTACCCTGCCGTATGCTCGGTCATGCCATGCGACAGCACCATGACCACCGACGGCTCACCCAACGGCTCCCACACCCGGGCAGTCCCCCCTGCCATTGCATGGGTTGCCCACATCGTTAGGGTTTAACGACTGCCAACCACACCGCCACCATCAACAAACCGGCCACCACACCCAAGGCAGGGATTCTCAGAGAGGGAAACCGACGGGCTACCACCGGTACGCCTACCGACAAACACAACCAAATCAATAGTTTACCGATCACCCATTTGGCCGATAGGTCGTAATGCAAGCGATGCAACATGCCAAATCCCGCCACCAACACCACCAAAGAAGAAAGGCCCATTATCATACTCAATCGTTTGGATCGTTGGGTTGCCGTTAACACCCCGCCCATTGACAATACCATGACCATCAAGGCACACAAATGACCCACATGATACACCGTTACTGACATTGTTTACTCCTCATCATATGCAATGAAACCGTCACGTTCGTCATTATCGTTGCTCAATCCATCAAATGCAACCACCCAATCACGATGCCCTCCAGACAACCGATCCAGTTCAATTCGAATGGTGGCAACCAACAACGACATGGCGTCCGGTAAAGGGCCATACCGATCGATCAGCTCTTGGACCAAGTCATCCAACTGATAGGGTAGCGTCACCGTGGCCAGGCGTTGGTACATGGCCAAGCGTTGCGGTTCGTCCGATATATAATCCTCCGGAATCAACATCGACAAGCGACTGGTTTCAAGCCATGTTGGGTGGCGACGAAGGGGCTTTCCCTGCCAACGGGCCGCCACTTCTTCTAACAGTTGGGCATATAATTCAAACCCCACCGCCGTCATGTGGCCATGTTGGCGTTTTCCTAACATGGTGCCAGCCCCCCTGATTTCCAAGTCTTTCATGGCCAAGGTTGACCCAGACCCCAAGGCCGCATACTCCCGAATGGCCGTCAGGCGTCGGCGGGCATCATCGGTCATGGCGTCATCCGAGGCAATCAACAACAACGCCACACCCTGACGATCGGATCGACCCACCCGACCCCGAAGCTGATGCAATTGAGACAATCCCAAGTGATGGGCATCATCAATAATAATGGTGTTGGCATTGGGAACATCCACCCCATTTTCAATGATGGTACTGCACACCAACACGTCCAATTGTCCGTCCCAAAACGCCATCATGGTATCTTCAAGGGCCTGTTTGGACATCTGCCCATGGGCCCACCCTATACGGGCCGCTGGCAACAACCGTTGAAGGGCCTGAACCCGTTGGGGAATCCCCTGCACATGGTTGCACAAAAAATACACCTGTCCGCCTCGGTCCAGTTCAGTTTGGATGACCAGTTGAATCAAGGACGCATCATAAGGCTTGACCAAGGTTTTGACGGGCAATCGTCGGGTGGGCGGGGTGGCCAAGGTCGAATAGGATTTGGCCCCCGTTAAGGCCATAAACAAGGTGCGGGGAATGGGGGTGGCACTTAAACTTAACACATCCACATTCAAGCGTAAGGCTTTAAGTCGCTCTTTGTGGGCCACCCCAAACCGTTGTTCTTCGTCAATCACCACCAACCCCAATGACTGAAACGCCACGTCTTGTTGCAGCAACCGATGGGTCCCTACCACCACATGCAAGATCCCCGACTGCAAGTCCGCCAATAGGGCACGTTGCTCAGACTTGGATTTAAACCGTGACAACACGCCCAACCGGTAGGGAAACCCAGCAAAACGGGCCGCCAACGTACGACCATGCTGATGGGCCAAAATGGTGGTGGGCACCACAATCGCCACTTGCTGGCCATTTTCACACGCCTTAAACGCCGCCCTCACCATCAATTCTGTCTTGCCAAACCCCACATCCCCACAGACCAAACGATCCATGGGATAAGGCGATTCCATATCCCGCTTGATTTCGGCCGTCACCCGGCGTTGATCCAAGGTATCGCTAAACCCAAAGGATTGTTCCAATTCAACTTGCCATGCGGTATCAGGGTTGTATTGAATACCGGGTGTATCCTGACGGGCCTTGGCCATCAATACCATGTCATAACACAAGGTTTCCAAGGCTTTTTTCACCCGTTTTTTGGTTCGATTCCACTCCCCATCATGAAGCCCATTGAGTGTCACAGGTCCTGGATTGGTATACGGGGTTACACATGCCAATTGATCGAGTGGCACATAGCAACGGTCCTCTCCTTTGTATTGCAAACACAGGTATTCGGCCTCAGACTGGCCCACCGATAACCGAACCAACCCATCAAAACGGGCCACCCCAAATTGAGAATGGACCACATACGAACCGGGATAAAACCCGGGGGTAATGGCCGATTGAGGACCATCAAGTTGATGGTAAAGCACGTCTTTTTGTTGGGAAGTCGGCAAAATAGTGGTGGTCTGAACCACCGACAACGTCCGTTGGGTCGCCACCATAAATGAGCCCAACCGTTCCAACCGATCGCCATCATATTCAAACCGAAGCGGATGGGATTGGTTAACCGGAAACACATCCACAATGGCACCCCGGACACTCATCTCGCCAGGCTCGGTCACCATGGGCACCCGAACATACCCGGCGTCAGCCAAGCAAGCCAGTAGCATGGCGTGGGTCAGCACCACCCCTTGGGGTCGATCAATGCAAATGGGACCATCATGGCGTTGTGAAACAGGGGGCATGGGGTATCCTTGACCGTGGGGCCAAGGGCCCACACACTGCACACATACAGTCAATCATGGGAAAATATCACGCAAGGCCACCATTTGAGTAGGGATCATAACAAGTGAGCATTCACCCGATCCCAAGCTGACTATCGGCCACATTAGCCACGACGCGACCGATGGCGCCCACCTTGCGACATCACCCGCATCACCCTGCGTCTCAACACCCATGTGGTTTGATTTTTAAATCAGCCTTTTGTACACTCGAACGACATTGTCAGTGTCTACCTGAGGAGTTTCCATGTCACCATTTACAGCTACCACCCCGTTTATTGACCGACATGTGGGCCCATCCCCCGATGATATAAAGGAAATGGCACCCGTTATCGGATGTGACACCCCCGACCAATTGGTTCAACGTGCTGTCCCCCATGCCATTCGTCGGGCCCCAATCCCTCCCTTTCCCCCACTCTCTGAACCCGAGATTCACCGCACACTCGCCGAATGGGCCCAACAAAACCGCGTGACCACGTCTTATTTGGGGATGGGGTTTTACCCTTGTCACACCCCAGCAGTGATCCAACGCCATTGTTTTGAAACCCCTAGTTGGTATACCGCCTACACCCCCTATCAAGCCGAAATCTCACAAGGTCGCCTTGAAACCCTGTTTCACTTTCAAACCATTGTCACAGAATTAACCCAATTGCCCGTCGCCAACGCCTCGTTACTCGACGATGCCACTGCCACGGCCGAAGCCATGACCCTGTTATATCGCACCCGTTCCAACACCTCTCAGCATGTGTTTTTAATTCCCACCCGACTTTTTCCCCATGTGCGGGCGGTATTGGCTGTACGAGCCGCCCCCTTGGGAATCGAGTTGCAACACTACGACCCCCAGGCCTTACCCTCGCTGGACCATGCCTTTGGGGCCCTGATTCAAACCCCTGATGGATGGGGAGAATGGTCTGACCCATCCCCACTGGCAGCTGCTTTTATCCACGCTGGTGTTCGGGTGGTGGCGTATGTGGACCCGTTGGCACTCACCCTCTTGCCTGCACCAGGTGAATGGGGGGCCAGTATCGCTGTGGGATCTGCCCAGCGACTCGGAATCCCCCTGGGATATGGGGGGCCCAGTGCCGCCTTTTTTGCCACCACCCAAGAATGGGTGAGACAACTCCCCGGGCGGATTATCGGGTGCTCCAAAGACCGGTTGGGACAACCCGCCTATCGCATGGCCTTGCAAACCCGAGAACAGCACATTCGACGTGAAAAAGCCACCTCGAACATTTGTACCGCCCAAGCCTTACTGGCCATGATGGCCACCTTTTATTGCGTGTACCATGGCCCCGATGGCCTGACCCGCATGGCCCGTCGCATCCATGAAATGGCCCTGGCCGTGGCAACCCATGGTGTGTCCGTTGGCTTAACCCTAAAAACGGCCCAATTTTTTGATACCGTCGCCTTTGAAACCTCACCCCAGCGTGTCAACGAGATCATGGCAAGGGCCGAAAAAGAAGGGATTTTAATTCGACGCATCCAAGACGATACCATCGGGCTATCCATGGACGAAACCACCACACCGGACGCTTTATCCGTTGTATACCGGGTATTAGGAGACAGCATCGCCCCCTCTCCCAACGCCACCGGACCAACACCCATCACGGCCGGCCGACACACCCCGTTTTTGATGCAACCCGTGTTTCATATCTATCGCACTGAAACCGAATTAATGCGCTACATGCACCGATTGGCCAGTGCAGATTTGGCCCTCAATACGGCCATGATTCCATTGGGATCGTGCACCATGAAACTAAACCCTGCGGCCACCTTAATCCCCTTGGCGTGGCCCGGCGTGGCCCAATTACATCCCTTCGCCCCGTTGTCGCATAGCAAAGGGTATCAGGCCATATTTGACGATCTGTCGACGCATCTCATGCGTATCACCGAATTGGATGGGGTATCCTTGCAACCCAATGCGGGATCTCAGGGTGAATATGCCGGACTGATGGTGATTCGGGCCTATCAACACGCCATTGGACAAGGGCATCGTCGGGTGGCCCTTATCCCCGCATCGGCCCATGGCACCAACCCGGCCAGTGCCGCCATGGCGGGCATGGATATTGTGGTGGTGGCCTGCGATGCCTCGGGTGATATCGACCCTGACGACTTAAAAAAGAAAGTGGCCATCCATCGGGATACCTTAAGTGTCTTAATGGTGACCTATCCTTCAACCCATGGGGTATTTGACCCCAGCATTCAAGACTGCTGTCGCCTTATTCACGAAGCCGGCGGGCAAGTCTATATGGATGGGGCCAATATGAATGCCCAAGTGGGCCTCACATCGCCCGGTACATTGGGTGCCGATGTTTGCCACATTAACTTACACAAAACCTTTGCCATTCCCCACGGGGGGGGAGGGCCTGGCATGGGCCCGATTATGGTCCGTGCTCATTTGGTTCCCTACTTACCCGGCCATCCTCATCTGGATGCTGACCCACTTAGAAGCCCCACACCCCACATGGGCCCGGTATCGGCCGCCCCCTGGGGATCGGCCAGTATCTTGCTGGTGTCATACGCCTATATTCGGCTGTTGGGAAGTGACGGGTTAACCCAGGCCACCCGTATGGCATTGTGGAACGCCAATTACATGAAAGCCCGGTTGTCCGATGCCTATGAGGTGTTATATACCGGGGAAGGGGGATGGGTCGCCCATGAGTTCATCTTAAACATGGCCCCCTTCAAAAAAACCGCCGGTATCGACGTGGATGACATTGCCAAGCGGTTAATGGATTATGGGTTTCATGCCCCCACCGTTTCATTTCCCGTCCCCGGAACCTTGATGATTGAACCCACCGAAAGTGAATCAAAAGCCGAATTGGATCGGTTTTGTGATGCGTTATTAAGTATTCGAGATGAAATCAGACGGATTGAAACGGGTGAATGGAGCCAAACCGATAACCCCTTAAAAAATGCCCCCCATCCCCTGATTGAATGCACGGCCGATACCTGGCACCATCCCTATTCCCGTCAATTGGCCGCTTTGCCAACCCCTCGAAGTCCCCAGAAATATTGGCCCACAGTGGCCCGTGTGGATGGGGCATTTGGGGATCGCAATCTGGTGTGTGCCTGTGCCCCCGTCAGCGAGTGGGCCACCCGCACATGATGACCAAAAAAGCCAAATATGCCCTGATGGCATTGGGTATTTTAGCCCAATCACCCCACACCCCGATGGTGATTGCCGATATTGCCTCAATGGCCCAAATCCCCAAAAAGTTTTTGGAATTAATTTTGTTAGAATTAAAAAAAAGCAATGTCTTAGACAGCAAAAAAGGGCAAGGCGGGGGGTATATTTTAAAACGGTCCCCCAATCAAATTCGCATCCTGGATATTATCAAGGCCCTGTCGGGATCCACGGCCCCCGTGGTCTGCTTGGATAGTGGTCGGATTTGCGATGAATGCAGCGGACAATTGCCTTGTGCCATTCGATCCCTCATGGCCGATGTCCACCATGAAACCACCCGCATTTTATACAATGAAACCATTCAATCATTAAGTGACCGAAAAACCCAATTGGCGGGCAGTGACATGTTTTACATTTAGTATCCTTCACACATTGACATCCCTCCCCTACCACAGTATATTTGGCACTCAGCTGTATGGAGTGCCAAATCACTTGCCTGGGGATCATATGAGTAAAAAGAAAGTCACACCCTTAAGCCAACGAAAACACGAGGTATTAACCAAAACCATCGAATCGTTTATTGAAACCGCCGAACCGGTGGGTTCCAAGTGGTTACGTGACCAAGGGGGAGTGGATGCCAGCCCCGCCACCATTCGAAATGAATTAAGTGAATTAGAATCAGACGGTTATTTATCCCATCGTCATCAGTCATCAGGACGGGTTCCCACCGATAAAGGGTATCGGTTGTATGTGGACCAACTCATGGGTCAATCAGCGGATACCCCTAGTACGCTATCCACCGGGGGCCTTCCCATTTTATTTACCCCTATCACCTCATTGTCCGATATCCCCAGCCACATGCCGCAGATCCGTCAGTCGGTCGCAGGGCTTTTAAAAGAGGTGACCCAATTGGTGGTGACATTGTTTGACTACACGGCCATTGTGATTCCACCCACCATCCATCATGCCACCCTAGAAGTGGCCCATTTGGTGCTGCTAGATATTGACCGCATCCTGGTGGTGGTCATGAATTCTATTGGGTCAAACAATGAATTTATTGTCCCCACCGACCAACAGGTCTCACAAGAAGATTTAAACGCCATGTCGCAATTATTAACCCGCAAACTTAAAGGGGTATCCATGTCCGACATCGACCCCCAACAATTAAGCGAATTGTGGCAGCAATTTCCAACCCATCACGCCATTGTACGCACGTTGGTTTTAGAGTTACAACGCTTAAAAAACAGCCTTCCCGCACCCGATAGCCTCAATATGAAAGGGGTGTCGAATATGGTGCGTTTACCCGAATTTAAAGACCCTGATTTGGCCCATAAAGTACTGGCCACCTTGGAAGAAACCCGGTTGATGATGGGGGTACTCGAACAAGTGGCCACCCAAGCACAGCCGGCTGTTATTATCGGCTCTGAAAACCAACCGGAAGGGTTAAAAGATTGCAGCATGGTGGTCGCACCACTGGGAAACCCACAAACCAATTTGGGAACATTGGCCATTGTAGGACCCACTCGAATGCGGTACAAAAAGTTGTTACCCACCGTTCAGGGTATTGTAACCCACATTCACCGGTTGTTATCCGTCCATGCGTCCCCTACACCATTATCCAGCCACAAGGAGTCCATCCATGATTGAACAAGATATACCGTCTGCCCCCTCTTCGGATGAGCCCAGCGTCCTATCGCCTGATACCGATGCCATCGCCGTCGAACAAAGTCATGAGGCGATCATCGCCACCCTCACCGAGCAATTGGCCCAGGAAAAAGACAAAGCACTGCGTGCCTGGGCCGAGCTAGACAATTACAAGCGTCGAAAAGACGCCGAGTTTGACCTTGCCAAGCGGTATGCCATCGAGCAGTTTGTGGTCTCATTGTTGCCCCTGATGGACAATTTTGATCGGGCCTTGGGCAGTGTCGCCGAAGGGGCCGATGACGGGGTCACCAATGGCATTCAGATGATTCGAAAACAATTGGCTGACAGTCTCGAAAAAGCGGGCGTCTCCTCATTTGAATCACTCGGATGCCAACTGGATACCAACCGCCACATGGCGGTGTCTACCGAATCACGGGAAGGGGTGGCACCCAATGAAGTAATCCAAGTATTCCAAGAAGGGTATACCATGCATGGCAAAGTCATTCGTCCTGCCATGGTGGTGGTGTCCAGTTAATGTCAGGATGGGTTGTATTGGGTCGGGTTGGTCAGTAGAATAAGCCAGTTAAACAACAAAGGAGTTTGTCATGTCATCAAAAATTATTGGAATTGATTTGGGTACCACCAATTCTTGTGTGGCCGTCATCGAGGGGGGCGAACCCTCGGTTATTAGCAATGCAGAAGGTAACCGTACCACCCCATCCGTGGTGGCATTTACCAAAGATGGGGAACGATTGGTGGGACAACCCGCCAAGCGTCAAGGGATTACCAATCCAAAATTGACGTTTTATTCGGTTAAATCATTGATTGGTCGTCGGCTATCCGAAATCAAAAAAGCCTTGTCCTATGACATTAAACAGGGCCCCGATGGGGGCATTGTGATTCAAGGTAAAGAGCAGACCTTTGCCCCCCCTGAAATTTCCGCCATTGTATTACAAAAAATCAAACGAGATGCCGAAGCGTATTTGGGGCATCCGGTGACCCAGGCGGTCATCACCGTTCCGGCTTATTTTAATGATGACCAACGAAAAGCCACCAAAGATGCGGGCGAAATTGCCGGTTTGGAAGTGTTACGCATCATCAATGAGCCCACTGCGGCGGCATTGGCGTATGGCTTGGACAAAAAATCGGACCAAAAAATTGCGGTGTATGATTTTGGTGGTGGCACCTTTGATATTTCGATTCTAGAAATTGGAGACGGATTATTTGAAGTCAAAAGCACCAATGGGGATACCGAATTAGGGGGCGATGACATTGATGAACTCATCATTCAGTGGCTGGTATCAGAATTCAAAAAAGACCAAGGAATTGACTTAAGCAACGACCAGATGGCCCTGCAGCGACTCAAAGAAGCCGCTGAAAAAGCAAAAATTGAGTTGTCATCGACCATGTCCACTGAGATTAACTTACCGTTTATCACCGCCGACGCAGCCGGACCCAAGCATTTGCTCTTAACCCTCACCCGCTCCAAATTTGAGCAGATGATCGACCCGATTGTGCAACGGTCAATGGCACCGGTGAAAGCGGCATTGTCTGATTCGGGGTTTTCGGTGTCGGAAATTGATGAGGTGATCTTGGTCGGGGGGACCACCCGAATCCCTGCCATTCAAGAAGCGGTCAAAGCATTTTTTGGCAAAGACCCCCACAAAGGGGTGAACCCTGATGAAGTAGTGGCCATTGGGGCCGCCATCCAAGGGGCGGTGTTGTCAGGGGATGTCAAAGACGTCGTCTTGCTGGATGTGACCCCCCTATCATTTGGAATTGAAACATTGGGCGGTGTGTTTACCAAGCTCATCGAGCGAAACACCACCATTCCCACATCCAAAAGCCAGGTGTTTTCAACTGCCGCCGATGGTCAAACCTCAGTGGAAGTCCATATCTTACAAGGCGAGCGGGCCATGGCCAGCGATAACCGATCATTGGGTCGCTTTGTGTTAGAAGGTATCCCATCCTCCCCGCGTGGGGTTCCTCAAATTGAGGTGTCATTGGATATTGACGCCAATGGTATTTTAAATGTCAAAGCCTTGGACAAGGCCACGGGCAAATCACAAAAAATTACCATCACCGCCTCATCTGGGTTAAGCAAAGAGGACATCGAGCGGATGAAACAAGATGCCGACGCCCACGCTGCCGAAGACAAACAACGCCAAGAAGAAGCCGAAACACGGAATACGGCCGATTCGTTGGTATACAGCACGGAAAAGACCCTTAAAGAAAATGGCGAAAAGTTGTCAGAGGCCAATAAAACCGCCATTCAAACCAACTTAGACGCACTCAAAACCCAATTAGCAGGGACCGATGTGGCCGGAATCAAATCCGCCACGGATGCCTTACAAAAATCAGTCTTCGATGCATCCGAAGAATTGTATAAAGCCGCCGATACCAATGAAGAAGAAGCCAAAGTCACCACCCCTGATGACTCGGTCGTCGATGCTGAGTTTAAAGAAGTGAAAGATGACAAAGCGGGTCAACCCAATGGCTGATGATCTGTATGGCATTTTAGAGTTACACCGAGGGGCGACAGAGGCTGAAATCAAAAAAGCCTACCGTCGCTTGGCCCGGCAATACCATCCCGATGTCAACAAAGACCCTGGGGCCGAGGCAACCTTCAAAGAGATCCAAAAAGCGTATGCGGTGTTATCCGATCCACAAAAAAAGGCCCAATACGACCAATTTGGCGTGGCCGATGATGGGCCCACCCAGGACTATGGCGGGGGATTTGAAGGGTTCTCGGGTGGCTTGGATGACATTTTTGATGCCTTTTTTGGGGGCGGTGGGGGAGGACGACGGAGAACCCAGACTGCCCGACAAGGCGAAGATCTACGGTATGACCTTGACATTACACTTGAAGAAGCGGCATCCGGGGTCAGCAAGGAAATCCCGATTTTTCATTTGGAGTCATGCGATGGCTGCAAAGGGTCGGGACGTGAAGCAGGCACACCCAAGGTATCATGCCCTCATTGCCATGGGTCGGGACAAATTAAAACAGTCCAACGAACGGTGTTGGGAAGTTTTTCCCAGGTAATGACCTGCCATCATTGTGGCGGGCAAGGCGAAATCATCAAGAATCCTTGCAAAAAATGTAATGGGGCCGGTCGAGAAAAACGAAGTAAAACCATTAAACTCGACATTCCCAAAGGGGTGGCATCGGGCAATAAATTACGGGTGACAGGCGAAGGAAACGCAGGAGAAGCCGGGTCTCAACCCGGTGATTTGTATGTGTTTTTGTCAGTTAAAGACCATGCGTTCTTTCGTCGGGATCAAAACGATTTGTACATAGAAGCCAGCATTGGGGTACCCCAAGCCATTTTGGGCGTGGAGTTAGAGGTCCCCACACTAGACGGCAAGGCCGTATTAAAAATCCCACCCGGCACCCAACCGGGTGCCTCTTTTCGGTTGCGTGGAAAAGGCATGCCGTCCTTACGTGGCGGTGGGATTGGTGATTTGCATGTGCGTATTCAAGTGAGCATTCCCACCCAACTGTCCAGCAAAGAAACCGAATTGGTGACGCAATTGGCCACCTTGCAAGGGAGTGACACCGCCCCCGCGTCTTTTGTTGATTATATTAAGCGATGGTTCTAACCATCGGTCATTTATTCCCACCCATCATGCATGATTGAGGTTCCTGCGGCAGGGTTGGCCATTGCCTGGGGAGGGCATTTTTTAGCCGGTGCATGTGATGCCATCGCCGGAGGGGGTGGCATGATTGGGTTACCGGCTTTGTTCCTGGCAGGGTTGCCGCCCCATCTGGCATTGGGGACCAACAAATTCAGTAGCACCGTGGGAACCCTGGTAAGTACCTGGCAACTGCGTCGTTCGGTCCCATTGAATGGTCGACTGCTTTGGATGGCGATTCCCATTGCAATGGGGGGATCCTGGATGGGGGCCCACACCGTTTTATCATTACAGCCAGACCAAGTCGAATTACTCATCATGGGAACCATCCCCTTGGTAATGGGGCTGATGTGGTCCAGTCGTTCCATATTGCGTGGCAAGGCCACCACCCCTTTATCCCCTCCCACCGCTCCTCCTTCCCCCCAAGGACCTGCCACCATCAGCGGTATAGCCGGACTGTATGACGGGGCCATAGGGCCAGGGGTCGGCACGTTTTTAATGCTGGGGTTACATCGTTGGTGTGGGGTGTCATTGATGTCCGCTTCTTTGCATACCAAATGCATCAATTTAAGCACCAACATCATGGCATTGTGCGTCATGCTATCCGCCGGCAAGGTCATGTGGGGGGTGGCGATTGGGTGTGCCATCGCCAATGCCAGCGGGGCTTGGGTAGGCACCCAACTGACCGTTCGATGGGGCGAAACCATCATTCGAAGGGTATTGCCCTGGGTCATGGGAGGGGTGGTGGTCACATTGGTCATGCGACTCGTCTTGGCATGAGCACCCACCCCCACCCTATCGTCCACGGGTATCATGGTGACAGGAACAGTCGGGAATGGGTAATCAATGAGGTGGGGGCATAACGCCACGCACCCACCCTTACGATCAACCAGGGGCCATCCCCACCCAGAAAACCCCCGTCCCAAAACATGCCACACCCACAACCCGGATGTGTCCAGTCAACCCACCCACTCACGTATCTCCCTGACAAAAATACGGTTGGTTTTTTTCACCCCTCACTTTATACTTCATCCTGATTTTTATACCCTGATATCGTGTGCCAACATTACAATGCACATCGCATGGTCAAAAAGGAGCCGTTCAGTGGCACTCTCATCACAAGATATGAACCAAATCACCCATATTTTGGGTCATCCCCCCACCCCTGTTGAAACCCATGTCTTTGATGCCATGTGGTCAGAACATTGTTCATACAAGAGCACCAAACGCATCCTAAAAGCACACTTACCTACCCAAGGACGGGATGTGATGGTTGGCATTGGGGAAGACGCCGGTATTATCAAATGGACCGAACACGAGGGGCATACGTATGGTATCGCCGTGTCCCATGAATCCCACAATCATCCCTCACAATTGTTGCCCATCGAAGGGGCCGCCACCGGTGTGGGGGGCGTGGTGCGTGACGTCTATTGTATGGGAGCCGATGTCATCGGGGTACTCAACTCCCTTCATTTTGGTCTCAGTGACCAACCCGATCGCCATGTCACGACCATTGCCCGGCAAGTCGTGGAAGGCGTCGCGGATTATGCCAACCCCTTGGGGGTGCCTGTGTTGGGGGGAGAAACAGTCTACCACGACTCATACAACGACAACTGCTTGGTCAATGTCGCTGCGTTGGGCTTGGTGCGGTCCGATCGCATTTGTCACAGTTTTGTACCCCCAGACGCCGCCCATACCCCATATGATATGGTCTTAATCGGTAAAAGCACCGATGCCACCGGATTCGGTGGGGCTAGCTTTTCGTCTCAAAGCATGGAGGATGGCCATCAAGCCATCGGGGCCGTTCAAGTGCATGACCCCTTTATTAAACGGGTCATTGTGGAAGCCTTGCATGCCCTGTTGGATGATTTTCACAACAGGGGCGTGGTGATCGGGTTCAAAGATCTGGGTGCCGGGGGCATTGCGTGTGCCACGTCTGAATTGGCCGCTGCCGGTGGGTTTGGGGTAGCCATTGCACTGGATCGTGTGAATGTGGCCATCCCCAACTTACCACCCGAAGTGATTGCCTGTTCTGAAACCCAAGAGCGGTTTTGTATGGCCGTCCCTCGCCATGAAACCGAAACCGTGTTGGCGTGTTTTAATCGCACCTTCGATTTGGGCCGGTTTTATCCCAATGCCGGGGCCGTGGTGATTGGAGAAGTCATTCAATCCCCCCGTTATCAGGTGACATGGCATGGCAACACCGTCGCCAATATTCCTGTCACCGCCATTACGTCGGATGTATCGGTTCTTCGAACCGCCACTCCCCGCCCCCCTCTCCCCCCTTCCCCACCATTGCCAGTCGCCGACATCACCACCCAACGCCATTGGGCCTTGCAACTCATGGCCTTGCCCAATATGCGATCCAAACGCCATGTATACCGCCACTTTGATCACTCCGTACGGGGTCAGACCGTTCTGCCGCCCGGGGATGGGGATGCAGTGGTCGTCGCACCATTACCCGGGTGCGAGGTCGGCGTGGTCAGCAGCATCGATTCGAATTTATATGGGGGGTTGGATCCCTTTCTCAGTGGGGCCTACGCCGTGGCCGAAGCCATCCGCAACGTCATCGCCGTCGGTGGCGTACCCTTGGCTATCACCGATTGTTTGAATTATGGCAGCCCAGAAAACCCCGCCCATTTTTATGACATTGAAGAAGGGGTCAAAGGCATCGCCGCCGCCGCCCATGGATTAAGATGGCACCCTGACGAACCCCTGCCCGTTATTTCTGGTAACGTGAGCTTGTACAACGAATCCAGCACGGGCCGGTCCGTCATCCCCTCCCCGGTCATTGTGGTCGTGGGACGTCACCCCGATATTCACCGTGTCGTGGGGCTGCAAATCATGGGGGCCGGCCTGTCGATTATTCGCGTGGGAACCCCCTACCCCGACATGGGAGGCACCCAATGGGCCAGCCTAACGGGATGGTCCGGTGGCACCCCTCCTCAGGTACACTATGACGAAGAGTCCCGTGCCAATCAGACGGTCCATCGATTACTCCATGAGGGGCAGGTACATGCTTGCCATGACATATCCGCAGGTGGGGGATGGGGGGCAATAGTCGACATGCTCATAGGGGCAACCGGCACCCCCATGGCAGGGGCCCACCTCACCCTCACCGAGGACCTGACCTTGTCATTGTACGCCGAAAATGGGGGGTATTTGTTGGCTGTCTCCAACCCCGATGCCATCTTAAACGAACTGGCAAAGTGTCAGGTGCCCGCCACCCTATGGGGGGTCACCACCCCTGACCTGAGCATCCAAGTCGACAGCCCAATTGGGTCGTTTGAGATCGAGCTGGCCGACCTGATCCGTGCCTATCAGCCCAGTCTCACCGCGGTGATCGAATGATCATGATACGGGCCTATCTGATGCTGGTCTGCCTTGGGGGGTCAATATGGGCCGCTGCCGTGTTGCCACCCCCCTCGATCGCCACCGACAAAAACAAGCCCAGTATCCGCCGCCCCCTACCCAGTGAGATCATTCCAACCCATTCAGCGGCCACCGACAAAAGCAAACCGGCCATCCGCCGCCCCCTACCCAGTGAGATCATTCCAACCCATTCAGCGGCCACCGACAAAAGCAAACCGGCCATCCGCCGCCCCTTACCCAGTGAGATCATTCCAACCCACTCAGCGGCGACCGACAAAAGCAAACCGGCCACCCGCCACCCCCTACCCAGTGAAATCATTGCAAGCAGTTCGGTAAGCACTGAAAAAGCAAAACCCTCACCCCGTCGCTTGGTACCCGATACCGAAGTAAGATACGTCAATGCCTTGCAATTGGAACAACTCAAGCTGTATGGGCAAGCCCGAAACATTTATTTGGATCAAGTCAAAACCTTTTTAAAGCAAGCCGATGCCACCAAATCAAAAGACACCCTCATCCCTCAGTTGCCGTTGGTAATGGCCGCCGCTTATCGGCTGGCCGTGGTCACCGCCCGCGACAATTATTACCAGGTTCATCCCTTGGTCCATCAACTGGATACCTTTCAAGATACCCATCATGCGTTGGATGCATTGATTCAACTGGTAGGTGAAATGCGTCGACAATATTCCCATGTGATACCCCGTCAGCTCTATGAACCATTGTTTTTTGCCCGGGCCTACAATCGGGTGGCATGGGGCAACAAATTATTGGTCGCCACTGCCTGGAAACAATATGTCGTCTACCCACCGGCCGATATCATGGCCATGGTCGATTTGGGCATGGGTGATTTGGAACAACTGTTACAATTTCAAGAGTTTCCACCCTCGCTTGCCGAATGGGGACCCGATCCTCAGTCCAGCATCACCGATCGATGGTTGACTCGTTGGGGCCAATCAGGGGGTAAAGAGACCCTACTGTATCGGGTGAATGCCCTATCCAACGGGGAAGATGACCCCACCAAACTCTCACGCCTGGTGGCCAAACGAACCATCCAGCAAATTTACGGCACCCTAGCATTGTACCGTTCCCCTGACTCCCAACGCACACTCGACACCGCCCGAGGGAATTACACATTGGAGCGCCTCTTATCCGAATCCAATCGACCCTACTTTAAACTGATGGCTGAGTTGGTTCAAACCATCGGGGTGCTATAAATGCCAACCAGTGGGGGGACACGGGGGCCCCACGCCATCCACCGAACGGCACCCCCTGCCGAATGGCACGCCCCACTATTCCCCCATCGCATGACCACCATCGGGTTGGCATCCCGACTGAGTAAGCTGGGTGTTCACACCTGGTCAGATTTGGCCTATTTGGTCCCCAGGGCCTACCAAGACCGTTCCGACATCCCCCCGATTTATCGACTCCCCATGGATACCTCCGTCGTGGCCTACGGCCGTATCCATGGCGTGTCAGAAGAATGGTCCAAGCACAAGGTCCACATCCTAAAACTCACACTGGGCGACGAATCGGGCACCATCCAAGTGGTGTTTTTTAATCAAGCTTATCTTAAGCCCGTACTAAAAGTGGGATTAGAGGTGGTCATAACAGGCAAAACAGAAAAAAACCCTTATTCGTTACTTCCCCAACTGGTGGCCAGCGAATTGGATGTCATTCGGTCTCCCCACGATCGACAACAACTCATGGGCTGCGTGGTGCCCATCTATCCGCTCACCGCCGGATTGTACCAATCCAAACTCAGGGGATTGATTCAGTATGTACTCACCCAATTGGTCCCCCATGTCCCCGATTGCCTGCCAAGCACCCTCCGAGAGCATTTGAATCTCATGCCCTTGCCCCTGGCCATTCAAACCTTGCATCAGCCCCCCACCCTATCCGATGCCCCAGCAGCCCGCATGCGATTGGTCTTTGATGAATTTTTACGGTATCAGTTGACCCTGTTACAACGCCAACATCTCAACAAACGGGTTCCCACCACGTGTCAGTTAACCGCCCAATCCCCCTTACATGATGCCTACATTAGCCAACTACCTTACCCATTAACCCCGGCACAATGGGGTGCCATTCGTGACATTGAACAAGATATTGCCTCAGGCTTGGCCATGAATCGATTGATTCAAGGGGATGTGGGAAGTGGCAAAACAGACGTCATCGTGATGGCCATGTTGATGGCCATTTCGGCAGGCTACAGCGCCGCATTAATGGCCCCAACCGATGTATTGGCCAGCCAGCATTACCGAAAACTATCGGGGGCCTTGTCACGCATCGGGGTCGACACCGTGTTATTAAAAGGGTCCCTTACCTCAAAATCGAAACAAAGCGTCGTGGCCCGTTTATCCGATCCGACCCCGTTAATAGCAGTGGGCACCCACGCCTTGATTCAAGACCCCGTCCGGTTTCATCAATTGGGATTGGTGGTCATCGACGAACAACATCGCTTTGGGGTTGAACAACGACTTCGTTTGGTCAAAAAAGGGTCATCCCCTCACTGTTTATACACCACCGCCACCCCTATTCCTCGCACCTTTATGCTCACACTATATGGCGAATTGGATCAAAGTATCATGGCCGAATTGCCTCCCGGGCGTACCCCCCCCCATACCATGCGCTATGCCGCATCCCAATGGGATCAGGTGTTGGCCAGCATGCAAGCCTGTTTAGGACGAGGTGAACAATTGTATGTGGTCTACCCATTAATAGAGGTCTCTAGCAAAATGGATTTGGCATCCGCCATCGAAGGCCACGCCCTCATTCAACACCAACTGCCCCATCACACCGTGGGATTGTTGCATGGCAAATTACCCTCCCAAGAAAAAGAGCAACTCATGACCGATTTCCAAGTGGGTCGTGTTCAGGTATTGGTTAGTACCACGGTCATTGAGGTAGGGGTTGATGTCCCCAATGCCACCATGATGGTGATCATGAATGCCGAACGGTTTGGGTTGTCACAATTGCATCAGTTGCGTGGGCGTGTGGGGCGTGGCATGGCCCCCTCCCAATGCCTATTGGTATCCGATCGGTTATCGGAGGTATCCAAGCAACGGTTGGATGCCATGGTCCATACCACCGATGGGTTTGCCTTGGCTGAGCTAGACTTGCGCTTGCGTGGTCCCGGCGAGGTATTGGGGGTCAGACAATCGGGGTTACCGCAGTTTAAGGTGGCCGATTTGGTCAAAGATGAGGCATTGTTGTGGTTGGCACGAAAAGTGGCCATCAAAATCATCGAAAAAGACCCTGACCTGATGCAGCCCGAGTGGAAAACCCTTCAAGAATGGGTACAAGGGGCCGCCCATCTGTATGAAGAAGGCCGGTTAAATTGAACATTACGGCCGGTCTATGCAAGGGGTTTCCGTTGCGACGTCCCCGTTCACCCCACTGCCGACCCACCCAAGACAAGGTCAGACAAGCCGTGTTTAACATTTTAGGGCCCATGACGGAGTTGGTATTTGGGGATCTATTTAGTGGGTCGGGGGCCATGGGATTGGAGGCCTATTCCCGTGGGGCCCGTCGGGTCTATTTGGTGGACCGCCACACCCAAGACGTGGCGGCCAATCATGCCATGATCGCGCAGCGTCTGGCCAGCCGTCAGTTGGATACCGCCTTTTGCCAACGTGTCACCATTCATACCGGAGACGCAACCCGTTGGCTCCCCAAGCTAGGGTCAATGGATGTGATATACCTTGACCCTCCCTGGACCGACTTGACATACTTTGAGCGTATGATGACACAAATTCGGCAACACCATTGCTTATCACCCCATGGCCGATTGGTCGTGGAACACCCCGTGAGATTTGGCCTCCCATTGGGTCACCACTGGCAGATTCATAGCACCCATTACTATGGCAACACCCAAATTAGCGTGATAACCCCATGACCATTGTGTTGTACCCGGGTAGTTTTGATCCTGTTACCTATGGTCATTTGGATATCATCCAACGGGCCTGTCGATTGTTTGATCATGTGCATATTGGGGTGGTACACAACCCCAGCAAATCCGCCACCTTTAGCCTTGAAGAACGACTGCATATGATTCAATCGGTGATATCTGAGCAAGTAGACAATGTCACGGTGCATGCCTACACGGGGTTATTGGTTGAGTTTGCCCACACCATTGGCGTTTCGGCCATCGTGCGGGGATTGCGTGCGATTTCTGATTTTGAATTTGAGTTTCAATTATCACTGACCAACCGGCAATTATCGCCCCAATTGGAAACCATCCTCTTGATGACTGATTCCAAATACTCGTATATTAGCTCCACTGCGATCAAACAAATTGCCATGTATGGGGGTGATGTATCGTCGTTTGTGCCCCCGTTGGTAGAACAGCAATTAAAGGAACGGTTATGAGTGAACTATTAGGATTAATTGATTCGATTGAAGCCTTGGTATTAGAGGGAAAAAAAGTGCCCTTTTCAGAAAAAGTGGTCCTGGATGAACGGCGCGTACTGGTCTTACTCGACAAGTTGCGTATTGTGGTCAAAAACGACCCCCTGCTGATTCGACGGGCCATCGAAACCACCCCCGTCCAAATCGAAATGAATGTAGAGCCCACCGCCATACACCCCGATGTGTTGCGCCAAGCAGACGCCGAAAGTCATCGGGTCAGGCGATCGGCAGATGAGTATGCGGATAATGTATTGGCTCATTTGCAAATGGTGGTGACACGGGTACAAAAAAACCTCATTAAATTGGAACAAAGCATCGAATCGGGGCGGGATCATTTGGTCGCCCAACGCGAAGAACGTCCCACCGCGTGAGGCCCGATGGCCGACAAGCGGTGGACTGTCGACCCTTTCAGATTGTCCCCCATTACACCATGCATGCACCCGGCTCGGTGTTGGTATCCCTGGGGCACACCAAAGTCATTGTCACGGTCTCAATGGCCGACCGGCCACCACGGTTTTGCCAGGGTAGAGGGTGCGGGTGGGTCAGTGCTGAATATGCCATGTTACCGGGTGCCACCCATGAACGGGTGGCACGGGACAGCAGCACCCAACGGGTATCCGGCCGATCCAGTGAGATTCAGCGCTTGATTGCACGGTCGATGCGACCCACTTTGGATTTGTTTTTATTGGGCGAACGGCATGTCCTCATTGATTGTGATGTGATCCAAGCCGATGGGGGTACCCGTACCGCGGCCATTTTGGGGGCCATGGCGGCGTTGCGTTTGGCGTGTGCTCATTGGGTCAACCGGGGGGTCTTGTCTCACAACCCATTGACTGCGTTGATTGGGGCCATCAGTGTGGGGATGGTTCAGGGAGAAGCCCGGTGCGATTTGTGCTACGAAGAAGATCGCATTGCCCAAGTGGATTTGAATGTGGTCATGAACGACCGGGGGGAATGGATAGAAATACAAGGCACCGCCGAATCGGCACCCTACACCACGGAGCAACTGATCACCATGTTGGAGTTGGCCAAACACGCCATTTTACCCTTGATCGACCAACTCAAGCGGTTCCCACTCGCATGAAAAACCGCCCCATACGATGGCTTGCCATGGGCATCGTGATGGGAATGGGGGGAACAATGGGGATGGGATTCATGTCACCCACGGGGTTGCCCATGCTACAAAAAGTCCATCATACCATTGCCAATTTTTATATCCGGCCCGTGGACCCCACGGCATTAGAAGTGGGGGCCATCAAAGGGTATTTGGCCGCCTTACAAGATCCCTACACCCGTTATGTGGATGCCACCACCTTATCAGCCATGCAACAACGGGTGATGGGGGACACCAGTGGGGTCGGTTTGCAACTGATGACCGGGTCATCGAATGTAACCGTGGCACGGGTCACACCGGGATCATCGGCCTTTAAGGCGGGGATTCAAGTGGGGGATCAACTCATCAGCATCAACCAAACCCCTGTCAGTACCATGCGGTGGGGGGATATCATGGCACGGCTTCGGGGACCGATTGGATCAAAGGTCATGGTGCGTTATCAACGCAACGGGCACCATCGCACGGTGCAATTGGAACGCATGCCCGTGGACCAGCAGGTCGTCACCACCCGTACCGTGGGCCGCATTGGCATCATGACCATTCCCAGCTTCGAAAGTCAAACCATACCAGATGAGTGCAAACGGGCACTGCAAGGGTTGCTAAAATCGGGGATTAAAGGGCTGGTGATTGATTTGCGGTTTAATGGCGGGGGCTTGCTATCCAACGCTGTCAAAGTGAGTCAATTATTCCTGGGGGATCGATGCGTGGTACGCATCATTGACCGGTATGGTGCCAGCACCGAAGAATGGGCATCCAGCAAGCCCTTGGCCCCCACCCTCCCCCTGGTGATCGTGGTGAACGGGCAAACCGCCTCGTCAGCCGAAATCGTGGCCGCTGCACTACAAGATCACAAACGGGCCACCATCGTGGGGCAACCCACTTATGGCAAATCAACCATTCAAAAAGTATTGCCCTTGGCCAATGGGATGGGTGGGATCATCTATACCAACGCCGCCTATCAATCCCCTAACGGACGCGATTTATCCAAGGGCGGCATTCAAGTGGACATCCCCGTATCCAAGCCCACGGCGTCAGGTGATCCCGCTATTCAACAAGCCCTGGCCTATCTTGGCGGTAACGGGGCCTAGGAACATCACATGAATAAGGGAATTAGGATCACAACCGCTACAACCCATCTTGGCGGTTGGCAGGTTCTTTTCTATGATGGCACCCTATTTCAACAGCAAGGCAGGTCAGGATGAACACAGAGGCAAATCAACAAAAAAAAGGGTTAAGATGGGGGCGTTGGGTCATCGGTATCCCATTGGGGGCCTTAATCGGGGTGGGGATCATTGGGGCGGGCACCCTCATTGAACAAAAGTGGGTCACACACAAGCCGGCGCAGGGTACATCTCGCCACGCCGTCACGGCTGTGGCAACGGCCAATGTGGCACCCAACCTACCCGTCAGACTGCCCACCCCCATGCCACTCAAAGGCATTTACATGACCAGTTGGGTGGCCTCTCAACACCAATGGCGGGCCCAATTGGCTGAGTTTATCGACCAGTCCGAACTAAATGCCGTGGTCATTGATGTCAAAGATTATTCGGGGGCCATTTCATTTCAGACCGGAGACCCTCAATTGGCCCCCTACGAAGAAAACCGGGTCCCTGACATGAAAAAGTGGATCGAAACCCTTCACCAGAAAGGTATTTATGTCATCGCACGGATTACCGTGTTTCAAGACCCATTGTTTGCCAAAGCCCATCCCCAAATGGCGGTTCAAACCCGTGCCGGTGGATTGTGGCGTGACCGCCATGGTTTGCACTATATTGACCCGGGAGCCCGGCCGTTTTGGGATCACATTATCCGGCTGTCTCGTGCCTGCATTGCGGTGGGATTTGATGAGTTAAATTTTGACTATGTCCGATATCCCACCGATGGCAACATGACCGATATGCGGTTTCCCATCACGGGGGAGCGGTTATCGAGGGCCACCCAAGCGGTCATCACACTCAATGGCCAGGTCACCCCCAATGGGGAAAAGGTGGCCTATGTTCACCGCCCCACCCAAAAAGAGTGGGTGTTATCGTCGTTTTTTAAGACTTTACATGAGGCCTTGTCTCCCACGGGGATTGTGATGTCTGCCGATTTATTTGGGATGACATTAACGGCCTTGGATGATGTGTCAATTGGGCAGCACCTGGCGACTGCCAGTCCCTATTTTGACTACATTTGCCCGATGGTCTACCCCTCTCATTATCCCCCTGGGTTTAATGGGTATGGCAATCCGGCCTTGTATCCGTATGAACTGATTCGGTATGTCATGGCAAAGGGTCGGGACCGGATGATACGGTTTGGTTATGCACCGACAAAGTTACGCCCCTGGTTACAAGATTTTAATTTGGGGGCACCTTACACAGCCGAACGGGTAAGGGCCCAAATCACGGCCACCACCGAAGTGGGTCTCCCCAGTTGGTTGATGTGGGATCCCCGGAACCGCTACACACGGGCAGCCTACCGCATGGCCTCTGTCAATGAGTGAGTGGCGAGACCGTCTATGGGCCATTCGTCGCCCCCTGCTGTTAGGGGGGGCGGCCATCATGATCATGATGGCGTTGGGGGGGTCATTGGTGCCGGTGGTGGTAGGGTTTTTATTGGCCTATCTGGTCAGTCCACTGGTCACCCTATTAACCAAATGGGGCGTATCACGTGGCGTATCCGTATGGTTGGTGTTTGGTGGGATCATGCTGGGCATGGGGGTATTAGTGGGCATTGGGGTCCCGTTGTTATTGGCACAAGTTCAGTCAGTGTTACGGGTATTACCGCTGTGGGTTCATGACCATTATCATGTCATTCGAGATCTCTGCCACAACTGGGGCATTCCCATTGCCAAAACCGAATCGGGGTTTATAAGGGATATCTATCAAACCGCCACCCAATCCCTCAGCCAATCGTTCGAGCATGCCCTCCAATCGATTGGCCATGTGGGCGATTCTGTTTTACAAACCACCGTGTCCATCATTAATTTTGCCCTTTTCCCTATTTTCTTTTTTCATTTTTTATATCGACTCCCACGGCTGTATGCCTTGTTATTTGAGTGGATGCCCCCCCACACGCATGAACCGTTAAGAAAAGGATTGGACCGACTGAATACCATTATGGGGGGATATATTCGTGGGCAGTTGATGGTCTGCACCCTATTGGGTGGGTTATATGCCATGGGATTATGGATACTGGGGGTGCCGGGTGGCATTGCCATCGGGATGATGACTGGGTATTTAAATATCATCCCGTATGTGGGGTTTTCGTTGGGAATGGTATTATCCGTACTGACTGCATTTTTGGCTGGGTTTGGGACAATAGACATGGGCATGGTGGTGGCAGTGCTGGTCGTCTGCCAACTGATTGAAAGCTTTATTTTAACCCCCAAACTGGTAGGGAAATCCATGGGATTGGATCCATTGGTGGTCATCATGGCCTTGATGATAGGGGCCAACGTCGGCGGCATGATGGGAATGGTCATCGCCGTCCCCGTGGCTGCGGTATTGGTTGGGATCATCAAAAACCAAACCCCTTAGGTCCACTCACCACCGCCAGTACGGGATTATCAGCATAGCGGATCGGCTTACACACCGGTCCCCACTTGGGTGCCTCACCCCCGTGATACGGTCAGTCAATCATCCCCCCTCCCACCACATAAGACCTCTGCGAAATAAGTGATAAAGTGAAAAACAAGAGAATAGTTCATTAAGAGGGTGGTAATGATCGTTCATCTGATCAATATCTCTACCCTTGTTCGATGTTTTGCTGAGGTCTTCACATGGGGGATCAAGGAGAAGGGGGGATCAAGGAGAAGGGGGGATCAAGGAGAAGGGGGGATCAAGGGGGCAAGCAAGGCAAACAGGGGGCCAGAATAGGCTGAATCGTCGCCCCCCACCCGTCCCCACACACCGATCGGACACAAGCCCCCCCATCCGAGATGGTTCCAACCGATCCCCTGTCATCACCCCTCAGTCCCCGCCTCCCCTGCGATAGCCAAGGATCACCCCAATGTAAGCTGGAAGGGCCCAAAAGAGTGCCCCCTATAACCGCCACCTATCCCCACAATCAGACGAATCGAACCCTAAAACCGGGACCACCCAAACCGCACACACAGACAGC
>Ga0209358_10000139_pt1 | contig 65352 bp, 94 predicted proteins | sample LauGreFa1BDMLBSN_2_FD_187574 | JGI IMG/M metagenome (GOLD analysis project Ga0209358, IMG submission 187574) | Freshwater lake microbial communities from Lake Michigan, USA - Fa13.BD.MLB.SN (SPAdes) (version 2) | ecosystem: Environmental > Aquatic > Freshwater > Lake | place: Lake Michigan, USA... | reverse complement strand
GCTTTGACGTTCGGACAAAAAAACGAACTTAATTGGTTTGAGTCCTCAAATAGGTGGAGGAGTGGGGGTTTTGGTTTTGGGTAATGTGGTGAAGGGAGGTGAATGCCGATTGCTGCATAGTTTGTAATTGCGAATTTCGAGGATAGCCTTCGGGTCGGGTATTTTATCGTCCGAAAAATTTGGGTCGAAATTTGAGCCGTTTCTGTGAGAAAGTGCAAAAGTGGATTTCTACTTGGTCGTGTCCCTATCTAAAAATATTGATTTGTTAATAGCATTTGTAGTTCTTTAACAAAATTTTAACAAATAAGTCATTGTTAGTAATGAGAATTTAGTATTTTTATATCCTAAAACCATTTAAACCATGAAAAGCTACGTTATCAAAAGAACTAGAGTCAAATCTTCCAATCAAAGGTATCTAAACCAAGTACGCTACTTTGCAGGTCATATAGACTTGGGTGCTCTAGGTCAGTCAGAGCATTGGAGTCATGAAAGTGACGCACAGCTCCAAAATCGAAATGAGGCTGAAGGTCTACACCAAATGTTTACAAGAGCCGACAAAAGCGGTAACTACACTTTTGAAATTATCACCAAATAACCATTTAAACCATGACAAAAGCCAAAATCCTATCACGCAAGTACCTTCAGCGTACAGCAACCAATGTATTCACCTTCGGCTATGGAATGCCAAAAGATGCCCTAGATATGTTTAACACGCTAGGTGGCAGCGAATACTTCGTTACAGACAAAGGGGACGTATTTCAAATGCTCCCTGATTCATTCAAAAGAGATTCTTTTATTCACATCGGTCACAAATCCGATTTCCCTAAATATTTTTAAACCATAAAAGCAAACACCATGAATTTCAAATTAGAAAAGAAAACGACCAACGGAACTAGTCAGTACATTTTCAAAGTAGACGATATGTACTTTGACACCGATTTTTTTAAAACCGATGAAGAGGCTACCGATTGGTATAAAAAATACAAAGAGGTTTATCAGCCCCAAGAAATTTCAGATATAATAAATCACAAAAGCCTCAGACTAGAAAGGAGAAAGAAGGTTATAGTATTGAATATGGGTGGTGCTTTACAAGTAAAGACCCAATACATATACGCAATTTGGAATAGTGTCGTTCTTGAAAATATGGACATTCAGTATAGTCAGGAGGAGCATGACGAAAAGTATGAAGAGCAACTAAGCCTCTTTTTTAACTATAAGGCTGACTATGATAAACCAAAGCCAAAACCAAATCTTTCAAATGTCGAAATCCTATTTGACGAAAACAATTAAAATTAATTACTATGACCGATAAGGAAAAGCTATATTATTTTGCAGAGTCCATACATACTTTCTGTACCAAACAAAGACACATCATATCAGGTGAGGTTATTTTACTTGAAAGGAGAAAAGACGAAATACCAAAAGACCCTGAACACTTTGCAGATTTACTAATAGAGCAGTATGAAATATCAAGACTGCATGGTAAGACTGATTTTATGGTAGACCTATTAAATCACCTTAATTCAAAAATGGCAGAATTAGGTATTGGTCAAAACAATTAAAATTAATTACTTATGGACGAACAAGAACAAGCTCATGAAATCATACATTGGATAAAAGATGAACTCAAATGTCTATACATGGTTTCAGAAATTAAAAGAGAGCTAAAGGACATTTCAAAAGACAGGTATGAATTTTGGGATGCGGTGCATAAACTAATTTATGAACATTTTAATAAAAGCAATTAAAACTAATTATAATTAAATTAAATTGCAATCAAATTAAATTACTGATGGAACAAACACAAAAGAAACAGAAACCCTACACTAGAAGTAAGCTAGGGGAAATCCTAAAGGAGAGGAAAATGACGCAAAGGGAATTTGCTGAAATCCTATTTGAAAAGACAGGCTACTTTATAGCCCTAACGAACCTATCGAATATCTGCAGCGGGTTCAGACCTATAGCAAAGCTAGATACAGCCAAGAAGTTTGCAGACGCATTAGACGTACCTATAACTGAAATACTATGAGTATAGAGGAAATCAACCATGTGCTAGATTACTTTAAGGAGCATACTTCAAATGCCTTCAATTACAAAGAAGCCCAAGACCTGATGAAAGGACTAATCGAAAAAGGGCACACTTTGGAAGACTTCAGAAAAGTAACAGCCTTAAAGCTATCACAATGGAAAGGAACTGAATACGAGCAGTATATTAGACCCCAAACCCTATTTGGTCAAAAATTCACAAAATATCTAAATGAACAACCTAGAAATCCAAAAGACACTATTAGCAAACTCTCAGATAGCGTTGCAAAAGCCCAACAATTTAATTGGCGAATGGATAAAAACAGACGATGAATTAGCTGCAGTTAGAACATTCTCCGAGAAACGCATAAAAGACTATAACTCAGAAGACATGGCTAATTTAGTAAAGCTCATGGCTCAATGGAGGCTTCTATTAGGTGTAACCAACGATTCTACCGAAACGGAGTTAGTTGTAATCTGTCAATTCATTTATGACAACTTCGGTAAGTTCACACTAGCTGACATACGTTTAGCTATGAATTGGTCTATAAGCGGAAAGATTGACGTAGGGTATGTAACCCAAAAGAATATATCTGCCTTTTATATATCCAAGTGTATGCAGTCATATGAAGCTAAAAAGATGTACCTCGTAAACGAAATAGCTCATAACAAACACAGGTATGAAAGTAGAAGGGATTTAGATACCAAAACAGAAGTAACCGCTGAATATAAGTGTCAGGTCTTCAAAGAGTACTTAATATCTATTTATGAGTCCTATAAGGAGAATGATACCTTTTGGGACACTCAGGAGTCCATTTACAAATGGATGAAAGCTACAAGTCAGATAAATCCAACCAAAGACGAAATAGACGAAGCCTTAAACTATGCTGACGTTAAACTCAGAAAGGAAAAAGAGGAAAGGTACATGGAAAGCGTATTAAAACGCATTAAGCCAACCTCTGCTGACCAAAACCCCGAAGAGAAACGCAAGAAGTACGCTAGGGAATTTATCGTATGTAAGAAGTTTGACGAAATGGATATCATTCAGCTACTTAAAAAGGTTTATGTATCTTATTTCAAAACCAATTAAAATTAATTACTTTTATATGACTACTAAAAAAACAAAACCAATAACGACCAAAAATCCAAGCAACGAAAAAAAGACCGAAAAAGATGCTGATGTTAAACATAAAAAGTTATCGGAGATAATTAAAGATTGGGAATATAAAGAGCAAAATATTATAAGATTGAACGACAAAGGTATGTACATAGAAGGTAGAGAAAAAGAGTTAGTACAACTTATAGTTACAAATATGTCTTCTGTCGATGAATTTTTTAGAAACTTAGTATTTGACGCTGTTCACATTTATTCTAAATCAATTAAAAACAATTAAAATTAATTACTTAAAAAACAATCATTATGAAAAAGTTATTATTATCATTATTCGTATTATTATCAATCAACGCATTTTGCCAATCATTTGACGGAGTAACAATCAGTGGAGACCTACCTACTGCAGTAGCTAAGTATAAAGCTAAAGGCTATAAAGTTACAGAAACCTTTGAATCGGGTGTAAGCCTAAAAGGGGAAGTTGCTAGTAGAGAAGTTGAACTTATGCTATTTATAACTCCCAAGAGTAAGACAATATTTAAAGCCGTTGTGTTCATGCCTAAGTTTGAAAATTGGTATGACCTGAAAGACGATTATAATAGATATTTACAAATACTTTCTACTAATTACGGAATGCCAAAAGATTCCTATAGTATGTTCAATACTCCCTACAAAGAAGGTGATGGGTATGAAATGACAGCCGTTGTAAGTGATAAATGTGCCTATGCTGCCTATTGGTTTGATTTGGATAACTCTAATATTTCCCTTCAGATTTCTAAATACAAGCAGGTAAGAATAGCTTATGAGAATATCAAGAACATGGCTTTAAGGGATAAAGAGAAGTCTGACATCGAAAAAAATGTATTCTAAAAACAATTAAAAGTAATTACTATGCAAAATAAAGGGTACATATCAAGAATGACTTTTAGCATTTTAACAAACAACAAAGAATCAAGAGATAATTGGATGCTAGTCGTAAAACAAGTACATGACATTGAAATGATGACTTGGGGAATAAATAAGGCAGACTACTATGATGCACTATTCTCATTCAAGCTCACCAATCCACAAACCATATCTAGAATATGGAGAAAGATACAAGAGCACAATCCTGAATTAAGAGGTGAGGAATGGGAACAAAGACAGCAACAGGGGGGACAGATAGCTCAAGAGATAGTGATGGAAAAAGAGAAGTTTCAACAAATACCTTTATTCTAAATGAAAAGAGAATTAAAGACGGATATACTAGAGGGACTTAAAAATGCCAATATTCAGGTTGTTTCTTACAAGTCAAAACTTCCTCAGATACTTTACTTTGAACTCAAGAACGCTAAAAAGTTAGGTTTACCATTTTGGGAACATACGTCCAAGATACCCCCTGAAATGAAAGAAATAGTAAAAACATTATTGACCAAAAACAATTAAAATTAATTACATGAAAAATCTATTGATTGCCTTATTCTGCACTTTGACCATGAGTGCCTTCTCTCAATCAAAAGTTGAAACGTACAAAAATCAGATAGGGTATTGGAATGAACGTACAAAAGAATGGGAATGGGAGAAAGCTAATTTCAACGACATAACGTTCACTATGGGTAAAACGTACATTAGTTGTAATGACGTAGCCAAGTCCTTTTATTCAGTAAAAGAAGATTTGGGTGACGATATATCAGAAACCTATAAAGGTCATGGTTGGAAGTGTATTGATGAAAACGGCAGAAGTTGTATAGTTCAGCTCCTATTATATAAAGAGTACAATTTGTACGTTATTCATGTCATGTACAACAATAAAGCATTCAGATATTACGTCTATAATAAAAACGGGTTATCTGATTATAACTAAAAACAATTAATTTTAATTATATGAGCATACTTGATAAAATAAAAGAAAATAACCCTGATGCTATTCTTTGGGATGACCTAGATGACGCAATTATTGGGTTTACACCTGAATATGTAGCTGTTTATGATATAGACAAGTTAGCAGAATGCCTATTAAGAAATAACTCTGATTGGTGTGAGCAAGACGCTTTAGAATGGATTGACTATAACATTTTAGGAGCTTATGTAGGGGAATTTACACCTATTCACATTTATACTAAATAAGATGCAAACAAAACAAGAACTAGAAGATTGGTATGATAGTCCTGACAGATGGGGCTACTTTTCAAACCCTGAAGATTTCAAAAGACGTGATTTCATTCTAGGCTTACTAGAAGACGAACCGCTTTATAAGAGAGCTTTGGACATTGGCTGTGGCGAAGGCTTTATAACGGAAAAGCTACCTGCAGCAGAAATATACGGGCTTGACTTATCAGACAACGCTATGTCTAGGTTACCTCAAATCGTAAAAGCTGTAACTAGACCCGAAGGGAAGTTTGACCTTGTAATAAGTACAGGAACGCTTTACCCTCAGTACGACCACAAAGCTATTTATGATATGATAATGAAATGCAGCAGTAAACATATCCTTATATCAGGTATAGCAGAATGGCTAATAGATTATGACTTTGGCGAACCGATAAAAACAATTAATTTTAATTATAGGGAATATACCCAAAGAACAACCCTTTATAAAATAAGATAATGGTACTAGCACACAACATTGGAACGGAAAACCACTCAAACTATCACACTAGGGAGCAGATACTTGCTTGTAAAGACCTAATCGGGTTTGACGGAATCTATAAAAACGTATACGACAATAGAGACGTACTCGAAGGCAAAAGCGGTGTTTTCTTTGTCATGGGAGACTACGTTGGAAAAGACAATTCTTTTGATTTAGCCCATGTACCCAAATTAGAGAAGTACTGCACATGGGACGAAATACACGAAATGGCTGAAACCCTGAATTTCAAAATTGGGTGGCATACTTGGTCTCACCCCGACCTAACTAAACTCAGCAGAACGGAAGTAATGCAGGAAATAACCCCTCCTTTCCCAATGAAGTACTTTGCTTACCCATACGGCAATTTCAACCAAATGGTAATAGACTGCGTAAAAGAAGCGGGATATGAAATGGCTTGGAGTGTTACTCAGGGTAGCCAAAATCCTAACGAACAAGATTGGTGCTACAAAGTATACAGACCTTACCTCTAAACCCTGAAAATGAACCCATTAGAACTAAACATAGCTGACTTTCCAAAAGAGTTCGATTGGCACAACGACCAATTCCCTCCATTAGACGCACTCACCTATTGGCACTTTTTAAAAGGAGCTAGTCGGGTAATAGAGGTAGGTTGTGGTTATTCCACATGGCTATCTAGCAGAGCAAATGTCGAGCTGACTGCCATAGACCCAATGCCTAGAATAATCTACCCAAATATAAATTATGTACGTTCATACGTTCAGGACGTAAGTTTTGATTTATTTGAAAAGCTAGAACGTAATGACGTGCTTTTTATAGATTCAAGCCATATATACGAAACAGGGAGTGACGTACATTTTATTATCCATGAAGTCCTGCCTAAATTAAAAGAAGGGGTCATTATCCATTTCCATGATTATTTCGGTCAGTACGGTTATCCTAAAGAATGGAGGAATAATTCAGAAATGCGTTTATGGAACGAGAACGATATTATAATAAGTATAGTTCATGATTATGAGGTACTTGCATTCAATTATCATATATCAGAGAACAATAACGATGAATTAAGGAATAAATATGATTTTGTGCCTAATAATATTAATACTAATTTAGGTGCTGTAAAGGGAGCAAGTTTATGGCTTAATAACAAAAAACCTTATTTATGAGAATAATAGAAAAAATAAAAAACGTACTATGGGTAATATTCTTATCCTCAATAGCGTTTGTAGGGGTTATCGTATTAGCGTTACAGAACGGAGAAATAAAGACTCATATTAACAGTCAAAGCACAATATTAGATTCTTTAACCCATGAGCTTCATATTAGTAATAAGCAAATGGACAGAATCCTAAATTCATTAGAATATCTAAAACAGGTAAATCCTGAAGCCTATAATCAATACCAACAATACCATGACCATGAAACAGAATAGTATGGAATTTACACCCAATCAGGACGCTATAATCTTATTATCAGATTGTAGGTCTAAAATTCAGACAGGTACATGGGCTTGTTTCCCTCATAACTTACATTTAATACCCGAAATTAATATTGATAGGGCTGTTAAGGACATGGCTAAATATATTGCTGAAGGATATAATAGGGAGCTATTAAAACATGGTATTGAATCAGAGCATTGGCAAGAGGTAAAAACAATAATTGAAAAATCATGACTTACACCTGCGTAATTGCCTCATACCATTATGGTCATTTGGCAGCTAATTGCATAGAATCGGTTTTATGCCAAACTCGTAAATTCGATAAGGTACTATTTGTGGACGATGCTGCGGGGGATTGCCAACAGCTAGTGAGCATATATCCCGAAGTAGAATTTGTGCTCAGGGACAAAAATTTAGGGGTTGTGGCAAATTTTCAGGATATGTTAGAGAGAGTTACTACAGATATGGTTATGTTTGTGGGGGCAGATAATTGGTTACGACCTGATACCTTAGAACAGCTTTGTAAAGAGAATACAGACGTAATAGTTTGTGACATAGTTGTGACAGGTGAGCTTCGGGACGAAATCCGTAATTTTTACCCAAGAGAAGTAAACCATCATTTTGGGGATTGGTATTGGTCAAGAAAAGGACAGCATCATGGCAGTATGATGTATGACGTAAAACTAGCTTTAAGCGTAGGGGGATACGAGCACAACAGGACTTCACCTAGAAGTGACGAAGACCTAAACCTTTGGAATAAGCTAAAAGTGGCGGGAGCAAGTGTGAGCCATGTCAGTCAGGGACTGCTGTATTATAGAAGACATAGAGAAAATTTTAATAAATACTAAAACAAAACCATGAGTAATTTCTGTATTCTAATTCCTACAATCAATAGGAAGGACTTATTAGTCAAAGCATTAGACCACTACGAGAAAGCCTACCCAAGTACGAGAATTATCGTAGTTGATAGCGGTAAGCAAGAGTTAGGTAGCTCAAATCCAAATGTTACCATCTTAGGATTTCCTGAGCCGATGGGAGTAGCAAGGTCTTGGAACTGCCTAATTGCCTATGCCTCTTATTTTGGGGAGACTAACTTTTTGATTCTCAATGATGACGTAATCTTACAAAAGGACGAAGACACTATAAAAAAGATGATAAAGAAGGGGAATGACAACACCTTTCAGGTTTGCCGTCCCGCTTATAATTGGTCTTCTTTTGTGCTTAGAAAGTCAGTTTATGACTCAGTTGGTAAGTTTGACGAAGACTTTGAGAAGTGTTACTTTGAAGACAATGACTACCACTACCGAATGAAACTAGCAGGGGTAAAAATCAAATATGAAGATGACCTGAACCCCGATGTGTACCTGAACTCTCAAACTATTGAAAAAAACCCTCTTTTAGGTAACTACATAAACAATAAGGAGCTTTTTATCAAAAAATGGGGTGGAATGCCCAATGAGGAAGTTTACACAACACCATACAATAAACAAGAACAAGGTATATCAGAAGCAGTAGTTATATCTATGGACACAAACAAAAAATAATCAAAATGAAGGTATTTCTTTATGTGCTATTCTTTTTCAATGTAATTTTAATCTGTGGCTATCTAGTGCTTAATTACCTAAAAAAAGCATTTATTTCAGATATGAATTTTACACTTTTGATTTTATTCGGAATAAGTACTAATATCGTAATAGGAGAATTGATATTAAAACACAACGCTATTTATGGTGAAAACGCTAAAAATAAATATAAACAATAGGTTAGCTACCTGCACCATAACCAAGATAGTAGCGAAATCGGCTGTTTACATCAGGTACTTTTTTGGTGAAAAGGTATTTTCCTGCTTTCAAATAAGAGTAGAGGATGAAAAGATTAGCACGAAATTTGTAGATGAATTTGACGAAAAAGTAGCACTTGAGCTATATTCCTTAAAAGAAGAGCACTTATGAATAAATTAAAACAGAATTGGCTTACCATAGTTCTGATAATCGTTATAGTGGTTATTGGGTATGTTGGGCTATTTGACACAGGTACAAAAGAGTTAAAAGGCAAAATCAAAGAAATAGAGAAGATAAACGATAGCTTACTTAGGAAAAATGACTTTTATAAAGCCGAAAGGGATTCTATTTCTATTCAGCTCATACAAAGGCAAAAGCAGATTGAGACCATTGAGTGTATGGAAAAGGAGCTGATAAGTAAGGTTTCTGCCATAGACAAAAAGATAAACGACATAAAACCCAAATATGAAAAAGCTAACGATATTGTTCGTAATTACAATTCTGATAGCATTTCGAGGTATTTCGCAGACCTCAAATGACTCAGTAACTTGTATTCCTAATTCACAGCTAAAATTGGCTATTGTCAAAATAGAGCAGGGGAAATTAGTAAAGCAAGAGCTTGACTTAACCTATGAAAAAGTAAATCTACTAGAAGGACGTATAGTTCTGAAAGATTCAGTTATCACCTTTTTGAAGGAAAAGAATGCCCTACATGAAAAAATGATGTGGAGCTACGAGGCAACAATCGACAACTATAAAAAGATAATAGACAATCTAGACCAAAAGTACAAACTGCAAAGAAGTATATCTAGGAGGCAGAAACTAGCTAAATGGGGAACTTTTATAGCAGGACTTGGTGGAGGTTATTTAATATTTAGATAATGGACACAATTTATCAAATAAGTTTAAGGGATAACTTTTTACACAAAACTATATATCTATACACTAGAGACCATGAAGTATTTTATCAAAGCTATGAGAACTGCGTAAATCAGGAAAAGCCATTTGAAGCATTTAATAGAGAAGCCTACGAAAGGGCATACAATAGATACCTAGCCCAAAACAATTAAAATTAATTACTTTGAGTTTAATTAAATTAGAGACATTAAATAATTCAATTACTATTGAAAAGCCTGATAGTACGCTAGATGACCTGCTTGAAAGTTTCATTTCAGCCCTAATCGTAGTAGGTTATGATGCTGAAGAGATTGAAAAAGCAATAACAGATTTTGCCGATTTAATAAAAAATAAAAACAATTAAAATTAATTACTTTAAAAAATAACCATGAAACAAATAAAAGTACTTTGCCTATTTGATTATAATTGCTTTACAGGTTTTGCGTCTGTATCTAAAAACTTAATGCAGAATTGGAAAAAGCAGTTAGGAAAAGATGCTCAATTCGATATTGTAGCTATCAATTACTTTGGTGAGCCGTATGTAGAGGAAGATGGCACTAGAATCATATCAGCAAAGCTGACAGACAACCAAAAAGACGATTTCGGTAGATATACCTTCCTTAAATCAGTACTAGATAATGACTATGACGTACTATTTATACTTCAGGACTTGGGTGTTACCATTGGTTTAGTGCCTCACTTGAAGAAGTTCAAAGAGGAAAAGAGACTAGCTAATAAGCCTAATTTCAAATCAATATTGTATTTTCCTATTGACTCTACACTTGTACCAAACCTATGTGTTGGGCTTGAGTTTTTTGACGTTTTAGCTACTTACACAGAATTTGGACGTAAAGAAGTTCTTATTCAAAGACCCGATTTAAAGGGCAAAGTAAAGGTTGTACCACATGGTACGAACACTAAAGACTTCTTTCCTATACTAGATAACTCGTTTAGAAAAGAATATTTTGGTAGCAATTCTGATAAGTTTATTGTTACGAATATCAATAGAAATCAGCCTCGAAAGGATATACCTACTACCATATTTGGCTTTTTGGAATACAAGAACCAATTTAACGAAAACGCATTTTTATATCTGCACATGAATCCAAAAGACCCTTTAGGTTGGGACTTGAAAAGGGTAATGCAGCAAACCCCACTTATAGAGGGTGTAGATTATATGTTCCCTTCTGAAGAAGATTATAATAAGGGAGCTAGTGTAGAAACCCTTAATAAGATATATAATGCCTCAGATTGTTTTATTACTACAGCAACAGGCGGGGGATGGGAATTAACTGTAACGGAGGCTATGGCAACTTGTACACCTGTAATCATGCCTAGACATACCTCTTTTGGCGAATTAGGGGGTACTAATGGTGAAAGGTGCTATTATTTGGAGGAGCTATCCCCTGACGTTCATAATATTGATAATATAATACGTTGGAAGTGTAATATCTATGAAATAGCCGAAGTTATTAGTCAGGTAGATAAGGATAAACGTAGTAATGCAATAGACCAAAAATTAAAAGTAGAAAAGGCTTTGAAGTTCGTTAAGAGCCTAGATTGGCATTCAATATCAAAAGGATTCTCTGACGATATTAAGAGGTTGGGGTAAAAAATAAACCCGTCAATCTCTCGAAAAACGGGTCTATTCTGCGAAAGTCAGCCCCCACAGGGGAGCAATTACTTTTTCCAAGCCTTAACTACTAGGTAGCCAATGCCGATTAGAGCTAATGTATTGTGTACATTAACACCACCAAGCCACTTGTCGCTTTTAATGTCGAAAAATCCTTGAAACATGATTTTTGAATTTTGGGGTTAAAAAATATTGAGATACAAATATAAGTACTAATTTTATACAAATTTTTTACTTATTTTTCAAAAAAAGTTTTTTCAATGCCGAAAAGCCTATCAAAAACCCCTGCTCCTAAAAAGGACAGAATTTATGGCTCTGACAAAAACAAGGTCGGAAGTGCTAGTTCTAAAGCCTCAGCCAAAGGGATTGAGCTAAATGAAAGTATACTAGCTACTTTAAGCCAAAAGGCAAAAGATTACAACGAAAGTCACCCAAAAAATAAGGTAAGCGTTGCAACCCTAAAAGCAGTTATGCGTAGGGGTATGGGTGCTTATTCTACTTCTCACAGACCTACAATTACAGGTGGAGCACCAAATAGCAGACAAGCATGGGGCTTTGCTAGAGTAAATAAATTCCTTAAAAAGAAAGCAGGTCAGCAAGTTAAAGCTGCATACGTTCAGGACGATGACCTTATGGCTGATGGGGGTGACGTAAAAAAGTTTGCCTTTATTGAAAAATGGGAAGGTGGTTTTTATTGGTTAATTACTAAAGATGGTGACAATAATTACTATAATGTTGATGGTGATAAAAGGTTAAGTGTAGTAAAGGATATGGCTAAAAGGTGGGGATATAATTTAGTTTCAAAAAAACAATACGAAAAAATGTTATCTGATTCAAAACTAGCCGATGGTGGCGAAACCAAGAAAAGCAAAGAGGCTTATACGATTGTTGGTGTTTATAAATCCACAAATGATTTAGGTAGGGAAGAATCTGAAGATTTGACAAAAGAAGGACTTTTGGGATATAGACTTAGGTACAACAAAATGCCCAAAGAATATTATGGTTATGTAGTTTATGATGACTCCGATTTCGGACGAGAGAGAGCTAAAGAAGATTATGAAAAATACAATAGAGGAGCTGCTGCTGAAAAGGAAAGAAAAAAGGCAAGAGACCTTGAAAATAAGATAAAGAGGGAAAAACAAAAGATTATAGACGCACAAAAGCTAGAGGCTGCTAAGAGTGACGATACCCCTAAACCTGCATACTTAATGACTAAATCAGAGTATGAAGACAGGGTTGTTCCACTTCTAAAAGAATATGAGAAATTCGCTAGAAAAAATGATAAATATTTGTCATTAACATCGTATAGTGGATTTTACAAAGTTACATTTGAGCAGGTACTTAGTAGAGGTTTAGATGGTAAGAAAACAGGATATTATTTCCGAAGTAATGATGAAAAGCAATTAATAGAGAATTGGAATGAAAGAAAGTTTCGTAAATACGATGACTATACTATTCCCGCACCAACACCTAAAGATATACTAGAAAAAAATATAGCTTTTTTCAAAGATTTGAATAAGTTTTTTGATGAAAAAGTAATATTTGATGGACTTAACTCAGATTACAAAAAGTCAAATAAGTCTGAAATTAGAAGAGCTATCGAAGATGACACCTACAAAAAAATGATTGAAAATGGTGAAATCACAGAAGACGAAGTAATCAAGATAGCAGAAGAGCAAGGTGTAAAAGTTCCAAAAAAGGTATTTAGTCAGGAAAGTCTACTCAAAAAAGAGGCTAAAAAGCAAATGGATGAAATACTTTCCAAGATACCAAAAATGAATCAAGATGTATTCAAATCACTATATAAGCAGCTTTTTGAAGACTTTAAGGACGTTGAAAAGATTGTAATTGAAAGAGAAACTGAGAGATTTGAAGGTTTGATAAAAGAATATATTGAGCTAAGTCAAAAAGAAGGTGGGGTAAACGTAGAGAAGTTACAAACAGCAATAGTATTTTGGAGAGACATTTTTATTGAAAGTCAGCCAATAGTAGTTAAAACTAAGGACTATAGAGGTTATCCAATAATTGAAAATTTCTATAAAGACTTAGAGCTAAAATCTGATTATAAGCCTATAATGGATAAAATCATTTTAGACTATGCTGAGTCTTTGAAATACAGATTTTTGAAGGCTGTGCTAGATAACTTCCCTAGAGTTAGTAAGCCAATATCTGATGTAAGTAGAGAAAGTCTAAAAGTTGGTAAAAAAGGATTTGAGGGACGTTACAGATTTAATTTTGCAGATGGCAGTTATTTTGATTTTGTTACTGAAGCCATACCTGCAGCGGGGTATAACATAGTTTCTTTTCACTATAGATATATAACTCATTTAGAAAATGCAACCCTTGCAGATGGTACAAAGATTAAGGGCTACTACGAAATCATGCAAAACTTCAGCTCAGATAGTATGGCTGATGGCGGTTCTGTAGGTCAAGAAATCACTTGCGTTAATTGTGGGTGGCATTGGAATACCTCTGATTCTGACGAATCTGATAAATACATTTGTCACAAATGCGGGTTTGACAACAGAACATTTTATGACCCTGAGCCAATAGGATTTATGGAAGATGGTGGTGCATCAGATGATTTTAAGAGAATAAAAAAAGAATATTTGGGTATAGATGAATCTTTTGAAGATACAGAATACAAATACAAAGATGCAAGTATACATTATAGCAAACTTGACAAATTGTGGATATTAAATATGCAGCATGATGGTAAGCCACAAAAGACTATTGGTGGCTACAAAACACTAAAAGCAGCCAAAGAAGTTGCGATATACTACCTAAGCAACCCGAAAATGTATGAAAATGGTGGTGAAGTAATTTATGCAGGTAATGATTATTTAGAAAAAAAATACACAAAAACTAATAAAGGCAAACAAAAATTTGAAGATTTACCTGAAATATATGTTAGGATTGGGTTACCAAGAAAACGATTAGATAATTATTTAGTGTCATATAACTATATAACAAACACTAAAGAGAAGGGTGTATCTGTTTTTACTGCAAGGTATAGCCCAAATAGTAAATTTGTTTTTATTGACTTTGAAGACGCAAAAGGTTTTCAAGATTTTGGTAATGACCTAGAAGAAAGTTATTGGGTAAGGCAAGGGGATAAATTGCCAATTTATTTAATTGAAGGAAACCCTATAAAAGGTCATGTATCTTATGGTAATTATAGTAGAGGTGCAGATGGTGAAAGGTTATTAGAAACGAGTGGGTTAAAGGTAATAGGAGAACTTGACCCTAGTAAAGTAATACATAACAATGTGTATGGTGATACAGACTATTACGAGGACAGATTAACATATAGTGGTGAGGTGTTAAAAAAATACCCTAAATATGAAAATGGGGGTTTAATTGTAAGTCCAACTGAAAATTTAATTGAATCAGTAAGGAAGGAAAGAGAAAAGAAAATAAGAGAGTGGTATAAATTAGGTTATAAGGTAGTGGTGGCAAGAAATGATGGATATTCTTACGAAAAAGAGTCCGAAAGAGATGTTGAATTTATTGATTCAAGAAATCCTAGTCAAAGAAAAGTCATAGATATAATAAAAAACAATCCCAATTTAAACAAAATATATTTTAATGGTACTATAAAAGTTGGCAATAAGGTTGGTGAAGAATTGGAAATAGCTGATGATTTTTCAGTTGTTTTATGGAAAAAGGATAGCTCTTTTTTCAAAGAAGGTCTAAAATTCGAGTTTGTTCAAGACAATGGTAAATACATAAATACGATTGTAAATAAGAACGATACAATCACATACAAGGATAGAAAAGACGATGGTAATTATATCTATTTCAATCAATTAGATAAAAAGTATGGTACAATATCTGAGTCAAGGTCAAAAAAAGACATTCTAAAAGAGGAATTTGATAACCAAGAGGCTGTTTTTATAAAAGATAATTACGCTAATGGTGGTACTTTAGCCATTCCATCTCAGCACGATTTAATCAAAATGGAGTTAGGTCTTGAATTATTCAAGCCTTCAAAGACTATTGAGCAAATAGCCAAAGAAAAGGACGTTCCTTTAGATTATGCCGAAGAGCAGCTCAGAAAGGGAATGAAAACAGAATCAGAACATTCAGATAACCCAATCGTTCAGGAAACTATTGCTCTACAGCATTTAGACGAAATGATTGACTACTATGAGAAACTAGAATACATGGAAAGCCAAAATAAAATGGCTAAGGGGGATTTACTAGATAATTCACTATTTAACAAAGCTCTGATTTACAAATCAATAAAGCCCATAAGACAGGCAAACGAAATAATTGAAAGATTAGACTACATGGAAAGCCAAAATAAAATGGCTCAGGGGGGTGTTACAGAGTTTTACAAAGAATACCAAGATTGGTACAAAAATGGTGTATCGGATAAGATGACCATTATGGTATCAGTACCAAACGAGTTCAGTAAAATGTCAAGTGAGGATAATCATGTGATTTTGGACGTTTTTGAGAAAAGGGACGAAAGTGTAGATGGTAAAGAAAAACTAAAGGAGCTTTTAGAATTAGCAAATAAGAACGAAATAGATGTTTATTTAGAGCCGATACCTAGACACAATCATATAAAGGATAGCTCTAAAAAGGAAAAAATAACTAGAGAATACCTAATATCTTACTATGAGAAGTTTGGCTTTGAATTATTGCCAAATGGCTTTATGGTCAGAAAACATAAAAACAACAAAATGGAAAAAGGTGGTTACTATAAAGCAGGTGGTGAAATAAACCCTGACGATAAAAACGTAAAAGACTACTTCTCACATGGCAGCGGTAACGTTGGCGGTGTTTTAGTTGGTAAAAGACATAGCGAAGGCGGTATCAAAGCCGTAAACAAATCAACTAACCAACCTTTAGAAATGGAGGGGGGTGAGGTGGTTATTACCCGTAATGCCGTTTCTGACGATACTAAGCGTGAATTTGAAGGTAAAATGATGACGAACAGGGAAATCCTTTCAAAAATCAATGAAAGCGGTGGTGGTGTATCTTTCGCTGATGGTGGGGATATTCCTGAAAGTATTTATACAAGTGGCAAAGAGTACAAATATGGTGGCAAAATGATGAAAGACCATGAAATAGTTAGCTCATGCGGTTGTAAACATTCTATGGCTGAAGGTGGAATTACAGGTGATTTACACTCATTAACAGATAAACTTTTAGCTCAAAAAATAGAAATATTTATAAAGAAGGTAATGCCTATAAAGTTTTATTATATTGACGAAGGTTCAAACTCTTTAATTATTGGACTTGATGAGAATTATACGACAGGCATGGCTGAAAAATTACATAAAGAGGCTACTTCAAGTGCTGAATTTTTCGATGCTGATTCAGTAAATATGGAATACAACCAAAATACAGGACAAGCACAATATTCAATTAAATTAAAGAAAGTCGCAAAATTTGGTAAAGGTGGAGAAATGGCAGAAGGTGGTATGTTAAAAGATGCCAATAAATTAGAAATAGGAGATAAAATAAAAATATCAGAAGGTTATCAAGGTACTTTTATATATGAAGTATTGAGTGGTGCTAGACAGGGAGTAAGACCTAGTGAAATAGTGTATCAAGTAAAAATTATCGATTCAACAGAGCCTAATGATTATTTCCACATTGGTAAAGTATTCTATAAAATGTTTACGAAAAGATTGGGAAGATTTAGCAAGGTTAATGTTTTGGAAAAAGGGGGTTACATGGCTGATGGTGGGGAGACAGAAAAATTTAAGATTCAAAGAGCCAAAAGTTACGATGGAAGAGAATTAATTAAAATTTATGAATATATACCTTCAGAGGAAGGTTATATCAATGTAATGACATTAAATGATAATTATAAGGCTAAGGCTATAAAAAATAATTACGATTTGTCAAAAGACGAAGATGTAATAAAGTTCTACCAAAAAGTAGACAAAGGCTATTTAGCTGAAGGCGGGGAAACTGATTACCAAACAGAACTTAAAAGCCATTTATTCCCTAAAATAGAAGTAGAGGTTGAAGTTGAAGTAGAGCCTGTAATGGAGGAAATGATGGTAAACGAGCACTACATTACTGCAGACGATTTAGGACTATCAGATGGTATGCCTATGTTAGCTGTAGGTACAATAGTTTATTCAAGTGGTGGTAATGACCAATGGGAAGTGGTCTCGTTTTCAGATGACGGAGTAAACCTTGTAAACAAGCCTAAAAGTCCGCTTCAGTCTAAAATGGAGGATAAACACCTTACTTTTGATGAATTAATCAAATACTTCAAAGACAAATCAATTTCAATTAAAAATATTAGCACAGAAAGAGAACTAGAACCCGCTATAGCACTTGTAAAGAACAAATTACCTCAAAAGAGCTTTGCAGTTGGCGGTTTTATTGATGGGGACGAAGACGAAGACGCTAAAATTATGCAATCACAATTTGGTAAATCTAATTTCAAATAATCATGGCTGACTTAAATCAAATAAAGGAACAGGTAGAGCAAAGGCTACAGGAAAAACAATCTAATAGAGAGTTCAAAGATATTGGTCGTGTAGCACAGACTAAAAAGGAAAAAGCAGCCTTTAGATTAATAAATTCAAAAGTCCTAACTGACCTAGAAGATGACGCTGTAATGGCATACAACATGGTTAAAAAGGACAACGTTTGGTCACCTATTGACGTAAAAGCTCAAAAGGAAAATGGTGTTACTTCAGGTGCAGCGTTTCTGAAAGTTAAGATAAGAGAGGCTGTTCCTACAAGACCGAAAGACGAAAAGGGAATGCGTAAGAGCTATGTACTTTTTTTAGAGAGCCTTCAAAATAAGCTAGATGCTTGTTTCAATGTAGAAGAAATCAGGAATATGGTTGAATACTACAGAAGTATGCCTATGAATGAAGTTATTGCAACCTTTTTCAACCCTGATTACGCTACTGCAGACGAAGACACTAAAAAAGCTATAGAAGATGCTTTGAAGCAAAACAAGAATTTAAGAATGGCTTTCCTGTATCAAAGTTCAAGTCTTGTAAAAAAGATTATAAATGAGCTTATGAGTTCTAGGTTTGAAAATATACTATTTAGAACTAGTGACGCTGCTGCAATTATTTGGTCTGAGGCACTAGACAAAGAGCCTATAAGCGAAGAAAAATCAAAAGAGATTATTGATGCTCTTAAAGAAAGGGAAATGAATGCTGTGGAGTCATTTCAGAAAAAAGTAGCTAGGTATAAAGAAATGGACAGAAAGCAGCTTTTACTAACTATGGAGACTTCTTGGAGAATTAATTCTTACAACCAATCAATTTATAAGGCTGACATAGAGAAATTCAGAGATTTTCTAATACAATACTCAGAAGATGAATTGAGAAGGTCAAGAATGAGTCTTGCAACAAAGCAACTTAGTGCAGCACCTAGACCTAATAATTGGGATTGGTTTGAAAAGACTGAAACAAAAGACGAAACAAAGAAAGACACTGCTGCTCCTAAAGAACAGGCTATCAATACAAAAGCTCCCCTTTCTTACATTAAAAGAACAGGAGGCTACAAGATACCTGAAATCACACCTGCAGAAGTTGTTAATAAGTTTGGCTTTGCTGCTGTGAATTATGGTCAATATGTAGACGATAAATGGAGTAAGGAGCATACAAAACACTTTTTAGCTGCCATCAGCGACATGGCTGAAATGATAAATATTGATATTAAAAAAGCCAATCAGCTAGGTAAGTTAAAGATAGCTTTCGGGGCAAAAGGACGTAAAGGACACGCTGCTGCCTATTTCCCTCAAACAAAAGATATTAACCTTACTAAAAGTAATGGTGACGGGTCTGTAGCTCACGAGTGGGGTCACTACTTCGACAACGTAATAGTAGAGCTAGACCAACAAAGAGCAACCAATCAGTTTGCCTCTGAAGGTTACAGCCCTGATTCTGAATTGAAGACTCTCTTTAAAGAACTATTCAGCTTTATTTACAAGGGTAATAACTTATATACACCAAGAGTCCCTATGAAATTCATGGCTGTAGAAAGTACAGAAGTACCTGATTATTCCTATTATGACGCTGAAAATAGGAGGTATGTATCTAAGGTAGTAGAAATTAAAGAAACTATAGAGCAAACTATAAATGAGATTGACTTTTATGATTTTGCTGAAGTAGATGAAGCTAAACTTCCTAGACAAGTAAAGATATTTGGTTATATTATTAAGCAGTTCGGACTTGAAAGCTATGACGTACCCATGAGGCTAAAAACTAGCTACTTATACCATAAAACAGCATATTCTTACTTTCAATATGTGTATTTAGACCCAAAATCTACATACAAAAAATATATAATTGGCGGTGTTCGTAGAACTAAATATTGGACTAGTGCGGTAGAGCTTTTTGCTAGAGCATGGGAAACATGGATTCTAAAAAAGTTATTTGATGCAGATAGGGTAAGTAACTATCTAGTTGCTGATATTCCTATGGAAGACATTATTGCCGAAGGCTACCAAAGACCTTATCCTGCAGGAAAGGAGCTAGAATACATTGGCACTTTCATGGAGAAAATAGTTGAAGTAGCTAAGAGAAAATATGATATAGGAAACTTCGTTCCACCTTCTGATATTAGAGAAGACCAATACATAGACTACAAAGGAAATAGCGGGGAAACAGGTCTAGGTATGGTTGTGGACAAAAAGAAAGGTGGGGAAAAGGTTGTGGATTTCGTTAAAAATGACGAATTGGTAGCTCAGGTCGTAGAGCCTTCTGTAGACGAAATGGAAACCAAACTAGAGGAGCAAAAGGCAGTACTTCCGATTGTTGAAGAACCTGCACCCCCCATAGTTGTACCTGAGCCTGAAGACATAGAACCCGAACCTGAAGCTGAGGCTACTAGAGAGGAAATACTAGAAACAATAGCTGCTTTAGAAATCTTAGCTGAAACGGGAGATAAGGACGCTGAAGATACTTTAGAGGCATTAAAGTTATTGGTATAAGAAATATTACTAAATTTACATACAAATTTTACCCACAATGACAAAGCAGGAACTTAAAGCTAAAATAGATAAATTAGAAAACGGCATAAAAAGTAAGGCTACCCCTTCTAATTTGATAGCTCCATTAAAGGCACAAAAAGCCAAACTTGAAAAGGAACTACAGGAGTTAGAAACTGCTGAAAAAAAAGCTGTTAAAACTAAAAAAGTATCTAAAGTAGCTGAAAAAATCAAAGCTGCTAAAACGTCTGTGGCTAAAAAAACACCTGCCAAAGCTCCTGCAAAAGAGGAAAGAAAAAAGGACAATATTGCTAGAGATGGTGATAGGAAGTCATTACCTGCAGGAAAGCGTATTTCTAAAAGTGGTAAGATTTATTACGAAACAAGAGCAAATCGTTCTGATAAGCAAACTTCAAAAAAGCCTTATTTGGCTAAAGGTGGTACTTTGAACAATCCTAAGTTTTTAGAATATTATCAAGTATTAGACAGATGGGCTCATTATAGACTTACTATTGAAAAAGGGAAAGAATATTATTTACCAACTGAAAGCACAATAGAAAAGATTTTAGCAAACGATATCATGTTTAATGATGGAAAAGTAGACAAATCAACCCATGACAAAATGAATACTTTGTTAGTACAGCAATTAAAAGATTTGAAAATGAACGCTTATCCTGATTATGCTGATGGTGGTAAATTACCAAATGGTAAATACAAATATGAGAAAGGTGATGAAGGTATGTTTCAAGGTGATGAAGTAAGAGTGGTTAAATATCACAACGGAGACAGAACTTACGAATATAATATAATTGACGAAGATGGTAATGTTAAAACTCATGGAGTAGCTAAAGCAGAAAAATTTGAAAATCAATTCAGGTATTTTCCTAAAATGGCTGATGGTGGTGAAATTGATTGGGGAGCTGATTTAGGTGGTGGTTTTTCAGTAGGTAATGACGTTTACATTACTGATTCAAAAAGTCTATTTCAAGGTAAAACAGGCTTTGTTTCAGGTTCAGTAGGTAGAGACCTTTTAGTAACACTCATGGACAACGGAAACGAAAGAAGTGTTGTAGTTAGCAAAAAAGGTGTTGAAAGATTAGATGCTCCTGAATATGCTCATGGTGGTTATGTGATATTTGAAGGTCGTGACAATTACAATGACAAGCCTTTATATAAAGTCATTTCAAAAGACGAAGACAACGACTACGATGGTGAATTTCATGACAAAAGAGAAGACGCTGAAAAAGAACTAAACGAATTAAAAAATAAAGATATGAATTACGCAAAAGGGGGAAATACCGATGCCCTCAAAAAAATAAAAGATTACTATGTTGGTGCGTTCCCAACCGATGATTTGGGTGAAGATATAAACGCTGATGCCACATTTAATGGTTTAAGCATGGTTTTAAATGACAAAGGTGATGTATATGAATATCTTGGTGTTGCCGATAGTTTAGTGAGAGAAAGAGTGTTCGATAAATTGTCTAAAATAGAGGGTGTAAGCTATGATGTAATTTATGATAAATGGTTAGATTATGATTACGCTAAAGGTGGCTACATGGCTGATGGTGGTAGTATGGATGTAGTAAATGCCGAAATATATACTATTAGAAGGAATATTATGGGTACTACTTCATTCATGATGAAGATTAAGGGAATGAGAAACCCGCAAGATTTTAGCGTTTATCCAATTTCTGCTGACCAAGCGGGGCAGCCTATTACAATTCAATCTGATACAAGATTTGGATTTTTAGATTTGAGTTCAGGTAGAGGGCTAATGAGCCAAAGCCATGCAAATGGTGCTTATCGTCATCATTTTACTATGGATAAAAAAGTTCCTTTCAAAATTAGCGAAACTGATTTACAAAGACTCAAAGACCATATTTCAGGTACGGCAGGTTCTAGCGTTGGTAACATGGGAATTTCCTCTGACAATTCAGGTGCAAGTATGATGGCTGATGGTGGCTACATGGCTGATGGCGGTGAATTAAAGTCACAAAACGGGAAAAACTACAAAGAAGAGTTTGTAGGAAGTAACAGATGGCTTGAAGTTGATGATGAATACTCAATGACTAAATCAGAGCATGAAAGTGAAGCATTCAGAGCCAATAGCATAGGTGATTATGAATTAAGGGATAAACACAGAGAAATATCTCAAAAATTATCAGAAGAGCCAATTAAAATGGCTGATGGTGGTGAAGTTAAAAGAGTTACTGATGGTGACGATACTTACTACTTAACATACATTGATTCAACTCATTTTTATTTAAGTAATTCAAAAGATTATAAGGGTAACGCTTTTCATATAGCAGAGTTTAGGTCAAGACCTTTCTATGATGAAGTTAAATCATGGCTTAAATCACATAAAGGCGAAATGATGGCTAAAGGCGGTCAAGTACCTGCACACTTCGGTTCAGGAAAGAATATTGAAGTATTTGGCTACGAAACAAAGAACTTTGACATTTGCGGTACTGCAGTAAAAGAGTTTGAAGCTGCGGTAGACATAATGAAAGATAGCAAAGAACTTGAAAAAGAGTCTTTAGCTTATTGTGCTAAATATGTAGACAATCTATTCGGTATCGAAAAAGTGGTAGTAGAAGGTGGAATTGGCGGTGAGCTTAACTTCAGCCATGCTGTAAGTGATATTATGAGTGCATCTACTTACAACTTCAGAGCAGGTATGGCAATTAACTTATACAGCTTTGTTCCACAACACTTAATGGAAATTGCTTTAAGACTTGCAAAAGCTGAAAAAGGCGGTTTATATGCTTTAGGTGGCATGACTGCAGGACGTTGGTACAAAGATAAAAGTGGCGAAGAGTTCAAGTTTATCGGTAAAGTAGATTCAGGAGCAAACAAAGGAAGATTCTTATTTAGTGATGGTCAAAAGTCAGTTTATAAAGATTTAGAAGAGTTTGAAGGTGGTAAACCAAAAGAAACAAAACTATTCGGATTCTTTGCTGAAGGTGGTAGTGTTGCAGAAGGCAATTACGAAATGCTTATGAGCAATATCAAAGCTATCAAGCACCATGCTGAAGAGTTAGCGGGTGCTGTTAAACCTGATACTGAAATCGAAGCGTGGGTTCTTTCAAAATCAGAAAGAGCTGAAACTGATTTGAGTGATATTACACACTACCTAGATGGTTTGAAAATGGAAAAAGGTGGCTACATGGCTGATGGTGGAGTATTAGAAGGGCTTTCAGCAGACATATATAGAAGTCAATATGATAGCCCTACAAATAAGTTATATGGTAAAAAAGGGGTTATAATAGTTGATAAAGAAGTACCTAAAATATTTGATGCTGATGAATCTACTCCTGCTGTAAAATTAGTTAGGAGAAAATTACCTTGGGGTGACTATATCCATGCAATACCTTATGACCAACCTGAAGGTAGAGGTATGTTTGGTGGAACATTTATTTACTCTTCTGATAGCAGATTCCCTTCAAAATATCCAATTCCTCTGCATGACAGAGTTGAAATGGAGAAAGGTGGCTACATGGCTAAAGGTGGTGAGTTAAGCTCAATCAAAGAGGAATACCTAAAGAACGAAGACGAAAACGCACATAGCGAAAACGTAGTTCTACTTGCAAAGCATTTCGGTACAAAAGAAGATTTAGCTAAAGCAAAAGAAATATTGGCTTTACACGAAAAAGAAGGTAGTTTATCAAGTGAAAATGGCAAAAAGAGACAAGAGCTACACTTAAAGCTAATTACCAAGGCAAGAGCTGAAATGGGTAAGCAAGGTATTGAATTTGAGAAAGGTGGCTACATGGCTAAAGGCGGTGAAGTACGATACAAATTAGCAGGTAATAACTTCGGTCAGCAAATAGAAAGCGGTAAGAAGTTTGCTGAATTAATTAAAAAGGCTCACGAAAACCAAACATCAGAACATAAGTACCCTGAAAACTTCATTAAAGAAATAGCTTATACAGGTAAGATTGTAAAGAATGATGGTACTTATTTCTTGAAAGATTATTCTTACAAGGGTGTATTAGATAGGTTTGAATTTTTAGGAGACAAATACTTTTTGGAATCTTTAAAATATCTAAATAGACCAACTATCAAAAACTTTAAGTTTGAAGATGGTGGCATGATGGCTAAAGGAGGTGAAACAAACTACACAAAAAAATGGAAAGTTGTAGGTATCACCATTCAAGGTAAAAAGTTTGAGAAGGAAATCACCTTAGGTAGAATGTCAGATAAAAATGACGTAATGAATGCTTTAAAGAGAATGCCTGATACACAAATCAGAGAGGTTACTTTAATTGAGGAAAAAATGGCTAAAGGTGGCATTTACTCAAGTGATAGCCTTTACATTTTGAAAGTATCTAAAGATGGTAAAGAAGTAGGTGAAGAAAGATTTAGAGCTAAAAATGCAAGAGAGGCTAGAGAAATGGGTGAAGACTACGAAGAGAAGTACAAATCTAAATTCGGTGGTGATTTGTCTTTTAGTGTAAAAGAAGCTGAATCAAAAATGGCTGATGGTGGTGAAACTGAAGATGAAAGAGCATTAAAACTCTTAAACAAGTTAAAAGAGGAAGGCAAACTTAAAAGGTATCTTGATGTAAGAGGAAATGGAAAAAAAGTGTTCGATACCATTATACCTAACAAATCAGAAAAAGGTGTGTACAAAAGGTATGAATCAACCTCTCAATCAAGTATCGGAACTTTACAAAACGAATATTTAGATGAATCTGACGTTTTAAGTTGGTTAAAAAAGACTATGCCTAAAAGAGAAATGGCTATGGGTGGCAAAACCAAATTCTCTGACAAGGTAAAAGCCGTTCAAGAGTCTTTACTAAAGCGTAAGAAGGTAGCTCCTCAAGTTCAAAAGGACTATGGTAAGACCTACGATAAAAAGGAAGCTAAAGAATCAGCTCAAAGAATCGTTGGTTCTAGAATGGCACAGCTAAAAGAGAAAATGGCTAAAAAGAAAAAATAATGGCAAACTACGACCAAATCATATATGATACGGCAATAAAACAAGGCTTTACACCTACTGCAGCAAAACTGATAGTAGGTCAAGCCCGTTTTGAGAGTGCTAACTACACTTCAGCCGTATTCAGAGCTAATAACAATACTAGTGGTATGAAATTCATAGGTCAGCCATTAGCAACTAGAGGTTCTCTAGCTCCTGCAAATGAGAGAAGTGCGTCTTGTAGAAGTGGCGGTGAATGTAAAAACAGCGACCACTACGCAAAGTTTGCTTCAGTTCAGGATAGTGCAACTGATAAGATAGTAAGGCTTTATAGTAAGACTATGGGTGGTGTAACACCTGAACAACTGAAAAATGCCAAAACACCTGAAGAGTTTGCAAGACTTCTTAAAAAGAGAAGTTATTACGGATTCGGTGCTTATGGAACACCTCAAGCTGAAAAAGAAATTTCTCAATATGCAGGTGGTATCAAATTACTCATGCTTCGTGCTCAAATAGTGGAATTTGTGGGAAAAAACAAGAAAGGATTGGGTTTAGGTGCTTTGCTATTAGGACTTGGAATATATTTGTATTATAAGAAAAAATAAAAAAATGAATTTAAAGAACATCGTTATCGGACTTGCTATTCTAGGGTTAGGTTATTATGGCTATACCAAATTAGTGGCAAAAAAGAACACCACAAAGATTAAAGAAGGCTCTTTTACTATTGAAGTAGAAGACGATAGCAAAGACGCTTAAAATTATATAAATGAACTATTCAAAGATTTTAGTTAAAGTTCCTGATATTAAGACCTCTTTCAAAGCGGGTACATACGACTATGCTACTCCTTCAGTAAAGGCAGCTAATATCAAAGTCATTCAGACTATTAATTCTAACTATGGGCTAATCATTGACAGGTGGGCTAAACTATACGAAATCCCCGTTGGTGTGATTATTGCCTTTATTGCTACTGAAAGTGGCGGTACTATGGCAGCTCCTAACAGGTATCAGGCTACAGGACTTATGCAAGTAACTCCTACTGCTATATTTGAAGTGGCAACAAAATGGAAAGCTGAAGTTGATAGTCCTTTACCTCAAGAGGTTGTGGCACTATTAAATCAAAAAGTACCAAGTCTACTGAAAAGCAAGACTATGACTGCTGCAATTCGTAGTAGCATATTAACGAATCTACAAAAGGACGCTAATTTCAACGTCATGGCAGGTACAACCATTTTAAGATGGCTGCTAGAAAGATTCACTACCATACTATCAGGCGGTCAGCTAAATAAGGCTATGGTTGCTTACAATGCAGGTGCTTACACTAAATCAATCAGTAAAGGAACTCAAGCTATTTTAGACCCAATCGATAGTACAGCACTATCACAAATGTCTTCTGTACCTGCTGAAAGTAGAGCTTATCTAGTGAAAATGTTAGGTAAAGACGGGTTCTTATCACTTATCTACAAAGACAAGGCAATATAAACTTAATAGCCAACCATGACAGGATATAAAGCCAAAGACTATTTAATAATCGTAGGTCTTGCAGCTCTTATAATTTATGGGGTTGAAACTTTCAAAGGAAAATCTACAACCTCAAACCCACCAAAAGTTAATAAAGTTGGTAGGAATATAATTATTGGGGATAGTCATGGAGTAGGCATTAGCTTTATTACCAAAAATGCGAAAGCTGAAAGCGGATTGGCAAAAAGCGGTTGGACTATGGCAAACGTATTAGCTGCACTTAAAAATAAAGGTGTAGACAATAGCGTTGCAAGAGTATTTATTTCAATCGGTACAAATGGTCAGTTTAGTAGTAAGGACGATGTGACTACCTTTATAAAGACCATCAAGGCTAAATTCCCACAGGCAGATATATATGTTTATGGGGGTTCATACGGGTGGAGTGGTAGTGCAAGTAGGGTTACATTAGAGGAAAGATTTGCCAAATATTACAAGCGGTTTGAAGACATGGGAGTATATTTGATGAAAAGTAAGTTAGGATATTTCACAACTGACGCAGGTGCTCATTCTGTTAAAACGGAACAGGCAAAGGCAATAGCTCAGGAAATAGATAGTTTAAGTAAACAATAAAACATAACCAATAAAACAAAGAAAAATGACAATCAAATTTGAACAGAAAATCGAGGAATTAGGCATTGACAAAGAACAAATGTCACAGCCAATCAAAAAAGCCATTAAAGACTTTTACACTCAATACGAATCACTTGTAGACATACAAAATGATTTTAATGATGTAGATGACGAAGACAAAGCGGAATTACAAGAAGAGTTAGACGAATTAAGAAATCTAGTAGAACAAGCTGATGACGTGCTAGTGGGTAAGGTTTCTCTATGGTTTAAGAATAAAGATATTTATGCTGCAAACACAGCAAGAATGCTAGAAGGAAAGGCTAAAAAGGATTTGGCTGCAAAAGGTGGAGTTACCCCTCCTACACCTGCTCCTGCACCAAGTCCTGCTCCTGCCCCTGCTCCAACACCTGCTCCTGCCCCTGCCCCTGCTCCTGAGCCAAAGAAGGAGGAGAGTTCAAATTGGGCTTTATGGGTTTTGGGTGGTCTTGTAGCTGCAATTACACTAGGAAGGGTAATGATGAAAGAAGACTAATATGGCATACAACATATCGAAAGGAAGTTACGCTGCTGCAAAAAAGCTAGGAGTAAGCATTAAACCTTCTGCCGTAAAAGGTAAGAAGGTTGATGTTTTTAATGCCAAAGGTGAAAAGGTGGCTTCAATCGGAGCTTTGGGTATGAACGATTTTTATTTGTGGAAACAGAAAAAAGGGCTAGAATTTGCCAAAAGACGTAGGAAAGCCTACAAAATGAGGCATGAGAAGGACAGGCATAAGAGGGGAAGTGCAGGTTTTTATGCAGACAAAATACTTTGGGTTTTAGCCTTTGTAATAGTAAATATTTATTTGTAACCAAAAATATACTTAATTTTAATTACTAAATAGAAAATATATGAAGCAGTTTTTAATCAAAATGTTCTCTGACAAAAGTGATATAAACTCAAAGACCGTAGTCGGTTTTATTTCATTTGTAACAATGATAGTTTATGGCTTAACAGATGTGGTTACAGGGGCTTTGCATAAAGAGTTTGTAATAGAACCAATCGTTTTTAATGGCTTGATGTATACAACTTTTGGTTGTCTAGGCATTTCAGGAGCTGAAGCCATTTTTGGAAATAAGAATTTAGAAAAAAGTACTAAAGAATCTGAAACCGAAGCATAATGGAAAACAAACTCCCGATGGACTATAAGACTTTCGCAAAGAACCCAATAGTAGCTATGCTATTTATTGTTCTATTAGGTATTATTTACGTCTATGCAGATATGAAAGGAACATTTCATAAATACACAGATAGTCAGGACAAAAGGATAACAATGCTAGAATATAGGGATAGCGTTAAAACAGAGCATATTAGGCATTGTGATAGCTCGGTAGCATCTTTAAACACCAAAGTTCAGTACTTGGAGCAAAAGGGCGGTATTGCCCTTATAAAGCCCGAAGAGATGAATAAGGTAGCTTTTATATCAGCTTATAAATAAATAAATGGTTGGAAAACTTTATAAAAAACTTTTTGGATGGCGGTTGGGTTGTTTTAATGATTGGTGCAGCAGGGATGGTAGCAAGACTCGTAACCACAAATGAACAACAATCAGGAGGAGAGGTTGTAAAAAAAATGATAAGTTCTATGATAGCCTCTCTAATTGCGTGGTTTGTCATGGAGCAATTTACTATGGACTCAATGTATAAAGCTGTTGCATATGGTTTAGTTGGCTTAAATAGTCCTGAAATAATACAAGGAGTATTAAAGATAAGTGGACAATTTGCTTCTGACCCAATGTCATTTATGAAAAAACAACAAACAAAACCAAGAAAGAAACGATGAAAAATATCCTATTAATCATATTAACTGCAATTATTTTAGCTATTTCAGGGTTTGGTAAGTATGTGGAAAGTACCATTAGAGAAACAGCAACAAGTGTATATGAGGATAGGCTAGTTCCACAACCATATTTAAGTAGGAAGTTTGATTACTATGGTTCTACCATACAAGACCAAATTAAAGTAATTAAAGGAGGCAAAATTGATTTAGTAGCAATTCAAAAAGAAAAGGCTATTACAGATACAATGTGGGCTGCTTACTTAAAGACATATCAAACAGGCGAAGAGAAAGAAGTAAGTGATAAAGCCCAAAAATACATTGATTCTGCCGATGCTTATTTGGAAAAAATAATTGAGGATGAAATAGTTACTGATGAAGAGGCTAAAATAATGGATGAAAAAATTTATCCTGTTTTAGAATATGTAAATGATTTAATAGACATACAGACAACGATAGGTGCTAAAGAGACGAAAGGGATGATAGTTCTCCTAAATAAGTTTTCTAATTTTATGATAGGGGCTATTGCACTTGCTATTGCTCTTTTGGGTTCTATTATATATGATATTTTTAAAAATAGACAGACTAGTGGCAAAAAATCAGTAAAGAAAACTGCTAAAAAGCCTGTAAAAAAAGCTGCTGTTAAAAAGAAAAAGAAATGAGACTGATTGTAATAATGCTTTTATTTTTTACCTTACAAGCTAAAGGTCAGTACTATGTAATGGCTGCTCCAAACGTAGCATTCAATACACCTTTAAATGATACTAAAAACTTGTTAGGAGCAACAGTAGAAGTAGGTAGATATTTTGGTAAAACAGCGGTTGGTATAAATAGCGGTTGGTGGACTTATGATAGTAAAGACTTTTATCAGGAATTAATGGCAACATTTCCAATCTATGATAAATTTAGCGTAAGTGCAGCCATAGGGTATTTTTATCATCACAAAGACATAACAATGGAGTATGATTTTAATTATACAATACCTTTGAAAAAAGAATATTCATTTGTCCTCAGCTATGGGGTACAAAGTGCTTTCGGAGATTCTTTTGCATCTTACTCCGTTGGTATAAATAAAGACATAACAATAAAATAACGATATGGATATTTCAAAATTACAATCAAAATTACCTCAAGCAGTATTAGATGAAATACCTGCAATTATGGAAAAGTTTGGAGTTTCAAACCCTTTGAGGCTTAGTCACTTCTTGGCTCAATGTGCTCACGAAAGTGGAAATTTCAAGTTTGTAAGAGAAAACCTAAATTACTCTGCAGATGGACTTCGTAAGATTTTCCCTAAATACTTCCCAACTGCTGAACTAGCTGCAAAGTATGCAAGACAGCCTGAAAAGATTGCAAATCGAGTATATGGCAGCCGTATGGGTAATGGTGATGAGGCTAGTGGTGATGGTTTTAGATTCAGAGGACGTGGATTTTTGCAAACCACAGGCAAGTTTAATTACACAGACTTTGATAAGTTTGTAGAGGACGATATTTTAGCAGACCCTGATTTAGTGGCAAGTAAATATCCGCTTATGAGTGCAGCTTTTTTCTTTAATAAGAATAAATTGTGGGATATTTGTGACAAAGGTCATGGTCACGAAGTGGTACTTGCAGTTACCAAAAGGGTAAATGGAGGCACTATTGGTTTGGCTGATAGGCAAAAACATTTTGATTCACTTCATTCAACAATGGCATAGTATGGCAGACATAACAAGTAGATTGAGCAAGGCAAATAGCGTATTTCTGAAGATAGCAGCAATATCAACAGGTATTGTAGCCGTTTTTGGTCTTTATAGCTTTTACAAAAACAACGTATGGTCACCTGAAATTAAGGTAGATAGTGTTGATTATGAAAAGGGGATAGCTAACTTAACCATAAATGGTAAGCCTTTTGTTTTAAGAGGTGAATCTAGTTACCTAATAGCTTACGATTGGGGTATTAAGTTCGGTACGTCTATTCAACCAAATGGACAGCGTTTCTTTGACAGAATTGAAATCCTTAAAAGAGGGTTAGTTCACAAAATACTTAGAAACAAGGACGAACAGCATTCATTTACAGGTAGTGAAGAGGGTATTGTAAGTGGTGTATGGGGTGTTTCTAAAAGTGCAGGTTTTGATGTATTTCAGGACAAATCATTCACAGGAGACGAAAAGAACTTTTGGAATAACGCATTTGAGGACACCAAGTCTAATTTAGTCGTAAAAGGCTTTGCAGACGAAGGATAGTCCAAATAAATAAAAAAAATAGTGGCAATTAGAAATAATTGCTAATTTTATACAACTTATTTTTAAATCAAAAAAATAAAAATCATGGAAAAGAAAGGAATCGTATCAACAGCAGTAGGCATTGGTCTTAGTTTATTAGTGCTTTATGTAACCGTTAGAGTTATCAGTTCTGCTTGGAAAAGTGGTCAATAATCACAAAAAAATATAAAGATGGCAACAGCTAAAAAGAAAATCAACGTAGCAGATATTGCTAAATTGGCTAAAAAAATCCGCAAACAAGGTGAAAAATGGACTGATGCTATTAAAAGAGCTGCAGCCCAACTAAAATAAGTGTTATGGCAAAAAAGAAGGAAAAGGTCATTATATTCGAGGGCGAAGATAAATTCGTAAAACCTCGAAACCACTCGTATGATATTAATACGGGAAAGGCTGAGTTTGTAAATCAAGATGGTGCTCCTACGAACCCTAATGATACTACTAAAGATACAATTAGTGGTGGTTCAGGTATGCCTTTGCCTACTCTTGATTCTCCTAACTTTTGTGCCAATTTAGCTACTTATATTTCTACTAATGGCGGTGGTTCGGCAACTCCTGAGCAGACAATGGCTGCTTATGATATGTTTCAAAGGTATTGCAATAAGCCTGAAGATAGTACTACAACAAGTACTACTACAAGCACTACTACTGCAGCACCAAAACCTGATACAAACGTAGTCGTACCTGCAATCCCTGTTATCCCTGTTTTACCTGCAACCAATTTAGGCATTAGACCCATTGGCGGTGGTGGAGGCGGTGGCGGTGATGAAGAGGCTGCACCTGAACCAAAAAAGAAAAGTTATTGGTGGTTATTGCTTGTTGCATTAGGCATCTATTTAGTAGCCAAAAAGAAAAAAGATTAAAATGAATACAACAATAGAAAATAGTGCACCTCCTGCACCCGTAAGCACACCTGCTCCTGCACCCGCAGCAGCTCCTATGCCTATGGCAGCACCCGCACCTGCAGCACCTGCTCCTGCTATGGCAGAAGGTGGTGAAACAGCAAGTAGCGGTGGTATCAAAGGTTGGTTTGCTGATATTAATATTGTAGAGGTGTCCGTATCTGCTTTGATAGTAGGTGTAGGTATTTATGCAATACAATACTTCAGGCTTATGATGGCTATGGAGAAAACAGCTTACAATGACGTAATCGAGAGAATCGGTAAGTTAGAGAGTGCACAACTTGCTGCTAAAAAGACTGCAGAAGTAAACGCATCAGGTTCTAGAGGTAAAAGACCTGTAATGAGACTTGGCTAAAATGACAAAAAAAGAAACTACAATAACTTATAGCCCAATTTTGTCTGTACAACAGATAAGGCTTGTTGATGTCTTTGTAGTTGCACCATTTTGCTTTTATGTAGCTAGTCAAAAGAGTTTATCCAATCCTATCAGGGTTGGTTTATTCGTTTTAGGACTTACTACTTTGGTATATAACGGCAATAATTATTTAAAAAATAAATAGATGACAAAAAATAAAAAGATATTAGTTGGCTTGGGTGTAGCTGCATTAGTGGTCTACGTTTATACTAGAATGGGTAAAAAAGCCCAAACTGCAAGTGGACAGACATACGAAGATGTAGTCGCAAGAGGCGGTGGGGGCATTGGAGCAGGTATCAATCCACTTGTAAATGATACAAGAGTTGTAGATGAAGGTAAGAATCCAATTCGTAGAGACAAATATGGAATGCCACTAGTAGGAATTAATACACCTGAACAAGACCAAAAAATTATTGAACAAATTGTTCTTTTTGAAGCTCTAAAACAAAAATACGGAAATATAAGAGGAGGTAATGTAGGTGATAGGCTAACTACAAAATATGGCACTTACGAATATCGTAGAAAACAAACAGGAGCACCTCTTGGACAAGGGTTCACAACAACTTGGGAGAAAATATAAAAATATAAAAACACAAAATAACCATAAACAATTATGCTTGATTCAATAACATACGGCAATCCAACGCAAAGGCAATTACCTTATTTAGAGGCTGAAAGCCCATTAGATAAACATTTGCCTCAATTAATCAAATTTGGTTTCCCTTTAAATAGCTCTAAAGCTACAAGAGAGGAGCTAAACGAATTGGTTGATTTTATTGGTGATGTAAAGGCAGACGAAGAGACCCTTAAAAGATATAAGTCGTATGACGCATCTATTGAAAGAATCTTTGCTAGTGTTATTTTAAGTCAAGATTTAGGGGATAAAGGTGCTGAATTAATAGATAAGATTATTGACGAAAGCCTACCTGTTATTCTGAAATTAAAGTATCATTTTCAGCGTCCTAGACCTTACCAACTAGCACAGCACTACAAACTAAAACTATTCCCTTTCAGCTCAACTTCGGCTGAAACACCTTCATATCCTGCAGGACATACATTTCAGGTAGCTTTGATTTGTCATGTATTAGGAAATCATTTTCCTGAAAAATTCGGCTACTTTGATTCTTTGGCAAAGGACATTGAATACTCAAGAATTTATTTGGGTCTTCACTATCCTTCAGACAACGATTTTTCACTTTTTTGTGTGGAGACAATCGTAAAAGACAGAGACTTCAAAGCTAGATACGGACTATAATGCAAATACACTTAAAAGATGGGAAGTCCACTTGGAAACAAGAATGGGCTGAAATTGGTGGTAAAAGAAACTTTTATAGAAGTAGGTGGGAATATAGATATGCTTTGTATTTGGAGTTTATGAAAAAGCATAAACACATTGTAGAGTGGGAACATGAGCCAAAAACCTTTTATTTTGAAGGTATAAAAAGGGGAACAAATAACTACAAACCTGATTTTCGGGTTGTTTTCCCTAGTGGAAACGATGAGTGGATTGAGGTTAAAGGTTACATGGATAGTAAGTCAGCTACCAAGATAAAAAGAATGGCTAAATATCACCCTGATGTAAAGCTGCGAGTGATAGGCAAAGAGTGGTTTAAGGAAAATGGAAGTAAATTAAAAAATATAATATCAGGTTGGTAATTTCGATATAAAATAAATACATTTGTAACATAAAAAATAACCATGACTCTTGATAATACACTCACAGCTCTTGACACATTTGTCAGTTACTTCAAAAAGAATGGCTATGACAAGACAATGGCTGCTCTTACAATAGAAGATGGTAAAGTAACCTCTTTTGATAACCCTTACATAAACTTGGTATTAAACTCCGTTTCTGAAGCCTTCGGTATGGAAGTGGACTCTTTGCTGTATTCTAAATACGCTAGGGGGGACAACAAGTTTGCTGTTGGCTTTTGTGTTTATTACCTTTACCAAAATATGACAATAAGAGAAATAAGTGATTCTGTATTCATATCTAGGCATAAGACAAATATCAGCAAGTACAAAATACTTGTTGAATCTTTGAACCCAAAATATAAATCGGATTTACCTTATATCAAAATAAAAGACAAACTAGACAAAACACTATTAAATAAATAACCATCATGGAAAATCAGACTGAACAGCAACAAAATCAGCAAACATTCACAGAGCCTAAAAGGGAGTTTATGCCCTTTAGTGACAACGTAAATGATAAACCATACAGTCAGCCAACGGGCTTTGTTTCTCAAGACCAACTTTCAACTATTATTCCTGAGCCTTCATTTCAGCCTCAGTCTATAAATACAAGAGAAAACCCTTACGATATGTTAGGGGGTGATGGTGGCGGTGGCGGTGGTCGTAAAAACGATTCAGCTCCTGTAAACCCTGCCATGAATCAAGCAAGTGATGCTGAAAAGAAAGCGGGTGCAGAACATTTAGCAACAATCATTTTAGATACCTATGAGCAAATCAACTCATGGGGAAATATGTTCCTAAAAATTCCTGAAAAGAAAATTAAAAAACTTCAAGCTGAGGGTGAATTAGATTTGTCTATTCAAGTGCCAACGGCAGATGGTTCTACTATTTCTGCAGGTGAATTTATTGAAGAGTTTAACAATCAGACAAAAGATACTTTAGTAGTAAGTAGAGAGTTCAAAAAAGACGTTAAGCCACCACTTGTAAGAATCCTTGAAAAAAGAGGTGCAGGTATGACTGACGAGCAGTATGTACTCTTTGCTTTTGGTAAGGATATTGCTGTAAAGAGTGTTTTGATTTATCAAATGAAATCAACCGCAAACGATTTAATTAACGCTTTAGTAGAAAATACTGCAGCCATCAAATCTAGCGGAGTTGTATCACAGCCAAAACCAAGTGCACCAAAGCCTACAGAGCCAAAACCAACTCCTACACCTACATACCAAGCAACTGAAGATTTTGATAACTTCAATTCAAATGAGGCAGTAGTAAACTCTATTGTAGTAGAAAAACAAGTTCCTACGACAGGGAAGGCAAAGCTGATGGAACAAAGACAAAAGGAAAAGATTTGGTCTGAAAACGCAGCAAAAGCTAATGGTGGCAATAGTTCATATCAAGAAGCTATGAAACAAAGAAAGACAGGAAACGGTAAAAGAGGACGTAGACCAAAAGACTATATCAACAATATTGACGAAAGCGAAATAGCTGAAGCAATCATTTTGAGAGAGACGGACAGAGAGGGAAAAGAGAAACCAAATCCACAAATGCAAGGACTAGATTAAGATGAAAATTAAAAGCCCTGAATGGATTGAATTTAAGCAAAGAATAATGAGTGTTATTCGTGTGTTTGATAAGGAATCAGATAAGATTTATTTCCCTGTTGAAAACGATGACGATTTTATTATTTGTGTAGAAGATTGTAAAGTAATTCCCGTATTTACAAAGAAGGAAAACTTTATGAAAATAGAGTATGACTTTGCTATGTGTGACATATCAATCAGGAGAATATCATTTTCAAAAGTTTACGATTCGTATAGAATAGAAATGGCACTAAAAGAAATTAAAAATTAAAATGGGAAGAGAACCTTTATTAATGGCTGCAGTTGGTAAAAAAGGTGTGGGGAAGACATGGGCTCACATGATTACCATAAACAAATATGTTGAAGGAGACCCTTATCATGGTATAAAAGGTCGTAAGGCACTTGTCATGGACGTAAATGACGAGTATGGTGTCTTTGGTATTAGAGCTTTGTCACTAAATGACGTAGGCTTATTTACAGTTCACCCCCATGTAGAAGTAAGACGTATAAGACCTTTTCATCCAAATGGAACTAGAATGACTTTGGACGAATGGGCTCAGGCTCTATTTTACGTTTTAAGCACTTTCAAAAATGGTCTTTTGGTAATTGAAGACCCTTCTAAATTTATTGGAGACCATATGCCATCAGATTTGGTGGGTGCTATTGCAACAAATCGTCACGTTGGTTTAGATATTATTCTGTCTTATCAGTCTATTGGTAGAATTGTTACTAAACTTTGGGGAAATTTGAATCAATTAAGATTCCATAAAAACGTGGAATCAGTTGAAAGACACAAAAACAAATTCCCTGATAAGTTCGAGTATATGCGTATTGCTGAAATCATGGTGAATAACCAATACGATTCAGGAAACAAGCGGTTTTACTGCTATGTAGACATGGACGAATCAAATATCAGAGGTAACTATAGCCAAGAAATGATTGAAGATGCTGTAGACCAATACATCAGCGAAAACTTTAGAGCACTAACCAATCCTTACATGGTTCTAAAAGACGAGAAAAATAAGAAAAAATACACAGACACAACCGCAAGAGCCGAAGTTAAAAGAAGGCTACTTGCTCAATATATTGGATAGTTCCCTTTTTTGTTTTTGATTTTATCCCTGATAGTTAATTCTATTGGGGATTTTTTTTGCTACAAACAAATCAAGTATAAAAAATCAAATAAGTGCCTTTTGCTACAAACAATAGTAGTAAACAAAGTAATTAAATATAATTATCAATTAAAATTAAGTGGTTAGGTTTGGTGTGTCATTTGAATCTGTATTCAGTTGATACACAATCATTCTTAAAAACTTAAATTAGAAAAAAATGGACTTCAAATCTCTTGCAGGTAAAGTTTTAGTAGTAACAGCGGGTGTAGCCCTTTATATGTTAGCAGTTAAGCCGTTGCTTGACAAAGCTAAGATTGGTGCTTAATTCATAAGGAACTAACTACAACAAAACAAAATTTTAAAAAAAATAAATTAATTAACAATGTCTAGTATTCAAAAGTACTTACAACAAGCTAATCGTTCAGTGAACGAGCAGTTTATTGGTGTGGATGGTTTCGCAGATGAAACTTATTTCACAGGTGCTGACGATTTCTTCGGTGCAGACGCAGCTCCTGCAGCAGCTCCTATGGCAGCAGCGGGAATGATGAAATCTCAGCCTTACATCATCACAGTTTCTAACGCTTCAAACGCTGCAGTTTCTGTAGATGTATTCGGTGCGTATGTTTATTTGAACAATGCAGGTTTCTCTGCAGGTTCTTTAACTGTAAACAACGTAACTATTACATCAAACCTTTCTAACACAACTTATTACAACTTACTTAACCAATCAAGTGTATCTCCGTTCACAATCGGTTCTACTTTGATTAGCTCTGTAAATGGTACAACAAGTCAAGTGTTACAACCAATTACATTAACTACTCAAGACGCTAACGGTAACCAAGCTGTTAAAATCTTGACTCCTGTAATTGACCCTTATCAGAACCAAAGTGGTGTTATCGAATTGAAACAACCTTTCCGTATCGATGGCTTCACTAAATTGACTTTCACTATGTTCGCAAGTTCAAGTGTTCAGTTCCAATTCTACCCTTCTGATAACATCAATATTGCTCGTGGTTTAGGTGGAAACCCTGTATCTAAGCAATATGGTAGTCCAAAGATTATCAGACCTGCTGCTCGTTAATTCAGGCGGTACAAAATAAAAAAGAAAGGGCTGAAGCAGATTTTATATCAGCTTCGCCCTTTTTTACTTTAAATTCATTAAATTGCATATCATGTCGAGTAATGTAAATATATACGCATACACCGCTGCAGCGAATCCGTATTTCGTGAAATCGTTGGCACATAGACATGGCTACGAATTTGACAGAGACCAACCTCTTTCATCTGTTTTACAGCAACTTGTTTCCATCGAGGGAGAACCTATTTTAATGGAAATAATCGAAAACAATCCTGACAAAGACTTGTTCATGGATTACTACGAAAAGAAATTCGGCAAAAAGCCTGAAGGGTGTACTTGCTCTGCATCAAACCCAAATAAAAATATTCTTGAATCTTACATGAACTTTTCAGGTCAGCTTCAAGTACAAGCAGCTCAACAAGTGGCTGATAATAAAAAATTAACTTCGGAAACAGGTATGTTAATGTTTGCAGGTGCTATCTTAATTGCATTTGCAATCATAACAACTAAAAAATAATTACAATGGCACTACGAGCACCACAAAATGCAGCGGAAGCAAAATTTCAATATTGTAACTATGGTTACGATAAAAGTAAATATAGCAGTTTTGAAGATTGCATGAAAAGGCATGAAAGCAAATTTTCACCACCACCACAGAATAAAGAAACTATGGAAGGTGCACCTTTGCCAAATGACCCAAGCAATCCTGTAAGCGAAGTTGAAGGCTTATTTGGTGTAAGAATGTCTAAAGGACAAAAATGGGCATGGGTAATTGGTATTACACTTGCTATTTATGGTGTAACGTACTATGTAAATAAAAAATAATTAAAATAAAATAAAATGGCAGTAAGTGCACTACAAGTAACAGAGGAAGCATTAGCTTACGCACTCGTTACAGATAAGAATGGTCTTGAAAGACTACTCAAAAGAAATGGAGTTGTAATCGGTAACAATGCTTCTGATAAAGAAGTAACTATTGCTGTATTAATGGCTTCTGCAAAGAGCCCAAACTTCAAAAATGAGTTATCTACTTTCCTTACAAGTAAGGTAAAAGAAGCAGGTGAAACTTTATCTTTTGTAGGTACTTCTCAAGATTTCGGATTTACAGGAATTGATGATTTTCAATTCACAGGCGAGGACGAATTTTATAATATTTTTGGTCTAGGTAAAAAGAAAGACCCTGCTGCTCAAGCTGCTTCAGCTGCTTCTAAAGCTGCTGCTGCTCAAGCTGCTGCTGCCAAGAAAAAAGCGAGAGTAACTGCAGACAATCCTGAAGGAAAGACGGGAGTTGGTCGTTTATTAGCTAGTATTGGTAAATCACTTAGTAATGAAGACACAATTAATGCGGGTATTCAAATAGGACTACAAAAAATTAGTAGTAGAACTCAATCTAGTGCTAATAATATAAATGCTCAAGCATTAGCTTTACAAGAAAAGGCTGATGAATTAAAAAAGAATGCAGACTTACCTCCTAGTGAAAAGACAAGTGTTACAACTTACATCATTATCGGTGCAGGTGTGCTTGTTGCTATTACTGCTATCGTATTGATTGTAAAAGCAAAAAAGAAATAATCATGGCAACTGATAACAAAATATTATGGTTTGGTGCAGGGGTAGTAGGTACTATCCTTTTATTAAGATACTACAGCAAGAAAAAAGATGTAAAGGTTTCTGATTTGAAAAATCAAAATCCACCAATCATAGTTGGTATACCTGACCCAAATCCTGCTCCACTACCGACACCAAGTGGTTTAACAGCAAACCCTGTTACAATTAATGCTTTAGGAAGTGGTGTAAAGCCTCCTATTTATATGAGTGCTCAAAATTTAGTACCTAATATCTATGACAGAGGTGTAGGTGCTCCATTGTTTGCGAATGCAGATGCTGCTATGCAAGATAGTAAAGGTATTCAAAACAGATGCAGATGTGCAGTAAGTAACAGACCTCAAAGAAGTATTTTATCACAATTCAATCCATAAAAATGAAAAACGGAAAAAATTTACTAGCGTATGCTTTAGGACTTGTAGCACTAGGTGTTACAGTTTATGTAGTTTCTAAAAGTTGGAAAAGCGGACAAAAATAAAAAACATGGCTGAAGCATCAGAATTGTTACAGAAAGCTAAAGAGCTTAAATCAAAGTCTGATAGTATGGCTTTGAAAAAAACTAAAGGCACTATAACAGGAGGCTTTATTGGAATGGCGGGAGGGCTTTTAATAGGCTACTCCCGACAATACAATTTAGTCTCTTCAGCGTTTATAGGAGCTATCATAGGCGGTTTGGTATCACAATTACTATTACCTAAAGTAGAGGAATAATGGAAAAGAATACAAAAATATTAATCGGGGTAATTTCAGTAGTAGCAGTAGGAGGTATCTTATATGCTTTAAGAAGTAAATTATTTCCTAATAAAGTGGAAGGCAAAGTAGAAGGCGGTGGAGTCATTGTAGACCCAACAGCTCCAACATCTACTGAATTGACTGAAGAGCAAAAGAAGGCTTTAGTCGCTGCTAATTTAGCTTTGACGAACCCACTTGGTGCTGCATTCTTAAACACAGGAACGCAAAAACAAGCCTATGAAGTTAGAACTTTAGGGGGTAATCTAAACATAAGAAAGACCCCAAGTGCTAAAGGTGAGCTTGTAAAAAAAGTACTAAATAAAAGTACTTTATATGGCAATCCTTCTAGTGTTGCAGGTTGGCATGAAGTTTCTGAAGATGGTGGCAAAGTTATCGGCTATGCGTCTTCTTTGTACTTAGTAAAAAAATAAACATGAATATGGCTGAAAATCAAATTGATTTAGACCAACAACTTACCGCTAATCAACTTTTCAAAAAATATAAAGAAGATGGCGGTACACTCAATTTCTCAGAGTGGCTAACGAGAGAAAAAACTAAAGGAGTATTTCCTTTAAATAGTGGGTTAAATGAGGAAATCAATCTAACTTTAACCAAAATAAAAACTAAAAAGAAAGATATGGGAAAGACTGTATTAGGGATGCCTGTAAAAACTTTGTATATCGTAGGTGGTATAATCGTTTTAGCTGTTATTGCACGTCAAATAATGAAAAAGAAATAATATGAAACTAGGTGATGTACTCGTAGGTGTCTTAATTGGTGGCATAGCTGCTCACTTATATTATAGAGGCATGAATAAAGCCCCTAAAAAATTAATGACAGACGCTGAAGTAAAAGAAGTTATTGCTGATGCTACTAACGTAGAGTCATCAAAGTATACCAATGCTTTTTTGAAAGATTTTGAAGTTGTTTTACCACCCGTACAAGCAAGTAAGGCGGTAAAAGAAAAGGCTATGGAATCTCAAAAACGCAGAAGTCGTGTAAATCCTGATAAAATACAAACCCCGCTATATACTGATGCAATATAGCTACTTTATATATCAGCATTTTACACCTGATTCACAAATACCCTTCTATATTGGTAAAGGGAAAAAGAATCAGAATGGGTGTGGTAGGGCTAATTCTAAAAGGAATAGAAATACCTATTGGCATAATATTGTCAATAAACATGGGTATGTAGTTACTATAAGTCACAAGAATATATGTAACGAAGAGGCTTGTGTAATAGAAAAGTATTTGATTGACTTTTATGGCAGAAAAGATTTGAAAAAAGGTTGTTTAGTTAATATGACAGATGGTGGGGATGGTTCTGTAAATTATAAGCATAGTGAAGAGGCTAAAATAAAAATAGGGCAAAAAAGGACAGGTCAAAATAAGGGGAAAGACAATTTTATGTATGGTAAAAAGTTGTCTGAAGAGCATAGGAAAAAATTGTACGAAGGAGCTATGAGGGCAAATGCTTCAAGAGTAATAAGTGAAGAGACTAAGAAAAAAATAAGTGAATCAGTAAAAAAGCATTTTTTAGAAAATCCTGAAAGTAAATCTACTTTAAGAAGTCCTGAAAAGAGCATGAAACTTAGTAAAGCATTAAAAGGAAGAGTTATAACTGAAGAGTGGAAAAGAAAAATTAGCGAAACTAAAAAAATGAAAAATGCAATATAAGTTGTGGACGAGATATTCTCCATGCCGAGTTAAGGTTGTAGTGAAGACCACAAGTCCTCAAGTTATTGTATTAAAGGTATATGACGCAGGTCAGGCTAATACTTATTTTACTAATAGAACGAAGACAATAGACGGAACTCAGGACTTATATGTTAGGATGCCTTTAGCTCCTAATACTTGCGTTTTGAGTATCTATAATGAAAAGAATGGTAATCAAAAGAAAGGTGAAGACCCTACTTTTGAGGTACTAGAAGTTAAAAGAGAAGAGCTTGATATTACTTTGGGTCAAACCAAAATGGACACCCCATTAGTTAGAAACTTTGTGGCTTTTGCTCAAAAGTTCTGCTACAATGCGGGATGGCTTTCTGCAAAGAAAGACTATGTAAGTGCAGCGGGTAATTTCAAGATTGAATATTTGCCTTATATCATAAGCAGTAAAGGTCAGAAGATGGCTACACCTGCTAGAATAAGTACAAAGAATGGTAGGATTCAGGTTTCTCAAGAAGCCTTTTTGCCTTTCACTATTCCTATGAGAATGGCTATTTTACTACATGAGTTTAGCCACTACTATGTAAATAGTGATATAGCAAACGAAACTGAAGCTGACTTAAATGGGCTTACTATTTATTTAGGTTTAGGTTATCCTATTAAGGAGGCATATTCTGCATTTGGAGAAACATTTATTGGCTATCCAAGTCAGCAGAACAAATTAAGATACGACATCATTGATAAGTTCATTAAGGACTATATTGAGGAATATAAAATAAAAGACGTTTACGCAACGGGTAATTAAAAAATAAGTTATGAATAAAAAAGTATTAATTTCTTTAGCAATCGGTGGTGTATTATTGTATTTATACTTTAATAACCAAAAGAAAAAGACAGCTCAATCTCCTGATGATTCAGCGTCAAAACAAAAAATAGATTCATTAAAAGCAAAAATTAATAGTGATTTACCATCAGTTCTTGCAAGTAGTCCGAAGGATGCTAATACGGGGAGAAACGATGAAGCTAAAGCTACTTTTGACAGGTTAAAAAAAGCATTAGACGCTAATTTAATGAGTGTTGATGAGTTACAAAAGGTAGCTGATGCACTAGACGCTAGATTAAATAAGTATGTAGGTACTAAAAATATTGCACAAATTAGTAGTGAGGCTAAGGAAGTATTTGCTAAATATCAAATAGGAGAATAATTATGAATAAAAAAGTAGTTTTTTACGTTGGACTTTATGCAGTAGTGGCTTATGGAGCTTACTATATGTTTTTCTCTAAAAACGCTTATGTAAAAACCATCAAAAAGACAAACAATTATGGTGGTTCTGCAGAGGATTTAAAAAAACTAGTAGGAATGAACTTTTTAAGACCTTGGGCTAAAGCTGCAAAAAACAATGTTCCAACATTTGAATTTGAGGGTAAAACCTACAATACCAAAGGTGGTAAAATAGTAAGATAAAAAATAATTAAAATGAAAGTATATCAGTATTATAAGGAATTACCACAATGGGCTAAAGGTTTAGTTGTAGTAGGTGGTGCTGCTGCTTTATTTTTCGTAGGAAAGAAACTTTACACGATTGTATTTCCTTCAGCGGAAGAGAAAAGAAATGCAGAATTAGGTAGAAACATTGATACCGAAATAGTTAAACTACAGAAATCTCAAAAAGCTACTTTTCCTGAAAGTACCTATAATACACTAGCAAATACAATATACAATAGTATGAAATTCGCTGTTGGTGATGACTATGGAGCTGTACAAGATTCTTTAAAAAAGATGAAAAACGACTTAGATGTTGCTAAACTTATAAAAGCCTTCGGTAGCCGTCAAGACTATGCTTTTGGTATTCCTGTTGGTGGTAAGATGGATTTGTTTACTTATGTTAAAAAGGAATTAGGTAACGAGTGGGGTGGCTTAACCGCTTACAGAGTTACTGATATAAATAAAGATTGGGCTGCTAAAAAAATAACATATACAATATAAAATTAGGTTATGGCTATAGACATGATTGAACAAAATGAGCTTGGTGCTCTTGCTCCTTCAAGAGTAGGTAATGACAGATGCTTTGTAGACGAAAAATCTAAAAGTTATTTAGGATTTACAGGCGAGGAAGACTTTTACAACCTATTTGGAAGCCAAAAGCGTAAAGCGTCTGTTGCTCAAGTAGAGAAAGATGCAAGAGCAAAGTGGGCTAGTTATAACACCAAAACCTGCGGTGGAATAGATAGTTTACTCCAAGATGCTATGGTAGAGAGAGAAAGAATTACTAAGCAAATGGCTCAAGGTGGAGGCTTTGAACTACCTATTCAAATGAAAATTGTAGTAGAGGCTGAAGCCAACGCTAAAAGGTTAAGAAATCAGTACGATTGCGTAAACATAGCTGAAACTCAAAAGAAGGAAGCTGAAAGGAAAGCTCTTTTAGATACCCTCACAAATGTATCTGATACAGCGGTAGATAAAGCAAAAAATGATTTACTTGGTCTTGATATGGGAAAGGATGAAAAAAGTGCAGGTGGAATCAATAAAAATTTATTAATTTACGGTGGAATTGGACTAGGTGCACTAGTTGTAATTGCGTTAATATTCAGAAAATGAAATCGTTAAAGCCACTTTTAGTATTTACAGGGTTAGCCGTAATCGGTTATGCCCTTGTTCGCTATTATAAGCAGCAAATCAACTTCCTTAAAGATATTACTTATCAAGTAGTAGGCTTAAAGGTGGTGAAGGTAGGTTTAGACAATATCTCTTTGGATATTACAAACCGCATTTATAATGCGTCAAACGTGGAGGCTACAATTAAGGAAATGTACCTTGATTTCTCAATCAATGGTGTTAAAGTGGGTAACGTGAATGATGTAAAAGATATTGTAGTTTTACCTGCAAAAACAACGGATGCTACATATAGATTCAGCTTTGACCCTAGACTTGTTTTAGGTAATTTAGTGAATTTAGTGTCACTTACCGTAGCAGCTAAGGACATGACATTTGAGGCAAAAGGCTTTGTAAAGGTGGAAAGTGGATTTATCAAAACAACTATACCTTTTGAGTATAAAAATAATTTTAAGAGCTTAATAAAATAATAAAATGGGAGCAACAAACATTTGGACATATACCCTTACCAATGATAGTTTATCAGTAGCTGCATCAGACAATGCTGTGAGGCTTAGTGTGATATGCCGTTTGGGTACAATAACCGTAGCAGGTAGTGGTACGTTTCAAAGTATTGCTTCGGACCCTGTAACCTTAAATGAAGGACAAGGTGTTACCATAACAGCATCGGTTGTATCAAACCCGATTGACGGAGTGACGATTGACGCAGGGACAGCAGGGGACATAGCAGAAATAGTTATATCTAAGTCATAAAGATTTTCTTACACAAAAAAAAACCATAAAAAATGCAAGATTTCATTATCAGCGAGGCAACAAAAATTTTCTGTAAAGGCATAAAAAGATATGCTGCAGAAGCGAAAAAAGAAGAGCATGAAGTTTCTTTAATGCTTTATTTGAAAGGGGAGGAAGAGGAAGGATATAAAGTGTGTTACAATAACCAACCTGTAAAAGAGGTTAGTTTAAAAGATATTTTGAACGTAAAATTTGATTTGAAGGGGTATACAATGTTTGTACCTCCACATATCATTGGGTTCTTAAACGGATTTAAAGAGGAGTTAGGTAGCGAACAAGTTGATGTTTGCGTTTATTTGGATAAAGAAGATGACGAAAAATGCAGATTCTTTCTATTTAATGCAGGTAAATTTGTTAAAGAGGTATATCTAACTGAATTGATAAAAGTATAAATAAATCATAATGAGCAACTTTTTGGGTACAGACTATTTTGGGTTTACTTCAGGCGGTAGCGGTGGAGGTGGAGCTTCGGGCTCTTCAGGTACTAGTGGTCAAACCTTTGGTACAAGTGGTACTTCGGGTATGGGTACTTCGGGTACTAGTGGCAGCTCAGGCACTTCTGCGAGTTCAGGTAGCTCAGGCACTGCAGGTCTTACAGGGACTAGCGGTACGTCTGCTTCAAGCGGAAGTAGTGGCTCAAGTGGTAGCTCAGGTGCATCAGGAAGCTCAGGGGTAAGTGGAACAGCAGGAACAGCAGGGTCATCAGGCACAAGTGCTTTGGGCTCTTCAGGAACTTCGGGCAGTTCAGGTCTTACAGGTACAAGTGGTGTTAGTGCAGCGGGTACGCTTAAAACTTATACTGTTGTAATCAATACGGTGAATGGTGCTTTAAGTGCTGTAGCTAGTGCAACAGACCCTGTGGGTGCAAGTTTAATTGGTGCAGCGGGTTGGTCATTTACGATTGATTCAGGTAGTCAGTTTACCATAGGTCATCCTTTAGGAAATGTAATAACAAGTGCATGGACAAATGGTGTAAATGGTTCTAATGTGCTTACAAGAACTTTTACGGGTAACACCACAGGTAACTATTCCATGTTTCAAGATAGCGGATATACTACAATAACTTTTTATAGTTTATCAGGAACTCTTGCAGGATATGCAACCGTTGGTGCTGCAACTCTTACAATTTATTTCTTTGCAAAAGTTTAATCTGATGTATGGCGAGTTTGATAAAACCACCTATTACAATACCTGCGAGTATAAACTTCGGTTCTACAAGTGTAGTATCGACTTATGTAAACGCACTTAGTCCTTGGAATGGTTCACCATTCACTTTTGAATGTGATTTAACTATTGAAATCCAAGAGACAAGTAGTTATGATACTACTCCACCTCTTTACTATACTTCTACAAATATTGAAGTTGGTATGTGGCTTGGTTTACCAAATGGTAACTGCTACAAAATCTTGTCTATTTCTAATATTGGCGGTGAGTTCAATACGAGCTGTACGGTAGTTTTACAAGACGTAGACCTTTACAACCTTGTTGTAGATAATACAGGCATGGGAAACAATTTCCCTCCTGAAGGCTTTATAGGTGTTATATTCAGATTAGGTGATGACGGACTTCCTATTGTTACGTCTACAGAACAAATTAGAAGCCAAATCGGTGATTTATCAAATTGGCTCAATGACCTACATGATAGGTTCAGATTCAGAAACTACATAACTGACTTTTTCTGCATAGACCCCAACGATACCACTTATTCAGGTATTGCTGTGGGTGATTTTGTTAAACTAAATAGTTCAGGCAAGTTTGTCAAAGTAACTTCTACTTTAGAACCCAATATCGTTCAGATTGCGGGTATGGTTACTTCTGCAGATACCCCTGAAAATGGAAATCTTCGTGTAAGACCCGTTGGTCGTATTGTAAGTGGCTTACCTACCTTAGTTGGTGACGTGGGTGACGTGCTTTACTTTGACCCATCGGGTGTAAATAATTTATCTACTACTCCCCCTGCAGTCGGTGATGCGTACCCTGTTTATATTAAGATAAACAACACTACAGCTATCATGAACCAAAAGAGCCTTAGTGGTTCGTCAGGTACGGCAGGGACTAGTGGCACGAGTGGAAGCTCAGGTACGAGTGCTTCAAGTGGTAGTTCAGGCACTAGTGGTACGTCTGCTACTTCAGGTAGCTCAGGCAGTTCAGGTAGCTCAGGGACAAGTGGCTCGTCAGGTTCAAGTGGTACGAGTGCAAGTTCAGGCAGTAGTGGTACGGCAGGGACAAGTGGCACGTCTGCAACGTCAGGTAGCTCAGGTTCAAGTGGCACGAGTGCAAGTTCAGGTTCGTCAGGTACGACAGGCACTTCGGGTACGGATGGCAGCTCAGGCACTGATGGTAGCTCAGGCACTGATGGAAGTTCGGGCACGAGTGCAAGTAGTGGCACGTCAGGTACGTCTGCTTCTGCAGGTACTAGTGGCAGCTCAGGTACAAGTGCAAGTTCAGGTTCGTCAGGCACTGATGGTAGCTCAGGCACTGATGGTAGCTCAGGTACGGATGGCAGCTCAGGTACGAGTGCATCAAGTGGCACATCAGGAAGTTCAGGCAGTAGTGGTACGAGTGCAAGTTCAGGTTCGTCAGGAACTACAGGCACGTCAGGCACGTCAGGGAGCTCAGGCAGTAGTGGAACGAGTGCTTCAAGTGGTACTTCAGCAACGTCAGGGAGCTCAGGCACTAGTGGAACAGATGGCAGCTCAGGCACAAGTGGCACGAGTGCAAGTAGTGGTACGTCAGGCAGCTCAGGCACTTCAGCATCAAGTGGTACATCAGCAAGTTCAGGGTCTTCAGGGACAACAGGAACGAGTGGTGTAAGTGGTGTTGCGGGTGGTCTTGTATACTACTTAAATGAGTCTTTAAATACAAATAGTGCATTTGGTTCTCCTACATATAAGCAGTGGTCTCCTATTGGTACAACAACAGGCGAAACCACAGTTGTCACTACTTTAAATCAAAATGTAAGAACTCTAATTGCAACTTATGCAACAGATAGTGGTGTGCCTAATTTTACAAGTATTCCTGCAGGGAATTGGGCTTGGGTAACACACTTTGCAATAAATACAAATGCAAATGTCGCAGTAGACATTGAATTATATAGCTATACAACAGGTGGTGTAAGTACTTTATTAGGTACTACAAACCTAGACACTGAAGCTATGGCTACAGGTGTCATTAAAGAATTTTTTACTGATTTATTCTTAGGTCAAACAGCATTAAATGCAACAGATAGGGTTTATTGCCAAATCTATGCAGAACATGACGGTGGTTCAGGTAAGATATTAACTTTTTATACAGAAGGTACAAGTAACTACTCATACGCACAAACTACTTTTAACCCTCCAAGTGGTACGTCAGGTACTTCAGGGGCGAATGGCACAAGTGGTACGGATGGTAGCTCAGGCACTTCTGCTAGTTCAGGTACAAGTGCTTCAAGTGGTACATCAGCCACATCAGGTAGTTCAGGCACTAGTGGTACGGATGGCAGCTCAGGCACGAATGGTTCGTCAGGTACGAGTGCAACTTCAGGCAGTAGTGGTACTTCTGCAACGTCAGGGAGCTCAGGAACTGATGGCTCTTCAGGGAGCTCAGGAACTGATGGTAGCTCAGGGACGAGTGGCACAGCAGGAACTGATGGTTCGTCAGGTACTTCTGCAACGTCAGGCAGCTCAGGAACTTCGGGTGTAAATGGTTCGTCAGGTACTTCTGCAACGTCAGGTAGTTCAGGCACATCAGCTAGTTCAGGTAGTTCAGGTAGTTCAGGCAGTAGCGGAACTTCAGGAGAAAATGGTTCGTCAGGAACTAGTGGCAGCTCAGGAAGTTCAGGGAGCAGCGGTTCTAGTGGTACGAGTGCAACGTCAGGCTCTTCAGGGAGCAGTGGCAGTTCAGGCAGTTCAGGCACTAGTGGAAATTCAGGCACTAGCGGTTCAAGTGGTACGAGTGCAAGTTCAGGCACGTCAGGTTCAAGTGGTACGTCAGGCAGCTCAGGCAGTAGCGGTAGCTCAGGCACAAGTGCAAGTTCAGGAAGTAGTGGTTCAAGTGGTACGTCAGGCAGCTCAGGAACAAATGGTTCGTCAGGTAGTTCAGGCTCTTCAGGAGTTGGTGCTGTAATAGTTTTAGGTGCAGGGACTTGTTCATCAGTAAGATGCGGTGTCTCAAACACTGCTTGTGGGGATTATTCTGCTGCTTTAAGTGGTCAATGTAACACAGCTTGTGGATGTCATTCATTTGTTGGTGGAGGGTGTAATAATATAGCAGCATGTAATTATTCAACTGTTTCAGGTGGTTATCTAAATGTAGCAACTGGAGCCTTTGCTATATCAGGTGGTGGTCAAGGTAATACAGCAAGTGGATATGCTTCTTTTGTAGGAGGAGGTCTCTTTAATACAGCAAGTGGAGGTAATGCTAATACTGGTGGTTCTTTTGTAGGAGGAGGTAATAATAATACTGCAAGTGGAGTATATTCAGCTATTGTAGGGGGTGTAGGAAATACAACTACATGTTATAATACATTTGTAGGTGGTGGTTATTCAAATGCAGCTAGTGGATGTACATCATCTATTAGTGGTGGTGAATGTAATAATGCAATTGGTAATTTTTCATTAATAGGTGGTGGACAATGTAACACAGTTAGTTCAGATTATGGTAGCTTAATTAGTGGTGGTCTTTTTAATACAATTTGTGCGTCTGCTCCTAATTCAACAATTAGTGGTGGATATTGTAATACAGTTAATGGCTCACAAGGATTTATTGGTGCAGGGTATAACAACACAATTAGTGGTGGTGTTCTTTCAAGTATTGTTGGTGGTGTAAATAACAACATTCTTGGTACAGCAGGAAATGCTTGCGAATCTTTTATAGGGGGTGGTTTTTGCAATAGAATATGTGATGTTAATAATTCATCTATTGTTGGTGGTAGTAGTAATACAATTAGATGTAATGGATTTGGTTCATTTATAGGCGGTGGTTATAACAACACGGCTTGTGGTCAAAACTCATTTATAGGTGGTGGATATAGTAATACAGTTAGTTCAGATGACAGTAGTGTAATTAGTGGTGGTATTGGTAATACAATTTGTGCAACTGCTCCTAATTCAACAATTAGTGGTGGTGTTAATAATACAATTTGTGAAAACAGTTCTTCGTCAGCTATTGTTGGTGGTAGTGCTAATACAATTAGATGTAATGGATTTGGTTCATTTATAGGCGGTGGTTATAACAACACAGCTTGTGGTCAAAACTCATTTATAGGTGGTGGTTATGGCAACGTTGCTAGTGCAAGTTATAGCGGTGCATTTGGTTGTAATTTAAATGCAAGTGCTGCTTGTACAATGTATTTTAATAATGTTTGTGTTTGTGGTACATTAAGTAAAGCATCAGGTTCATTCAAGATTCCTCACCCTGACCCTATTAAATCAGAGCAAGGTAAGTTCTTAAAGCACTCATTCGTAGAATCACCAACAGCAGGAGATAACATTTATAGATTTAATGTTACAGCTATAAACTGTAGTGCTTCTATTCAATTACCTGATTACTATAGCTTATTGAATAGTAACGACCAAGTGTTTGTAAATGCTAAAAGCCATTTAGGATATGGATTTGGTGTTGTAAATGAAGCACAAACAGAAATTGATATTACAACAAACTCTGATGGAGAATACAATGTTCTCTTAATTGGAACTAGAAAAGATAAATTAGCTTTAGATGCTTGGAATGGCACAGAAGTTAATGATGTAGAATAATAATTTTAAAACTTAAAAAACAAAAAAAATGGCAAACTTACAAGAATTACAAGCTCAATTACAAGCTAAAGAACAAGAAGTTCAACAAGCTAGAGAAGCTAAAATACAGGCTTATCTAGCAGATGTCCAAGCTAAAGAAGAAGCTAGGAAAGCAGCAGAGGCAGCTAAATCTGATGAAGAGAAAGCAGCAGAATTAGTAGCAAAGATTGCAGCATTAGATGCTAGTTTAGTAGAAATCAAAAAATAATCATGAAAAACTTAATTTTTTCCATTTCAGGCGGTATCGGTAAGTCAATTACTGCCACTGCTGTTTGTAAAGCCATAAAGAAAAAATACCCTAACGATAAGCTAATCGTACTTACAGGTTACCCTGAAGTTTTCTCAAATAGTAAAGATGTAGATATGGCTTTTGGCTTTGGTCAAGAAGCCTATTTCTATTCTAAATACATAGAGAACCAAGACGTAATCATTATGGCAAATGAGCCATACAATGTTACTGAGCACATTTTATGTAAAGAGCACCTTATTGAAACATGGTGCAAAATGTTTGATGTGCCATACGATAACGAACAGCCTGAAGTTGTAATCAACGAAAGGGAAAGAATGTTCTATAAGCAAAAATTTCAGTCAGACAGACCTATCATGTTAATTCAAACAAATGGTGGTGCTGCAGGGCAAGAACTAAAATATTCATGGGCTAGAGATATTCCTAGAAATGTAGTAGAAAAAGTAATCAAAGCCTTTTCGGGTGAATACAACATTATTCATGCAAGAAGAGAAGACCAACCTTCTTTTGAAGGTACTTTTTCTGTTACTGATAACTTCAAAGGCATGGCAGTTCTTTGTGAAATGAGTGAGAAAAGATTTTTCATGGATAGCTTCTTACAACACACCGCTGCTGCAATCAAAAAGCCTTCAACGGTTTTATGGGTAGCAAATACCCCAAAAGTATTTGGATATGATATTCATGACAATATACTAGCAGCTCCTTTTACAGTGAAGCCTGATTTGAAATCTTCAGTATTTAGTAAATTCAATATTATTGGTTTATTAGAGGAGTTTCCTTACAATAACGAAGATGAAATATTCAATGCAGACGAAATAATTGAATCTATAAGAAAACAAGAGAAGGCGGGTAATTAACCCGCTTTTTTTATTTCCTCAATTACCCTTTCAGCACTAATAGACTTATGGCACTCAAAAGCCTGTGGAGTCTCTTCATGTTCGGGGCAATATTCCCAACGACCTTTGTCAAAAAGAAACATAGGATTGTTCCAACAGCCATGACATACTGATTCATCAGTTATTCTAATACAATCAGTTTGGAACTCATGGTCTTTGGTGCTAAAATTAGCAATCATAAATACCCTTTTACGCATAGCAAAAGAAAGCCATGAAATTCCTGAACTGAGCCCAATATAAAACTCTGCATGGTGCAGATAGTTCATAACAGAAGGAATACTTTTATCTAAAACTTCAGTAAGATTATTTAGTTCTGTCTTTTCTTTTGATACCTCACAAACCTGATATCCCTCAGATACCAACCAATCTACAAGCTCTTGCCAATAGTCCCAATATTTTAGTTTAGCTGTGCTATGTATTGAAATACAAACATATTTCTGCTCAATGGGTCTATTACTTGGAGTAAAGTCTAAAGCAGGAATAACCTCTCTAAAATCTAAATTCAAGATATTAGTTGCTGCCTTTTGCAGTGGGATAGTAACAGGATGCTGAGGCTCTTTGGCTTTGTTATAAAACCAACCTAGTTCAAACATACCTACTATGTTTTGCACCACAACCCCTCTACCAACGAACTCTAATTCGGGGTAAGCCTTTTCAAACAAGTGATTCATAAAAGTAGAAACAATAACCTCACAGCCATAGTCTTTTCTAAACTCTTCACAATAAGGCATCCAAGCCAAAGTATCACCTAAGCTCTTGCTTTCAAAAGATATGAAAACCCTTTTTCCTCTTATTTCGTCTAATATGTTTATCTGCTTGATAGTTCTGCCTTCAAACCTTACTAAAACCATTAAATCAGACAGATACTTGCGGTCTAATCTTGACCAAGTACCAACTTTCATTTTGGTTTCATAAATGGTCTTATTGGTTTCTCTTTCTACAAAAGATACATCGTACTCTCTGTTTTTGCCTTCATCACTTTTGATTTCAAAGAAAAGTCCGTTTACATGGTGCAGATTATATTCCATCATTTTACTTATTGTATATGTTTAGATACTTACTTTTTACTTCGTCACTTGTATTTTGTACACCTACAAGCTCATAGGCTTCATACATTTTTTTAAGGTAGCCAACGATTGTAGACCAATCATGCTGTTTTCTGTCAATAAGCATTTTAGCTCTTATATCTTCATAGTTATCATATACAAAATCTATTTTGTTGCATATTTCGTCTACTTCAAGTGCTTTTAATACTTGTAAGCCTTCTATGTGTCTACTGCCATCATAAGACCCAACGATAGGCAAACCACAAGCCCAAGATTCTAAAAGTGTAATATTAGGGCTACCAAATTCAAGATAAGAAGGGTGTAGAAAAACGCTGTGCTCATGGAAGTATTGTAGCTTTCTGTCTTCTGTTGGGTTAGTGGCATCTACTGTCAGTTTATCATATTCTAAGAGGTCACTATTCAATTCAAAGAACTTAGCATTCGCTTCAGTACCAACAATAGTTATAGGTAAGTCAAGTTTTTTGGCAGCTTCAATACCTAATCTAAAACCTTTCCTATCCAAAGAATAGTCCCCTGCCATTCCATTGGCAGCTACCATAAGTAGCTTCTTTTCAGTTACAGGGTATTTATTTGGGATGTAGTATTTAGTATCTACTCCATGTGGTAAGTAAAATAGCTTGTCGGTAGAATCAAAGAAATTTAAAACCGATTCAGCATGACAAATAGAAAATACAGAACCTTTTATGGCTTGTAGCTGATTATTGTATAGCCAACTTCCTTTTCCATAGTGAGCAGAAGTGTGGTCATGGTTAGAGTAGATATAAGGTATACCCATCTTTTGAGCCTCTAAACAAAGATTAGCAACGTGGATATGAGCTATAACACTCTCATCAGTTGGCACTTCATTTAGCCATTTAATTTCACATTCAACACCTAAATTCCTCAAACCATTTTGGTATTCAGATTGAATAAGCTCCACAGCTCCCCACCTTCTTTGCCCTGTGTTTTCAATAGGTATATGTCCTGAAATCACTTGAATTACTTTCATAAAAATGTTTTATTAGTTCTGTCAATAGTTGAATATCCATCAAATTGAGTAGTTATTCTTTCATGAAGGATTGCCATAATGTAAGGTGAATTAACAAATACCGAATTGTAGAACATATCACTTGCGTCCCATCTGTGAGTCCTTAGCTTTTCTTTAAGCCATTTTTTTACCTTAATAGGGAACATAATACATTGAAGTCCTATAATGTGATTGGTTATGTAAAGCAGGTCTTGGTTAGGTATTTCTCTAACTACAGGGGATTGTAGCCACCCATGTTCAAGTGTTGCTTTGTCTCCATAAGACATATAACCTATGTTGTTATCTACTATTGTAGGGCAAGTTGATTCTACTTTTTTAATAAAATCTTCTAGTGGTATTTCTATTTTACAATCACCTTCACAAACAATCAAAAAGTCACAATCTTCAAATTCAGTTAAAATAGCTTCTTTAAAAGCTAAATAGCAGCCATAGTGACTTGGGGTAAGTGCAGTTCCAAGACGCTGAATTGTTTGTTCATCGAAGAGTTCGTATGAAACACAATCGGGTCTTTGGCAGTTGTGTTTAGGTGGCAAGTCTTGGTATGGTGTATTGGTGTGCAAGATATATTCCCACCCATACTCTTTGACTCTTGAAAGTTGCTCTCTGCTTTTTTGTTCTTTTTCATCGTTTCTAGTAGTTTGAATGTGTACTAATTTAATCTTTGGTCTTTTGTTCCATTTGAAATGACCTGTATTACTATATTTAGGTAATGTCTCTTCATTAATCTTATAGTGTTCTTTTTTGTAAATCACATCACCATCATAAAAATCTAAAGTCACAAGTATTTCCTCACCTGAATAAACAAACTCCTGCATAGCTTCATTAGTCTTATTTATTTCAATGATTTTCATAAAATTGAAATTCTTACTATCTATGCTCAGTTTTACCTTTCTGTCATCTATATTGTAGGTATAGAAGTAAAACATAAAAGTATTTTCTTTGCCCTTAACCGATAAAATAGAATAGTATTCAGAATTTGAAGCCACCCCTAAACCACTATGTATCAGTAGTGTTTGAGAACGATTATCTTTAAATACAACTTCATTATTTGTATTATTGTTTCTGATTACTTTAATCAATAAGTCCTCTAAAAAGTTTTCTGCTCCAACTATTTGACATAGCTGATTGTACTTGTCAGGTGTGCGTATATCTTCAAAAGCCTGTAAGAAATAATCGGTATCAAAGGTCATTCCATTGGTTTGCACTCCTTTTCCAAATGGTGTATCTAAAGTCCCTAAATAAGCTCCTTTGGTATTTTTTACAGACTCAAAGCTATCTTCTATTGTAGGTATGTCTCTTTCGTCTATTATAACGTCATAAGTGGTATAAAAAAACCTCTTATAACCCATTTGTTTTGCGTACTTGGCAGAGGTAAGTAGATTGGTATAAACGCACAAAGATTGGTTGCTATCTTTAAGCCCATTGATATTTATTTCAGCATGGTATTCGTCTGTGGTTCTAAAAAATCTTGTATAATAAGAATGGTGCGTTAGTGGGTTGTACTTGTCATAAATATAGTGCTCTACTAATTTTTGGGTATCTGTATCAGCAGGTAAATGAGAAATGAGTAGTATATCCCTGCCTATTGGTTTGAGGCTCTTAATGGTGTCCTTTGTTAGTTGTATTCTACTTTTTAAATTTGGGTAAGTACCTATAATGATTAATTCGTCATTTGACCCATACAAATTTATAGGACTAGTAAGACTTATAACCTTATTTGTATCTTCTGATAAGTCACCTGATAAAAAGCTAAAGTCTTTACTAGTATTGTATTTATTTAGATAAACGTCTAAATTGTACATGAGTTTTGGAAGGTCTTGATATTTAGCAGCCTCTTTAATTACAAGGGGATTTAATTCCTTATTGCCCTTATCACCTTTTGAAGTAAATAGAAATAAGTCTGCAGCTTGTAAGAATGTTTCTGTATCTGACCTCTCACCCCAAATGGTACAATTTTCAGGTTTTTTGTCCATGAGTGGTTTCCAATAAAACGCAAAGTTTTCAGCCTGATTGCCAATAAAATGAAACTTTATTTTGTAGTCAGAAAGTCTTTCAGCTAGTTCAAAAGAATACTTTTGGTTTTTACGAGGAGTGAAAAGTCCAATGATAACAACGTGCTTATAGTCATGCTCAAGTTCTAATGTTTCTCTAGCCTCTTTTTTATTTCTTTCTATGTAGTCTATTGGGTATTCTACAACTGAAGTAGGTATTTCTAATTCTTTGTACATGAGTGAATTGTAAGCACTAACAAATACAAATTCATCAGGAGTATATATTTTGTTTTTTGGGTTAAAGCTACTATCATGCGTAGTTTCATAAATCTTATAACTTCTTTCAGAGTGGTATATCCAATCAGCTATAGCTTTGTCCATAAACATTTCAGGGAACTCCTCCATAGATATAATATCAGGCTTAAAGTCCTCAATAATCTTTTTTAGCATTCCTGACTTATCAGCACTTAAAGAATGAAAGTTATCTAATCCTACGAGGTCAATAATTCTATTTCTTTGTACAACAAATTGATACGCTAAAAAGCTATATTCTACGACCTTTATTTCAAAATCATTCTTTAGTAATTCCACTTTATTGACACTAAATTGACCACTTCCACCTGTAGAATAGTGCGGAGAAATAATAAGTAGTTTCTTTTTCATATTAATCTATTTCTAAAATTCTGTTCAATACATTTATTATAAAAGGATGGCATTCATATGTAGGCTTATCTTCCAAACATTTGATAAGAGGTGCTACTCCTTGTATATCCCCCCATTGTTTAACTCCGTATTTCATATCTGAAGCACATTCCAAGCCACAAGTACCTCTCACATAGTCATACTTGTAAACACCTTGTCTACCTCTTCTGTATGGCATTCTAAATTCAGGTTTGATTGAAGAGCCCAAATGAATGATATGGGTGTCAGTAGTCCCTGCAAGGTGTAAAAGCCCTGAATCCATTGTAACAAAGCAGTGAGCTTTATTTATAAGATGCCAACAATCAGAAATAGAAGTCTTATTCATGAGGTTTATTCCTTTCTCTATTTCAAAGTTGAATACAGGTTTGTCTACGTTGAAAAATCCCGTTTCAGAAGAGTCTTTGCCTATAGATATTACGTTGTAGCCCAAATCATTTAAGCTATTCGTGAGTTGCATCCAATTCTCTGCTTTCCAAGTTCTTGCCTCCCAAGTAGATACAGGGTGTATCAAAACATATTTTTCGGGGACTTCTATTGTAAGGTCTGTTAGTGGCTTGTAAAAACATTCCATTTCATTTTTGCCTAACATAAAACCCAAATGAATAGCATGGAACTGACGAATGTCCATCATGTTATGCTTGTATTCAATACCTCTTTCATTTCTTTTACCTACGTTGTAAAAAGAGTTGTGCATGAGGTAGTTTTCATTAAAATAACCCATATCAACAGAGCTAGACTTAAAGCTCTTTTCGACATAAGGGTTAGTCTTAAATAGTTCAGGCATCTTGGATAAGATAGTTACCTTTTGCCCGTAAGAATCGTGTATCTTTTTGATTGTAGGAGTAGCACAGATTAAATCACCCAAACCGTTGCATTCGGTCAGGTTCAAACAAATTGGCTTCATTTATGGTTTTTTTTCGCCATAAATTTAGTATATTTTGATTAAAACATTTACATTTACATCAAAATAAACAAAATGACCATAAAAGTAAGTGTAGGTGAGCTATTTGATAAAATAGCCATACTCGAAATAAAAAGGTTCAGAATAACCGACCCTGAAAAGCTCCACAACGTACTAAAAGAGTACAATTACCTATGTAAAAAGGCACTTAAATTAGACAAAGGATATGCGTCTACAAGGGAGTTTAAGAAGCTATACAAAATAAACCTCATTCTTTGGGAAATAGAGAACTCTAAGCGTTCACATGAGAAGTCTAAAGACTTTGGTGCTGAATTTATTGAACTTGCTAGAAACGTATATAAGTTCAATGATAAAAGGGCTTTGGTCAAAAAGGCTATCAATACAAACTACAATTCTGAAATCATAGAGGAAAAATCATACAAATAGTTATGGAAAAATTATTCTTTCAAAGTTCGCTGCCTCGTGCAGGTTCAACCCTTTTACAAAATATTTTAGCTCAAAACCCTGATATATATGCAACTCCTACAAGTGGTGTATTAGAGCTGATATTTGGAGCTAGAGCTAATTATACAACTTCACCTGAGTTTATAGCTCAAGACGCTGAACTTATGAAAAAAGGTTGGCAGTCCTTTGCAAATGCAGGTATGGACGCTTTTTACAATGCAATTACTGATAAGAAATATGTTATAGATAAATCTAGGGGGTGGGGAATCCACTACGATTTTTTACATTTTGTTAGACAAGACGAACCCAAGATTATTTGCATGGTTAGGGATTTGAGGGACGTTTTTGCATCTATGGAAAATAATTTTAGAAAGCATCCTGAAAAGCAATCAGATATACTTGATTGGGCTAAAGGTCAAGGTACAACTGTACCAAAGAGAGTAGATATATGGGCTGCAGGACAGCCTGTAGGTCTAGCAATAGAAAGACTTTCAGAGATATTTAGAATGGGTACAGATAGTAAAATGCTGTTTGTAAAATTTGAAGACCTATGCTTATATCCTGATACTGAAATGACAAGAATTTATCAGTATTTAGATATACCTTTTTATAAGCACGATTTTGATAACATAGAACAAGTAACAAAAGAAGACGATGAAGTTTATGGCACATTTGGTGACCATGTCATTAGAACTAAATTAGAACCTGTCCCTTCTAAAGCAAAGCAATTACTTGGCAAGGATGTGAACAATTGGATTTACGAAAATTATAAATGGTTTTTTGAACAATTCCGATATAGTAAGTAATGAAGACAAAATTTCAAATAGGTTTATATCAACTTGATAAAAAGGATTTTAGAAATGCTTTTCATGTAAACAAGTTAATCTATGCTTTGTTTCCTAAAGATAATGCTGTTACAAGTTCTATTATAGAAGGATGGCAATATGAACCTTATTTGTTTGACTTTCTTGACAGAAATCAAATAGATTGTGAAGGGAAAGATATTATTGATGTAGGAGCTAACAACGGTAATTTTGCTATTGACTTTGCTCATTTAGTTGGTGACCATGGTAGAGTTTTTAGTTTTGAACCACAGCGTATCATATACTATCAATTGTGTACTAATGTATTCCTTAATGGATTAGACAATGTATTTTGTCAAAATGTAGCAATTGGAAATGGTATCGAAAAAGAAGTTTTCATACAGACTCCTGATTATCACAGTAAAGAAGATGTTAATTTTGGAGATGTAAGAGTTAGTAATAATGGAGGAGACATAGTTCAACAAAGAGCTTTAGATAGTTTTACATTTGGGGATGTTGCATTTATTAAAATAGATGTACAAGGGTATGAATCTCATGTTATTGATGGTGCTAAAGAAACTATTAAGAAACATAGACCTTATATGTTTATAGAGTTTGAGAATCACCTATTGAAAGAACAAGGAACATCAGAGAATGAACTTAAAGCTAAAATAGAAGAGTTAGGATATGTAGTAAAACAATTTCAAGAGGGTAAACCATATCAAACATATAGTGGTAAGTGTCTTGATTGTGTTGCTATTCCTAAAGAAAGATTTGAAAAATTTAATTACATAATACCATGATTATAGTACTATTCGGTCAGCCTCATAGTGGTAAAACAACATTAGCAAAAGAGGTTCAATCAGAACTATTTTTAGAAAGAGGTATTTCAACCCCAATTATAGATGGGGACGATATTAGAGAGCTTTTTAAGAATAAAGATTTTTCAAAAGAAGGTAGAATTAAGAACTTACAAAAGATAAGTGACATAGCTACCTTTATGAATAACAAGTATTATGAAGTAATCGTTAGTGCTGTTTATCCAATTAAGGAGGCTAGAGAGTATTTGGAGGAGCTTTGTAAAGGTCAGATTGTATGGGTCTACCTACAATATAATGATATAAGGGGTAGAGAGTCCTTTCATGTAAAAGATTTCGACATACCTAACGAATTTGAAATGTCTAATTTATTAATATTAAATACTACAAATAATGGAATCAAACACTGCGTCAAAGAAATATGCTCTTTTCATAGGAAGGTATCAGAGTCTTCACGAGGGACACAAATACCTATTTAGAAAGAAAATAACTGAAGGTATACCCGTTTTGATTGGTATTAGGGACGTTCCTACAGACCAAAAAAATCCTTTTACTGCACAGCAGGTCATGACTATGTTTACTCAAGACCAAGAAACTTTTGGGTGGATTTCAGAAGGAATGATGAAAGTTATGGTGATACCTGACATTGAGGGTGTTTACTATGGCAGAGACGTTGGCTATAAAGTAGAGCAACTATCAGTTCCCCCTGAAATAGCAGAAATATCAGCTACCAAAATCAGAGAACAACTAAAACAATTACACAATGCGAGTATCGGCTAGTAGGCACTTGGCTAAAACAATATCTTACAGGCTTTTGAGCACTTTAATCGGGTTTTTGATTATGTGGTGGGCTAGTGGCTCAATTAAGGTAGGTGCAGCCTTTGGAGTAGCAGAAATACTGTATAAGCCCCTGCAATATTATATTCATGAGAGAATTTGGTATAAATACATTAAATTTGGTCTGAAAGACGAAAAAAAGACTTAAAATACCCATTCCCCCCTATACAATAGCTCAAAATCTTCGGAAATTGGGCTATTTTTTTTAATAAATGTGACAAAAATGCTGTATGTAGGTAATTTTATTTATTTTTATACTAAATTTTAATTGTATGGCAAAGGGGAAAAAATATATACTTCCGATAGCTTTGGGCATTGTAGGCATTTACTACATCATTAGATATTTTAAGAAGACACCTTCTGTTATGGATAGCGAAGGGAATATTGAAACTTCAAATGGTGGAGGCGGTGGAGGAATTTCCACACCACCTGCAAGTTCTTTCCCTTTGAAAAAAGGTTCTAAAGGAGCTTTAGTGCAGCGTTTACAACTTGCTATTGGTACATCTAAGCTACCTAGATTCGGAGCTGATGGTGATTTTGGAACTGAAACACAAACTGCACTAAAGGCATTAACAGGTAAAACTCAAGTAGATAGTTTAGCTGAAATCGATGCAATAGCTGCACAAAGAAATTTAGTTTGGTCAAATACTCAGTATGTACCAAAGTTATTAGCAGCCCCAAAAAATAATGGTGGTGTACCACTTTTTGACCCTAATAAAATTTTCGGTTTATAATAATAAGTTATGTCAAAAGACGCAGCATCTCAAGCATCACAGGCAGCAAATACCGCTGCAGCAATACAAGCAGGGGGCGAAGTAGCTGCTCTTGCTATTAATACTATTGCTTCAGTTAGTGATGCAAACCAAAGACGTAAGTTCTCTCAAAACCTTGATTTACTTACTGCGGAGCAACAAGCAGCTCTAAATAAGGCTTTAGTTGATGCAGGTAGTGAAACCGAAAGACTTAAAATTCTTAGAGACGTACTTACAGATTTACAAGCTAAAAGAATTGATTTATTAGTTGCTAGTGTAACTGAAAAAGAAAGAAAAAGTAGAACAAATACATATATAGCTGCAGGTGCTTTTATCTTAGTAGGTATTGGTCTTATAGCATTAATCGTTAAAAAATCATAGTTTGTCTTTAGAAATATTACATAGAACCAACGATTCAAAAATAGACGAGCTTGAAGCTCTTATTTTGGAGCAAGAGCAAATCGTATGCCCTTTGGAGCATAGGTTTACTGATGGTATGTATATTAGAGAAATAACTATGGCTGCAGGTTCTTTAATTACAAGTAAAATACACAGAACAGAGCACCCCTTCACTATTTCAAAGGGTAGAGTTATGGTTTGTATTGATGCGGGTGATTGGGTTGAATATGAAGCTCCTTACACAGGAATTACTCAAGCAGGGACTAGAAGAGTTTTGTATGTAATCGAAGATTGTGTTTGGACTACTTATCACCTCAATCCAAGCAATACTCAAGATTTAAAAGAAATAGAGGACAGAATAATAGAAAAACACGAAAACCCATTTATTGACAATAGTAAAAAAATAGCTGAATGAGTTACATATTAGCAGGAACAGCCGTAGCAGGTGCTTTAACAGGCATAGCTAGTGCAATAGCCAATACAAAGGACATGAATCAAAGACGTAAGTTCGTTCAGAACTTGGCAGGTTTAGATTATGACCAAAAAGTTATTTTAAACAAGCAGTTAATTGAGGCTAATAGTGAAGCAGCTAGACAGCAAATACTTGGTGATACTTTGGGTAAATTAGACGTTGCTAGAATCGAGGCTTTGGGTAAAGTACAAGCTGAAAAAGAAAAAACAAAAAAATCACTCTATATTGTGGCGGGAATAGGTGGTCTTATTATAATAGGTGGGTTAGTAGCTATTAAATTAAAAAGAGATTAATATGGCAGAAATTAAAAAAGGGCAAATTTTGACCCCTGATAAAAAAGATGCACTTGTAAATCAAGTGAAAGCAGAATTAAGCGAAGTATCTGATGCTATAAACAATGGTCAGTATGGTCAGGCAGCTATGGAGCTTTTAAAAAAGAATACAGACAGGCTGCAAGGTGTATTAAACGATTTATTGTCTAAAAAAGGTGTTGTAACTCCAAATGAAACGGATGCAACACTTGACATTTTGAATACAAGTAAGAAACAAAGATTAGAAGGTGATTTTGTTGGCGGTATCAAAATGGGTACTATCTATTTAGTAGGTGGTGTCTTAGCAATCGTTGGTGTGTATTTCCTCGTTAAAAAATATGGTAAATAATGAATACTGATACTAAAAAAATCATTTTAATCTTTGGTGGTGCAGTCCTATTTTATTGGGCTTTCAAAAAACTTATGCCTCTTGGCGGTTCATCAAAGAAGTCTAAATCAACTGCATCTACTAAATCAGCTCCAAGTGAGGACGAGGTTAAAAATGCTGCAATCGTATTGAGTGCTTATAAATCAGCTCAAGAAGCGGGTGAATCTGTTTCTTTTTTAGGTGATATGAACGCAGAATTTGCAAAAGAATATGGCATGAGAGTGCATAAAGATAAAGGTAGCGGAAGGTTATTCGCTGCAGATTTAAAAGGAAATAAAATAATCTAATTATGGCTTTATTACCTTCAGTAGTAAGTACCGCTTTAGTTCCAATGGTTAGTGCTGTGCCACCTACAAGTAGCATTAGCACTCCTACTATTACATACAATCAGTTAATGAATAGTTTAGGAACTTATAACTATGGGTCTGAGTTTTTCTATTTGTCAGCTACTACATATAAGCAGATTGGACAGCCTTTTGCTTATACTCACTTTGATGCTGCGGGTAATCAGATAAGTAATTATTTAGCATTTGCTATTGACCCATACCAAGACCAAAGTTCAATTTATTACGAGACTAGACCTGATGAAATTATTTTTGACGGGTTTTCATCTTTGACATTTGTCCTTTATGCTCAAGAGATTGTTTATTTCAAAATGTTTGCCCTCGTTGAATATGTGGGGGGTGATTTAGAGCAGTATGGTGACAATAACTTTGAGGAGTTAGAAAAAGCTGAAGGAGTAAAAATATTTGAAGACTATTGTAATTATTTAATTGACCAAGAATAAGATATGGCACTGAAAAAAGAATTAGTACAATTTAGTGTACAAAATAACACAGATTGTGACATAAATGTTCCTCTATTACAAAGGAACATATACTCTATTAATGCTACTACCAAGTATTCTTGGAATATTCAAAGTATAGATTTATCATGTGGTTCAGGAAGTATTGTTGTTAATGGTGGTACTTATTCATTAACTTTTACTGCAAATTCTCTTTCGTCTTATTTACAAGCATTAAATAATTTAGGTTTTGGATTTTTCTGTACTGAAACAATCAGTAGCGTAAACTATTTATTTACTCAGGACGATACAAACGTATATGGTAATATAAATGATTGTGCAACGGGTACTACTACAAGTACAACCACTACAAGTACAACAGGTGTACCTACAACTAGTACTACAAGTACAACCACTACACTACCATCTACAAGTACAACTACTACAAGTACAACAGGTGTACCTACAACTAGTACTACAAGTACAACCACTACACTACCATCTACAAGTACAACTACTACAAGTACGACATCACCTGCAACAAGTACGACTACAAGTACAACTACTATTCCACCTACGACTAGTACAACTACGAGCACAACTACTTTTCCTGCAACGAGCACAACTACAAGTACAACTACTATTCCACCTACGACTAGTACAACTACGAGTACGACTACTATTCCACCTGAAACTAGTACCACAACAAGTACGACTACGTTCCCTCCTTCTACGAGTACAACGACAAGTACGACTACGTTCCCTGAAACTAGTACAACAACTACAACAACTACTATTCCACCAACAACTAGTACGACTACGACCACAACTACTGCTGCTGTTGGTTCATTTACAATAGATAATCCAACAGGTAGTGGACAAATAGATAATGTTTATACTACGGGTGGTGCATCTTTTTATACAATAAGCTCAGGTTCTTTCCCTGTTACTACAGGTGGAGCAATAGTTGCGGGTCTTGCAAGTTTAACTGCTTCTCCAATATTTGTTGATATATCAAATTTCAGTAGTTCATCATTT
>Ga0209358_10000138_pt1 | contig 65512 bp, 73 predicted proteins | sample LauGreFa1BDMLBSN_2_FD_187574 | JGI IMG/M metagenome (GOLD analysis project Ga0209358, IMG submission 187574) | Freshwater lake microbial communities from Lake Michigan, USA - Fa13.BD.MLB.SN (SPAdes) (version 2) | ecosystem: Environmental > Aquatic > Freshwater > Lake | place: Lake Michigan, USA... | reverse complement strand
CGTACCAGTGGATGCTTATATCATCTATGCCTGTAGCGGTAAGTTTAAAACGTTGGTTCGAATCCAACCGTCAGTACGGGAGTGTTAGCAGTAGAGTTCAGCTTAAGAATGGAAGTGGTGAGCACTTAAAAATGAGTCCACAAGATGTTAAGCCGTTTATTCAGTTTGAGGGCGATAAAAACTGAAGCGTTTAGGAGAAAAGTCGCTTGATAAAATGAACCCATGGTGTTAGTAGGATTGATCCCCTCTTCCATGTAAAAAAATGTGACGAATGTCCCAAGTTCGTCACAACCTGCGGGAGTAGCTCAATTGGTAGAGTTCCAGCCTTCCAAGCTGGCTGTTGAGGGTTCGAATCCCTTCTCCCGCTCAAATGGGCCTGATGCCGACGGCAGGTCGACTGATTTGCAATCAGATCGTTTGGGTTCGATTCCCACAGTGTCCACAATAATTAGATGGTCGGTTCATCTAGGGGTCAGGATACAAGGTTTTCATCCTTGTCACACGGGTTCGAATCCCGTACCGACTACACCCTGTCAAGGTAGATAGGTAAGTTAGGTAATGCGTAATGTGAAAATGGTATCACACCCTGAAAACGCCACGGTCCATAAGCTCTTGGATGCGAGAAGTCATAAAGGTTGCATCGTTGCAGGTTCGAGTCCTGTCCTGACTACACGGTTCGGTTCATCACCGAATAGTATGTCCAATACGATGAGAAGCAGGGTGATACCTTGTATGGAACTTCTGATAGGGAAACGCTCTATCCGGTTTGACTAACCGCGGGGAATATCAAAGGGGTATAAAGAACAACGTATACTTCACAAGTCAAATTTAATTTAATTAGAGTTATGAAAAAATTTGAAGATTTAGAATTTGATAAAATATCAGATGAACCATTTATGTCAGGTGTTCGTTCTCGAATGATGTTTGAAAATGGATATGGTGTTAGTGTTGTATCTCACACATATTCATATGGTGGAAAAGATGGTTTGTTTGAAATTGCAGTTTTAGATAAAAAAGGTGAATTAACTTACAAGACACCTGTAACAAATGATGTAATTGGTTATTTAAAACCTGAGGAAGTTACAGAAATTATGGAGCATGTGCAGAAATTGTAAAAAATTATTATTATATTTGTACTATGACAGAGGAAGAAAGAAAGGCAATAGACAACATAATGGACTGGTTCGATTTCGACAAGGTTCATAAAACGATGAGGGCTCTTCGTTGGGAATGGATAGGTGCTGAAGAGAAGATCCCATGTCAAGGTGAAATTAGAGAAAAAGCAAGACGGATGCTAACTGAGTCCATTGAAACTCAAATGAGTATCGGATCAGGGGGACTTCAAGTAACCTACATCCCTGGTGAAGGATTTTTAAAACTTGAATTTGTAGTATCCGAATGGGATGCTTTGATATAAAAATAGGTCCATTGGTGTAGTGGCTAACATTCCACCCTGTCACGGTGGAGCCGCGAGTTCGATTCTCGCATGGACCGCAAAAAATTGTATAATTGTTTAACTTAAAATAAAAAAAAACACATGGCAACAAAATCAGGAAACAAAGGACGTTACATCTGTAAAGTAGGACACTTCGACATCTATGCGAAAGACACCCTTAAACCAGCTAAAGCAACAAAATTCAAATGGTTAAAAGGTGAGGTTAAAGCAACTGAGTATGTTGTGTACCACTCTAAAAAAGTTGTTGAGAAAGGATTTAAAACTAAAGATTTGGCGGTTGCTAAAGCTACAGAGTTGATGGAAAAACACATGGTGAAAGCATAATTTCACTTGGTCCTATAGCTCAGTCGGTCAGAGCAAATGACTCATAATCATTAGGTCCTTGGTTCGAGCCCAAGTGGGACCACTAAAATTAAAAATATGAATAAAGTAAAAAGTTTTTTCAAATCATTTATTTCGGTACTAATTGTTATGTTGGGTTCATACTTAACTAGCTTTTACATGAAAAATGAGATTAGTTTTACTAGTGTGTTTTGTGGAATTGTAGGATTTTTTATTGTTTTTCCAGCAATAAAAAAATGGGAGGAAATATTGTGGGGATCCGATGCTAATAAGGAATAACTAAATGCTAAAAATATTCAGTTTTACTACACCTTAAACACGATTTATTCGTCTTTATAATAAACAATTATACCATGTCTTACTCAGAACTTTTAGCAATTGCAATCCCTGTATGTTTATCACTTTATGTGATTTATAATTGGTTTACTTTTAAAGATGAGTGATAATTTGGACATATTTGTGATATTTATAGTAAAATAAACCTTAAATAGTTTACTATGAAACTAACAAAAGAACAATTATTGGGTATCGTTAGACACGCCGTTACATTCATCGGTGGTATCCTTGTAATGAAAGGAATAATTGACGACTCAATAGTTCAAGAAATCTTGGGTGGTGCTACCACATTGGCAGGTGCCATTTGGTCTATTGTCGATAAAAACAAGGCTTAAACTTTATTATTTTTAAAATTAAAAACCCACCACAAGTGGGTTTTTTTGTTGGTCATAATATTTATTGAATAACTATGGAAAATTTTGCATCAGTTGCGGTGGCATTTATTACAGGGGTTATTGGTCCAATCGCAGTTTTATATATTAAACACGTATTGGATTCAAGAAAAAAGAAACCTGATATGGTGATGGACACCCTGAGAGTTAGTGAACTAATCAATCAGAAAATAGATCATATCAGAGACGAGTTCAATGCTGATAGAGTATGGATCTCACAATTTCATAACGGAGGTAATTTTTACCCAACAGGAAGATCTATGGCTAAGTTTTCAATTATGTATGAGGCGGTTAGTGCAAATGCAACATCAGTCCAATCTAATTTCAAAAATATTCCTGTAAATTTATTTTCAAGATCAATAAATCAACTCCTACAAAATGATGTTATTGAGGTTGCGGATTTTAAAGACGAAACAATTGCAACCTATGGATTAAAGTACGTTGCGGAAGAAACAGGATGTAAATCTTCTTATTTATTTGCAATCAAAACTATTGAGGATAGATTTATTGGTATTTTATCTGTAGAGTTTACAAAGAGAAAGACAAGATTGGATATGGAGGATATTAACCATCTCCAAAACCACGCATCTTCTATTGGTGGAGTTTTAATGACTTATTTGGCCCAATAAAAAAAATTCATTACCTTTACGGTATGAATATTTTCTTTTTAGACTTCGATACTAACAAATGTGCAAAATATCATTGCGACAAACATGTTGTTAAAATGATATTAGAAACCGCACAACTTTTATGTGGTGTTCACCATGTAACCAGTAACGATACGTCCAATATACCATACAAGTTATCACACAAAAATCACCCATGTGCCATTTGGTCTCGAGAGTCTTTATCCAACTATCTTTACTTATGTGATTTTGGTTTAGAGTTGTGTAAAGAATACACATATCGATATGGTAAAAGACATAAGTCACAAGATGTTATAGAATGGTGTGTCACAAACTTACCAAATATTTGTGACAAAGATTTTACCACTCCTCCTAAAGCGATGCCTGATGAATATAAGGTTGATGATGTAATTGAATCTTACAGAAATTACTATCGAGGTGCTAAAAAAGATTTCGCAAAATGGAAAAATAGAGAAATACCTGAATGGTTTTGATTAGTTGTAATATTTATAATAAATTACAATTAATTGATGTTAACAAAAAAACAAGTATTAATCGAAGCCCAAAACGGTAAGTTATCGGGATTAACTCCAATTGGATCTGGCCATCAGTTAAATAGTGAAGCGGCAAATGCTTACTCTGAAATGGTTAATGCAGCAAAAAAAGATGGAATAAGTTGGGGTATTACGGATTCATACAGACCTTATGAAATCCAAGACAAAATATTTGATTGGAAATATTATAAACTTTCGGGTAAAAAAAGAAAAAAAGGTACTTCAAATACTCCTGTTGCTTATCCTGGCACATCTAATCATGGTTGGGGGAGTGCTGTGGATCTTAAAGTAAAATATGGTGATCCGGCACATAAATGGTTAACCCAAAACGCATCAAAATTCGGATTCTCTAATCCATTTAAAAATCCAAGAACCGAACCTTGGCATTGGGAACATAAATCAAGTGCTCAAGGTATGAAATCAGGTTCGGATGTTTCTGAACCAACTCAAAAAGGAAAGTCATCACCTTCTGATGTTGATTTATCAAATTTAGCAATTAATCAAAACGCATATAAGGGAGAAGCAAAGTCAAATATTGATATGATTATCGATAAACTTAAAGATAAAGGTATAACTAATCCGATACCTGTTTTAGGTATATTGGCAACTATAGGTAAAGAGAGTGGATTTGTACCAAAAAATGAAAAAGGATATTGTGGTACTGACGACAGTAGAATCATACAGATATTCAAAGATAGAGGACAAAGATGTAAAAAACACAAGTGTGATGATGAAAAATTCTTTGATTGTGTTTATGGAAGGAATTCAGGTATTAAATTAGGTAATACAGATCCTGGTGATGGATACAAATATAGAGGTAGAGGGTTCAATCAAATAACAGGTCGAGCTAACTATCGTAAATATGGTTTTGAGGGTAATCCTGATGATTTAAATAATCCTGAAGGGGCTGCAGATGCAATGATCAATTTCTTAGCACCAGAGGGTTCGGCATTAAATGATAAGTTTGAAAACGTAGATGATGCTGTAAAATACTTTGTCACAAAAAATGCCGGTGGACAAACCTCATCAATGGGAGAAAGAAAAGCAAATGAAGTTTTAGCTAATTTCCAAGTTGGGGGTCAATCTTCAGATTCAATATCTTCAGATTCAATATCTTCAGATAATTTAGCAAAAACAGATAGTAAATCATCTGGTAAAGACGACTCAAAATTAAATGTTTTGGATCTTATGGGATTAGGAGGTCTTAACGCCATGATAAGTTTGGCAAGAGGTGATGAGGAATCGTTCAAAAAAGATATCGCAAAACAGGAAGCCCTACAAGAACAAACAGACAGAATCAAAGATATTATTAAAAAAATATTGTAACTTTCTTGACCAATAGAAGTATTTATATTACATTTTGAATATAAAAACAAAAAACGATGAGTGAGGAAGTAAAAGAAATCGAAATGTATTCGTATATTGCAAACGGTAAAACGCTTTGGACATCTAACGAGATTTTTGCACAAATAAGAGCGAACTTCTACGGGACCAACAAAGTTTATGTTGAAACTACACAAGTAAACGAAGAAAATTAAAAAAAATACCACAAAGGGCTTGACAGATCAAAATAAATGTCTTAACTTTGTAAAACAAATCAGGAAAAGTCCTGAAACGTTCTTTGAAAAAATAGATTATCCGTTCAGGAAAAGTTTTGTCAGATTCTTTGACAAGTGATTGAGATGTAAGTCTCTTCTTGGAATGATAAAGATATTGGGCCGTGTATAGTCCATAAAATAAACTACGAAAGTAGGATAAAGTGAGTCGGAAGTGTAACCGATTTGCGCCTTGAGTAATCGAGGTCGAGTACACAAGCGGGATACCGCTTAAGCTTGAGTACCGAGGGCAACGCTGTAGGGAAACTGGTTAAGTGATTTGGCGATGTGGGTCGTCTGATTGAGGTGGGAACACCAATAGGAATAACCCGTAGGGATATTGCAAAACATGAAGTTATCCGATTTCATTATTGCGTGTTCCAATACAAAAGGGTACTTAAAACCGAAAGGTATGTTAGTGTACAGGTGGTGCTGTTATTAACCTTGATAAACCTCTACCAAGGGGTTGATCTCGAAGTAATCTTAAAGTATGGAGATGGGGACATTTCAAGGAGTAGTTGAGTATTTCGTTGTTCAAAAGATAGCGAAGCCCGTGACGGACCACTACTTCTACAATCCACGACACAAAAACTTATGGAAGTTGATATTTTCCAATATGAAACTACAGTAAGCAAAAGTGTCCGTCAGGTAACAGTGAAAGGTGACTACATAGTAATGAGCCGTTCATTGCACGAAAGGATCGCAAGTCTGATCGTATTCTTACCAAACACCTCTAGTCCCGCAAGGATGAGTTGGGGAGGCATCCTCGAAGAGAGTCGAGTAATAAGAGAGTAACTGTTATCTCAAGGAGTGGTACACCTAAAAGACCGTCACTGAGAAATACTTCTCAAAAGGAAGTGGATAGGAGTAGAAACAATAATGACTCTAAAGGTTCTCAATCAAACGTGTAATCTCAGCGTTTTATTTCTTTTATAGAATGGAGCTAACCGGTAAAAAATTTAGGGACGATGTGAATCGATCCCTTTTTTTATGCCCTAAATTTTACCGTATAAAAAAACCCCATCCGAAGATGAGGTTTAGTTGGTGGAGGCGGAGGGACTCGAACCCTCGTCCAGCTTATCCTGTCAGATAAGGACTACATGTTTAGGTTGGTATTTTCTAATACCCCAAAATAGTTGATTTGTTCTTCACCATCGTAAATCAACAACCAATGGTTACCATTCGATTTAGGGTTCAATAGTAATCCACCACAACTACGACTTCTGTTGCTAGGTTATATGTCTGCCGACCCCCCGTTTCCGAACTTATCTTAAGCTACAGTAACTTCAGAACCTCTTACTAATCCAAGAGTTTCCATTTTGTTTAGCACATTGCCAGTTGTTTTCTAAGTCAGTTTTTAAAGAGATTAACTCAGTCCCTACATGCCCTTATTCCTCAGCCAATACCTGTCAAATCCAAAAACGCCCCCATATGTCAAATAACTTCTATACAAATATAATACAAAGATTTGTATTATCCAATATATTTATAAATATATGAAAAAAAGACTTCTTATTGAAAATGATGTTCCTGAAATGACGGACTTTCAAAAAATCCTTCTTTTAAACAAAAGAAAGTTGTCTCCTGATGATGTCGAATTCATAACTAAGGATTATGACATTGATTTAAATAAGGTTCAAATTAAACCTGATGGTTTATTATTTGATTTTGAAGATTTAGAACAGTTTTTGAAATTTTTTCATTACCCTGCGTTTGAAGAAGGATCTGACGGTGAGTGGGATGCTATTAACTATGATCGTATGTATTATGGTTCTTACGATTTTTATGATTCGTGCCAAGAACGAGCATATGATGATTGGCAAGAAGGATATACTTTAGGTTATCTTTGTGGTGAAGCAAAAATCAGATTAAGAGAATTACTTAAAATAATTGCACCTAACCTTGTTGATAATATTAAAGAAGACGGTAGTAGAATTGATGATGAAAGTCAAATAACTTCAGTATTGGACAAATACTTTCAAAATATTGGAGATGAAATGGATGACATTATATGTTCTGCTAAATCAAATGCAACTGAAGAAGGTGCTAAACAAGAAATACAAAAGGTATATTGTGATACATTAAGTGACTTTGGAGTTGAGAAATGGGGTAAGTGGTGTTTTGGATTATATTTTATAAGTTGGGGTAATCTAGTTCAGTTATTTGTTGAGGATGGTGAATTTGATGGAAAAGCCCTTGATTTGTTAATACAAAAAATTGAAAAAAAATTTAGACATTCTCTTCCTGAACATTATGAGATGGAATATTATGTAATGGATAATGAAATGTTTGAATCTCAATCCTGTGAAAAATTGGTAAATTTAATTGATGAGTATATAGAAAGGGCTCAAGAAGAATTTTCTCCTGAATACTCAAAAACTATGGATAAACTTAGTGCATTAGGTCTTTTTCAAAATAGCGGTGTAAAAATACCAGGTCAAACAAATATGTTTATCAGAGTTGAGGAAGTTGATCCTGAAACCTTAAAAGTAAAATATATAGTAGGTAGAAATTCTTACTTTGGGGATCGTCAGTATGGTTTATCAACTCCTAATGAAGTAATTACAATGGCAACTCAGCCAGGTCTATTTAAACCAACTGAGTTTAGAATCGCTCCGGGTCAATTAAAACGATAACGCTCTTTTAGAATCTCGTATAACTTGTACCCATCCTCATCATCGATATAGAATTGATTTTCATCATAGATATCTGCAATTATAAACCCATCTTTTTCCTCAATCACATCAATAGATGTTAGTTGGTGAATATCATCGTAGAATGGACTTTCATCATCAAACAAAGTTGTTGTGGTAGTTGTTGGTTTTGGTTCCGTTTTGAATTCGTATTTTTTTAACCCAAGATCCTCAACCATATTTTTACCTGCCTGAATTGATCTCTCAACATCATCAATACAAACGAATTCATTTGCTGTGTGCATGTTATAATAACCACAAGACATGTTGATACAAGATAGGTCAGATAGTTGTTTAATCATCATGATATCTGTGTATGGGTGAGACTGAACCATCATTTCATTACCAAATCCTTTTGTGATTGATCGAATTGCTGTATTGAAAAACTCACCATCTTTATCAAATAATACGGTTCCCATACAAGAGTATGAAATTAAGTGATCGCCAGGTGCATCGTATTGAGTACAATAACCAACATCTTTTAAAAACTCTTTATTTACCAATTTTGATCCATGACAACCTGTTTCTTCTGATACAAAAAATGCAACTTTGACTTTATCTAACTGACGGAGTAATTCTAAACAAATGTAGATACCACATTTGTCATCACCACCAATACCTGTCGGTCTCCCATCTTTGTCGTAGGCTTTTAAACACAATACTTGTTCTTGACCAAAATCTTTTCCAAATGTATATGGACGGAGAAGGTATTCTTCTTTTACATCAATAAGGTCAACAAGTTCGTGAACTGTGTCTGTGTGAGAAATGAACATTGGGTAAAATTCCCCTTCACCCAATGTTCCTTTAACCGCATATATGTTATTATGTTCGTCACAAGTAAGAGTAACTCCATCCATATCCCCAATGGTAGAAATTAAATACTCTACCATTTTACTTTCCTTATAGGTCTTGGTAGGGACAGATAGGAGTTCTTTAAATTTATTTAGATCCATTTCAAATTGTTTCCACAAAGATAGTTGAATAATTGTTAATAAAAAAATTATTCTTTCTTTTTTCTTGTTTTTTTAACTTTTTCTTCTTTATTAGAAACAACAACCTCATCATTCTCAACTTTCAAGACATAGTCTTTATTTTCTTCGATCTCCATCATCAAGATTTTTTCAGAAATTAAATCCTCAATTTTATCTTGGATTGCTCTTTTGATTGGTCGAGCTCCAAATGTTTCATCAAATCCCACTTTAGAAATGTAATCGATTAGATCTTGTTCATAAGTGAAAATATATTTCTTTTCTAAGACTCTTTTTAGTAGTCTGTCAACCTCAAGTTTTGTAATTACATCAATATGTTTCTTTTCAAGTGAATTGAATATAACTACATCATCAATACGATTTAAGAATTCAGGGGCGAAGAATTTACTTAGTTCTTTTTTAAGAATTTCTCTTTTCTCTTCTTCTCTAACCGCCTCACTTTTACCTGTTTTGAATCCAACACCAGCACCAAAATCTTGTAATCTTTTAACACCAATATTGGAAGTCATAATGATCAAACAATTTTTGAAGTTGATCTTACGACCTAATGAATCCGTAATGTGACCATCATCTAACAACTGAAGAAGTGTTGAGAAAATGTCTTTGTGAGCTTTTTCAATCTCATCAAATAATACAACAGAGTAAGGTTTGTTTTTAACTTGTTCTGTTAATTGACCTCCTTCATCATGACCAACATATCCTGGAGGTGATCCGATCAAACGAGAAATAGTATGTTTTTCTTGGTATTCACTCATGTCCACACGAATCATATTATCTTCACTTCCAAAGATTTCTTTTGCCAATTGTTTTGCCAAATATGTTTTACCAACACCTGTAGATCCTAAGAAAATAAATGAACCGATTGGTTTATTTGGGTCTTTAATACCCATTCTATTTCTACGGATTGCTTTTGTAATTTTTAAAACCGCTTCTTCTTGACCAATTACTTTTGAACTCAAATTATCAGTCAAATTAATAAGATTATTCCTTTCATCAAGATTGATGTTTGAAATTGGGATTTTAGTCATGTTTGAAACAACCTCGTAAACTAATTCTTCAGGAATAGTTCTTTTACTACTTCTCAAATGTTCCTCAAATTTTTTCTTTTCTTCCTCAAGTTTTGCAATTACACCTCTTTCACGATCACGGAGTTCTGCGGCTTGTTCGTAGTCTTGTCTTTTGATTACGTTTATTTTTTCTTGTTTAATTTTGTTAGCCTCATCTTTTAAGTTCTCAATAACTTCAGGAAGTTTTATGTCAATTTGCATTCTTGCACCAACCTCATCCAAGATATCAAAAGCCTTATCAGGAAACTCACGATCTGTAATATAACGGTCCGCTAACTCAACAAATGTCCATAACGTCTCATCATCATAAGTCACTTTATGGTGATCTTCATACTTTTCCTTACTTAATTTAAGGATTTCAAAAGTTTCATCTTTTGTTGCAGGATCCACAACTACCTTTTGGAATCTTCTTTCTAATGCTCCGTCCTTTTCAAAGTTAGTTCTATACTCATCTAAAGTAGTTGCACCAATACACTGAATTTCACCTCGAGAAAGTGCAGGTTTGAAGATGTTAGATGCATCTAATGAACCTGAACTATTTCCCGCACCAACTATTGTATGAATCTCGTCAATAAACAAGATGATGTTTGGGGATGATTGAAGTTCTTCAATGATTACCTTCATTCTTTCTTCAAACTGACCACGGTATTTTGTTCCAGCAACCAAAGAATTCATGTCTAAAGAAACAATTCTTTTATCCATTAAATTCTTAGGACACTCACCATCATGAATCATCATGGCAAGACCCTCAACGATTGCAGTTTTTCCTGCACCTGGCTCACCAATAATAATTGGGTTATTTTTCTTTCTTCGAGAAAGTATCTGAGCAATCCTTAAGATTTCCTTCTTTCTACCAATTACAGGATCTAATTTACCTTCTTGAGCTAATTTGTTTAAATCCTTGCTAAAATTATCTAACACAGGTGTTCCTGAATCAGACTTTTTTTTCGCTTTATCATTTCCTTCATCCATAAATTCTAACATACTTCTATTGTTTTACATTCAAAAACTAATAAATAAATTTAGAAAAGTCCAATATTGTTATTTTGTCAGTATAAAAAAAAATATACTGACATATTGACAGGTTTTATGGAATGGCATATATTTGGTAAAAAGTGTGGAAAAAATAAACATAAAAATAAAATGATAAAAAAATGGGAAAAATAATTGGAATTGACTTGGGAACAACTAACTCGTGTGTTGCCGTAATGGAAGGCAAGGAACCTGTGGTTATTGCTAACAGTGAAGGAAAAAGAACAACACCATCAATTGTGGGGTTTATTAAAGACGGTGAAAGAAAAATCGGAGATCCTGCAAAACGTCAAGCGGTAACAAACCCTGACAAAACAATTTACTCAATTAAAAGATTTATGGGATCATCTTTTGATGAGGTTAAAAATGAAACAACAAAGGTCCCTTACAAAGTTATTAAAGAAAATAACTCACCAAAAGTTCAAATTAACGATAGAACTTATTCACCACAAGAAATCTCAGCGGCCGTCCTTCAAAAAATGAAACAAACGGCAGAAGACTATTTAGGTCAATCTGTAACTGAAGCCGTAATCACAGTTCCTGCTTATTTTAACGATGCTCAACGTCAAGCGACTAAAGAAGCTGGTGAAATTGCTGGTCTTACAGTAAAAAGAATTATCAATGAACCAACAGCCGCGGCTTTGGCTTATGGTCTTGATAAAATGTCAAAAGACATGAAAATTGTAGTATTTGACTGTGGTGGTGGAACACATGACGTATCAGTATTGGAACTTGGTGACGGTGTATTTGAGGTGTTAGCAACTGACGGGGACACTCACTTAGGTGGGGATGACTTTGATCAGGCTTTAATTGACCACTTAGTTTCCGAATTCAAAAAAGAAAATGGTATGGATATTTCAAAAGATCCTATGGCACTTCAGAGACTTCGTGAGGCGGCTGAAAAGGCTAAAATTGAGTTATCTTCTTCACCTCAAACTGAAATTAACTTACCATATGTAACTGCAGATGCAACAGGACCAAAACACTTAGTAATGACTATCACAAAATCTAAGTTTGATCAATTAACACAATCATTGGTTGATAGAACAATTAAACCTTGTGAATCCGCTTTGAAAAATGCCAAACTAAAACCATCTGATATTGATGAGATTATTTTAGTTGGTGGATCTACTCGTATTCCTTCCATCCAAGAAGCAGTTAAAAAATTCTTTGGTAAAGAACCTTCAAAAGGGGTAAATCCTGATGAGGTAGTTGCTTTGGGAGCTGCGATTCAAGGAGGTGTTTTAGCTGGTGATGTGACAGACGTATTGTTGTTAGACGTAACTCCACTTTCATTAGGTATTGAAACTATGGGAGGTGTATTTACAAAATTGATTGATGCAAACACAACTATCCCAACAAAAAAATCAGAAACATTCTCAACAGCTGCAGATAATCAACCAACAGTAGAAATACATGTTTTACAAGGTGAAAGAGCAATGGCAAGAGATAACAGAACTATTGGTAAATTCCACCTTGATGGATTACCACCAGCAAGAAGAGGAACTCCTCAAATCGAGGTAACCTTTGATATCGATGCAAATGGTATTATAAATGTATCTGCAGTTGATAAAGCAACTAACAAACAACAATCAATCCGAATTGAGTCATCTTCAGGTCTATCAAAAGAAGAAGTTGAGAGAATGAAACAAGAAGCTGAAATGAATGCGGAAGCTGATAAAAAATTAAAAGAGGAAGTTGATACTTTAAACTCCGCTGACTCATTAATTTTCCAAGTCGGTAAATCTATGGAAGATCTCGAAGGTAAAATTACTGAAGATGAAAAAACTGAAATTAATTCATCAATCGATAAATTAAAATCGGCTTACGACAAGAAAGACATTTCAGAAGTAAAAATTTTAATGGAAGAGGTTAATAAAAAATTCCAAACCATAAGTCAGAAGTTGTATGAACAAACAAACAACGCTGAAGCAACAGAAGAAGACTTTGCAAATGTAGAGTTCGAGGAAGTTAAATAATCTCTTAAATTTTAAAGTTAGAAATCCACCTTAGGGTGGATTTTTTTTTTACTCATATTTATTTTTAAATAAAAAAATTATGGCAATAACAAGTGAATTAATTAGTGGAACAACGATTTTGAATGAAATAGAATCATCAAATATTGTAAGAACTGAGTACGATACCCTTACTAAAAAAATGATTGCAGAGTTTAAAAATGGTGCGAGATATGAGTATAGTGAAGTACCACATCAAAAATATACTCAGTTTAGAATGGCAGAATCTCAAGGAAACTTCTTTAACAAAAACATTTCCAAAGCACACACATATAAGAAACTATAATTATAAAGTATTTATCTATATGAATACTTCAGATATTATAAAAAGTTTCGAATCCCAAGAAAATCTAAATCCTAAAATTTGGGAGAAGGAAGGTAAGTCATATATGATGAGACCTGAAGTAAGAGAAAAACTTTTGGAAACCGCAAACGTATTTATAGATTTTTTAGGTGTTGATGTGATTGTAACTGATATAATAATGATTGGTTCATTGGTAAATTATAACTGGTCTAAGTTTTCGGATATAGATTTACATATAGTTGTAAATTACAACCAATTCCCAAATAACTCACAAGAATTATATGTTGAATTTTTTGATTTAAAAAAAATAATATTTAACGATAGACATAATATAAAATTATTTGGGTACGACGTTGAATGTTTTGTTCAAAGCGAAAGTGAAACAACATTTAGTAGTGGAATATATTCTGTTTTATATGATATGTGGGTTAATGAACCAAAAAAATCTGAAGATAAAAAAATTGATATAGATCTTCTAAAGGAAAAGGCCAATCAGTGGATGAGAATTATTGATGGTGTTGTTGATAATATCAGTGATGAAGATCCCGATGAAATCAAACGTTTGGTAAAAAAATACAAAGAAAAATTAAAGAAATTCAGAAATTGCGGACTTGAAAAAAACGGAGAAATGTCCTTAGAAAATTTAGTATTCAAATTACTGAGAAGAAATGGGTACATTGGGAAATTATACGAATTACCAACAGATCTTATAGACAAAAAATTGTCGATGAAACAATAAAAATCGGTAATTAAAAATAATTACGTTTATCGATATATTTATTAAGAAAAAATAATTTACATTAAATAACACAAATATGGCAGGACTTAGACCTATTGGAAGTGAAAAACTTGAGGGAATGGATAAAATCAGACGAATAATGGAAATTGCTCGTTACAATGAAAATATTCCTCAATCAGTAAATGAGACAAAGTCATCCGAATATAGAATAAATTTGGCTGATGGTAACACATATGAAATTGCTAAAGAAAGACAAGGTTATATTATTAAAAAATCTATCAATGAATCTGAGTTCGACTATATTGAACCAATGAAAGGTAGAAAATATTATTCATCTTATTCTCAGGCTTTGAAACGTCTTAACTTGATAACAAAAGAAGTTAATACCCTTTTTGAAAACGAAGAAGGTACTCCCCTTATCGGAGAGCAAAAAAAAAAGTACGTACTAAAAACTAAAAAACCTAAAGCGGCTGCAGCTCCTGATGCAGGAGCAGAATTACCTCCAGCACCTGATGCGGGTGCGGCTCTACCTCCATCACCTGATGCGGGTGCAGCTCTACCTCCAGCACCTGACGCAGGAGCAGAATTACCACCGGCACCTGATGCGGGAGCAGAATTACCACCGGCACCTGATGCGGGAGCAGAATTACCACCGGCACCTGATGCGGGAGCAGAATTACCACCGGCACCTGAAGAAGGTGGTGGTGAATTACCCCCAGCACCTGAAGAAGGAGGAGAAATGCCCCCAGCACCTGAAGAAGGAGGAGAAATGCCACCGGCACCTGAAGGAGAAGAAGGCGAAGAGGAACTAGAAATCGACGTTGAAAAAAAACCAAAAGAAAAAAAAGTTTCAGACCTTAAAAGAATACAAATTCTTGTTGGTAAGTTAGCACAAAAAATTAGATCTTATGAGGAAGAAAAAGAACTTTCTTCTCAAAACGTTAAATACGTAATCAATTCAATTTTATCCGCACTTGATGTTGACGTTTTAGATGAGGACGATATCGAAGAAATCATTTCAAAATTAGAAGGTGGTGATGAAGATGAAGAAGGTGGTGATGAAGAAATGGATATGGAAGCTGAAGTTGAAGGTTATGAGGAAGAACAAGAAATGGTTCCCCCTCCACCGTCACCTGAAGGTGAAGAAGAAATACCATCACCTGAAATGGCCGAAGAATATGAAAGTTATGGCGACGCCTTTAGAGATTACTTACCAGCTGCTTATGGTAATGCCGCAATGAAAGGTGTATCAGGTGAACAAACAGAAGATTATGAAGATGACTACGATGTTATTGATTTTGAAGAAATTGACGAAGAAGATTATGCATCAAAAAACAGAAGAAAAAGACATTTTTATCCTGAAGTAGATGCTTTCACACACGGAACTTTTGGTGAATCTTCAGTAGATAAGGTTTTAAGTAAATATTTTACAATGTCAGAAGACGAAATAAAAAAACAAGATTTAAAATCTAATCAAAATTATCAATTGAATAAAAAGAATGTTATAAGACTTTCTGAAACAGTAGATCAAATGGATTCGGCTCTTGAATTTATTTCAGAAAACCCAAGAGTTAAACTTATGGGTTTATCAGAAAAGAAAAATTTGATTTTTAAACAAGGAATTAATGAAGTTAAAATAACAAGAACTGGAAATATTTTATGAATCAATTAATCTATATTAATGGTTTAGGACCCAATTATAAAGGGGACAACATTTATGAATTTATTTTTTCTGACACTTTAGAAGTATTTGGAGAAAATTGGGAATCTAAACCAGCAAATGGATATCCTTTACCACCTGATTTAGAGTATATTAAAAAAGTTGGTACTTTGATTAATGAAGAGGTATCATTTGAATTGGTTCAAGATTCTGATGTATTTTCAGTTATTGATTCTATGGACGGAGTAATTGCTTTGGGATGGGAAAAAGAAACTGATAATGTAGATTTTTCTATTGTTAAAAGATTGGTGTTTCAATTTGGAGAAACTGAAGAATCTGTTAAAAACAAACTATATGAAAGAGATATAGTATTACAATTCGAAAAAGAAGTTGTATATGAAAACTAATAACAAAATAAAATTTTTAATAGAAAACGGTCTTTCATCAAAGACTGTATCAGTAATGACTGAATCTCAAATAAATCTTCTTTTTGAGAAATTCAAAAAAATGAAAAAAGAAGAAAACAAAGAACAAGTCCAACAACAACAAACAACTAAAACTATTGTAGGTCCTAAAGGTGGTAACATTCCTTTAAAACCTGGACAAACTACTGTAAGTTTAAAACCTGTACCAAACGCACAACCAGGTACTGTTGAAGTTGTTGAAAAAGAATTATCTGAAGATGAAACCGATGGTGTTACTACATCAAATGCTCAAGGAAAAGTTAATTTACAAAAATATACAGGTCAAGAACCACCACATGATGCAAATGATATGGCTGATGATGGTATGGGAGACGATTCTGGTGAAAATAGATCAATGATGGGTATGGCTGAATCGACAATTAATGAAAAGTTTGAGTCTAAAGCTCAACAAGGTTTATTTTGGGCTCGTTGTAACAAATGTTCAGATAAGAAATGTAAGTGGTGTAAAATGGCAAAAGAGTTTTCTGACTCAACGTCAAAAAAACAATATAAAAATATGCCAGAAAAAAAACACCCTGAAAAAACTGTCAAAAGTAAAAAGAAAGAAACAAAAGAGCAGTTTGAAAAATTTCTGGAAAAAAAAATATCAGAAATGGTAGATAATAATATCTCACCAAAAATGACTAAAAAAGATATTATTGAGACAGTAAAAAAAAAATCTAAAAAAATGAAGTCTATGATAATTCGTAGACCAAAAAAAGTCACAATGTTTTCTGATGAGGCACCAATGGAACTACCTATAGGTAAAATGTTTTCTATCGGTAAAAAATAGTCTTTACAACAAAATCCCTGAATTGATATTTATGTAATATGGGATTAACTAAAGAACAAGTCTTAATTGAATACGCTAGGTGTATGAGTGATACTCCATATGCTCTGAGAACGTATTTACAAACATACGATAACACAGTATCCAAATACGTTCCTTTGGAACTATTTCCTGATCAAGTATCATTGTTAGATGACTACGAAAAATTTGAAGAAAACATTGCGTTAAAGTATCGTCAGGCCGGAGTATCAACAGTAACCGCAGCTTGGATATCTAAACGATTGGTATTTGCTAAAAAAACTCAACCTGAAAAAATTCTAATTATTGCCAACAAACTTGATACGTCAATGGAAATGGCAAATAAGATTAGAGCCTTTGTTGATCAATGGCCAAATTGGGTGGGAGCTGGATTCTCAAACGATAAAAATTCACAAAGACATTATAAATTAAATAACGGATCTGAGGTTAAAGCGGTGGCAACATCAAAAGATGCCCTTCGTGGATTTACCCCAACAATTCTTGTATTTGATGAAGCGGCGTTTATCGAAGCCGATAGTGATTTCTGGGCGGCTTGTATGGCATCCTTATCCACAGGGGGTAAGGTAATTGTGGTTTCTACACCAAACGGATATGACCCAATTTATTATGAAATATATGACCAATCATTGAAAGGAATGAATAACTTCAAAATTTCTGAGATGTATTGGTATAGAGATCCAAGATATACCAAGGATCTTTATTTGGTACCAACCGATGATATTGTTCATTATCTTTTAAATCGTGAAGATTTTGATGAATCAAAAAATATTTCTTGGGCTCATACTGATCCATTTAATAGGGATTATGATGAAATGAAACATTTTTTTAGTCAAGGATACAAACCTTGTTCTTCTTGGTATGAAAAAATGGTTAAAAAACTTAAATACGATAAACGTAAAATTAACCAAGAGTTAAATTGTGAATTTTTAGGTTCAGGAGATAACGTATTTGATAACAAACAATTAGAGTTTATTAAAGAAAACACAATACAAGAACCACCTTCGAAACTTATGGGTAATTCCTTATGGATTTGGAAAGAACCAATTGAAGGTCACAAGTACATTATGGGTGTTGATGTTTCTCGAGGTGATAGTGAAGACTTTTCATCTATTCAAATAATTGATTTTGACGAAAGAGAACAAGTCTTAGAGTATGTAGGAAAAATTCCACCTGATACTTTAGCAGAAGTCGCATATAAGTGGGGTATGATGTATAATGCTTTTGTTGTTGTCGATATCACCGGTGGTATGGGTATAACGACAGTTAGAAAAATGCAAGAGTTGGGTTATAAAAGTTTATATATTGATGGAGTTGATTCTATGAATATATGGGCGGTAAATAAAACTTCGGCTGATAAGATTCCAGGTATTAACTTTAACAATAAAAGAGTTCAGATTATTGCAGCATTTGAGGAAAGTGTAAGACATAAATTTGGTATTAGAAGTGTTCGTTTGTATAACGAGATGAACACATTTGTCTACATAAACGGTAGACCTGATCACCAAAAAGGACAACATGATGACCTTATTATGGGTATATCGATGGCGTTATATGTTGGAGAATCCTCATTTTCAAAATTAGAAAGAGCTACTGAACACACAAAAAATATGATTGAGTCTTGGGCTGTCGTAAATAATGATGCGGTTGCCAAAGAGGCACATTTTGATCCTGTAATACCCAATCAGAATGTACTTAGAGATAGAATGGGATTACATAATAATGGTCCATCAAGAGACGACTATCAAACATATGGTTGGTTATTTGGTGGTTTAATGAAATAAAATTATGGGACTAGATTTTAGAGCAAAAACAGGTAGAATTGCAAATGGATCAAGATTGGTTGTTTCAGGTGAAGTGACAACAGGACAAAAAGTATTTCCTGTAACTTTTAAAAAAACAAACCCTTATGATCTAACGCCTACACAAAAAGAAGCGTTACAATCTTTGAGTGGATCGACGACTAACTAACTATTGAAATATTTATATCTATAGTTAAACTTTTAATATGGAAAATAACAATAAAAATCTAACGGTTTGGCAAAGGTTAGCTACGACTTTTGGACCTGATTCTACATTAGGTCAAGGTCAACCTGATTACAAGTTAGATAAAAAAGAAATTTTAAAAACTCAAGATAAAGCTGAATACGAAAAGGCAAAACTTCAAAATCAGCAATCTCTTTATTTAAGTGGTAATTGGGCTAAAGTAGAAAATAATTTATATACTCAAGCCGTATATTACGAACCAACAAGATTAGCCGCATTCTATGACTATGAATCGATGGAATATACTCCTGAGATATCAACTGCTTTAGATATCTATGCTGAGGAATCAACAACACCTGATCAAAACGGTTATGTTTTACAGGTTTACTCAGAATCCAAAAGAATAAAAAGTATATTAGTTGATTTATTCATCAATACTTTAGATATAAACACCAACTTACCTATGTGGATTAGAAACATGTGTAAGTATGGTGATAATTTTGTTTATTTAAAATTGGACCCTGAAAAAGGAGTTACAGGATGTTTACAACTACCTAATATTGAAATTGAAAGATTAGAAAGAGGTGTTGACTCAAGAACATACCAAGCTACAATGAATTTAAACAGAAAGGCTTTAAAGTTCGCATGGAAAGCAAGAGACACAGAATTTAATACTTGGGAGGTCGCTCACTTTAGATTATTGGGTGATGATAGAAAACTACCTTATGGAACATCGATGTTAGAAAAAGCTCGTCGTATTTGGAAACAGTTAGTATTGGCAGAAGATGCGATGTTAATTTATAGAACATCAAGAGCACCTGAAAGAAGAGTATTTAAAGTTTACGTTGGTAACATGGATGACAAAGACGTAGAACCATACGTACAAAGAGTTGCAAACAAATTTAAAAGAGATCAAGTTGTTGATAGAAAAACAGGAAATGTGGATTTACGATTTAACCAAATGGCGGTAGATCAAGATTACTTTATTCCTGTACGTGATCCGGCACAACAAAGTCCGATTGAAACTTTACAGGGAGCACAAAACTTATCTGAAATTGCAGATATTGAATATATCCAAAAGAAATTAGTTACAGCACTTCGTATTCCTAAAGCTTATTTAGGATTTGAGGAACCTGTAGGTGATGGTAAAAACTTATCATTATTAGATATTCGTTTTGCAAGAACAATCAATAGAATTCAAAAATCTGCAATTGCAGAAATGAACAAAATTGCAATCATCCACTTATTCCTTATGGGATTTGAGGATGAGTTGTCAAATTTTACTTTACAACTTACAAACCCATCGAAACAAGCCGACTTGTTAATGATTGATGTTTGGAAAGAAAAAGTAACACTATACAAAGATATGGTTAGTGAAATTCCAAAATCAATCCAACCTGTTTCAGCTACTTGGGCGAAGAAACATATCTTTGGTTTCTCAGATGAAGAAATTAAACTTGAGTTACAACAAATTAGAATGGAGAGAGCGGTTTCTACTGAACTTGATAATACCGCAACAATCATTACAAAAACAGGTATTTTTGATACTGTAGATAGACTTTATAAACCTGTAACAGGTGGAACAATGACACCTACAGCACCTGCAGCACCAGGGGTTGAGGCGGCACCAGGAGCCGAAGCGGCACCTGCAGAAGCAGCACCTGCAGAAGCAGCACCAACAGTTCCTGAAAGTATTAGAAAAGAAAAAAATAAACTAATATTAGAATCTAAAGATGATGATTTTGATGAAGATGAGTTTTTAGATTTTAAAAAAATGAACGGATCTTTAGGTCTTATTGAAGATGAATTAAATAAACTTCTTGGTGATTAATATTTATTAACATGAGTAAATTTAAAAATCTTACTGAAAAAAATATGAAGTTTATTCTTAAAAGAATGGATGAAGGTATAGATAGTGGGGATTTGTTTTCACATGCAAATCAAAGAGTTATAAGACAAATTTTTGATGACATTGGAATAGATGCTAAAGCCCAAGATATTGAATTTATTTTTGCGTTGTATAGAGAAAATCCAAATTTTTTAACCGAAGAACTTAAAATACCTAAAGTGCATGAATATGAAATTATTACAAAAAGATATGCGACTATTAGTGTTAGAGAATATTGGAAAAACACCTACAAAAGTTATTTAGATAAAGAAGACGATTTTGAAGATTTCATCTCTTGGTATGGTGGTGGTGATTGGTGGGATGGTGAAATGATTGACCGAGAGGAATTTGATGAAGAAACTGCTGACACGGAAATAGATGAAATAAATAAACTTAGTTGATATTTATTAGAAAAAACAAAAATGTTCGGAGAATTAAAATCAAAAATAGAAACCTACCTAACTGAATCTTATAAAAAAGGAACTTTAAAGGATAACTTATTTGTATTTGAGGAGTTAGTGTTAAAAAACAAAAATATATCAAAAATATTTTTCTTGTACGACGAATTATCAAGTAATAAAGGGCTTCAAGAAAGTGTTGCTAATGAATTCATAAATGAATCAATAACGGCATATGAGAACTTATATAATAAAGTTTCTCCTTTCAGTGTAACAGAAATTAAAATGTGGGTTGGTCATGTTCAGTGTGAAAATACATACAAAGAAATTGATAATCTATTCTCAACAAATGTTTTAACTTTAGAAAACAAAATTAAAAGTAAAAAAATTATTTTAGAAAATTTAAAAACTAAAGAACAAGAAAAGAAAGAGATAATTAATGTACCTCTAAAATCTATGGTAAATGTTGCAAACAAAACTGTAGAAAGATACATTCAGTCACTTTCTGAATCTGAAAGAAAAGAATTAAAAAAATTGTTATCCACACCAAAAGAAACTTTAATCGAAAACTATAATAAATTGAAGTTAGATGTTTTTGAGAAATTAAACTCGCAAAAAGATAGCTCAGACGAAGAAACGTCAAAGACTATAGATCAAGTTTTAAACAAATTGCAAAACGAATCGTTTAACGAATTGAATTACTATAAGTTAGGAAAACTAAACGAGGGACTTTAATTTTTGAATATAGGAAGCCTTAATGATTTGGGCTCTTTTCTTAACTGAAGGTTTTACAAACTCTTTTCTTTCAAACAAAGCCGCGTTTTGTTTGGTTCTAATAACTTTTCCTTTCAGGTCTTTTAGGGCCTTCTCAATGTTTCCTTTTTTTACTTCTACTAATAACATAAAATTTTTGGTTGTTGATATAAATATAAATATTTGTTAGATTTAATCAAAAATAAACATTCAGAGCATGAAAAAATTCTATGAAAAAAGGAAAAACCACAAAATTAAGTGGATATCGAACATTCAAAGCCCAATATGGGACTATTGATTCTCAAAACTTAAAGTCAATTTATATCAACATCCAAACATGGGTAGAACCTAAAGAAGAAGTGGAAAATTGGAACAGAGTTGTTTTAAATATGACAAGATCAGTTAAACACTGTGTGTTAGAAAATATAAACAAAGATACATTTGACACAAAATTTATTGTAGATTTAGACCTCAGAACAAGCGGACTACAATTAAAAAAGAAATCCTTCATGAATTTAGAAATAAATTTATTTGTATTAGAACCAATGGATTTCAAATCACCAAAATTAAAAAAATCAGTTAAAAATTTAATCAAAGAAGTTTACAGTGATGTTTTTAGTAAAAACAGATACTTCAAATGTTTTCTTACAAAAAACGGAAATCAAAAACTTGTTAAGAAAGAAACTGAAACTGTTTAGTATTTATAAATAAAATATTAAATGAGCGATTTAAAAATATTAGGACCAAGAGATTCAGGAAAAGGAATTCTTGTTGAGTATGACGCAGGATATATAGACCCAAATGAAAGAAGAAACTTATCTATGATTAGAGAGAACAGAGATATGTTAGACCATTCAAAACCATTTGAGTTTTATGCGGTATTACAAAAATACAATACCCCAAATAGAAACGGGAGAGTTTACCCTGAAAAGATTCTCAAAAGAGAAGCTGACAATTATAAAAAGATGATTCAAAAAGGAACCGCTCTTTCTGAGTTAAATCACCCTGAATCATCTCTAATAGATTTAGATCGAGTATCCCACGCCATTACCGATATATGGTGGGAAGGTCCTGTGTTATTAGGTAAATTGAAATTACTTACAAGTCCTGGTTTTCACGAAAGAGGTATTGTATCAACAAAAGGGGATTTAGCAGCTAACTATCTTCGTCAAGGTGTAACATTAGGTATATCTTCTCGTGGTGTTGGGTCTCTTAAAAAAGTTGGTGAACAAAACGAAGTACAGGATGATTTTGAATTAATTTGTTTTGACTTAGTATCATCTCCATCCACGCCAGGAGCATATCTTTTCAGAGATAAAGACGAAAGAATGAATTACGAAGAGAATTTAGATGAGGAGAAAAAAATGCAAGCCGAAAGACATATTGGTGAAACAGGATCAAAATCACTTGACTTAATGAATAGATTGTCCGATTATTTGAATAAATAATTAATTATGGACGAAAAATATTTTGTAGCAAAAATCACCACTGATATGGTTGATGAGAACACAGGTAAGATTAAAAAGCTGAGAGAAGAAAAATTGGTTCGTGGGTACTCACCTACTGATGTTGAAGCTAAAGTTACCAAGGTTTACGAAAATTATTCTATGGATTGGAGAATCACCGCAATCGTCGAATCAAAAATTGATGAGGTTATAGAAGGTTAATAGTAACAAGAATTTAAAGGAATGGGAGTTGACAAAAATGTCTTCTCCCATTTTTTTTTGTCTGAAATACCCAAGAAATAAATTTTTTTTAAAATCCATGATATTTATTTGATAATAAATGAAAAATACAAATATGGCAAATAACCAAAATGTAGTAGAGGATGCTCTTTACCAAATTAGAAATTTGGAAGAGACCTTACAAGAAAATGCAAAAGGAATACTTCAATCGACAATGAGTGAAGAAATCAAACAATTAGTAAAAGAATCTCTTAAAGAATCAAAAAAAGATGAGGAGATTGATGAGCAAGATGAACCCGTAACAGGTGGAGAGGCCGAAATGGACACAGAAACTGAAATGGAAGATGAAGAAATGGACGATGATATGGAGGCTGATGCTGAAATGGAAATGGACACTGAAGATTCTGATATGGAAGGTGAAGACGAAGTTGAAGATGTGGACATGGAAGGAGACGAAATGGAAGATGAAGAAACTATCGATATGACAGGAGCTTCTGACGCTGAAGTCTTAAGAGTTTTTAAAGCTATGGGTGATAATGATGGAATCGTTGTGAAAAAAGAAGGTGAGAATACAGTTCATCTTACAGACGGTGATAACGAATACATGATCCAATTGGGTGAATCTGAAGAAGATATGAATGAAACAATTTACGAAATAGAAATGGACGGATCCGACGACATGATGGAAATGGAAGATGACATGATGGAAATGGAAGATGACATGATGGAAGATGACATGATGGGTTCTGACGAACTTGACGAATGGTCTTGGGGTGGTGCTGCAACAGGTGCTATCAAAGGCGGTTTAGGTCTTGAAGAAGAAGATGACATGATGGAATACGACATGATGGAAGAAGAAGATGAAATGATGGAAATGGAAGCTGAGTTTGACATGGAAGGTATCATGGAATCAATTAAAAAATCTGTTAAACCAAAAGGTGTTGGAATTGGAAAAGGTCCAAAATTTAGCTATGACAAAAAACCTGGAGGTTTCAATGAAAAAAGAAAAGAAGCTTTTGGAAAAGGAATTAAAGCAATGGGTACAGGTAAAGCTAAATTTGAATATAAAGAAGAAAAAGAGTGGGGTGGTAACAAAGGTGACTACAAGAGAAGTAAAGGTCACAAAGTAGGTGATAAAGATGGTCACTATAAAGACTATGAAAAGAAAGAAACTAAAGAAGCTGTGAGAACTAATAGTTATCCTAGAGCTAACAAAGTTGGTAACAGAAAAGGTTCTGACCAAAATGTGAATAGAAAAGAAATTAGACAAAGACCTAACACAAGAGTTAATGAAGAAGTTCAATTATTAAAAAATAAAAATGATGAGTACAAAAAAGCACTTGACGTTTTTAGAACTAAATTGAATGAAGTTGCTGTGTTTAACTCTAATTTGGCATACGCTACTCGTTTGTTCACTGAACATTCAACTACTAAACAAGAAAAAGTTAACATCTTAAGAAGATTTGATAATGTTGAATCTTTAAAAGAATCAAAAAATCTGTACAGAGTTATTAAAAATGAGTTAAACTCAACTGGCTCTTCATCAGAACAAAAAATAACTGAATCAATTGAAAGAACTGTAAATAGAACTGTTGAAACAGGTTCAGCGGTAAACTTAATTGAATCAAAAACTTATGAAAATCCTCAATTCTTGAGAATGAAGGATTTAATGGGAAAAATAAAATAAACATAAACTAAAAATAAAAAACCTAAAAAAATGGGAGCATTATTAGAATCAGGTCTTGTAGGTAACATCGGGTTGAAACACCTTAAAGTTATCAAAGAAGACACAATTAACAAGTGGGACAAATTAGGCTTTTTGGATGGTCTAAAAGGTCACTTAAAAGAAAACGTTGCACAATTATACGAAAACCAAGCATCTTACTTAATCAACGAAGCAACTTCTGACGGTCAATCAAACGGAGCGTTCGAAACAGTTGTTTTCCCAATCGTAAGAAGAGTTTTCTCTAAATTGTTAGCTAACGATATCGTATCAGTACAAGCTATGAACTTACCTATCGGTAAATTGTTCTACTTTGTACCAAGAATCCAAGGATATGCAAACGCATCTTCTGAGTATGCTAACTTATATCCTAACTCTACACCTAACAATAACGTTAATGCTGGTGGTGACCACTATGCACCTATTGGATCTCCTGAAGCTGTTAACGCAGGATTAAATAACCCTAATCAAGGATACCCTGACAATGATTACTATTACAAGAAAGATCTTTATGATTTATTCTATGAAGGTAATGAAGCGTCTTTAGATCCTCCAGGATTATTTGACTACTCTAAAGGTAAGTGGACTGCAGTTACTGCAACTACAGCTATCCAAGCTTGGGCTGGATCAGCATTGGTTGACGCTAACATTGGGGCAGGAGAAATTATTCCAGCAGGTAACTATAGAAAAGTTATCGTTAGACTTTGTGGATTTGCAAATGCAGGGGCAGGTAAATTAATCGGTCCTGACGGTAACGAAATGGATACAGAATCATTCCTTTCTGACCTTAGAATTTACGCGGCTAACGGATTCTCTGCTAACACAACTTCACCTTGTAGTGTAACAACAACTACTTACAACGGATCTACAGTATACGCACCTCTATTGTTTAGAGTTGTAACTCAAATCTATGGTAAAGGTATTGTTAAATACGGAACAAACCAAGGAACTACATTCAGAAATGCAGGTAACAACACTGTAGATTACACACCTCCAACAGGTAACGGTGGTAACTATAATGACATTTGTGACGCTAACGGATGTATTTGGTTAGAAGTTGACCTTTCTTGTCCTGTATGTGCTGACTGTGACGCAACATCTTTAGATGGTTACACAGGTACTACAATCGCATCAGGTGGATCAGCTACTTCATTTACTGCATGGTATAGAAGATATGCTAACCTTGAGTTCGAAGATCAAATTGGTGAGGTTTCTTTTGACCTTGAGTCAGTAACTGTATCTGTTACAGAAAGAAAACTAAGAGCACAATGGTCTCCTGAATTAGCTCAAGACGTTGCAGCATTCCATAACATCGACGCTGAAGCTGAGTTAACGGCATTGTTATCTGAGCAAGTAGCGGCTGAGATTGACCGTGAAATCTTACGTGACTTACGTAAAGGTGCAGCATGGCAATTACGTTGGGATTACAACGGATGGAGAAGAATCAACAACCAAGTATCTTACACTCAAAAAGACTGGAACCAAACTTTGATTACAGCAATCAACCAATTGTCAGCACAAATCCACAAATCTACTTTAAGAGGTGGTGCTAACTGGATCGTTGTTTCATCTGAGGTTTCTGCTATCTTTGACGATTTAGAATACTTCCACGTATCTAACGCAGCTCCTGAGCAAGATCAGTACAACATGGGTATTGAGAGAGTTGGTACATTATCTGGTAGATACCAAGTTTACCGTGATCCTTACTTCCCGCCTAACCAAGTGTTAATCGGTCACAAAGGAACATCATTGTTAGACACAGGTTACATCTACGCACCGTATGTACCTCTACAATTGACACCTACAATGTACAACCCATTCAACTTTACACCTATTAAAGGTATTATGACACGTTACGCTAAGAAAATGGTTAACAACCGTTTCTACGGACGTATCACAGTTGATGGAGTTAGAACATTCGACTTGAGAGAATTGAGATAATCAATTAAAACCGAATAAGAAAAAGGTCAGAGAAATCTGACCTTTTTTATTTTATTAAAGTTCTAATAGATTTAGAGATTACTTCAGATTCACCAATTGTAAACACACCCTTAGAGTGTGCTGATTTAACAGATTCAATTAAATAATAAAGTGCGTGTTCTTTATCCATCGTACTTAATATAAGTTCTAAATGATCTTCACTTAACAAGTTAATAGACCCAAATAAATTACCATAGATTTTGTTTTCTTCTTCCATATTCAAAAAGTGAGATATTTATAATTATAATAAAATGGATAGACTAAATCAAATAATTAAAAAAGTTATTAAAGAAGCCACTTCACAAAGAGGAGGTGCCGCAGGAGCGTATGTCACACCAGTACAACCAGGTTTCAGACCTTTTAATGATGATAGTTTAGCACCATTTAATGTACCTGTTTCTAAATACGATAGTCCATTAGTCCAATATGATAGTTTAGACCATAAAATGGATTTGAGAAGGGATCAAATAGTGAAATTAGAAAAAGAGGCAAATAAAATAACTAATTTTATAAAAAAACATCCCGATTTGGCGACAGGAGATGATGATGGTGGGGTTATTAATCAATATATGTACGATCACAAAATACCTAAAGGGGATAGCCCGATGAGACCATTTACAAATAAAGTAAAATTCAATGAATGGGTTGATTTATCTTATGATAATTTATTGAACGAAATTAGTTCCACTGTTACAGCTGGACCATATAATGCTCCATTAGAAATTGGAAGTTTGGAGTGGAAAAAAAATGAATTAGATCCATTTACTGTAAAGGTACCAACAGATTTTAATAAAAAATCATTAAAAAATACCTTGAAAAATAATATTAAAAGAAATGTTGGTGTTTGGGAAAAAAATAAAGATGGTTCTTATAAAAGAGATATTGATTATCCTGAAACAATTAATGAAGACTTAGCTGTTTGGTTTGGTAAAAAGAAGAAACCTAAGGGATCTTCTCAACCAAAAGGTCCTTGGGTTAATATTTGTAGAAAAGTCGACGGAAAACACCCTCCCTGTGGACGACACGACACTTCTAAAGGTTCATACCCAAAATGTCGTGCCGCAGGAGTTGCCGGTAAAATGTCAGATTCGGCTAAAAGAGCTGCTTGTCAACAAAAAAGAGCCGCGGAGAAAAAAGACACTCAAACGGGTAAAGGACAAAAACCTGTTATGACTTCTTACAAACCAAGAAAATAACTATTGTTCAGATATTTTATTGTAAACCTTAACTAAAGAATTTTTAATATTTGATTTTACTTCAGCTTCAGTTAGGTTTCTTCTTTTTTCAGTTTCAGTATCGTATAAGTAGGTAACACGTTCAAAATCTCTACTACTCATTTTTACATCATAATGAAATACGTGATTAGTAATCTCAACTCTTCCAAAATCAATAAGGACGAAAAGACCTAATTCTTCATTTATAATGTATCTTTTGTTAGACATAGGTGCAATCATAAAATCAGATTTTTTATGTGATATCATTTTCACAACAATCTTGAATGCGGTTTTTTCATAAGGTTCTATTTCTTCATGAGTTGGCATAGATTTTCTCATTCTTTTTGCCATTTTGACCTTAAATCTTTTGTAGAGTCTTTTAAAAAAGTTTTTCATAGTTAGTTTTTATGTTTCTAACTACAAATATATAAAAAAATATTGATTAACAAAAAGGAAGTTAAAAAAATTTAACAATATGCTCCTGAGCATCTCTTTTTACCGTCCAATCCAGGTTTGGTCCCTTTACATACCTGAACTGCGTATCCGTTGGCGTACGCCGAAGGGTAAACGTCAAACTTAGCTTTAGCTGCTGATTTACCTCTAGCACAAAGTTTCGTTCCTGTTTTTTTTCTACCTTCCATCATCACATTATCTTTCATCTCAGCATCAAATTCAGAATTTGTTTCATTCATTAAAAAATCAAAAACTTGATCTAAATTGTTTTTTGCCTCGGCAATATGATCCTGAGCCCAATCATGACCTTGATCTAATATTTCCTCGATCATATTATGATCTAAATCTAATAATAGGTCACATTGTCTTCTCATTTGTTCCAAATTTGAAAAGAACATATATCTTGAGGACTCTTTTTCTTGTCTTGAGGGTTTGTCCCCTATATTTTCTTGAATAACTTTTCTTATGATTCTATCTAAACTATTCATAATTAAGCGTATAATCCGTTCATCCCTCCTAATTCAACCGCATTTGCTTGAACAACTACTTGTCCATTCAAACCTGTCCATGTAGGATGAGGGGTTGATACTGAATTAACAGTCGAACCTGTACCACAAGGGCAACATATAACACAAGCTTCATATGGTGTTCCTGCAGTAAAAAACTCAAGTGTTGCGTTTAAACATTCTCCACATCCATCATAAAGGGTTACTGCAGAATAGTTTGGAACCCCAGCAGCTGCTGCTACAACTGTACCACATATAATTTGTCCATTAGCACCACTGAAAGCCCAAGTTTCACCGGCATTTAGAGTTTCTCTTCCCGATTCACCAAGAACGTATTGTTCATCAGTACATAAAAGTATTTGAAATGTTGACATGTCTTTTTTATTTATAAATACTTCTTTATTCTACTTTCTCATTTACGATTTGGAAATTTATTTGTTGTTTGTAAACATTAACCTGTCCAGATGTTGTAACTTTCAGATCGACAAAATATTCATTAGGTATTTTATCTCTCATATCAAAAATAAAATAGTATTCATTAGGTGTCCTATTTAAGTTAGTCCAATCCTGAACTATAACTTCAGTTTGACCTTCTCTAACATAAACTCTGTATTGTCCATCGACATTTGGAAGCTGTTTATTTGTTGTATATGCCTGTTTAATAATGACACCAACTTTTCTAATTTCAGAGTTTAAAATCTTTTCGTTTTGTTTCAATCCATAATAAGTAAACCCATATTGTGCGGGATCGTTTGTATTTGTACCGATTTGTACAGATCTTTTAGTTGGGTAGATAGTAAATTCATTTATCTCATTTGGTAATGAAAAACCATTTAATTTTATATTTGACCAAGTATCTGTAAATAAACATGGGGTCTTGTATCCTATGAGGGGTGGTATTGTTATTTCATAAACCCCTTTAGTTCTTTGGCAAGATGGTAAATTAATTAACCCTGTAACAGGTGTTCCCGAAGAATCTGAAATTGTCACTAATGGTGGAGTATCTAAATTTTTAAAATCACCATCTTCATAAACATATAGATATAATTTGTTTACAGTTCCTAATGTAAAATTATTTCTATCATCTTCGATTAGATCATTATATGTTGTTTGAAGGTATGGTTCATAAAATGTTTGTGTATGTCTTGTAAAGAAACCTACAGAATAAGCTCCTGTGGTACCGATCAAATTCTCAACTTCAGGTAAATAAGCAATACCCCAACCTGATGGATTCACAATCCCCCCAATTAGTAAATCATTTATTTCGTCGGTCATATCGAATAAAATATCTTCATTACCAAATTCAAAATGTTGTATATCTACTATCGTTAATCCTGAAAATGGCATTGGTCCCAAGTTCATATTATTGTAGATTCCTGCTTGTTCCCAATTATCAATAGTTGTTGTCTGATACCAATTTGACGGTCTATTCGAATAAGCCCTATTAGGACCTAATCCATCAGGAATATCGTAAAAATCGTAACCAACACCCTCATCCCAATATTGTGGTTGATTAGGGTCTAAATCTCTTGGAGGTATTCTAAATAAAATTAAATCAAATGATGTTGCTCTTAGACTACCATCAGGCATAGATGTATTTAATAAATCTTCACTAAATGAAGAAGTGTTAGTCATTTTAAGTATATGTCTCATGTTATCAGTACATCCAGTTGAAATTACTCCTGACGCTAATTTCTCTCTTAAAAGAGATAAATCCAAGTCAAAAATGAAACGAGAATATCCTATAGGATTTACTAAACCACCATCTCCGTAGTATAGTTGCATAACAGGATTTCTTCCTGTGTTTACATAACTATTAAAAACTATAGTATTGTTTCTATTGAAATAAGAATTATTAATTGACATTTATCTTTTATTTATAAATATCAATTAATTCGAATATTTTGATTTAGTATTGAATTGTCAGCGTCCTGTAGAATTTTGTAGATCTCTTCCAACTTAGTTCCATCAACTCCAATTGGAATCGGAGCCTCATTTATATTATGGACATGTGCTCCTAAAAAATCTACGATCAACTTTAATAATTTCATCAACTCATTTCCTCTAACCATTGGGTCAGTATTTTGTAGAATGTTTTCGGTAAAATATGGTTGTGGTATACCGTATAAAGTTTCTTTAGGTTCCAACATAATTTTTCTTTTTGAAGGTATGTCGGATTTATGAGATAATAAATATAAAAAGTCTGCAGCAACTGTTCCGTAAGAAACAGGATTAGGATTATAGGTGTTCTGTCTTAATGTTGAAGTTTCAGGTGTTAGTTGTTGACCAACAACATTTTTAGACCAAACTAAAACACTACCAAATTGTCTATCTGAGGGTAATAATTTAACTTTAGTAAAAAAGTTGTTAACCATATTGAAATCTGTTGATCCTGTTGAACTTAATTTATCAATATTATTTTTGGTTGGTCTGAAATAGAATGGAAACTGATTTGATATTTTAAGATCATTATCAAAAGGGAATTGATCATAACCTTGAATATTAATCTTTCCTTGATTTAATCCGTTTATAAATTGGTTTATAATTTTTACCCCTTCATCTAAAGTTTTTCCTGTAAATACTAAAGTATATTCAGGTCCACTTTTAAATTGATCTAACGGGGTATCCATATATATTTCGTTAGTTTTAGTTTTGTCTTTAGGTAGTAATGAGTATAGACTTATATTACCATTATAAAACGTAGATCCTGTAACACCACCACCTGAAGTATTTCCAGTAATAGTTACTTGATTGGTAACCTCCCACTCAATTAGTTTCTTCACTAACTGAGGTTTATTTTTTAGAATAGTTTTTTTAATTGGGTCTTTCTCAACTCTTTCTAAATCAAAATTTGAAATTTGTAAAAATCCTCGATTTAGTCTTGGTGTTGGTAGATTAAATCCTGCGGTTTGGGTTGGTATGTTCTTACCTGCTCTTACTAAAACCTCATCTTGTTTTACAATAACGTCTGCGGTTCCTCTACCTAATAAGGCATTATCACCAGGTTCAGGATAAATACCTTTTGCCTGACCTTTGATTTCAAAACTTATAGGATCTTTAATATTGTTAGCTTGCTTCAAAAATACACCACTAGCCAACATTGACTCAGAGTTATGCCAATTTTCGTAAAAATTGTTCTGAGGTCTTGTTATAGGACCCTGAATGTAGAATTTAGTGTTATCTACAACATAATCTTTATTATAGTAAAAAATGTGAATATACTCCTCAACTTTAGGTACTTGACTCACATAATAAGGTAACAAAGGTAAATAAATCAAAGGATCTCTTTCAGTCCAAATATCCTTTTCAGGGTTCCAATTAGTAGGTAATACATCAGCCTCAACTTGATCTATTGGTAAAGCTCTAATTCTTCCTAACATTAAAGGATCTTGATTGTTAATTACATAACCTTGAAATATTATCTTTTGTTCACTCATTAAATTTTAGTTCTTTCAGTATATTCTTTATGTAAAACATTATAGGTATTTTCTAATGCATCTAAATGGTGTGTGAGTTTTATTATAGATTCTTTAGTTACTTTGTGGTCTTCATTAATAAATTCCATTGCGATTTGAAGATCTCTATTTGATCTTTCTTTATGTTCTTTTATTATCAATAAAACCTCGTTAGCTTTGATTCTTTTTTCGTCAATGTTAAATGAACTTTCCATATGCGTCTTTTGGGATTGTTACACCAGCCGGTGTTATAGTTAATGGACCAATACCGATAGCGACTTTACCATTCTCCTCAATTTCTTGTGCGTTACCATCAATCATCGCTTTAATTGATGCTAAAAATTTATTTGGACTACCATCTGGCATTGGTCCGGTTGGTACACCAATTTCTTGTAAATTTTGAACAGTATTTAAAAATGATCTTGTCGGTGAATATCCGTCTAGTAGTTTGGCAGATAATAAAAGGGGTAATGGTAAATCTCCTCCTTTTTCGGCCAAAGCGCTTAATCTTTTTTTAACCCCAATATTAAGTAATTGTAGAAGTTCATCTAAAACACTTTTACAATCTCTAAAATCTTTAGTGATTACTGCCAATCCTGGTATAATTGCAACAATCGCTAAAACCATTCTGTAACGTTTTTTTATCTTTTCATCGTTGATATCTTGAAGTAATAATTTTACCAATGCTTTGACTTCTTTCTTTAATTCATTAAAAACTTCCTTAGTAAAAATTGCGGTAACTTTAGTCATAAATTCATTAAAAAATGTTCTAAACTTTTTTTGAAAATCCTCAATATTTGAAACTTGTTTGTAAAACGGTTGGTCATACATCGCGGCCAATGTCATGATTGGTAAAACATTCTTTGGTGACAAAACAGTATTGACTAAAGCTTTTAAAAATTGTTCAAAAAAACCTGCATCTAATGATAGTTTAAATCCGTCATCTAATGTTGGATAGATTATTCCTGATGCGGCCTCAATCTCATTTAAATCTGAAGTATCTTCATTAAATTGTAAATTATCTAATGCCGTTAGCGTCGCTTCTAAATTTAAAGGAACTTTGATGTTATCACATTCCTCAAATTCTACAACGCCCAATTTTATGTCTGAAATACTTTTTTCTATAATTCTTAAATCAATATCGTTAAATTCATAAAATGACTCATCAACATTATCAACTTCAGATACTTTAGATGATGCACCCACATTAATTTCTTTATTAGAGTCAGAACAAAGACCAAGTATTCTTTGCATAATTAGTAAAGTTTTTTGGATTGTTTGTATTTTTAAAAATCCATCACCCCTACCAAATGAAATTACACCAGTAACATAATCCGTTAGATTTGCAAAGAATTGTTTATAATCCAAAATATCTATTGATTCATAATAATCCGCTAAAAAAATATCAACAGCCGGAAGACCTACTCTTGTACTTATGTCAACTTTGAAGGTTGGTTCATTTACGGTTAGTAATGTTATTGGATCCGTATAGGTTTCTATATATGTAATATTAAATAAATTTTGGTTTGATTTACCTCTATATAGTGATCCAGAAACCGCTTGATATGGTTGATTTAAATTTTGAGTTCTTTGGTAAAGTTCTCTATTCATCGAAAATGGATAGTCATTGTACTGAATAGGTTTTTGTTCGTAGAAAAATTTACCAATTTTGTCGTCAGGACCCAATTCAAAAGACCCAAACAAATCCACACACCTTACTGGAACATAGTATGTCGATGGTATTGTGGTCATTGTATTACTACAACCCAAAGCTTTTATTGCTTCTTCTATTAAGATTGTTTTAACTTCGGGTTTAATCTTCTTCAAAGAATTTAAAAAGATTCTTTTGATTAATTTATCAGTCTCAACACCAGAACCTTTAGTCTGTTTAAGTTGTTGGATTAATTCATCTAAAAATGTTTTAGCATTTGCGGTGTGTTTTTTTCTCCACTTTTTATAATCTGTAAGTGGTTGAGATAAAAATTTATTTGCGGTTTCTTGAGAACTACCCGCTTTCTTTTTTAAGCTTTCGTAACTTTTTTTATATTCTTTATAAGTTTTATAAACACCTGTTTTGTTACTTGCTTTTTTTAAATCTTCATTAATATCGACAGCCATATAAAAATTATTTTTTCATTTTATAGGTCCCATCATTGTTGATGTCTTTTTGAAGTAGACTTTGAATTGCAACGTCATCCATGTCTAAATCAGAGAGAGTGAAATCCTGTTCTTTATCCGTAGATTTTTGCCACATTGTGGATTGTAATTTTGAAAGGGTTAATTTTTTTTCAACACAGTCATTAATTATTTTTTGTTGTTTTTCAATTACAGGACCAATAAGAGTCATGTCCTCAGGTTCCTTCATCATTGTCAACATTTTGTTTTGGATTCTAATTGCGGTGTTTCTTTGTTCTACTAATTCATTGTAGATTTCTTGCATCAAAGATAACATTGACTCTTTTGATAAATTTATCTCTTTTTTCGGTGGTCTTGGCATACTAGTAAATATCAATCTTTCAGTAATTCTTGAACTAAATCAAAATATAACTTTTTATATTTTTTAATAGAATTTCTTATTTCTTTAGTGGATAAATTAGTCATTTCCCTCAATTCAAAAAGAATAAGATTCTTATTAAACTTGTTGTTGCTTGACTCGTGAAAAATTTGATTATAGTTTTCGAATAAGTCATAAATTGCAGAACCTAATTTGTGTTCTTGATCATTAGTCTCATTATTATCTAAATTATCTTTCAGTCTTTCAAGAAACTTTTTTATAATTGTTTCAGAACTTAATTCGTCATTATCAATGAAGTATGACATTTCAGCTCTATTGGAAAGGTCAGATGAAATATCTTCGTAAGATATTTTTCTATTCATTTCTTTTTGATCTTTCATTATTTGACCCATCAAATAATTTTTACAGATCGTCCCAAAGTATGAGTATGCTTTCTTCTCTTTAGAAGGTTTAAATTTCTCAATCTTTGTCATAAGAAAAGAATGTGTATCTACGTGTATTTCTTCGTAGTTCATATCCTTCCTGTACAATTTATATCTTCTAATAATTGAAGATATCATTTTATCTAAAGGGTCTCTCAAAAATTCATTATATATTTTGTTTCTTTCTTCATAAGTTTCGGCGATTAAAAACATTTTAACCGCCGTCTCTTCCCGTTCATCAAAATAATTATTGGCTTTTGGTTTTCTTCCTTTCTTCTTCTTTTCTATTGAAATTTCAGTTTCATTGTTTACCATCAAATATTTTGTGGTTCATAATTTATATCTCTTTCGTTTTTGAAAAAATATTCTTTTTTTGCTGACTCAATCCAAAATCTTGCTTCATCCTGATCTAATCTATCATCACCATTTTTGTAATTCCAAAATATAGATCCTTCTCTTAAATTCATGTGTTTATAACCAATACGAGGTATTGTCATAATTTTTACTGAGTTGTGTGTTAGTCTTAAAAATAATTCATATCCGAAAGTAAGTTTAATGTTAGACTTAATACCACCAACTTCTTGGTATTTTTCTTTCTTGAAAACCATACCTGATGTTTGGAAATTTTGATATGTTTGTAATGTTTCATTTGTCAAAATTCCCATATCTGTTGATACGTTTGCTGCAAAAGTAGCTTCGTTAGTAAAACCAGCGAAAACCAATTTATCATCAACGTCAACAACGATTGGTAAAAAAGCATCTACATCTTTATAAATATCCATATATTTAGTTGCGTTTTTGAACCAAATATTTGAATATTCATCGTCAAACTCTGCAATTGAACACCATTCAGATGTTGATAACTCAACACCTCTATTAACTTGTTTTGCAAAATTAGGAGATTCTGACCAAACTTCTCTTACAACTGTCAAACCACTAAACTCATACTCATCTAAGAAGTTAGTTAAAAAATCTTCAGAACCATGAACAATAATTAGTTCATTTAAATATTCACCTTGATTTCTTATTGATTGGATACACTTATCAAAGAACTCTTTGAAGTCTATTGCTTTACCTGATTTAATAGGTAAAATAACTGATATTTTATTTTCGATACTCATAATTATACTGTTTCAATTTTAGTTAGTTGATCTTCAAAAGAAGCGATTCTACTCTCGAACATTTTACCAAATAATTCTAATGTTTCAGATTGGAATTTTTCAAAATTACTTATTGATTCAATTGTTGAATCCATATTAGCAAACAACTCAGGGTTTAAATTGTCTTCTAACCAATTTTGAATAAAATCTGATAATACGTCAACAATAATCGTTTTATTATTTACCCACAGACCATTGTCTTCATTCATCCATGACGGCACATAGTCAGGAACCAAACCTAATACTGGTATACCCATTTTCATAGACTCTAACGGGAAAGTTCCAAAAGAACTTGTTTGGTCAATCCAAACTGAAATAAAACTATCTTTCATGGCTTCGCTAAATTCTTCTTCAGACAAACCTCTTAAATCTCTAAATGTAATCCATCTATATTGAGGGAATTTAGCGTAGAATGATTTAATCAAGTTAGTAGTATCTCTATGATCTCTTGTGTGGATGTTCACAATAGTTTTAGGTGGGAAAATATTTTTTTGGAAAGTATCCGAAATATATGGTGAAATAACATCAGTATAAACATTTCTCATAACTGACTCAATAAGTTCTTTTTGTTTGTTAGAAGTTGTAATACATTTGTAGAATCCTAATTGACTCCAAGTTTGACCTGGTTGTAAAGTCTCAAATATATGATCAAATGCTTGACAAAGAACAATTTTACCACAAGGTAATTTAGTAATTTGGTCCATAATAAAACCATAGATTTCAGGTATGATAATTAGATCATCAGGTGAAATTTCCAAGCTAGTACCTTCAATAGCTCTGTGTTCTAATTCAGTCATATATTCTTCTCCTAGCCAAGAATCAACACCGAAGTATTCAGGTTTTTCATGAAGGATGATTGAGTTATATCCATTTCTCTTTAATGTTAATGCCATTTGGTAAATGTATCTAACAGATGCCTTAGCGTTTCCTTTGGTGTCTTGTACTATGAAATAAATTCTAGACAACTTCTCTTTCATGTTGTTGATAGAATTTTCCAATTTTGTGATTTGTTCTGTATTCATATCTATTATAATTTATTTATTATTTTTTTCATCAGTAATGTGTTGAAAGAAATTTTGAAAGGGATAGAAACTTCATTAGTTTTAAATCCCATTTTTTCATCAACTATTTCGTCTTCTGTAAGAACGGTTTCTACCATATTTTTTATCATTTCGTATTTAACTAAATGAATTTGGGATTCCCCGCTTGTACCTACTAAAGCGACTTCATCTTCAATTTTGTCTAAGTCGATATAGTAATGTTCATCAAAAATATTAAACATTTTGTTTAAGGTTTTGTATAATTTGTTCAAATTCAGAAAGTGAAGAAATTTCATAATCTGATTTGATTTGTTTATTGTAGGAAGTGTTAAACTTAACAACAATTTTACCTACAGGTTTTTCTAATAATAGAATAGGATCTGCGGTAAGTAAAATGTCTATTTGATTCCACATATTGTTTTTTGTTATTTCACTGAAAAAAATTACTTTTTCTAATAAACAACCAAATTTTGATAAGAAAAATAATGACGACGGTTTTGATTTACCAATTTCACCTGAAACAATTACCAATTCATTTTCATCTCTCAGACTAAAGTAAATTTCATTCAAAATATTAAATGTGGTCATCTCTGTTGATGGAGCATGACCAAATAATTCCATTGCATATTCTTCATACATAAAATTAAATAACTCATCCTTACCCCTAAAAGAAAAATGTTTATCTAACTCTAAGGAATTCACATCAGATATTTGTTTATACTCGAACTTTTCTAATGTTTCTGTTATTGGTTTTGTGTTACCAGACATATCAAGTTCATAGGTTGTTTGCGTAACCTCATCATCAGTATTACTCTCAATTAGATGCTTTTCATATAGTTGAGTAAATTTTCCGATAGTATCTCTTAATACACCATTAATATCAATCCCTATCCTCATCATATTTTTGTAATATTTTTGTAATTATCGGATTTCTAACTCCATCTTTATCTCCAAACTCAAATATCCCAATACCATTAATTCCGTTAAATCTAATTAAAGCATCATACAAACCTGAGTGTTTTTTATCTTTATATCTATCAGTTTGTTCAATATCACCAGAAATAAAGAATTTAGTGTTAGTACCTATTCTCGTCAATAGTAATTTCATTTGTTTTGGAGTAGCATTTTGAGCCTCCTCAAAAATTAAGATTGAGTTGTCTATTGTCATACCTCTCATGTAAGCTAATGCAAATACTTCAATTACCTCAGCATCTTTTAATTTTTCTTTTGCTTCTTTACCAATGATTTTATTCAAAAGGTAATAAGATGGGAAGATATATGGGTCTAATTTTTCTTCTAAGTTACCAGGTAGTGCTCCTAATTTTTCTTCGGCCTCGACAGCTGGTCTTACAATTATAATTTTATCATATCCATTACCATCATCTAATAAAAGATCTACGGCAGTTTTCATAGCTACGTAACTTTTACCAACACCTGCAGGTCCTGAACAAATAGTGATCTGATTATTTAATAATGTTTCAGAATAAATTTTTTGATTTTCAGTTAAAAATTTACCTTTTGGTCTTTTTTTAACTACTTGTGATATCACATCTTTTTTAGAATTCAGTGGAACATAAGGTTCTTCTGTTGGTTGCGGTTTTCTTCTCGTCATATTTTATTTTACAAATCTTTTAGTGGATTCTTGATCATAAATCCTTTTTCTTAAACTACTTGTAGAAAAATTGTGATCTCTTTTATTATAAACAAATCTTATATTTCTTTTCATACAAATATCTTTTGCGGTGAAGTTTTTATCTTTGTACTCTTCACCAATAATTCTAATATCAATATCTAGAGATGAGAATATAGTTTTTAATTCTTCCTCATTGTTATAAGGTATGATTTTATCCACATATTGGACGGCGTCCAATTGGATGTATCTTTCTACTAAAGATTGAATTGGTTTGTTTTTTTCAGGTCTGTCAAATGATGGGTCCACTTGTAGGGCACATATTAGGTAATCACAGTATTTTTTACATTCTTCTAACATTATTATATGACCTGCATGGAGCAGATCGAATGTCGAACAAGTAATACCTATAATTCTGTTTTGTTTATCCATTTTTTCTTACAATACTATAATTTTTTTCAAAAAATTCAATAGTTTCCTTCAGACCTTCATAGAATGGGGTAAATTTGAAATTTGGTAGATAATTTTTGATTTTAGTATTGTCTGATGGTTTTCTAAACTGACCATCGGGTTTTGAGGAGTCAAAAATTACATCCCCTTTGAAGTTCATCAATTCTGTTATTACATCAACAACCTCTTTGATTGATATTTCTTCAGATGTTGATAATATTATTGGTTCATTTTCGTTGTAGTTGTATAAAACCCATTCGGTTAATTTTGCAACATCTTTACTAAATATAAATTCACGTAAAGGTTTACCTGATCCCCATATTTTTAATGGTGTTTTGTTTTCTCTTGCAACATAACATTTATGTATTAGTGAAGGAACAACGTGACCATTTACAATATTGTAATTATCATTTGGGCCATAAATATTTGAGGGAATAACGGATTTATAATTTAGACCATATTGTTCTTTGTACGCCCTTATTTGTATGTCAGTCATTCTTTTAGCATAAGCATAAGCATCATTAGAAAAATGAGGAGGACCTAAGTGAACTTTTTTTTCTGTTAAGGGGTACTCAACATCATTTGGAAAAACGCATGTTGATAAAAATGCTACCAAATTTTTTACTTTAGTAAGTCTTGCTGACTCAATAACATTTGTGTTAATCATTATGTTATCATAAAAAAATTCACCTTTATGATTCATGTTACCCCCAAGACCACCAACTTTTCCTGCTGTATGAATAACACTGTCAAATTGTTTTAACATTAACCTATTTACATCATTTGGATTCCTCAGGTCGTATTCTTTTGAAGTTGGCTTATAATATTGGTTTCCAACAAATTCAGATCCAACTAAACCGTGACCACCAGTTACTAGAATTTTATTATTTTCCATAATACCCCATCCAATATTGAATCATTTCATCTAACATTGTTTCAAAAGTATATTTAATCTCCCAAGACAATTTTTTTTGTAGTTTAGTTGAGTCCCCTTTCAAGTTATCCAATTCTTCAGGTCTAAAATGTTTTTCATCAACAACCACATAATCTTTATAATCTAAATTTAGTGAACTAAAGACATACTCACATAAGTCTCTAACTGAATGGGATATACCTGTTGCACAAACATAATCATCTGGCTCATCTGATTGTAGCATCAACCACATTGCCTCAACATAATCTTTCGCATGACCCCAATCTCTAGTTGCTTCTAAATTACCTAAATGTAAATTTTTCTGTAAACCTAATTTAATTCTAACAGCCGCTTTGACCACTTTATTTGTTACGAAATTAGTTCCACGTCTTGGTGATTCATGATTAAATAAAATACCATTCCATATTTTCATGTCATAAGCATTTCTATAGTTCCTACAAATGTTGTAGGAAAAAACTTTTGCACATCCGTAGGGTGATACTGGATGCATTGGTGTTGTTTCTCTTTGGTATCCATCACTATCGATTGAATTACCAAACATTTCGGATGAAGATGCTTGATATATTTTTGAATTTGGGGAAACTAACCTAACCGCTTCTAACATGTTCAAGGTACCAACACCAGTAACATTTGCGGTATAGATAGGTTGATCAAAACTTACACGTACATGTGATTGTGCTGCTAAATTATAAACTTCATCTGGTTGAACTTTAGATAATACTCTCACTAATGAAGCCATATCCGTAAGATCGGCATATTCTAAGTTCAAAAGACCGCTTTCACGTAAATGTTCTATTCTTGTTGATTGGGTCTCAGAAACTGAATTTCTTTTGACTGTACCCCATACTTCATATCCTTTATCAATTAAAAGTTCCGCCAAATAAGAACCATCTTGTCCGTTAATTCCTGTTATCAATGCTTTTTTCATAAGTTTTCGTTAACTATTTTTATTACTTTGTTTATTTCTTCTTCAGTCATTTGATGATTATTTGGTATGTATAATCCATACTCATGTATAGTTTTTGAAATTGGTAAATCTTTTTTACCATATCTTTCATACCAAAAAGGGTGTTCATTTATTGACCCACATATTAATGGTCGACATTCTATGTCATTTTTTTCCAGCTCCTCCACTAATTTGTTTATATTTTTAGTTATGATTGGAAATGAAAAATTTGAAACAAAAGAACCCTCAGGCTCGTGAATGTCCCAATAAGTATTATTTATCTCTTCTTTATATCTCAGATAATTATTGTTTCTATTTTTAATAATTAAATCTAATTTTTCTAATTGACCTAAACCTAAAAATGCTTGTAAGTCTGTAGCTCTTAGGTTAAACCCTGGATAGTAAAAAGTATAAAGTGCTCTAAAATTATTTATTTTATAGTCTTCTCTTAACTTATTTTGTACCTCTTTTGGTAAATCTCTATCCCACCCATGTGATCTTATGGACAATAATATATGATAAAGGTCTTCATCATTAGTTGATATCATACCACCCTCAATTGTTGACATGTGGTGACCAAAATAAAAAGAGAATGTCGATAGATCCCCAAAAGTACCTACTTTTTTATTTTGGTATGTACTACCAATAGACTCACACGTGTCCTCAACCAAAAGAATCCCATGTTCATTACACAAATCTATTATTTCAGACATATGGTTAGGGAATCCTAATACATGTACCAAAATAATTGCTGAAGGAGACTCCTCAAGTATTATCTGTTTTAAATGGTCAATATTTAAACCTAAATTATTCTCATCACAGTCACACATTATAGGTTCTAACCCTAATTGAATTGCTGGTGTTACTGTCGTCACCCAAGAAACCGCAGGAACTATAATTTTTTTGTTTCTCATTCTTTCCGATAAGATCAAAGAATAAATTCCTGCTAAATTTGCGGATGACCCTGAATTGACAAAAACCGAGTATTTTACTCCTAACCACTCAGACCACTTCTTTTCAAATTCAACAGTTAAATTACCTTTTGTTAATCTTGGATTTGTTTTTAACCATTCTATTAAATTGGATATGTCGTCAAAATTGATGGTATCTTTAACTAATTTTATACTCATAGATGTCTTTTATTGTTAAGTTTAAAAGATCATTATAGTTTGAATATTTGACGCAACTAAAATAATCCTTTCTTGTATTTGGTAAGTTATTTTTAACTTCTACTGAAATATAATCTTTAAAATTTTTATTGTGTAGTTTAAAGAGATCGTGAACAAAGTTTTTGACATTAATAAGTACACCCGACCCAATTAAAATGTCAGTATTTGTATTAATTGAATTATCAACAATAGTTTTTGGGTGTATTAAATCCCTATCAAAGTTTATATCCCCGATAGAAATCTTCTCACCATTCAGTAATGATTTATATATTTTCCCAAACAAAAACCCTTCTTTTCTGTAAACCGAATTGAAGTTAAACGGGTAGATGATAATGACGTTACTATACTTATCTTTATTTTGATTAATGTGATTACACATCAATTCTTTTGATTTTATGTACGGTGTCTCGTTGTAATTATATGGGTCAGATACTGACACACACCCATCGTAATTGTTCCAAAGTTCTGATGTTGAATAAATTACTAATCTATCCGCAAAATCCTTTAATTTATCTATTACCTCAATTGTGTAATCGTAATTAACTTTTGTAAAGAACTCCAAAGGTTCTCCTAAAAATGTTCTTTGTTCAGAAAACAATAAATAAATTGAGTCGTATTTTTTACTCAGAATTTTGTCGTAATCAATATTCCTTGATGAAATTTTTTCATAATTTTCAGGAAAGTAATAACTTAATTGAGAAGTATTACCAATAACTAAATTATTTGTTGCCATAGATATGTGGGGTTTAGTTAATTGTAGTTTAGTTTAATCCAATCGTCATAACAAAAAATGTCTCCATGCCAAAATCTTTCTCTATTGTTATAAATTATTTTTTCAGCATTACTCAAAACCCCAATCCACCAAGAAAAAGTTCCTTCACTTAAAACTAAATTATTATAATTTGATCCTAGTATTATCGTGTCTAAAGGAGGTTTAACTAATATTTCTAAATTAAACTTTTCTGAAAGTAGTTTTACATTATCATGATCTGGACTGTCAGAGGAAATTACTCCTTTTTTTGAACCAATTTTTTCTAAAGCTTCAATATAATAATCTATTGGTAACATATTTTGTAATAATTCAATATCACCAATCCTATAATGTACAAAAACTTGGTCAATACTTTTAGTGTTATTCTGAAATATGTTTTTTATGTTTACAGTATAGTTTAAAATAAATTCTTTAATTTGAAAAAAATCTTCAAAAATGTAATTTGCTGGTTCACATTTTTCTTTGGATAAAAGTTCTAAAAAATTTTGATTGTTGACTATTATTGTTTTATTGTGGTAGGATTCAAAATCACTGTCGTCATTTATTATGAATAATTTTGTGAAATTAATACCTCCACTAATTGCAGGAGTTGAAAGTTTTATTTTAAATTTATTTGAAAATATTTTTGCTGCCGCATATTGTAACATATTATTACCTAAGCGTCCAGCATAATTAATCGAAACCATTTATTGTGATAACATTTTATTTTTTTCCAATAAAATTAATTCCTCCCAATAAGAAAAATTAAGAAGTTCTCGATCCCAAACTTTATCTTCTTCCTTTTTAATTAATGATTTCATTAATTCTTCATCTTTTAATTTTTCACAATCATCTAAATAAATGATTGGGTATTTTTCGTATAATTTTGAATATAATTTTTCGTGAAAAGTTATCGGAATTCGACCACAATATAAAGTTTCGTAAACTCTGTGAGTATCCAAACCATGCCCAAGTGGGCAAACAACCGCTCTATAGTTTAATATATTTTCATAAAAATATTTTAACACCTCATAGTTGTTATAACTTTCATAAGTTGTAAAATCAATATTACCGTCCCAATCGATAAAGTCCACACTTTCACAAATTTCTTTTATTTTATTTCGGTGTGGTGGATTTGTACCTATATTAAAATTTGAGTACATAAGTTTTGTTGGAATTTTTTCTGGTAAATTATTTAAAATGTTTTCTTTAATTTCCCCAATATGATAACCTATATCACCGGTTTTACTACCGTATGAAGGTTGTAGTCCCTCAGGAATCATAATTACTTTTTTATTACTTGAGATACCATTTTGTGCAAACCAATAATGTAAATTACTTGGTATGTGTTGATCCCATCTTTCGTCAATAGTGGTATCCTCATTTGCAGTAATTAATATTACCGGTCTCATCATACTACCGATTAAACTTAAAGAACCTAAAATATTGGACTCAGTTCCTCTAGTGTAAATTATGTTTTCATTATCATGTAGATCTGAAAATTTGTGTGAATGTATAAAATTTTTCATTTTATAAATTATTTAGTTTATTATTAATAAGTTCTTTAAAGAAGTTTACATTTTGATGATATGCAATTATATCAACTGAAACTTTTGTGTGATTATACTTATCACCTACATATAGTGGGTGATCCTTTAAATGATCAGGTCTTGGACCACCAACAGAGTTAACTACCTGATACAAATTTTTATGTCCAAAAAAATACGATAAATGTGCGGGGCCACTCATACTTGAATAGAAGAATAAACAATTTTTATTATTTATTAAAGTTGTGAAACTTTGTAAATCAACATACTCGATATTTTCGTTAATACAAAAAGACTCACTACCAAACCCCATTACATATACGTGAATTTTTTTTTCATCGGTAAAATATTTAACTAAATTGGAGAAGAAAGATTTATCAACGTTCCTTTCAGTTGACCAATCTCTATTTCTAAATTGTAGACAAACGTATTTTTTATTTATATTACTTGGTAAAAATTTATCACTTTTTTTAAACGAAAACAATATATCGTTTAATTCTTGGTTATCAACCTCTGGTTCATAATTAATAAATTCATTATGATAATTATCTTTAGTTGATAAATCAACCAAATCGATAACGTCAATACCTTCTTTATCAATATTTGAAAAGTCTTCCCAAGATATAACATTTTCGAATATTGATTCGTATAAGAATTTTCTTTCCTCATTAGTGGTCACAATAACGTCTTGGTTGGAAATCTTTTTTTCGTAAAAAAGTTTTTTAACTCTATAATGAGTCACCATAATTTCCCAACCCAACTCATAATATGAATTTAAGTCACCTGACGTGTCGTGGGTAGGACCACTTGTTGAGTTTTTACCAACTATATAATATTTCATTTTTTAAATTTTAATTATTTATTGACCCCTTTATAAAGTTTAACAGAATCCTCAATTAATGATTTACCGTTCACAATAGAGTTCTCAACCATTCTATTTATTGCTTGTACGTATTTAGGTCTTTTGATTTTAAAACAAATATCAATTTTACGTTTTAACTCCGCAATTTCTTCATCACTTTTTGCATCACTAATAGCATCTTCCAAATACCACATCCTACAGTGTAATATCGATAATTTCTCAATTACTTCACCCAAATTATCCGTTTCGATAATGTCATTTGGTAAATCTACGTTTTTACTTTGATCTAATAATTCTTTTGTTCTTGCATTGATTATATCCTCAATTCTTTCTCCTATCATTTTAATTTTATTTCGTTGTTTATTAAATTATATACATTATCAGTATTATAGTCATTTGACCAAATTTGTTTTGATGTTGATTCTAAAAACCATTTACCCTCATTTTGGTTATTTGTAAAACTAATAAATGTTGTATTCTTATTCATTAAATTTTCTTTTATATGAGTAAAGCAATGTGGTCCTGATGCCCTACCAACAATAATATCACAGTAAGTTGATATAAACCCTATTTGTAATAAGTCTGGTAAAATTTTTGTTAAATTATTAACAAAAATTATGTTTGGGTTATTGTGATTAATATTTTGGGTTATTAAAAATAGACAATCTATATTTTCTTCAGATAATTTTATTATTGTTTGATCCATATTAAAATTAAACGCTTGTTCTGAATAAACATTACCGTTAGATATTAATACTATTTTTTTATAGTCATTTTTTAATTTTAATATTTGATCTTTGATGAAACTATAGTTTGGTACATTACTAAAATTTATCGTGGGTAGATGTTCCCACCTTTCTTTTATTGGTAAATTTAAATTTATAAGAATGTCTTTAACTAAACTAAAATAATTATCAAAATTACATCCTGGAATTGGTGAGTCTAAATATTTTGATCTCTGTTGGCCTATCCAAGCATTAATAATTTTATTATTGATGTCTGTATTTTCTTTAGTCATATGTTCAGGAATTCCATAGATTTCGGTAACGTCATCTATATCTGAAAATAATGGAACGTTTAAATTGTGGTAATAAACAACGTTATATTCATCTAATAATGAGTTAACTAAAACTCTTGAATAAAATATGTCTCCATTGTGGTAATGGTTATACAGCTCAATTGTGTTTTTCATTCTTACTTATTATTTTTTATTTCATTATATAATATATCATCCGCGACTAAATATTTTTGACACCTTTTAAAATTTTCTAAAACTGATTCCATTCTTTTTTCATATTCATTATCAGACAATTCATTAATTTTTTCCTTTAAGTCATTTATATCTTTAAAAGTGATTATTCCGTTCATATCAAAAAAGTCACCTATACTTGGGCATCCCCAATATATTGGAATTGTACCTGTTATAAAACAATCAATAATTTTTTCTGTAAAATAATAATCTTTTTTACAATTCTCAACACAAATAGAAAATTTATAATCTCTTAAACCTTTGATCTTATTATCTATTGGATTATATCCCCCGCCAAAAATATCAATACCTTCTATAATTTTTATAATTTCGTGACGTAAATTGTGACCATCTAAATATTTTTTATTAGATGATATTATAGAAATACTTTTGTTTTTATTGTGTATTTTTCTATCCTCTTCTAAAATCCAACATCCACCAATAGGGGTTAAAACGGAGTTGTTTTTTGCATCTAATATTTCCTTATCAAAGGTGAAAATTTTAGAAAATAAATGACTATTGTTTTTAACGAAGTTGTAAGAATTATTAGTTACAAGAGGAGATTCGATTAGCCATGCGTATTTTTTTTCATGGTTATATCTACCTACGTTTAAAAGTTCATGGTCAGTTAAAACAATGTGATCACCATTAAGTTCTCTAATCCATTCAAAATTTTTAGGTGAATTATACCAACTACTTGAGCTGGCGTGTGAAAATAAATTATCTGAAATATATAATTTATCTTTTGACATAGAAAGCATCTCCCCAAGTTACACCATCCCATGTGGTCTCTACCCTTTCAAAACCATAGGGTTTTAGGAATTCATCTAATTCTTCTACCATTGGGCATCCTTTATATACCTCATCTCGGTTAACTTCTGTCATAATGTAATCAATACTATTCAAATATTCATACCCTCCTTTAAAGACTTCCAATTCATATCCTTGGACATCTATATTAATAAAATTATACTCACCTACTGTATCAATAAAGGAATCTAATTTTTTAATTTTTACTATTTCTTTAGATTCAAATGTAATATGAGGGTATTGATTTAGGTGTACTAAAGGTTCTAATATAGAACTTGATTGACCTTGGTTTGCAACTTCAACAAACATCTCAATTTCTCCCTCAAAATTCCCTAATGCACAATTATTTAAAATTGCTTTTTGACCAACGTTCTCTTTCAGTCTTTCAAAAGTCCTTTGTATTGGTTCAAAAAACATAACTCGATCAATGTTTAACTGTTCATAAGTTTTGAATTCTTGACCAAAATGACCACCTATGTGAATAATCCCTTTAATATCTAGATTATATTTTTCTTTTAAATTAATTAAGTCTAATAACATATTTTTTCTTTTTTAACATAATAATTTCCCGAGTACGTACTGAACATCTATTTTATTCCAATTATCTTCATAAATATCTTGATAATTCTTTTCACCTTTTGGTCCAAACCATACTGAGGGACAATATATTTTTTTATTTTCATTTATATTAAGATAAGATCCCCACCAAGAAAATGAAGAATTAGACATTACGTTTATTTTACATAAACTAATCATCCATAATTCTTCGTAATCTTCTAAATCATAAACAATTTCTGATTTTTCGTAGTTTAGATTTTGTTTACACCACTCCTTGTCGTTTGAGAAAATATATATTTTATCGTAATCACTAATACGACTTAAACATTCATCTATATATGATTTGTCAATTACAGGTAAAATTTCTGAAATACCCAAATAATCACCACGTCTTACGTGAATAGATACCGTTTTATGATCTGAGATGTTTGGATATAAAAAATTGACTTTGTCAATGAATTCCTTCGTTGGGGAAAACATATTTTTTAAATAATCTCCGTGACCATTGAAGTTTTTACTACTTTGGAAGTAACCATAAAATTCAATTGGTTTATCGTAAGTTATATTTAATTTGTTGTATGACCAATTTGGTTCAGGAACTCTAAGTCTATTTGGTAGTATGTCAACAAAATTAACATTTCTAAAAATATTTGTTAGGTATTTTGTAGGTTGATTACCGTGCATTGGTATAAATGCCGATTTTTGAAATCCCACCTGAATGTTGTTTGTTAATCCTTCACATACCGCCTTTGAGATTTGGAACATCTGATTTCCTAATCCCCCCATCAAAAATGACGTTAAAATCATTTTATTAACCACACGTTATCAACAGGTTTATTCTCAATATTTGAATAACTCGGTATCTGTGTTGTTAGGGCAATATGAGAAGAATATGAATTATATTTTTTTTGTAATTGAGCCATTAAAACGTCGACTTCTAACGGTTGATTATTAATCATTTTAATTAATTCCTCAAAGATATAAGGTTTCATTAATACACAGTGAGCGGAATAACTATTATTTGTCTTAACACAATAATCGTTAATTTTTTGGGTTTGTTGACCCATATGGTAGTTGTGATTTGCTCCAAAATACATCATGTCCCAATTTGTAGGAACTGACTTAGTGTATGTCTCAAGGTGAACATTAAAGTTATCTATAAACATACAATCATCCTCAACAATCAAAACGTCGGATCCACCTTTATTTTTCCAATCATTATAAATGTTTTTGTAGGTCATCAATAACCCAAATGCGCCTTTTTTGATTCTTGAATGGTTTTCAATTTTAGACCCGTCAACTGCATCAATAATATTGTATTCATTACAACTAATTTTGTTTAATTCTTTAACGATATGTTCTTTTCTGTCAGTCCTTTCTTTCAGATTGATAACATAAATTGATTTTGATAAATTATTTAAGTTCATAATTAATGTCTTACATTGTAATATACTTCTGGTGTTATTATCCAGTTACTTGTCAAAGATTTTAATTTCATCAAAAGGTCAAAATCTTCACCATCTCTATTTGAATCAAACAAAACATAACCCAAAGTCTTTTTATAGCAGAAAGATATCCCTACTCTCGAAAATATTAATTTGTTTTCGTTTAATGGAGGTAAAACCAATCCGTTGGAATATTTCATTCTCCATACTACAAAGTCTTTATCTTGATATTTTTTTAATAGAGTATCAACATAATCAGGATTGATTGTGTCGTCATCATCTAAAAATCCTATCCATTCGGTATCAACAATTTTAATACCTTCATTTCTAACTAAACCTGATTGACCGTTATGTGGACCGACTAAACCTGTTTTAGGTAGCTCAATAATTTTAATTCTCTCGTCATTAAATTCGGTACCTTTAACACCGTCGTATATTACAATAGCTCTCCAATTTGGGTTAGTTTGATTAAGTAAAGAATCAATAGATCTTATTATTGTTAATCTATTTAATGATGGGATAATAAACGTTATAAGTGCTTCCATATTAATTTGTTACTATTGCATATTTTTTAAATTTATCAAAATTTTCTCTTATGTATGGTGACATGATTTCATCAAATTCTCTATTAATTTGTTCTCGATTATCATTGATATTTCTTGTTGTTGATTCATGGTGATATGCCACGCATTCACCGCAACAATAATTAAAATATCCATTTTTTATTATTTGTAAACCTAAATATGCGTCTTCATGACAATGAGTAAATTTTTCATTAAAACCACCTAAAAAATCAAACATTTTTTTTCTAACCATCATCAAGGCTGCGGTATTTCCACCAACATCTTGAGTATCAGTTAAAAATTTATAATATGTTTCTCTTGTTAAATGGTCAAGGACTATTGTTTTGGATATTTCTTTCATCACTATTGAAATCCCATCATGTTGAATGGTGTTGTTTGAAAAGTGGAGCCTGCACCCAACTGTACCTACTTTATTTTTCATTTTAAATGTCTTCATCATCCCATAAATAACATCATTCAATATTTGAATATCATTATTACAAAATAATAAAAACTCATACTTATCGGTTATATGATTTTTAACAACGTCATTATTTATTTTTGCAAAATTGTAATAGTCATATTCTATTAAATTTATATTACTAATATTTTCTTTGACCCATTTTTTTTCATCGTCTGCGGATCCTGTATCTGCAATAAAAATATCATATAAATTTTCATCACAATGTTCATGGAATGAATCAACACATTTCTTTAACATCTCAACTTTACCTTTGGTTGGGATGATGATTGCAACTTTACCAACGTTTTTTATTGGTTTAACTTTAATTTGTGGAACATAAACTTCCGTTGGTTTTAAATCTAACGGTAATTTACTTCCCCATTTCTCAAGAAATTTTTCTTTACTATCAAAAAATTCTTTATTTGGTTGACCAACAGATTCATGGATAATTTCGAATGATGAGGTTACACCTATTTTGACCCCATCTAAATAATTTGGAACACAAAACAAATGATCATAAAAGTGAAACTTACCAATTGTTTCATCAAATGTGTGTTTAATTTTTGTTTTATCAAATGAAATAAATAAACCATCAATTGTTACAACAGGAATTAAAAAAGGTAATTTTGTTGAGTATTTATTTAACCACTTTTTTTTCCCTTCAGGGTGGTGGTAAACTTGACCAACCATTGTATAATGCATCCTATCCCAATAAACTCCTGTTTCAGGAAAATAACATGATCCCGCTTTTCCAATTATACCAAAACTATTATTATTTGAAAAATCTTCTAACAATTTTTTACCCCAATTTTTCTCTAATTTAATATCATTATGACAACAAACCACAATATTATAAATAGATTGTGTAATACCACTATTATAAACTTGTGAAAGAGAATATTGATTGTGATTTACAAACTCTAAAATTTGAACATCTTTTAAACCAACAGTTTGTAATAAGTGTTGTTTAAATTTGTTATTATAGTTTTCGTCTTTATGTGTTGAATAAACTATTGTAATCATACCCCTGTTGATCCGAAACCGTTATCGTTTCTATCTTTATTTTCTAATTTATTTTTTTCAATAAATTCAACCCATTTTCCCGATACAACAGGACAAAGGACTGCTTGAGCAATTTTTTGACCCTTTTCAATTTTTACTTTTTGATTTGTCGTATTAAATAATATGACTTGAATTTCACCTAAATACCCTTGATCTACAGTACCTGGCGAGTTCAAAACCATAAGACCTTGTTTAAGTGCTAAACCACTTTTAGATCTTACTTGTATTTCATATCCTTCAGGAATGTCAAGGATCAGACCAGTGTTAATTAATTTTCTATCAAATGCGTGTACCCAACACTCCTCAATTGAATACAAATCAAATCCTGAATCAGATTCATAATTATACGATGGAAAAACCGCATCTTCATTTGATTTTACAACCCCCATTTCAATTTTAGGGACGTACTCTTCCATTTCCTTTTCTAATTCCTCAATGTCAATTCCAAAAGAATCCATAATTGCATTGTAATCAATATCATCGGATTCATCTACTTCAATTTCATCAAGTAGTTTCATTAACATGTTTATTTCTTCCTCGTTAATGTTATCTAATTCTTCACTCATTATTTTAAACTTTTTAATTTCATTATTGCATCAATTAATACCTCAACATCTCTTTCGCAATATTCAGATATTTCTTTCAATCTGTTGTGTCCCCAATATGCTTCGTGAACCATTCCCCCGTTTACCTCACCATCTTTTGGTGTTGGAATATCTAAACATGCACACATCAAATCTAATGAACCAATAGCAGTGTACGCACCATATTGCCAAATTTCTTTAGTATCAATTGCCTTTACTTCCCATGGTTTTGTATCATATGAAGGAAGAATCTTTGATGGCATAATTCCATTCACAATCATTCTTTTCGCTAACATTGGAATGTCAAAGTTTTTAAGGTTATGACCACAAAGATAAAAATCCAATTTATGACATCTATTTAACAAATCCCTAACCTCTAAAAGTAATTTGTATTCATCATCTCCCGAAAAAGTTTGTTTTTTTGTTTCACCATTGTCTAAAACAAACGCCATAGAAACACACACAATTTTTGCAAATTCAGGAACAAGTGCTGATCTTTTTTTAAAAACAATGTCCATATGTTCTTCTGTTGTTCTATCTTCTCCCCATTCTTTGTCTTCAGGAAATCTTTTTAGAAACCAATCAAAATATTTGTCAAATTGTTCTGCAACTCTTGGGTTTGATTGAAGACATGTTTGGTAATCGGCACATCCGCCAACAGTTTCTATATCTAAAAATAAAATTTTTGTTATTGGGATATTAATCATGATTATTTAATTAAAGATTTGTAAAATGATGCTCTTTCACGTGACACATTGTTTATATCATATTTGTCTTTTACGGTTTCGTATAACCTTTCACCAAGATCTACAATCATATTCGGGTTTTCAACAAGTTTTTTAATATTTTTTACCCAATCACTATGATTTTTTGACTCATCAACTAATAATGCATTTCCATCGACAAACTGACCATTTTTTAATGAATGTTTCAAATCAATTGTGTAAGGACCTATATTGGAGGCTATGAGAGCTTTTTTGTAAAATCCGGCCTCAATAACTTTTAATTGAGATTTCATTCTATTAAAAATGTGATTTTTAATTGGTGCTAATGAAATGTCAAATTTAGCGTAATTTCTTGCGTATGAATCAGTAGGTCTAGTCCAAACTCTAACATAGTTTTCAGTTTTGATTGCGGGATATTCTTCCTCTTTAAATCTATCTAAAAACAATTTGTATTCAGGTGAAATAATTTTATAGTTGTCTGTAAAAATATGTTCATACATCGACCAAACCGTTTCTTGAGGCTTAATCGGTCTTTGTCTTTTTTCTCCAGTATCTTTGTTAATTTCTGTAACACTTCCTCTTGTGTCAAAACCACAAAGATAGTATTGTAATTTTTCTTGTAGAGGAGAAAGTTTATTAACCATACCATCTAACAACTTTAAATCATGTAAATGTGATGATCCACCTAACCAACCAACACGAACTTTATCAGAAGGAAGTGTTGGTTCTGTAAACTGACCTTCTTTTGGATCAATTGCGTTAGGGAAAACAATAACATTTTTGTTAAATTTTCTAATTTCGTTAGCAAAAATTTCTGTAGTTGTTGTTACATAATCTGACGCCTTTAGATTTTCTACAATCTTAAGGTGCATTTTATCATTAATAATTAGGTTGTGAATTGGGTGTTCTTTTGTAGGTAACCAATAATCGTCAATATCTGCAATTACAATAATACCCAAACTCCTCAAAGACTTAATTATTGTTGGACATTGATCCAAATCACCAAAATTTCTATGAAAATGAACTATTTGATAATTTTGCCAATAATTCAAATCATTAATTCTTGGTTTATAATCAATATCAATGTGGAAATCATTAGGATATAAATTTTGTAGATTGATGTGTGGATCTACTGAACGATATTTACCAACACCACTTGTGTCGGAAGGTAATACTAATACTTTAATTTTAGACATAAATTTCTTTTGTAGAAATCTAAGAATTTTACACACAATAATCAATAATAAAAAAAAATACCCATCATAAGATGAGTATTTATTTCACGCCTGAAAAGTATTTTTTATTTTGCGATTTTTTTAACTTTTAAAACTTTACCTTCAAATAAATGTTGACCAACTCTAAATTTAAACATTTCCCCACTATTTGACTCAGATTCAACCAAAAGACCGTTTTCTTTTAAAACGTCTTGGACTGTTTCTCTAACAATTTCTCTTATTTGATTTGCCGATAATGAACTTGATGTTTGTACTTGTTGTGTTTGTTGTCTTTGTTTACCTTCAATAATTTGATCTCCTTTAGCATTTGTATTCATTAACCTTGAAGCTTTTTCTACTAAATCATTACTTAAAACCGCTCCTGATGACATACCCATTGTAGGTTGTTGGATGGGGTGTTCCATCATTAGTCTTTTAATTTCGTCAGGTAATTTAGAACTTGCAATTCTATCTTCCATAGGTATATTTGATTGTCTTGGTTGTGATACAGGTCTTGATTCTTCTAAAATATCTGCAGGTAAATTGTATTTTGCAACAGGAGCGTCATAACTTTCAACCATTGGACTTGAGTAATCATTTCCCATGTTTATGTTACGAGCTTGACCTCTACCCATATCATTATGTTTTTCCATGATCTTTTTTGAGACCATTAATTTTTGTAGTAATTCTGCTTCTGAATTCATATTATGTTATATTTTCGTTTCCAAATACTGCGTTAATTATCATTCTTTCCATACTTCTGTCCCCTGTAGGATTGTAACCTGGTCGAGGCGTATCAAAAATTTCTTGAGTAGGTCTAATAAATTCCATTTTATCTACTCTAAAAAATCTCCAACTCGGAAGAGGTTTTTTACCTAAAAAAGCTCTATGAGAAGATCCTTCTCTATCCCAAGCTCTTAATACAGGGTTACCTTTTTTACTATAACCGTAAGCTACAGGTTCAATAACTCTTAAACCTTTACCTCCAGGTTCATCACCGTTGTAATAAATAACACATACTTTTTTATTTCTTATAGCATCAGTTATTTGATCAGCTGTTGCTACCTCTAAAATAAGTTTATTTAATGTGTTGTAAAGTTTCATTATGCTGATGGAGTCGTATATGGTTTGTTTGGTTGGTATTCATTGATTTTTATTTCATTTTTTCTTTCAATAATATCAATTGATGAACCACCATTGATTGTATCTAAGAAAATTCCTGTACCTTTACCTGACTCATCTCCATCTGACAAAGCATCAGGGTTAACCGCAGAATAAGGATTTACCGTTTTGTAATCGTTTTTTACAAGAAGGCTCTTTCTTTGGATGTCAGCAACTGCAGTCAAATCATTTGCTGGTTGGCTAAAATCTAATCTTTCTGTTTGCATTTTAAATTATTTGTTTCATTATTTGGTTTATTCTGTCAAGGTCTTCTTTAATTCTAACATCTTGTGAAAAAGTGCTATGTTCTTTAGAGGGTCTTAACATATCCGCAATAGGTCCTAAATCTTTAATTAATTTATCATCTATTTCATCCGGCATATAATCGTTTTGTACTTGATTTGAAAAATTATCATTTTTTCTTAGTCCTTGAATTGTATTCTCAACCCAATTTTTCATGTAGTCAGCACCATTCAAAATAAAAGGAGCGTCTGTCCCATCACCCTCATAATTGTCAAACCAATTTTTTATTCTACCGAGTTGTTGGTACGTAACATATCCAGTATCTCTTAATTCTTCATTTCTTTTGTGACCTTCAATTGAAGGATCTGAATTAGGAATATGATCAAAACATACTTGAAGATACTCTACTACTTCTTTTGGTAGTTCAATAGTTTTATTATATAAATTACTATTCACCTTGTTTTAAATGTTTTACCAATTTATCAATACTAATACCTTCTTTATCTGCAAGTCTTTTAATTGCTTCAATATTTCTTATTAAAATTTTAGAAACTGGTTTAGATAATTTATCATCTTCTTTTGTTTTCTTTACAACTTCTTTCTCTTTAGTTTTTTTTGATAGTAATATTTCATCAATTAAACTTTCCATTTTTTCTTTTTCTAATTCAGACAATCTTCTTTTTGTAAAACAATTTTTACATTTACCTTGTTTCTTTTCGTTTTTTAATTCTTTATCTAAGTTTCTATCAAAACCCAATCTTTTTAATCTCTCATCCCTTTCAATGGGATCCTCAACTTCCATCTTTTTCAATATTTTATTTGCGACATCATAAGTAGGTGCAAATTCGGTTTCCTCAAAACCAAAAGACTCTGATTGATCAACTTCACTTAATGTGTTATTTTTTACATCTTCAGATTCACCATAGTAGACACGGATAAAAGGCCATTGTTGTGCTCTAGTCATACGAACCGTTTGGTCCATAGTCTTTTTAGCTAAGTTTCTTTGATTTAGGACAGGGATATTAGAACTTATTAAAGATCCGTCAGGATCAACTAACTCATCAATTTCACCATCTTTAGTTTCTTTTTTAGTTTTAGAATCAATTAATTTATGAACTTGCTGTTTTGTTAATTTTTTACCTGATTTTAAAATTTTTGAAATTACATCTTGGATTTCTTCAAATACTGATTTATCAACTTCAATAAATTCATCTTCTTTCCTAGATTCAGATAATGTTTCAGATACAGAATAATATACACCAACTTTACTTCCTTTATCTTTCAAAAAGAAATAATAAGGTTTTTCAAAATATTCTTTATTCAATTCTATCATGATATAGTTTTTACAATAAATACTTTCATTTGTTGTATTTATAAGTAAAACTCATGGCATACCAAAATATAAATCAATATAACTACCCAAAGTTAAAGTTACAACTCATTTATGATGGGCAAGATATGTCTTTGGCGTCTGATGAGGTAGACTTTAATCAAGAGGTAGTTTTTTCTCCATATATAATAGGTGCCGACAATGGTGAGAAATTACCTGTGAATGTTGATTTGAATAGTCCATTATCAACTCAAAACTTAAAATTAACCTATGGTGTATATAACCCTAATAATGTTGTAATCTCAGAATCATTTTATGAACCTAAGGATTTACGAATTGATTGTTTTACCGCAGGTACAACTTGTGATATTGGTTTAACGGGAATAGATAATGGTTTAGTTGACAATATTGTTGGTGAAACTTTAAACTATACAAATGGTTTATTCACAGACGCTGTTAAGTTTGATAGAATGTTTTATGATAGACGAATGAAGTTTATTCAAACAACTACAAATGTCCCACAAAATAATAAATTTTCAGGAATACCAAAATATACGGCTTATGAAATGGTATCTAAAAATAATCCACAAGTGGGTAGATACGTTGAATTATATGGTGGGTTTTATCAAGGATTTTATAAATTATTTGGTTATGATTATGAAATCTTACCTGAAAGAATGAAAAAAGGTTGGTCTGTAGAAATGATCTTAAAACCTAGACTGATTAATGAATACATCCCAAAACCTGGATACGAAACATTAAATCAAATTTACCCAAATAATAAAAATACTTTATTTTATTTAGGAACAAGAGCTGAGAATAAATTTTATCATTATGCGGACGGTTCACCAAAATGTGATCCTAATTATGTTAGGGTTACTTCAGAATTAGCAGGATGCTTTCAAACATGTGCGTGTTGCAATTATGAAGTAAAGAATAGTAGATGTATATACGTATACCCACCAAGACCAATTGGCGGTGTCTACGATCCACATTTTAATTATGGTTGTAATCTTTGTCATGGAAATTATGAAACCAAACTTACTTGTGGTTGTGGTTGTGATTTAGATCCTTGTCTTACTTGTGGTTGGATGTGTTTTGAACATAAATGTAATACAATTATAGTACCTTCTCCTACGCCAACCCCGACACCAACCCCGACACCTAATTGTGATACATACCCAACACAAGTTGCATGTCCACCAAAACCTTGTTGTACAACATGTGTTAGTTGTGGGTGTGATAGTTGTGGTTGTCCACCCGCATATCCATCTGACACATTTTCATCAATTGAGGATACATGTGAAAAAGATCCTAAGTTTGATGCACTATCAAACAATTTCTCAATCAGATTATGTGGTGACCCAAAAAATCCCGGAATTGGTATTAGAGTTTTAAAAATAACGGGAGATTGTGAGACTACAGGAACATGTGTAACAGGACAAACATATGTAACTGGATACACAATACAAGATATTTGTACACCACCAATTTATCCTTTTTGTTTACAAACTAATCCCGCTTGGTTGGAGTACGAGCATTGGTTCCAACTAGATGTTGTATTTGAAAGATACACTTTTATTGATTATTGTGATTTAAGATGGTTTGGAGGTTTAGATCAGATAACAAGACTTGAGTATTTGGCATCACTTGCAAATAACACAGTTTCTTTGATTGAACCACCAGTTACAAACGGGTATGAAATTCCAAAACAAGTTGAAATAGTACAACTAAATCAAACATGGTTGGATGAGACAAAATTTAGAAGAGGAAGATTAAGAATTTTTGTAAATGGTAGAATATTTTTTACAATTGAGGATTTTGAAGAAGTAATACCAAGAGCTTTGGATACCGATAAAGAAAAACAAGTTGCGGTTCCATTTAACATGTCTTGGGGTGGAGGAACTCAAGGTTTACATGAAAATCTAACATTATCTGCTTGTACAGCAACAACAATTGGTGATTATATACAAGATCCTGAATGTTTTCCTGAAAATATTTTAAGTGCAACAACCTTAAATAAACTTAAAACTCACATTCTTTTAGAAGAAAATTTTGCAGGAACTTTTGAAGGTGGTATATCTCAATTTAGATTTTATACAGAACCTTTATCGGCACCTGAAGTCAAACATAATTTTAAATTATTGAAAGATAAATTCATGATGTTTGATCCTGATTGTCCTGTTTGTAATACTGAAACATGTGCTCCTAATGATTATACATATATCATTTCTAATGATGTGACAACAACAACTACAACAACAACGGGGTCAACAGGTAGAGTTTCTTTTACTTTAGGTTAAATCAAAAAGATATAAATAAGGTTATGGTTGTATTTATTGAGAAATACAATGAGTCAAATTATTACAATAAATAGTATCAATCACGACGGTGAATTAGCCAATGTTTTGTTCACGCCTGATAATGATCCTGTTGTAATAAATTTGGGTGATGTAACATTACCTTTGGTTTTTGAACCTTCGTTATTAATCCCACCAAGAGAAGTTTACGGAACATACACAATTTATACATATGAAGACAAATGTACTAACATATTACAAGTACCACGTCCTACACCAACACCAACACCTACAGTAACACCAACAAGAACTGCGACTCCTACACCAACACCAACACCTACAGTAACACCAACATACGAACCTTGTGCTTCTGCAACACCTGCACCAACACAAAACCCAACTCCAACACCAACAAGGACTCCAAGACCTACACCTACACCAACGACTACTCTTCCTCCTTGTTTGTCACAAACACCGACGCCGACGCCAACGCCGACGCCAACTACACCTCCAAACTATTTCGCATACTTGTTTATAGAACCTGTTTCAGGATCATCCGCAATTGGATCTTATATGTACGCAAATGGTTCTAACTTCTTTGGATTTACTAATGCTTCTCAACCAACACAAAGTCAGACACAATTCAATATAGATATGAATTTATATATGAATTATGCTTCATGGACTAATGGGCAATTCCCAAGTATAGTCGTTCAATCTGTTCCACAGACTACAGGTGGTGATGATGCATTTGGAAATCCAATTAGTAAATATAATTTCTTCACAACAGAAATTAAATCAGGTACAGTACTTTCAAAAGCGTGGTACACTTGGTTTATTCCTGTAATTGCAACAAACAATGAAATACAAACTGAAATCTACATAAATGCAATGGGTAACCCAACTCAACAAGAATCTGTTGGAACTGAACCTACAATTAATAGTTATTTAGTTAATTACACAGGATCAACAATTCCTTCAGGAACTTATCGAGTTTATACGACATTCCCTAACCAAATATTTAGATTAAACAATAATAACAATATTTATTTTAGAGGTAGTGATACCCAACCATAAAAATAGTATATAATGGCAAATCCGTATAAAAACCCACAAACACCTTTATTATCGGTTGGAACTTTTTCAGTTCAACCAAGTCAAACATTTGGTACTAATTTTAGTATATATGGTGTTGGTGGTTATGTAGAAGTTTATGAACTTCAGGATTTAATATACACCATACCATCAGGTTCACAAGGAGATATAGAATTTTCAGGTAATACAATTCCAATACAATTTCAAAAAGGTAGCGGATCAGTTTTTTCACCCGATGTTTTAACATTAAATTCAGATAACATTTCATCGGGTCGTAGAAGACTTGGTATGTTAGCATATGTATATTCAACACAAGAGATATTTCAATATAACATCCCAAATTATACAACACTTTGGAATAATGCGTTAGCAGCCTCAGGACCTGGAGGACCAACGGTGGTACAATCAAAATTTGGAACTACAGTTAAAAGTAATTCAGTGGCAGGAAAGGCACTAATTAGTGCTTGGACGGGGTCAACTATTCAAGGACACAGTGGTGGAACTGCGAATTCTAATTGGAGATTGTTAGATACAGGTGGTTGTTGTATTACAGGATTTACATATAATAACGATAATAGTTTTACAATATACGATGATAACGGTGGTGTGTTTACTGCATCATTTGATGTTGTTACAGGTTTAACCGTATCAGGAGGATCTTTAATTGTTAATGGTGTTAATATAACAGGAGACACTTATACAACAGGCGGAACATATTTTAGTGCGTCGAGTACGATTGATTTATATGATAATCAAGGTGGAATTATAAGTATTACAGGTGTTACGGCAACTGGTGCTGCAGGTTCAAGTGGTACATCTGGTTCAAGTGGTACATCAGGAACTAATGGTTCAAGCGGAACCAACGGGACTTCAGGTACAAATGGAACAAACGGTTCGAGCGGAACCAACGGGACTTCAGGTACTAATGGTACTTCAGGTACTAATGGTACTGATGGGACTTCAGGCACAAACGGAAGTAATGGTACAAGCGGGTTATCAGGGGTAAATGGTACTTCAGGTACAAACGGAACTTCGGGAACTAATGGTACAAACGGAACTTCGGGAACTAATGGTACAAACGGAACTTCGGGAACTAATGGTACAAACGGAACTTCGGGAACTAATGGTACAGATGGTAGTTCAGGCACTAACGGAACAGATGGTAGTTCAGGTACAAATGGAACTAGCGGAACTAATGGAACTTCAGGAACCAATGGAACCTCAGGAACCAATGGAACTTCAGGAACCAATGGAACTAATGGCACCTCAGGAACAAATGGTACTAATGGCACCTCAGGAACAAATGGTACTAATGGAACATCGGGAACCAATGGAACTTCAGGTACAAATGGAACTTCAGGTACAAATGGAACCAATGGTACTAGCGGAACAAACGGAACATCAGGCACTAACGGAACTAATGGAACATCAGGCACTAACGGAACTAATGGTTCAAGTGGTACCAATGGTACATCAGGTACTAACGGAACTAACGGAACTAACGGAACATCAGGAACTAACGGAACTAACGGAACATCAGGTACTAACGGAACTAACGGGACAAGCGGTACTAATGGGACAAGCGGTACTAATGGGACAAGCGGTACTAATGGAACTTCAGGAACTAATGGAACTAATGGTACAAGCGGTACTAATGGAACAAACGGCACAAACGGTTCAAGTGGTACCAACGGTACTAGCGGAACAAACGGAACTAATGGAACATCAGGAACCAATGGAACGAATGGTACATCGGCCACAAATGGAACTAGCGGGACCAATGGTTCAAGTGGAACGAATGGTACAAGTGGTTTATCAGGTGTAAATGGTACATCAGGAACTAATGGAACTTCAGGAACTAATGGTACAAACGGTACTAGCGGAACCAACGGAACATCTGCCACTAACGGAACCTCAGGAACCAATGGAACTTCAGGTACAAATGGAACTTCAGGTACAAATGGAACCAATGGTACTAGCGGAACGAATGGAACATCAGGGACTAATGGTACCTCAGGAACTAATGGAACGAATGGTACAAATGGAACTAGCGGAACAAATGGTACTAATGGGACTTCTGGTACGAATGGAACAAACGGAACTAGTGGAACAAACGGTACTTCAGGTACAAATGGTACGAATGGAACTAGCGGAACTAATGGTACTTCAGGCACTAACGGTACTTCAGGTACAAACGGAACTTCAGGTACAAATGGTACAAATGGAACTAACGGTACTTCAGGTACAAATGGAACCAATGGTACTAGCGGAACGAATGGAACATCAGGCACTAACGGAACTAATGGTACTAGCGGAACAAATGGTACCTCAGGTACTAACGGAACTAATGGAACCAATGGAACAGATGGATCTTCAGGTACAAATGGTACAAATGGAACTAGTGGAACGAACGGAACATCTGGCACTAACGGAACCTCAGGAACAGATGGAACATCAGGTACAAATGGTACGAGCGGCACCAACGGAACATCTGGTACTAACGGAACAAACGGTACAAGTGGAACAAATGGAACTAGTGGAACTAATGGTACAAATGGTACTAGTGGGACAAATGGTACATCAGGTACTAATGGTACATCAGGTACTAATGGGACTTCTGGAACAAATGGATCAAGTGGAACTAACGGTACTAATGGGACATCAGGTACAAACGGTACTAGCGGAACAAATGGTACTAGCGGAACAAATGGTACCAATGGTACTTCAGGAACAAATGGTACCAATGGGACTTCTGGCACGAACGGAACTAGCGGTACAAACGGAACTAACGGATCATCAGGAACTAATGGAACAAATGGTTCAAGTGGTACCAACGGTACTTCAGGAACAAACGGTACTAACGGAACGAATGGTACTAGTGGGACAAATGGTACCAACGGTACTTCAGGTACGAACGGTACGTCAGGAACAAATGGTACTAGCGGAACAAATGGTACCAATGGTACTTCAGGAACAAATGGTACCAATGGAACTTCAGGTACGAATGGTACTAGTGGGACAAATGGTACGAACGGATCATCAGGAACCAACGGTACTAATGGTACGAGCGGGACCAACGGAACATCGGGAACTAATGGAACCTCAGGAACAAATGGAACAAACGGGACTTCAGGAACTAATGGTTCAAGTGGAACAAATGGTACTAGCGGAACGAACGGAACTAGCGGAACTAATGGTACAAATGGAACAAATGGTACATCGGGCGTAAATGGTATATCAAGTGGATTGGTTTATTATTATGACGGACCAAGTGCGTCGCAAACAGTCCCAATTGGGTCTTTAATTACTGATGACTTATTATTATTTCCCGACACAGGAACTCAGACAATTATCACTACAACAAATTTTGACCCGGCGGATGGTGACACTAAAATAGTTCAATATCTCACCCCTGCAACTTCTTTGGATACAACAACAATAATTCCGGGTGTGTGGGTAAATAACTTATTTTCTAAAAAAACTGTAGGTGCGGGTACTCTTGTTTATTGGATTGTTATTGACGAGATGCAATCTGATGGTACAACGTTAATTTCAAATATTGCATCAGGAAATGCGGGTTCAGGTACAGTAATTGGGAATACTCAAAATAACTACATTTATAGTTTATTTGTACCCCTTTATCTATTGGCATCTGTAAACTCAAGAATTAGAGTTAGTGTTTATGCGAATACAACAGGAAACAACACCTCATTTAACATTGAAATGAGAAATTCTACTCTTTCAAATATTGTCACCACATTAGCGGCAAACATCGCGGGTACATCAGGAACAAATGGTACTAGCGGGACCAACGGGACTAGTGGAACAAATGGAACAAACGGCACTTCGGGTACAAATGGGACTAGTGGAACTAATGGTACTAATGGTACGTCAGGTACTGATGGAAGTAGTGGAACAAACGGTACAAACGGCACTTCAGGTACGAATGGTACAAACGGAACTTCAGGAACTAATGGTACAAACGGAACTTCAGGAACTAATGGTACAAATGGAACTAGCGGAACAAATGGTACTAATGGTACGTCAGGTACTGATGGAAGTAGTGGAACAAACGGTACAAACGGCACTTCAGGTACGAATGGTACAAACGGAACTTCAGGAACTAATGGTACAAACGGAACTTCAGGAACTA
>Ga0209358_10000137_pt1 | contig 65692 bp, 61 predicted proteins | sample LauGreFa1BDMLBSN_2_FD_187574 | JGI IMG/M metagenome (GOLD analysis project Ga0209358, IMG submission 187574) | Freshwater lake microbial communities from Lake Michigan, USA - Fa13.BD.MLB.SN (SPAdes) (version 2) | ecosystem: Environmental > Aquatic > Freshwater > Lake | place: Lake Michigan, USA... | reverse complement strand
AGGATTTCTTGGCCCTCGACGCCGTGTGAATAATCTCGCCATTCGGCAACACCGCCGTAAGAGAAATCACATTGTCCTTCATCGTGCCATAGCGCACCGCATTCGTGCCCGAGGCCCGCGTCGAGACCATCCCGCCAAGCGATGCATCTGCCCCCGGATCAATCGGAAAGAACAATCCCGTGTCCCGGATAAACTCGTTCACTTGTTTTCGGGTCACACCCGGCTGCACCACACAATCAAGGTCCTCTGCATGCACAGCCAGCACCGCATTCATCCGGTTCATATCAATCGAAACGCCACCGAACGGCGCATTGGTGTGCCCTTCGAACGACGTTCCCGTCCCGAACGGCACCATGGGTATCCGGTGCGCTGCGCAAATCTTGACGATTTCGGCCACTTCTTCCGTCGTCTCCGGATAAACAACAATGTCCGGTGCCTGGGCTGCAACCCATGTCAGCGTATTTGCGTGCTGCATCCGGACGGTCTCGTTCGTGACCACACGTGCGCCAAAACGCGCCACAAGCGCGTGTGTCACCCGCTCAAGGGCAACCACGTCAGGCCGGATAGCGGATAAAATGTCATTCATGGAGCACTTGCCTTGCCTGCCAAATGTGGCGATGATCGAACGAACTCGCAACTATAACGTTTCAATACCATTGTTATGATTGCGATAACAACCGAGGAATGGTCAGACAGATGGCAATGAGCACGAAGATACATCCCCTGTTTTTCGCGCCTTTTGTCTCGTCCACCATGCAGATTGAACCTGGTTGGATCGATTCATATGGCCACCTCAACATGGCCTATTACCACGTCATTTTTGAGCGCGGCATTGATGAAGCACTAAAAATGATCGGAATCACACCCGAATATGACACCGAGCGTCGCCTTGGAATTTTCACTGCCGAGTGCCACATCCATTACCGTCGCGAAGTCTTGCTGGAAACACCCGTCCGGATTACCGCACAATTACTCGACTACGACGGCAAGCGCCTGCATTTCTACCTCGAAATGCGCCACGCTACGGAGGGTTGGCTCGCCGCCATGGAGGAAATCCTGTTCCTCAATGTCGACCTGAAAAAGCGCCGCGTGACGCCGTTTCCCGATGATATTCTCGAACAGATCGCCGTCATGAAAGCCGCCCATTCCGCGCTGCCCAAACCTGACATTTTAGGTCATTCCGTAGGGATCCCGCCCCGTGCAAAAAGCGGGAAAGTGGGGCTGCATTGATCGCGCGCCCGACACCCTAAATCTCCTTTCAAAAAGTCAATTTGCACCGATTGTCATCAAACTGAAACGCGAATCCGGTTTCCACTGAGAAAAAGTGGAGTTTGGGATGAAGATTCTAATCGTAACCGATGCGTGGCATCCGCAGGTTAACGGCGTGGTGCGAACCCTCGAGCGCTTGCAGGTTGAAGCAACCCGCCAGGGCGCCAACATTGAATTTCTGACGCCTGATCGCTACGCCACGGCTCCCCTGCCCTTTTATCCCGAAATCCGGATGGCGCTCGCCAGCCCGCCGGCGATCGGCGCCGCCATTAAAGCCTCGAACCCGGACATTGTTCATATCTCGACAGAAGGCCCGTTGGGATGGCTCGCGCGCCACTGGGCAATCGAGAACAAACGCCCGTTCACGACCTGCTACCACACCCGCTATCCGCAATATATCTCCGCACGCATCCCGATCCCGGAAGCTTTCACCTATCGCGTGCTGCGCCATTTCCATAATGCGAGTGCCGTCACCATGGTCGCGACCCCCTCGCTGCAACAAGAACTCGCCGCGCAAGGATTCACCCGCATGCGGATCTGGTCGCGCGGCGTCGACAGCGACCTGTTCCGGCCCCGCCCCGAAGCCTCGATTAATCGCCCCAAACCGATCCATCTCTGCGTCGCCCGCATCGCGGTCGAAAAAAACCTCGAAGCCTTCCTCTCGCTCGATTTGCCCGGCTCCAAAGTCATCGTAGGCGACGGGCCCGACCGGCCGCTCCTGCAATCACGCTACCCAGATGCCCATTTTCTGGGTGCGCGATTTGGCGAAGACCTCGCAACCCTTTATTCCGCTGCCGATGTCTTTGTTTTCCCCAGCAAAACCGAAACCTTCGGCCTCGTCATGCTCGAAGCGCTCGCCTCCGGTGTGCCCGTCGCTGCCTTCCCCGTATCGGGTCTGATTCAGGAACTGGCGCAACACGGTTGTGCGGCAACGCATCATGATCTGGGCCTTGCCGCCCGTGAGGCCCTCGCATTATCGCCGGCAAAATGCCGTGACTTCGCCCTTTCATTCACCCATGCCCGCTCGACCCGACAATTTCTCGATAATGTCGCATCGGTAATTGATCAGCCGCTCACACTGGCTGCATAAGGCAATTTCACATCTTTTTAGTGCATCATCCTCTTACGATCCGGCCTTGCCGTCGCCATCTCTGATGCGTGAGCAGTCAACTTATGCTTGAGTCGCGCATGTGATTCGCGTTTCCGATCGGCAGAATATCCAGTGGCCAGAAGTTTCGACATTGACGATGATGACCTCTCCTACACCCCGCGTTCCGGCGGGTTGGCGGCGCGTGCGCAAAATGTCGCTCATGGCAATGCAGCCTATCTTGACGGACTGAACGCCGAGCAACGCCGTGCGGTCGAAACAATTGACGGCCCGGTTCTTGTTCTCGCGGGTGCCGGAACGGGCAAAACACGCGTTCTCACCACCCGTATCGCCCATATGATCGCGACTGGCAAAGCGTTCCCCTCCCAAATTCTCGCCGTCACCTTCACCAACAAGGCGGCACGCGAGATGAAAGAGCGGGTCGGGCATTTGCTCGGCTCCGTTGCCGAAGGCATGCCCTGGCTTGGTACCTTCCACGCTATCGGCACCAAAATTCTCCGCCGCCATGCCGAATTGGTCGGCCTGCGCTCGGATTTCACAATCCTCGATACGGACGACCAGATCCGCCTGATGAAGCAGGTGATCAAGGCCGAGGACATTGACGAAAAGCGCTGGCCCGCCCGCGCCCTCGCCTCCTTCATCGATGGCTGGAAAAATAGGGGCCTGACCCCCGACAAAGTCCCCATGGGTGAAGCAGGTGCTTTCGCCAATGGCCGCGGCGGCAAGCTGTACAAACTCTATCAGGAACGCCTGAAACAACTGAATGCCGCCGATTTCGGCGATCTTCTCCTCGAAAATCTGCGCCTGTTCCGCGAGAATCCCGACGTCTTGGCCTCCTATCAGGAGCGCTTCAAATATATGCTCGTCGACGAATATCAGGATACCAATGTCGCGCAATATCTCTGGTTGCGCCTGCTCGCACAGGGCCACCGGAATGTTGCCTGCGTTGGCGACGACGACCAGTCAATCTATGGCTGGCGTGGTGCCGAGGTCGATAATATTCTGCGGTTCGAGACCGATTTTCCCGGCGCCGCCGTTGTCCGGCTTGAACGCAATTACCGCTCGACCGGTCACATCCTGTCCTCTGCCGCCCATCTCATCGCCCATAATCAGGGACGCCTTGGCAAAACGCTCTTCACCGATGATGAAGTCGGCGAAAAGCCGACACTCACCGGCGCATGGGATTCGGAAGAAGAAGCCCGCCTGATCGGCGACGAGATCGAAGCCCTGCAACACAAGGGACATTCGCTGGCCGATATCGCGATTCTGGTCCGGATTTCAGCCCAGATGCGCGAGATCGAAGACCGCTTCGTCACTCTCGGCCTGCCCTATCGCGTCATTGGCGGCCCGCGCTTTTACGAGCGCCTCGAAATCCGCGATGCCCTCGCCTACCTCCGGATCATCGCCAATCCGACCGATGACCTCGCCTTCGAGCGCATCGTGAACACCCCCAAGCGCGGTCTTGGCGATGCCACCATCGAACTCGTGCATCAATACGCCCGCAAAGCCCGCATTCCGATGCTGGAGGCTGTCAATCGTCTCGTCGAAACCGATGAATTGAAGCCCAAGCCACGTGGCGCCTTGCGTGATCTCGCCCGCGACATCGCTCGCTGGGCAACAAGCATCGACACGATGAAGCACAATGAACTCGCGGAACAAGTGCTCGAGGAATCCGGCTACACCGATATGTGGCAAAAGGAACGGACCGCCGACAGCGCCGGTCGTCTCGAAAACCTCAAGGAACTCGTCCGCTCGATGGAAGAATTCCCCGATCTCGGCGCATTCTTGGAGCATGTCTCGCTTGTCATGGAAATGACCGACAATGACACCGCCGAGCGCGTCTCGATCATGACGCTCCACGGGGCCAAAGGTCTCGAATTCGATACCGTCTTCCTGCCCGGCTGGGAGGAAGGCCTGTTCCCGAACCAGCGCGCACTCGACGAAAGCGGCCGCGCCGGCCTCGAAGAAGAACGCCGCCTCGCCTATGTCGGACTAACACGCGCCAGACGCCGCGCCAAAATCTATTTCGCCAGCAATCGCCGCATTCACGGCATGTGGAACTCGACAATTCCGTCCCGTTTTGTCGACGAACTCCCCGAAGATCACGTCGAAGTGCTGGAATCCCCGGCAGGCTTCAGCAAGGCTGGCGGCTTCGGCAATTCCCGTTTCGAAGGCGGCGGATTTGGCGGATCGACCTACAACACTCCCGGCTGGCAACGTGCACAAGGGCGCGCCACGGGAAACGCTACCAATACGCGAAACCCGTCAAACGGCGATCACAGCGGATTTTCCGAGCAGGCGAGCCCCTATCAAGCCGCTCCCCAAAGACGGGTCACCACCTTGATCGAAGGCGAAGTCGTCGCCCGCTCAACCGGCACCGCCTCGTCTTATTCGGAAGGCGAACGGGTGTTCCACATCAAGTTCGGCAACGGCTCCGTCTCCGCCGTCGACGGCAACAAACTCACCATCGATTTCGACAAGGCCGGACGGAAAATGGTTTTAGAAACCTTCGTCGCCCGGGCGTGATCAGTCTAGGCGGCGCGTGAGTGATCTGACATTGCCGGAGCCGGAACGGCGATCACCATCACCGCTTCGGGCCATGAGTCTGCGAGTGCCTCGTCTGACCTGAGGGATGAAAGATCACGTGGCGTCGGAATCGGTAGACCTTCCTCGCGCATCGCGATCATCCACCCGGCAAGTGCCTCGCTTGCCATCGCAAACACATCGTCAATCTCGTCGGCGGCAGAATGACAGCCGGGCGCATCCGGAAAAAATATCCCGTAAGCACTTTCTGGATCCTTGGACACAAGGCCGATATACGGTTTCATTGTGATCCTCTCATAACCAACCTGCTTGACGTATGATAGACTGAACCGTTCCAAACTGAAAAATCAAAATACAAAACGATCACGACGCTTTGCAACATCGGGAATTCCTCACTGCCTATCGAACGGCACCCGTGACACCTGCAATCGATCGCGCTATGAAGCGCCATGCTTGAAGGATTACACCCCCAGAAACCGACCCATGTCATGCGCCTTGTCTGCGACGAGGCGACTGCGCGCGCCGTTGCCGATAGTGTCATGGAGACCTTCGACCCGACCGAGACAGCCGCAGCGGCGTTCGAAAACGAACAGACGCTGAAATGGGAGGTTGAAGTCTATTTTTCCTCACCCCCCGATGACGAAAATCTGCGCGAACTCATCAGGGTAACGGTCAGCCCGTCCGCTGCCGCCTCACTGACAATCGAAACGCTCGCCGAAAAAGACTGGGTGAAGGCGTCGCTTGACGGCCTGTCCATCGTCCATGCCGGCCGCTTTCAGGTGCACGGCTCGCATGATCGCACCCGCATTCCCGTCAATGCCATCGGGATCGAGATTGAAGCCGCGTTGGCCTTTGGCACCGGCCATCACGGCACAACGCGCGGCTGCCTCTTGGCACTCGACGCCATCCTGAAACGCCGCCGCCCGAAACGCGTTCTCGATGTCGGCACAGGGTCCGGCGTTCTCGCCATTGCCGCCGCCCGTGCTTTGCATCGCCCGGTCGCGGCGGGCGATATTGATCCGGTTGCGGTTCATGCCGCACGCAGCAATGCCGTGCTCAATCGCGCGGGGGCTTACGTCCATCCCGTCACAGCACGCGGCGTCCGTCATCAGGCCCTGTTCAGCGAACGGGGATACGATCTCGTTTTCGCCAATATTCTGGCACGTCCCCTGATGCGATTGGCGCCGTCGATCACCTCGGTGGCTGCCCCCGATGGCGACATTGTTCTCTCGGGCCTGCTCGCGCATGACGTATCGGGCGTGCTCTCCGCCTATGCCGCTCAAGGCTGGTATCTCGATCATCGCGGCGATCTCGAAGGCTGGGCCGCACTCACCCTCCGCAAACGCCGCACGCGGCCCGTCCGCTTTATCTAATCACTCTACCCAAAACAGGAATTCATCATGGCCGAGGCCGTCTTTCAGACTTTTGATCAAAAAACCACGCCCGCCCAGGGCGCTCCCCATGTGAAAGCCTTGCGCGCAGAACTCAAAGCCCGTGGGCTCGACGGGTTCGTGGTGCCCCGTACCGATGAACACCAGAACGAATACGTCCCCCCCTCTTCCGAGCGCCTTGCATGGCTCACCGGCTTTTCCGGCTCGTGGGGCACAGCCATCGTGCTGCACGACCTTGCCGCTATTTTCGTTGATGGCCGCTACACCGTGCAGGTCCGCGAGCAGGTCGACGCCGCCGCCTTCACGCCCGAACATCTCATCGACAATCCGCCCGAGAACTGGCTCGAAAAACACCTCAAATCTGGCCAGAAACTCGGTTTCGATCCATGGCTTCACACTCAAGACGGCGTCAAAAAGCTCGAGAAAGCCTGCGCAAAAGTCGGCGCGATCCTCGTTCCCGTCGACACAAACCCGATCGACACCGTCTGGAAAGACCGCCCTCCGGTGCCGCTCGCGCAAGTCGTCCTGCACCGCCCCGCCTATGCCGGTGAAGACGCACATGACAAACTCAAACGCATTCAAGCCAAGCTCGCAGCCCAAGGCGCGGATGCCGTCGTGCTGACAGATGCCCACGCCGTCGCCTGGGCATTCAACATTCGCGGCGGCGATGTTGGCCACACGCCTCTCCCGCTCGGCTTCGCCATCATCCCGCGTGAGGGCAAGGCCGAGCTTTTCATGGATGGCCGTAAATTCTCAAACACCGTGCGCAGCGCCGTTTCCGATCTCGCGGAAATCGCCGAACCCGCAGCTCTTGATCGCGCGCTGCAAAAGCTTGGCACTTCGCGTGCAAAAGTGAAATTCGACGCGGCCTCCGCCTCAAACCGCCTCGTCGCCATGGTTGAAAGTGCTGGCGGGACGCCCGAAGTCGGCACCGATTTCATCGCTTTGATGAAAGCCGTCAAAAACAGCGCCGAAATCGCCGGCTCCCGCGCAGCCCATGCACGCGACGGCGCGGCCATGACGAAATTCCTCGCTTGGTTCGACCGCGAGGCCATCTCCGAAAAACTCACCGAGATCGACGCCACCATCGCGCTCGAAGGCTTCCGCCGCGAAACCGGCGTATTGAAGGACGTCTCCTTCCCCTCCATTGCCGGCGCCGGCCCCAATGCCGCCCTGCCCCATTACAAAGTATCAACCGACTCCAATCGCCGCATCGAGAAGGGCATTTTCCTGATCGATTCCGGCGCGCAATACGAGGATGGCACCACCGACATCACCCGCACCATCGTCGTCGGCCCCGCAACCGCCGAGATGAAAGACCGCTTCACCCGCGTGCTCAAGGGCCATATCGCGATTGACATCGCCGTGTTCCCGAAAGGCGTCTCCGGCGCCCAGCTCGACACTTTCGCCCGCAAGGCGCTCTGGGACGTCGGGCTCGATTTCGACCACGGCACCGGCCACGGCATCGGCTCCTACCTCTCCGTCCATGAAGGCCCCCAGCGCATCGCCAAAACCGGCGTCACCCCGCTCGAACCTGGCATGATGCTGTCCAATGAGCCCGGCTTTTACAAAGCAGGCCAATGGGGCATTCGCATCGAAAACCTCATCCTCGTCGAAAAGCACGACATCCCCGGCGCCGAGCGCGAAATGTACGGTTTCGAGACTTTGAGCTTTGCACCCATCGATTTGAACTTGGTTGAGCCAGCTCTCCTCACCACCGAAGAACGCGCCTGGCTCAACGCCTACCACGCCAAAACCCGCGCCATTGTCGGCCCGCTCGTGGATGCGGAAACGATGAAATGGTTGGAGAAGGCGACAAGGGAGGTGTGAGGGTTCAGCAGTTTTTTAAACTTACTCGCGATCAATCAAAAAATTTGATAACTGATCAAAATGGAATGCATGATCTCGTAAAAAACATATCGAGTTCAGGGTAGCCAATTTGATTAGAGGGACATGAAGAGTGTTTGAAATCAAATTTACGTCGCGTGCAAAGAGCGATTTTGAAGGCTTACAAAATAATGCCGCGCTGAAAAAACGCCTGAAGGCCGTTCAAAAAACAATCGGCTATCTGCAAACGAACCCCCGCCACCCGAGCCTGAACACGCACAAATACGAAAGCTTAAATGGTCCAAACGGAACGAGTGTGTTTGAAGCCTATGCAGAAAATAATACGTCAGGGGCGTATCGTGTGTTCTGGTATTATGGTCCCGGACAATCGACCATAACAATATTTTCAATAACGCCCCATCCCTGATTTGCTCAAAGGCTTGGCGGACAAATCCGTCAAAGGGGCCTATTCGTCATCGTCTTTCAAATACTGGCTAAAGTCTCCAAGTGAATGAAGTCGCCCCGCCTCGGCGTCCGCGATTCCTTGTTTCACGGATGCCAACGCTTCCCGGTTATTATAAAGCCAACGCTCGCGTTCTGGAATCTCCACAAAAGGCTCCAAAACCAATCGTCCTTGGTCATCCTGCGTCATCCGATAAGAGCTAATGCCCTTCGAGATCGCACCCAACGTAACGCGACCTTTAGCATCAGGATGGAGAATTTTGATATGAGTGTGAACAGTCATAAATCTATCCCTCTATGACAAGACTTTAACATTGAATTCAAAAAAACAAAAGTGGGAATTCCCACAATCTCTCTCACCCACCCACCCGCTCGAACCACTCATCCTCGGAAATCACCTCGACACCATGCTTCTTGGCGTCCGCAAGCTTTGAGCCCGCGCCCGGCCCTGCCACCACGAGATCGGTCTTTTTCGACACCGAGCCCGAGACTTTCGCTCCCAAGCGCTCGGCCATGGCTTTTGCCTCGTCGCGGCTCATCCGTTCCAGTGCACCTGTAAACACCACCGTCTTGCCGGAAACCGGGCTCGCCGCCGCCACCGCTTCCATCGCCTCGGGCGTCACATACGCCATCAGCGCGTCAAGCTCTTCGAGATTGTGCGCCTCACCGAAGAAATCAACGATTGAACCCGCAACAATCGGCCCGATCCCGTCAATGCCGGTCAGCTCCGCCTTCGCCGCCTCGCCATCCGCTGAAGCCGTCACGGCAACCTCGCGCAATTTCTCGATGGAGCCGAAATGTCGTGCCAATTGCTTGGCCGTCGTCTCGCCGACATGCCGGATCCCGAGCGCGAAAATAAACCGGTTCAGCGTCACGTTCCGCCGCGCCTCGATGGCATCAAACAGCTTTTTCACCGAAACCGCGCCATAGCCCTCGCGATCCTTCAATTTTTTCAACGACAGCGCATCCCGCTCTGCCAGCGTAAAGATATCGCGCGGGCGCGTGATGAGACCATCCGCATAAAACCCTTCAATCTGCTTGTCGCCCAATCCCTCAATGTCGAACGCATTGCGCGAGGCAAAATGCTTCAACCGCTCGGTCGCTTGCGCCGGGCAGATCAACCCCGCCGTACAGCGCCGCGCCACCTCCGCCTCGCCCGTCTTCGGGTCCGTCTCGCGCACAGCATGGCTGCCACAAGCGGGGCAGAGATGCGGAAATTCGTATGGCTTCGCCCCCGCGGGCCGCTTTTCAAGCACCACGGCGACAATCTGCGGGATCACATCACCTGCCCGTTGCACAATAACGGTGTCACCAACCCGCACATCTTTCCGCTCGATTTCGTCTTCATTGTGCAATGTCGCGTTCGACACCACCACGCCTCCCACCGTAATCGGCTGGAGTTTAGCCACAGGCGTCAAAGCACCCGTCCGCCCAACCTGAATATCGATATCAAGCAAAACCGTCCGTGCCTGTTCCGCCGGAAATTTCCGCGCCGTTGCCCAGCGTGGCGAGCGCGAGATAAAGCCCAAACGCTGCTGGAGCGCGAGATCGTCCACCTTGTAGACAACGCCATCAATATCATAGCCCAGCGTCGGCCGTTTCTCCTCGATGAGCCGATACTGCGAAATCATCTCCTCGACTGAAACACAGCGTTTCGTCAGCGGGTTCACCGGTAACCCCATCGTGCCAAAAGCCGCCACCATGCCGCTCTGCGTATCCGACGGCAGGTCACCCTCCGCCGCTCCCCACGCATAGGCAAAAAACCTCAAAGGTCGCGCCGCCGTGATCGCCGGATCAAGCTGCCGCAACGACCCCGCCGCCGCATTGCGCGGATTGGCAAAAGGCGGCTTGCCCTCGGCTTCCTGCCGCGTATTCAGCGCCAGAAAATCCGCAGTCGACATATAGACTTCACCGCGCACCTCGATCACCGGTGGCACATCACCCAGCAAAACCTGCGGAATGGAGCGGATCGTCCGCACATTCGCGGTCACATCCTCACCTTCCTCGCCGTCTCCCCGCGTCGCAGCTATTTTGAGTTGGCCCTTTTCATAGCGGATCGAGCACGAAAGTCCGTCAATCTTCGGCTCCGCTGTAAATGCAATCTCTCGTTCCTCCGGCCAATCCAGAAACCGCCGCACGCGCTCAACAAACTCGCCAACTTCCTCGTCTGAAAATGTATTGGCAAGCGACAGCATGGGCACAGCATGGCGCACTTTTGCGAATTTTTCGGCAGGCTTCGCACCCACGCGGGCAAGCGATGTCGCCTCGTTCTGAAGTTCCGGAAATGCCGCCAAAATCGCATCAAACCGGCGACGAAGCACATCATAGTCAGAATCGGAGATCGAAGGCGCGTCCTTCTGGTGGTAGAGCACATCGTGCTGGGCAATTTCATCAGCCAGCGCCTGCCATTCCATGCGCGCTTCCAAAGGCATCAGCTGGTCAACCGGAAGGGCCCGCAACGGGTCCGGCTTGGCGCTCATCGCGCTGCCTCGATCAGGCGTGTCGCCGCCGCCCGCGCCTCGTCGGTAATCTCCGCGCCCGAGAGCATCCGCGCAATTTCATCACGGCGGTTTGCATCGCTGATCGCCACAATCCGCGTCGCCACGCGGTCACCCTCCGGCGTACCTTCCTTTGCAATCAGGAAATGCCGCCCCGCCCGCGCTGCCACTTGCGGCGCATGTGTCACGGAGAGCACCTGAACACCATGCGCAAGCCGCGCCAGCCTCTGGCCAATCGCATCCGCCACCGCGCCGCCGACACCCGTATCAATCTCGTCAAACACCAATGTCGGCGCCGAACCGCGATCCGCAAGACACACTTTGAGCGCCAACATAAAGCGTGACAATTCCCCGCCCGAAGCCACCTTCATCATCGGGCCGGCCCGTGTCCCTGGATTGGTCTGCACCCAGAATTCAACACGGTCGAAGCCATCCGGTCCGCGCGCATCATCATCCCGTTCCATGGAAACAATGAACTTCGCCCGTTCCAGTTTCAGCGGTGGCAATTCCGCATTCACTGCACCTTCTATCGCCGCTGCCGCTTCATACCGCTGAACCGACACAGCCTGTGCTGCCTGACAATACTGCCGATCTGCCTCAACCATTGCGGCTTCGAGTTTCGCAAGCGAGCTTTCCCCCGCATCAATCGCTGCAACATCGGCAGCAAACCGGTCCCGCAAAGCGGCAAGATCATCCGCCAGCACTGAATATTTCCGCGCTGCTGCTCTTAACGCAAAGAGCCGCTCCTCGATCCGCTCCAATTCATGCGGGTCAAAATTCGCCGCTCTTTGCGCCGCCTCCAACGCCGTGCGCGCTTCTTCCAACGCATTCAATGCAATTTCCAATGCCTTGACGCTCGGTTCAATCAATTCAGGCGCCTGCGCCCCGCGCCGTTCCAATCTCCGTTGCACGGAAGAAAGTGCAGGAATGGGCGACCCATGACCACCCACCGTTTCAAGCGCATCATTGATTTCGGAGGCCACTTTCTCCGACTGCATCATGGTCTGCCGCCGCGCAGCGAGCGCCGCTTCCTCGCCTGCTTCGGGCCGGAGCGTCGACAATTCCTCCACCGCATGGCGCAGAAAATCAGCTTCCTTCCGCGCCTTCTCGACGCGGGCGCGATGCTGTTCGAGCGCCTCTCGGGTCGCCTTCAGGTTTGTGTGAGCCGCCGCAAGAGCCGCCAATTCGCTCTCTGCTCCGGCAAATGAATCGAGGATCGCCCGATGCGTAGCCGGGTCCGCAAGCGCGCGATCATCATGCTGCCCATGAATCTCGACAAGACATGCCCCGATCGCCTTCAAAGTCTGCACGCTGACAATCTGGTCATTGACAAAGGCGCGTGTTCTTCCGTCCGAAAACTGGATACGCCGCAAGATCAGATCGCCATCATCGGGAAGTTCTGAGGTTTTCAGCAAGGCCCGCACCGGATGGTCCGGTTCAGGCTGAAAAAAGGCCGTCACCTGCCCCTGTGTTTCGCCTTGCCTGACAAGCGAACCATCTCCCCGCGCACCCAAAGCGAGGGAAAAGGCATCAAGCAAAATGGATTTTCCGGCTCCCGTTTCACCGGTTAGAACACTGAGGCCGGGTTCAACGGCGAGGTCCAGCCGGTCGATCAGAACGATGTCACGAATGGCAAGCTGGATCAGCATGGTTTTCGAGGACCTTCAACGCCATTGAGAAACACGGCAGGGGCATCCATCGGATCCGGCCCGCTCAAGCCTCACAGAAGCTTGAACGATCCGAAGGCCTTGCTGATCCACGAGCCCTCGTTTTCGCGCGGTACCGTGCCCTTGGATTCGAGCAATGCATATGTATCTTTGTACCATTGGCTGTCCGGGAAATTATGTCCCAGAACGGCAGCGGCCGTCTCGGCCTCGTTCACGATCCCGAGCGCAAGATAGGCTTCTGCAAGCCGGGCAAGCGCCTCTTCAATCTGGTTCGTCGTCTGGAAATTCGACACGACAACACGGAACCGGTTGATCGCGGCCGTATAATTCCGCTTCTTGAGATAATAGCGGCCCACCGTCATTTCGCGGCCAGCCAGCTGATCCTTCAGTACATTGACCTTGAACTTCGAGTCCGTCGCATATTCGGATGTCGGCCAACGCTCGACAATCTCGGAAAACGCCACAAGCGCCTTCTCCGAACGCTCCTGATCACGCGTTACGTCGGGAACAGCATTGTAATAGGCATTGGCAACCATATAAGCCGCATAGGCGGCGTCCGGCGAAGCGGGATAAAGCGAAAGATAACGCTTACCTGAAACCACTGTTTCATCATAATTGGTACGCGAGAAATTGGCGAACGTTTCCATCAGAAGTGCCTTGCGTGCCCAATCCGAAAACGGAAACTGTTTATCAATCGTCCGGAACTTCTCGGAGGCTGCTTCAAATTCTTTCCGCTCGATGAGGGCAAGCCCGTCATTGTAAAGCCGCTCGGCCGGAATTTCCGGAATAATCTCAGGCTTGTAAGTGCTTCCCTTATCGAATGGATTAAGATTGCTCACCGTGTCACAGGCACCCAGTGTCACCGCGGCAGCAATCACCAGCAGAACCCTCGTGGAACGACCCGACACGACTGTCCCGATACGATCAAAGATGCTCATAAACCATGCCTCCAGACAACTGCGCGAATAACAAAGCGATTCGATCCGCCCCGACCTTTGCAGTTCATAACCCAAACCATTCAATCCCGCTACGGGCCATGTCCGACTTCAGCCACAGGGAACGGGTTTTTTTGAGGCACGATCCACTCGGCCAATCAAAGTGCAGTCGGACGGAAAATATGCTCAGTTCAACTCTGGCGACAGCACGGCGAGCGCAGGTGCCATGGCCGCAGCATCGACCGGACGCGCGACAGGCTTTCCTGCCTCGACGATTGAATAGGCCGAACGATCAGAGAAAAGCGCCGTCAGCATGGACACATTCAATTTATGACCACCAACATAAGACCGATAATGCCCAAGAATCGGCAATCCCGCGAGCGACAGATCGCCCACCGCATCAAGCATCTTGTGCCGCACAAACTCGTCCGGATACCGCAAGCCTTCCGGATTCAAAATCCCGTCATCGCCAATTGCCACCGTATTGTCGAGCGAAGCGCCATGCGCAAAACCCGCCAGCCGCAATTTCTCGACATCGCGCAAAAACCCGAATGTCCGCGCACCAGCCAATTCACGACGGAAGGTTAACGGGCTCAAATCAAGCGTCTTCTTCTGATGACCGATCACCTCGGCATCAAACTTGATCTCGACTGTCAAACGAAAGCCTTGGGAAAACGGCAACAATTCGGCAAACCGTTCACCCTGCGCGATCCGCAAACGCTTCAAAACCTTGATATAACGGCGATTGCCATTTTGCTTCCGGATACCGGCGCGGTCAATCATCTCGATAAACGGCGCCGAGCTGCCATCCATGATCGGTGCTTCCGGTCCGTCGATCTCGACGAGAACATTGTCGATCTCCAACGCATAAAGCGCCGCCATCAAATGCTCGATCGTAGAGACAGACCCTGACTCGGTATCGCCAAGAATTGTACAGAGATCAGAAGGTGTAATCTGCGAGTGCCGTGCCTCGATAAGGCGCTCACGCCCACCGGGCAACCCCGTTCGCAAGAAGCGAATTCCCGAATTTACATCCGCCGGACGCAACTTGATCGTGACCGGCGCAGCTGTATGAACGCCATGTCCTGCAATCTCAATAACAGTACTGATCGTCGATTGCATCGCATTCCGCATTAAAATTCTCTCGCTTTCGGCCTGCCGCCCCGATACCCCGAAAACCGGCCCGGGCGTCATCCCGCTTTATCCTGCCTCTTGTCTAGTTAGACCGACCCGTAAAGCCAAATCACGGATTTTTACCATTTGTAACATTCCGCGGTTGAAGCGGCTCCGTCGCCACTTGGTCACAAAAAACCGGTCCTCTCGGACCGGCTTTTCATCATGTCGGCGATCTTGTTTACAGGCTTAATTGCTCTGGCGGCGCAAAAATGCCGGAATTTCCAGCTGATCTTCCTCGAACATGCGAGGTTGCGCCGCTGGCTGTTGCCGTCTGCCGTAATCAACGTCGTTCATGGCGGGCGCCTCGGGCGTCGCCGCGACCGGACGTGGTTGCGGAGCCGGCTGTTGAGCATCAGCCCGACGACCAAACCCGGCGAGCGTCAGCTTGTCCATCAATGACTGGCGACGCTTCTCGACCGGGACAGCACCCTGACGGTCCCCAGAGTGCGCATCCATCTGGCGCTGCGCGATCGGCGAAAAATCGTCCACATGCGGCATCGGGATCGGACGCATCGGCTTCTCGCTCTGCGGCGGAATAAATCCACCCTGATCGACATAGTCCATCCGCTCCTGTTCCTGCGCGACTGCAACTTGACGCGGCTCTGGAGCCGGCTGGCGCGGCGGCATCTGGCGAATGGCAAGATCATCGCCGATTTGCAGACTGCGCGGCTGGAACCCCTGCGGCAGCTGACGCGGCTGCTGTACCGGCATCTCCTCGCGAACCGGCTCGGGACGAACCATCGGACGGACACTGGCTGCCGCTTGCAACTGGGCACGCGCCTGTTCTGCAATCTGAGCCATCCGGTCCTCGCGATGAGCGGCTTCCGAATCTGCCACTTCCTGCATCATCATTTCATGGTCAATGCCTGTCGCCACGACAGAAACCCGGATGATCCCCTCAAGCGTATCATCACGCGTCGCGCCGAAGATCACATTTGCTTCCGGATCAACTTCCTCGCGAATGCGCGTCGCCGCTTCATCAACCTCATACAAAGTAAGATCCGAACCACCCGTGATCGAAATCAGCAATCCGCGCGCACCGCGCATATTCACATCATCGAGCAACGGATTGGCGATCGCGGCTTCTGCCGCCCGGAGCGCACGCTTCTCGCCCGTGGCTTCGCCCGTGCCCATCATCGCCTTGCCCATTTCACGCATCACAGCGCGCACATCGGCAAAATCGAGATTGATCAGCCCTTCCTTCACCATCAGATCGGTGATGCAGGCCACGCCCGAATACAAAACCCGGTCCGCCATCGCGAAGGCATCCGCAAACGTCGTCTGCTCATTGGCAACCCGGAACAAATTCTGATTCGGGATCACGATCAGCGTATCAACACACTTCTGAAGCTCGACAATGCCCTGCTCGGCCAACCGCATCCGCCGCGTTCCTTCGAACTGGAACGGCTTTGTCACGACGCCAACCGTCAGAATGCCCATATCACGCGCCGCGCGAGCCACCACCGGCGCAGCACCCGTACCGGTTCCGCCACCCATGCCCGCCGTCACGAACACCATATGCGCGCCCGAGAGCTGGTCGCGGATCTCGTCGATCACCTCTTCCGCAGCCGCCTCGCCGACTTCCGGCTGCGAGCCTGCACCGAGCCCCTCGGTCACCTGAATGCCCATCTGGATCACACGATGCGCCTTCGATGTCAGAAGTGCCTGGGCATCCGTATTGCCAACCACGAATTCGCAGCCCTGAAGCCCGATCTCGATCATGTTGTTGACAGCGTTGCCGCCGGCGCCACCAACCCCGAAAACCGTAATGCGGGGCTTGAGTTCCCGGATATCCGGTACCGAAAGATTGATTGTCATCGTCGTCGCCTCTCGTGTTGGACGCTTTCTGCGTCATAATAAACATCAGATCAGAACATCACCGGACACCGCCCGGTAATGCTTCTAAAAACTTTCTTTCAGCCAGCGCCCCATCCGCGACAAATACCCGTCGGTTCCGGTTCCAAGCATCGCACCGGAGGAACGTGGCTCGAAATGTTCAAGCCCCGCGACCTGCGGATACACAAGCAGCCCGACCGGCACCGAAAAGGCAGAACCCTTCACTGCATCCGGCAGACCTTGCACACCGAGCGGACGCCCGACGCGCACCTGTTTCGACAAAATAATGCGGCACAACTCGACAAGCCCGGTCATCTGCGCACCGCCGCCCGTCAGCACGATCCGCCGTCCCACGGCCTCGCTGAAGCCCGAAGCCTTCAGCCGGTCACGCACCAATTCCAAAATTTCCTCGACCCGCGGACGAATAATCCGGATCAGCTGCGAACGCGGAATATGCGTCACGCGATCCCGGTCATCCTCGTCGACAGCGGCAACAGCCACCGTCTCATGCTCATCCGACGAACTCGCAAGCGTTGATCCATGCAGCGTCTTCAGTCGTTCGGCATGCGACACGCTCGTCGATAATCCGCGTGCAATATCCATGGTCACATGGTTGCCGCCCACCGCAATGGCGTCATTATGCACAAACACGCCATTGGCAAACACGCCCATGCTCGTTGTGCCGCCACCAATATCGATGATCGCAACGCCCATTTCGGCCTCGTCATCGACAAGCACCGAAAGCCCCGATGCGTATGGGCTCGAAACCACAGCCTCGACATTCAGATGGCACCGCTCGACCGCCAGCATCAAATTACGCACCGCATAATCGTCAGAGGTCGCCACATGCATATCGACGCCCAGCTTCTGCCCCATCATGCCATGAGGATCGCGAATATGATGTGTCTGGTCGATCGAGAAGCCGGTCGGCAATGAATGCAGCATTGACCGGCCCGGCGTCGCCCCGGTATAGGAGGTCGCTTCGAAAACACGGCGTATATCATTTTCGCTGACGGCCTGTCCGCGCAACGTCACTTCGGCATTATAAGCCTCGGACTGCAACCGCCCGCCCGTCATGCTCACAATCACGGACCGGATTTCGACCCGCGCCATCCGCTCGGCTGCATCCACTGCAAGCCGGATCGAGTGTTCTGCCGCATCAAGATCAACAACAACGCCGTTCTTGATTCCGCGCGATTTCTGATGCCCGATCCCGATTATCTTCATCCGGTGGGAACGGCCACGCAAAGCTTCTGCATCGCGAACCGGTTCAAGCTGCGCCACAAGACAAACCGTCTTGCTCGTTCCGACATCGAGCACGGACATCACAAATCCGCGGCGCGACGAGATCGGCTTCATGCGGGGGGTTAGGCCATGACCATTCATGTCAGACCTCCCTTGTCCTTCGCAGCCGCCTTGGCGCGTTCCTTCAGCATCTCCTCGCGAAGTGCCGCGGCATTCTCTGTCAAACGGACAGTCACACGGTGCGGCTCGCGCAAATCAAGCGTGACAATATCCTTCTCGAGAACACGTGAGTCCCGCACGAGCGAAGCAAGATGCTGAACAGCCTTCGCCGGCTCAACTTCCGGCAACATCACTTCGAGCCCATTCGTCATGGTCAACGTCCAACGACGCTGCCCGACATAAATTCCCGCACGGATATGCGGTGTCAGCTCAGGCACAAGCTGCGAAAGCGCGACAAATTCCTGAACATGCTCGGCCGCCCCCGCACCCGCAACAAGTGGCAACGATGTGAGACCGTTCTCATGCAACCCCTCCATCACGCGCCCGTCGGCGGCAATCGCAGAGATTTCACCATTCAGCTGCCAGAGCGCATATGGATCGCGCTCTTCAATCACGATCAACATTTGATCCGGATACATCTTCCGAACGCTCGCTTCTTTCACGATCGGCAATCGCATCAGATTTGCGCGGACAGCCTCGACATCGACGAATGGCAAAGCACTGGTCATTCCGATCCCGGCGGCATGGAGAACGTCTTTTTCGTTCAGACGATAAAGACCGGAAATGGTCACACGCTCGACACCGAGACCTGCAACACGTGTCATTGCGGTGATCGGCGATCCGTACAGGGATGAAAATCCGTCGACATACCCGCCACGGACCAACCCGAAGGTGATACTCGCAGCAAAGAAGCTGATCGTTGCTATGGCGCCAAGACCTACCGGAAGACGACGGGTGAAACGCCCGAACCCGACCTCAAGTCGACCAAGTACGGGGAATTTATTTTTGAGGATTCTGAAAAGTGAAGGAGATTTCTGGACGACGGAACGCTGATGGAAGGCCGGAGCCTTGCCATTCACCGTTCGCAACACGCGTCGTCTACCATCCATTGCACCAACTCACCAAAACTCATGCCGGCATAAGCCGCTAACTCGGGTATCAAAGACGTTTCCGTCATTCCTGGCTGCGTGTTCACTTCAAGACAAACCAACTCGCCTGTTCCATCAGGTCTGTCGTCATATCGGAAGTCCGCGCGGGTAACACCGCGACAGCCAAGAGATTGATGCGCCGTTAATGTTAGCTTTCGGACAAGATGGTAAATATTCGGTAAAATTTCTGCGGGTAAAACATGAATTGACCCGCCTTGCGCGTACTTTGCGTCAAAATCATAAAACAGGCCGTTTGCCGGCCGGATATCAATGACTCCCAGCGCTTCATTGTTCATCACGCCGCACGTCAATTCGCGCCCGGCGACGTATTTTTCCACCAACACCAGATCGCCATAAGGCCAATCCTCTCGTCCCACCTCTTGCGGGGGATGCGAGCGTTCTTCCCGGACGATAATAACGCCGATCGACGAACCTTGATTGACAGGCTTGATCACATAGGGCGGTTTCATCACATGCCGCTTCGCAGCCTCGAACCGGCTCACCGTGACCCCTTCGGCAACCGGCACACCTGCCGCAGCCATTACCAACTTTGCCCGGTCCTTCTGCATGGCGAGGGACGAAGCGAGCACGCCCGAATGCGTGTAGGGGATCTGCAACATTTCCAGAATACCTTGGATAACCCCGTCCTCACCAAACCTCCCATGCAACGCGTTGAACGCAACATCCGGCTTCAACCACGTCAGAACATCCGCAATATCTCGCCCGACATCGACACGGCTGACACGAAATCCCTGCCCCTCAAGCGCCGTGGCGCACGCGGCACCAGTTGCAAAACTGACACTGCGTTCGGCGGATAATCCCCCCATCAAAACCGCAACATGGCGCTTGTTCATACTTCCCCCACGCGTTTGATTTCCCACTCAAGCGAGATGCCGCTTTGCTCAAAGACTCGCCGCCTCACCTCTTCGCCAAGCGCTTCAATATCGCTCGCCGTTGCGCCTTCATGCGCGATCAGAAAATTCGTATGCAATTCGGAAACTTGCGCACCACCGATCCTAAGACCACGACATCCCGCACGATCAATCAATTCCCAGGCCTTCGCGGCCTGGGGATTTTTGAACGTCGATCCGCCCGTCCGCGTATTCACCGGCTGGGTTGCCGAGCGCGCCTCCGTAATGGCGCCCATTTCCGCTAAAATCGTCTCCGGCTCCCCGGGCCGCCCCTGCATCAGCGCTTCGGTAAAAATAACATCCTCTGCAACCGCACTGTGGCGATACCTGAACCCCATCTGGCGACAATCAAATGTTCGGATCACACCCGCGCGATCAATTCCCCGCGCACTGACAAGAACATCCCGCATCTCCGCGCAATAAGCACCGCCATTCATCCGCAACGCACCGCCAATCGTTCCCGGTATGCCACGCAAAAATGAAAAACCCGCAATGCCAGCCTCGGCAGCCTGCCTCGCCACCTTCACATCAACAGCACCAGCTCCGGCCCTGATCCGATGATCCGGTTCAACAATTATCGTCTGAAACGCCTTGCCAAGCCGGATCACTGCCCCCCGATAGCCGCCATCCCGCACCAGCAGATTGGAGCCAAGCCCGATCACGAGAAGCGGAACATCCGATGGCAACACCTTCAGAAACGCGCCAAGGTCCGCCTCATCCTCCGGCGTAAACAATAGATCAGCCTTGCCGCCCACCTTGAACCATGAATAGGGCGCAAGCGGCGCATCATAAACGACCGCACCTCGAACCGAGGAGATATCGATACCGCGCGTCACCGCGCACCATCCAGTTTCGCAAGTTCTCCCGGCAGGGCATAAGCCCATTGCGTGATCGTGCCTGCCCCGAGAAAGACAACATAATCCTCAGGCTTCGCAATGCCCCGGATGATTTCCGCCAACGCGGCAGGACTTGTGAGCGCTGTCACATGCCGGTGGCCATGCGCTTTGAGCGCCTGAACCAGCGAGTCCCTGTCTGCTCCCGCAATGGGCTGCTCGCCCGCGGCATAAACATCCGCAACAATCACATGATCGGCATCGTTAAAGCAGGTCGCAAATTGCTCGAACAGCGAATGCAATCGCGTATAACGATGCGGCTGGACGATGGCTATCACCTGTTTGGTCGTGGACGCCCGCGCCGCCTTCAGAACCGCGGCGATTTCCACCGGATGATGGCCATAATCATCAAAAATCAGCGCCCCGTTCCAGTCCCCTGTTCGGGTAAATCGCCTTTTGACCCCGCCGAACCCGGAAAGCCCCTCACGGATCAGGTCCGGAGGAATACCAAGATGATACGCAACCGCAATCGCAGCCGTTGCATTCAACGCATTGTGATGTCCCGGCATCGGCATCGTCAAATCATTGATACGCGTGACAGCACCTGATTTGCGATCCCGGATCAAAACCGAAAACCGCGACCGTCCCCCTGTTAGATCAACATCGACAAGCCGCACATCCGCTTGCGGGTTTTCGCCATAGGTGATGATCCGGCGATCCTCGATCTTGCCGACAAGTTCCTGCACCGTGCCATGATCAAGGCACATCACCGCAAACCCATAGAACGGCAGATTTTCAACAAATGCCCTGAACGCATCCTTGATCGCATCGAACGTCTTGAAATGGTCGAGATGCTCGGGATCAATATTCGTGATGATCGCCACGTCAGCTGGCAGTTTCAGGAATGTACCGTCCGACTCGTCGGCCTCGACCACCATCCATTCGCCGTCACCAAGCCGCGCATTCGTGCCGTAAGCATTGATGATCCCGCCATTGATCACGGTCGGATCGAAATGCCCCGCATCAAGCAGCGTTGCCACCAGCGACGTTGTTGTCGTTTTGCCGTGAGTTCCCGCAATCGCGACGCAGTTCTTCAGGCGCATCAACTCGGCCAGCATTTCAGCGCGGCGCACCACCGGTAGACGCTTTTCACGCGCCGCCATCAATTCCGGATTATCCCGCTGGATCGCCGTCGACACGACAACAACCTCCGCATCCTTGAGGTTCTCCGGCGCGTGACCAACCGCTACCGAAATCCCCTTCTCGCGCAGCCGCTTCACATTCGCGCTGTCCGATGAGTCCGACCCCTGCACCTGATAGCCCAGATTATGCAACACCTCGGCAATCCCGGACATGCCGATGCCGCCGATACCGACAAAATGGATCGCACCAAGTTCGGTAGGCAACTTCATCGGGTTTTCTCCTTGCGTGACTTCTTGCTCGGCTTCGTGCGCGCCACCGCCTCGACGAGATCGGCAAGACGGCGCGCAGCATCTGGAATACCGGCGCTTTTTGCGGCTATCCCTGAGTCGGTCAAACGTTTTGGGTTCCGCATCAACTCGAGAAGCGTCATCGCCAACCAGCCGGGCGTGAAATCCGATTGCTTTACAACAATCGCGCCACCAATATCCCCGAGGCTTGCGGCATTGGCCGCCTGATCCTGATCAATCGCAGTCGGCAGCGGCACCAGAATGGACGGCCGCCCGATCACTGCGAGTTCGGCAACCGTCGAGGCCCCCGCTCTCCCGATCACAAGATGGGAATTCGCAATCCGCGCCGGCAGATCATCGAAGAACGCCGCGAGCTCGACCTTCACGCCCGCCGTCTCATACGCCGCCCGTGCCCGCTCGAGATCCTCGCCGCGCGCCTGATGGACAATCCGCAAACACCGCCGCTGCTTCTCCGGTAATACCGCCATCGCCTGTGGTACAACATCGCTCATGACCGATGCACCTTGGCTTCCACCGGTAACAAGGACACGGAACTGGAAATGTTCCTCCAAAGCTTCCAACGTTGGAAATGGCACATCCTTTACTTTCAACACGTTAGGTCGAACCGGATTGCCAACGTTGGAGACTTTCTTCTCCAACACTGCAGAGATACCTTTCACCGTTTTGAGACCCGTCGCAATTCCCGTAACCCGTTGGGAAAGATAGGTATTTGCTCGTCCGATCACGCCGTTTTGCTCGTGAACCAGTGTTGGAACACCTCGCATCCACCCGGCCAGAACCGGTGCAACCGAGGGGTATCCGCCGAACCCGATCACAAGGTCAGGCTTGAGCTTTCCGACGAGTCCCCACGCCTTGAAGAACCCCTTGGCAAGCGTCCAAACAGTCCGCACCAATGCCACAGGAGAACGTGACCGGAACGTCGCCGCATCGATAGAAGTCATTGAATCAGCTGGAAAAACTCCGACATACTTCATCCCTCTGACGTCCGTCGCAAGATGAACGCTCGCCCCCCGCGCCCGCAATTCAATCGCCAAAGCCTCCGCCGGAAAGAGGTGCCCGCCCGTCCCCCCGGCAGCCAGAAGCACCCTCAACCCAGCCATCACGCCGCTCTCGACGGGGTCATCATCCGGTAAACATCCGCATACTCAGCCCGAGGCCGCTTCCTGACCACAGCCAGCAGGAAACCCATACCGAGAGCGAGCGAAATGATCGACGACCCACCATAGGAAATGAACGGCAGGGTCATCCCTTTCGCCGGTATCAGATGAACATTGACGGCCATATTGATGCAGGATTGCACCCCGAAAAGCATGATCAAACCAGCCCCTGCAAGCCTTGCAAAAGGTTCTTCGCTCCGGCGGGAAAGTATTAATCCGCGCATGACAATGATCATGAACACAAAAAGCAGCACCATGCAGACGATTATTCCAAACTCTTCTGCAGTTACGGCAAATACAAAATCCGTATGACTATCCGGCAATATCCGCTTTACTGTTCCTTCACCTGGTCCTTTGCCATACCAGCCACCCTCGGTGAAGCTTCTCAACGCATTATCGATCTGGAACGTATCCCCCGATTCCGGATTGAGAAACCGATCAAAGCGGGCAGTCACATGCGGCAAAAACAGATATGCCGCATAAATCCCCGCGCAGCCGATCCCGCCCAGTGCCACGACCCAGAACATATGCAAGCCGGAAAGAAAAACCAGCCCTGCCCACACAATCGAAATCAAACCCGTTTGACCTATATCAGGTTGTAATACCAACGGAATTATCGTTATTGCCAGCAAAAGAAGCCCGATAATATTCCCCGGAACATCGGTACGCCGCCCTCCCTCCGAGAACGCCCACGCCACAAGAACAACGAAAGCCGGCTTCAGGAATTCCGACGGTTGCAACGCCATTCCGGCAAAATTGATCCAGCGACGCGCTCCTTTGATCTCGACGCCGTAAATCAATGCATAAACAACAAGTGCCATCGCGCCAACATAGACAAGCAACGCAAGCCTGCGAACATAACGGGGTGAGAGAAAACTTGTAACCACAAGAATAATGACAGCCGGAACAAGAAAGATCATCTGTCGGATCACAAAATGAAAGGTCCCGTAATTCAGCCTCTCTGCAACCGGAGGACTTCCGGCGAGGCTGACAAGAATGCCGAACAACATTAACATCACGAACATGACAAGCAGTGCGCGATCAACCGTCCACCACCAATCCGCGAGCGGGCCTCTTTCCATCCGCGATGCCATATCTCACCCTTTCCTTGCAGGCCGGAAATCCGGCCGCGCCGCAACCATCGCCCGGAAGCGATCACCGCGATCTTCAAAATTCCGAAACTGATCAAACGAGGCACATGCCGGCGACATCAGAATAACCGGTTCCCCGTCATCTGCCTCCGCAGCTCGCTCGGCATCGGCAAGAGCCTGCTCGAGCGTACCACTCATCGTGTACTCAACGGCGCCATCCAGCATGGAAGCAAATTCCTCAGCCGCCTCTCCGATCAAATAGGCCTTTGATATTCTTGAAAAATACTGCGCTAGAGAGGCAATCCCGCCTTCCTTGGATTGTCCACCCGCGATCCAGAAAATCGAACCCGGGAAGCTTGCGAGTGCCTTGCCTGTCGCATCGGCATTCGTTGCCTTCGAGTCATTAATGACCAGCGCCCGCCCAAGATTTCCGATAATTTCCATCCGGTGCGCCAAACCGGGGAAGCTCGCGAGACCTGATCTGATCGCATCATCACTTAATCCAAGCGCAGAAACTGCCGCAATCGCCGCGGCAGCATTTTGAGCATTATGGACGCCGCGCAACGTTCCGATCCCCTCAAGCGACGCAATCGGACGCTCTTCGCCCAGACACGTCCAGAAGAGGTCCGATCCCTTCCTGTGAATACCGGTATCAAGCCGTCGCTCGACAGATACCCTCACGAGCGTCTGCCCTCGAATATCAGCCTGATCGGCGATCGCGTTGCTCCAGGCATCATCAACACCGACAATCGCGGTGTCACTCCCCGAAACAAGCCGCTCTTTAACTTCCGCGTAGTGCGCCATCGTCCCATGCCGATCGAGATGGTCAGGCGACAAATTCAGCATGACACCAACGCTTGGTCGAAGATTTGGTGCCAGATCGATTTGAAAACTCGAGCATTCAATCACATGGATGCGCCCCATTTTCGGCGGCTCCAGTGCCAGAATAGCGGTTCCGATATTGCCGCCCATTTGCACATCGTGCCCGGCTTCACGGAATAAATGGGCAATCAACGCCGTCGTTGTCGACTTTCCATTCGTCCCCGTAATCGCAACAAACGGTGCATTCGGCGCGAGAAGAGCACGTTCACGACAGAACAACTCGATATCACCGATGATCTCGATCCCAGCCGTATGGGCTTGTTCAACCGTCCAGTGCGGCGTCGGGTGCGTCAATGGCACGCCAGGAGCCAGAATAAGTGCTGAAAACTCTCTAAATGATCGATCTTCCAGCGAAACAACCGATATCCCCTGCGCCCGCGCCTGATCGCGCGCAGCCTCTGAATCATCCCATGCAGAAACATCAGCCCCGCCTGCCGCCAAAGCGCGGGCCGTCGCGATCCCCGAACCACCAAGGCCGAAGAGCGCAACTTTTTGTCCGCGAAATGAGGTGACAGGGGTCATGTCTCTACCTCAATTTCAACGTCGACAGCCCGATCAGGGCCAGAATGACAGAGATAATCCAGAACCGGATGACGATTTGCGGCTCTTTCCAACCCAATTTTTCAAAATGGTGATGGATCGGCGCCATCAGAAAAATCCGCTTGCCGGTCATCTTGAACGACGCCACCTGAATGATGACCGAAACTGCCTCGACAACAAACAAGCCACCAACAATAGCGAGCACAATCTCGTGCTTTGTCGCGACAGCGATGGTCCCCAAGAGCCCACCCAAAGCGAGCGATCCCGTATCACCCATGAAAATCTGCGCTGGCGGCGCATTGAACCAGAGAAATCCTAAACCCGCACCGATCAATGCACCACAAATGACTGCCAACTCGCCAGTGCCCGGAACAAAGTGGATTTGCAGATAATTTGCAAAAATAGCATTACCGACCAAGTAAGAAATGAATCCGAATGTCGCAGCGGCAATCATCACCGGCACAATCGCCAACCCGTCAAGGCCATCCGTCAGATTGACCGAATTGCCCGCCGCCACGATGACAAAGGCTCCAACTACGGCAAAGAAAATTCCGAAATCGAGCAAAACATCCTTGAAAAACGGAATTGCAATCGAAGTCGCAAGCTTCCCCGTCCCAACCTGCGAGAGAACATAGCACGCAATTATGGCAATCAGCGCCTCGATCGCCAGTCTTGAACGCCCCGAGAGGCCATTATGCGTTTGCCGCGTAACCTTCAGATAATCATCATAAAAGCCGATTGCACCAAAGGCGACAGTCACGCAAAGCACAACCCAGATATAGGGACTCTTAAGATTTGCCCATAACAGCGTGGATACCAGAACAGCGGTCAAAATCATTAGCCCGCCCATTGTTGGCGTGCCCTTCTTGGTCAAAAGGTGCGACGCAGGGCCATCTTCCCGAATAGGCTGGCCTTTACCCTGCCGAACCCTGAGGCTCGCAATCATGCTCGGGCCGAAAAAGAAAACAAAAAACAAAGAAGTCACAGTCGCCCCGACCGTCCGAAACGTGATGTATCGGAACACGTTGAGACCTCCGAAGGAGGAACTGAAATCAACCAGCCACGTCAGCATTCTTTATTCCCCTTCAGCACTTTGAACCTAAGTCCCGGCACTTTGTTTTTTCACCGCTTCAACAATCCGGCCCATCCGGCTCCCGAGCGACCCCTTGATCATCAGCGTATCGCCAGATGTGAGAGCACGCGTCACCTGACTTTCGAGTGCAGCAGAATCCCCCGCATACGCGCCACGAATCCGAACCGGAAGCGCGTCCCAAGCGTTTTTCATCAATGGACCACACAAAAACGCTAAATCTGCGCCACTCGCTTCAATTGCCTCCGCGATCTCCGCATGCAGCGTCGAGGCAGAAGGTCCGAGTTCCAGCATATCGCCCAGAATTGCGATCCGCCGACCATTCTTTCCGGTCGCCGCCGCGCCCAAAACGGCGAGCGCCGCGCGCATCGACGCAGGATTGGCGTTGTAGCTCTCGTCAATGATCGTGATCGCGTCATCTCCGGCACCAATCCGGAATTTTTGTCCGCGTCCCGGTGGTGGCTTGATCGCACTGAACGCGCCTGCCGCAGCATCGACATCGGCACCCAGCGCACCCACACACGCAAGTACGGCGAGACTATTCAAAGCGAGGTGCCGGCCCGGACTGCCATACACATAGCGCATTCGTTTGCCTAAATAGTCGATCTCAAGCGCGGAATGCTCCGGATCCAACGCCAGAGTAACAAGCCGGACATCGGCACCTTCCGCGGCACCAAAACTCACAATGCGCCCCGCACGCTCTTTCGCGTGTCCGACAAGCCTGTCAAAATGAGGATTATCCAGATTGAGAACCGCCGTTCCGCCCTGCTCTAAGCCAGCGAAAATCTCCCCTTTTGCATCGGCAATGCCCGCAACCGAGTCAAAAAACTCGAGATGGACGGCTTCGACTGTTGTGACAAGCGCCACATGCGGCCGCACCATCTTTGACAAAGGCGTGATTTCACCCGCGTGATTCATCCCGATCTCGAACACGCCATAGCACGTTGTCTCAGGCATTCGCGCAAGTGTCAGCGGCACACCGAAATGATTATTATAGGAGGCAACCGAAGCATGCGCCTCGCCCTGAAGCGCCAACACAGTCCGCAGCGCGTCCTTTGTTCCGGTTTTACCAACCGACCCCGTTACCGCACAAATCCGCGCCGATGAGCGTTCCCGCGCCGCGACACCAAGATGCCGTAAACTGTCCAGCGTATCCTCGACCGCGATGACGGGACCCGTATTCTGCAACTCCGCATGATGGGCGACATTGATCAGCGCCGCGGCAGCGCCCTTGTCGAAAGCGGCACGAACAAATGCGTGTCCGTCGCGGCTATCGCCCGTCAACGCAACAAACAAATCACCCGGCTGGAGGGTACGCGTATCAATTGATACGCCGGAAATGTCCGAAATTGCACCTGAAACGGATCCTCCGAGAGCAGCTATCAAGCGATCCGACGTCCAGATAGGCTTCATGGCATCATTCCTTTCAGAATAGTGTCCACGGCTTTGTGGTCAGAAAACGGAATGGTCCTGTCGCCGATAATCTGGCCGGTTTCGTGTCCCTTCCCCGCAATCAGCAAGACATCGCCCGGTTGCATCAAATTGATCGCTGCCCGAATGGCCTCGAAACGGTCCGCAATTTCACCTGCCCCCGGGCAAGCTTCGAGAATGGCCGCCCGGATCGTTGCCGGATTTTCGCTGCGTGGGTTATCATCGGTCACAATCACGAGATCGGCATTATGACCGGCAATAGCGCCCATAAGCGGACGCTTTGCACGATCACGATCACCGCCACACCCGAAGACACAGATCAACCGCCCCGTCGCGGACGAGCGTAGTGCCCGCAATGCGTGCTCCAACGCCTCGGGCTTGTGGGCGTAATCAATCATGATCAGGCCGTCCCTGAAATACCCCACGCGCTCCAACCGGCCCGGGACACCCTTCAGCGTTGAAATCGCAGCCAGAACCTGATCAACCAGCACGCCAGCCGCGATCGCCAAACCTGCCGCCACCAAGGCGTTTGAAATTTGGAAGTCGCCCAATAACGGCACCTTGATCGAATGGACGGCACCGTCTTTGGTCGAGAGCTCGAGATGCTGGTCAAACCCGTCACGACGCAACGCCGTGATCCTGAGATCGTCACCCTTCCATCCGGTGCTGAACACCCGGATACCGCGCTTGGCCGCAATCGCCCTGACCGTTTCGGCAACGGAATCATCGGAATTGACGACTGCAACGCCATCAATCGGCAAGAGCGTATCGAAAAGCCGCATTTTAGCTGCAAGATAAGCATCCCGCGTACCATGATAATCAAGATGATCATGGCCGAGATTAGTGAAGGCCGCTGCGGTCAGACGCACCCCGTCAAGACGGCGCTGATCCAACCCGTGCGAGGAGGCTTCCATCGCGAGATGCGTCACACCATCGCGCGCAAGATGATCGAGCGTCTCGTGCAAACTGACCGGATCAGGCGTTGTGAGAGAGCCATAGTGAGCGCCGGCACCGCTGATCACACCGATTGTGCCGAGGCTCGCGGCGTTCTGTCCGCAATGGATCAAAATCTGGCGTGTAAAATCCACCACCGAAGTCTTGCCACTCGTCCCTGTAACCGCAAGAATTTTCGTGGGCTGGGACGGATAAAAACGAGCTGCTGCCTCGGCAAGTGCGAGACGTATATCCGCCACATGAATATAAATCTCGGGCGACACCCCCGCAGGAGCGGAGAGAGGTTCCCCGATAACGGCAATTGCACCCGCCTGAACCGCGGCAGCGGCGAATTGAGTGCCATCCGTCCGCGAACCCGGCATCGCAAAAAACACCATGCCCGGACGAACCTGACGGCTATCCGCCGTCACGCCTGTAACGTCGAGCGTGCTGATTGAGCCTGTTACCTGGAAAAGCGCACCAAGCTTCATTTTGTGCCCCATGCCCCGAGCTTGACCATTGTCGGGAATGGCATCACGGGTGGCTCGCTGCGGGGAACCAGACCGAGAAGCGGTGCAACACGCTCCAAGATCAGACCTGTAACCGGACCGGCATTTTGCCCGGCGGTCCGGTAGCCATACGTCCCCTCAACCGCCTGCGGATCATCCAGCATTGTGAGAAGCAGATATCTCGGCTTGTCCGCTGGCGTGACCGCCATAAAGGTTGTCAGCACGGTCTTGTTGTCATACCCGCTCTTCCCCGATTGATCGGCCGTACCGGTTTTGCCGCCAACAAAATAGCCTGGAATGGCCGCTGCGCGAGCGGTTCCCTCGGTTGCATTCAACCGCATGACATAGCGGATTGCCTCGCTCGTCTCCGGCGAAATCACCTTTGTCGCCATCGCACTGGCTTGTTCGGGAGTACGGGGCAGAAATGTCGGCGGAATGAGATAGCCTCCATTCACCAGCGCGGCGGTTGCCATCACCGCCTGCAGAGGCGAAACAGCCAGTCCATGCCCATATGCAATCGTAATGGTGCTGAGCTCTGACCAGCGCTTGGGCAATTGTGGCGCGGCACTTTCCGGTAGTTCGGTTTGCAACCGGTCCAGTATACCCATCTTTTTCAGAAAGGCCTGATGGCCGGGAATTCCAACACCGAGCGCCATTCGGGCGCTTCCAATATTTGACGAATGAATAAACACTTCAGGAACTGTCAAAATGCGGTTTTGGGGATGAAAATCACCAATTTTAAAGCGCCCGTAACGAATGCCAGCGCGCGCATCAAGTGTCGAGTTGATCGTGAATTTACCAGAGTCCAGCGCCATTGCCGTGGTCAAGGCCTTGAAAGTGGAGCCCATCTCATAGGTCCCCACGACAATCCGGTTAATGGCATCAGCCTTCTGGGCCTCTGCTGGAAAATTTGGATCAAAATCCGGCAAGGAAACAAGCGAAATCACTTCGCCTGTTGTAACGTCCAGAATCAATCCCGATGCCGCCCTCGCCTTGTATTTCTCGATTGCTTTCTGCAATTCATCACGCATGGCATGTTGAACACGCAGATCAATCGAGAGCGCGACAGGCTTTAGATCGTCCGACTGGATGTTGAGTCCCGCACCCTTGAGGTCAGCCAAACCTTGGCCATCTATGTATTTTTCAATGCCTGAAATCCCGGTATTGTCGATATCAGCCGTCCCGATCACATGGGCAGCCTCCGAACCATTCGGGTAAATCCGTTTGTTCTCGGCTGTAAACCCGAGCCCCGGCAGCCCGAGATTATGAATTTCCTTTTGCTTCTTAGGCGACAATTCACGCTTGATCCACTCGAAGCACCGGTCTGATGCAAGCTTTTCGCGCAGCCTGCGGGGATCAAGATCAGGCAGAACCGCGGTGATCATCTCAACCGCCTCGTCGGCATCGAGTATTTTGCACGGCTCGGCGAAAAGCGAGACAGTTTTAATGTCGGTAGCGAGTACAGTTCCGTTTCGATCCAGAATGTCGGGGCGTGCAGTTGCTGTCGCCTCCGACGGAAAGGCGATCTTTTGAACTTCGCCCGGATACAGAGCGAGCATGGCGAGTTTCCATACAATCAACCCGTAAAAAACGATAAAGCCAAACCCGAGCCAGAGAATACGCCCGCCACTCTTGTGTATCCGCATCCGGAATAAAGATTGGAAGATCCGCACAAAGAGAGACGGGCGCGGCAAAACATCCGGCCCGGCGGCCAATGGCTCGGCTCGCGCCATATCAAAAAGACGATGATCAATTTTCATTGCTTGGCCCCTCGCTTGCCGTGGAGGGAACCTTGACGCGGGCATGACCAGAATGCGCAGATGGAGATGATGGATGATCCTCTCCGAGCGAAAGGAGCTTGTCGCCAATCATGTCAACAGTCGTGGAACGATCTGGTATCTCCGCCCATCCTCCAATCTGGTGCACTCTCAATGTTGTTAGCTGTGAATTGGCATGTGCGAGTTTTTGCAATCGCTCGGGACTGTTGAGCTGCTGCCACTCTGCATGCAGCATGCTGATCGCATCCTTTTCCCTGACAATATCGCGCTTTAATTTTGCAACCTGCTCGGAAAGATAAATCGTTTCATATTTGACGCGATACAGATAGACCGCCGAACCAACGAGCACAAAAACTGCGATGAGATGAAAAATGCGTGGCATGGTCAGTACCCCCCTGCCAGCTCTGGAATGGCATGATCCGCAACCCGCTCCACGACCCTCAACTTGGCCGACCTTGCGCGCGGATTAAGCCTGATCTCGGCATCCCCCGCTGTAATCGGCTTGCGCGTCACAAGGGAAAAACGCGCCCGCTCCTGCTGTGTCTGAGGCAAATGGCGGGATGGCGCAGCAGTTCGCCCGGAACGCTCGGTCATGAAATCCTTGACGATCCTGTCTTCAAGCGAATGGAAGGTCACAACAGCCAGACGACCGCCCGGCGCAAGCACAGCCTCCGCTGCCTCAAGCCCGCGCTCCAACTCGCCCAATTCGTCATTCACCGCAATCCGCAACGCCTGAAAGGTGCGCGTCGCAGGATTGATCGCATCCCCCGAAACCCAGACGACAGACGCGACCAGTTTCGCGAGCGCACCCGTCGTCGTAATCGGCTCGACCGCACGCGCCTTCACGATCGCGCGCGCAATCGCACGTGACCGACGCTCCTCGCCATAGCGCCAGAGAATATCGGCAATCTCCGCTTCTTCCAGCGTGTTGACGAGATCCGCGGCACTCGGCCCCTTGCGCTCCATCCGCATATCCAGCGGACCGTCAAACCTGAAAGAAAACCCTCGCTCAGCCTCGTCAATCTGCATGGACGAGACACCGATATCGAGCACAACACCATCGGCAGGATCAAAACCATTCTCAGTGGCGATCTCGGCCAAATCACCAAACCGCCCTTCGACGAGCGTCAATCGGCCCGAAAATTCAGCGACGACAGCAGCACCCGCTTCAACTGCATCTGGATCACGATCTATTCCCAGAACACGGCAATCGGGTGACGCCTCAAGCAACGCCCGGGAATACCCCCCTGCGCCAAAAGTACCATCGATGAAATGCTTTTCCGGCCCCGGATTCAGCGCGACAAGCATCTCCTGCAACAGCACCGGCACATGGCGCTCTTGGGCTTGGCTCTTCTGAGCCTTCATTGATGCGACTTCACGCGCCATAAGCGATACTGATCACGAAACTGGGGACACCGAACTTAAGCAACCATTAATGCCTCGCCATGGTTAAGATTTGGTTGATTCGGTTGAAGTTTGCTCACAATAAGCAAAGACGCTCACGTTTTTTGAGCACCGGACAAAGCCTACCATTTTTACGAATTTTACCCGCTCATTCGGTCAAATATGCCAGTCGGTCTGTAAGCCGGGTTCTGTATGGCGGAGGATCGCTCCTCCGCGTGACGGCCATTCATCTGGGACGGCTGTTGCCAGCCGCCTCAAGCAACCAACCCGGGCAGGAAGGGTGAAGCCCCTCGGGCGGCAAGCCGCCCATCCCGCCCCTATTCGGTTTTGCTCCCGGTGGGGTTTGCCATGCCGCGCCCGTTGCCGGCCGCGCGGTGCGCTCTTACCGCACCTTTTCACCCTTACCCTCGGCCAAAGCAAAGGGCGGTATCTTTTCTGTGGCACTTTCCCTGAGGTCGCCCCCGCCGGACATTATCCGGCACCGTTTCTCCATGGAGCCCGGACTTTCCTCCCGTCTTGCGACGCGCGGCCGTCCGACCGACTGGCATTTGTCCACCTAACACGATTGCGAAACGACTTCACCCAAATTCAGTTGCCCAAACTGGCAATGACGATTTTCGCTTTCGCACAATAGGCGCGATTGGCGGCATTCATCCGCCGCGCATCATGCCCGCTCTGATAGCGCATCAACGTCTTGCAGAGATCACCATGCGAGAGCTGATAGGCCAAAGCCAGATATTTCACGCCGTATTTAATGTTGATTTCAGGATCAAAAAGGCCCACCGCGTTTCCGCGATAACCCAGTCCGCGTGCCGTTGCAGGCACAATTTGCATCAAACCGACGGCATTTCCGTTGCGGACGAGAGGCTTGTAGCCGCTTTCAATTGTGATCACCGTGTGGATCAAATCCGGGTCTAGCCCGCTTTCAGCTGCATATTTCGTCACCAGAAGATCAATCGGTGAATTCGTATCGAGCTTGGCACCGTTTACTTGATCGAGCGCCCTTTCAGTCTCAGTTGTCGATGGCTGCATGACAAGCTGATCGGAAGCTTGAGCATTTGTTTCGACGCTCAACAGAGTAAGTGACATGAGTGTACCTAGAATAAAAAGACGCATGGTCTTTCTCCCTTCAATCAATTCTTGCGAGCTCAATAGAACTCGCATCAATGCGTGGCCGGATTGGCCAGTTTGGGGGATTGGGCGATAAGGCTCCGTGCAGGAGCACGCGTGAATGGTCGGCCTCGCCTGAAAGCCGATGAATGGTGTCGAGCTTCAATTGCGCAAAGAGCGACACCACCGCGACGTCAGTCCGCGGAGGCCCGATAATGCCCGTCTATCGAGCAGAATTGTGGTCGGAATAATCCAACGCGGCCTTATTTTATCCGGTAAATTACCGATAAATCTGTGAAATATATGGATATGATCAGGGTATTTACGGATTTTTGCGGCTCAGCCCAAGCCTGGCCGCACTTCCGGAAAGTGCTCGAATAAATTTCTGAGTGCCATCACAAGTTCAGCAGCATGGCGCTTTCGACCCTGCTTGAAAGCCGCTTTGATGTCGTCGACGATCATGTCCCTGACATGTTCGAGCCCGTGCGCCTGATGCATCAGATAGGATGCAAGTGCCGCCGCCGCGACTTCCGGAATGTGCTCGTGCTCGGCAATCGCATCGATTTGCTCCGGATCAAGCCCGCAAAATCCGCAAATATCAACCGCCGAGATCATGCAGCTTACTCCACGCCACCAAAGCCGATCATCAGGCTAGCGGCATCGAAGTCCAAAGAGCAATTCGGGAAAGGGCCTAGGCGGCCTGCCGGGCCCGCTCGGGCCTCAGACCAAGCAAATGGCAGATCGCATAAACCAGTTCCGCCCGGTTCATGGTATAAAAATGAAAATCAGACACGCCCTGATCCAGAAGATCAAACACCTGCTCGGCAGCAACTGTCGCAGCCACAAGACGCCGCGTCGCAGCATCATCATCAAGCCCGTCAAACCGCTTTGCCAGCCATGCAGGGATCGATGCTCCGGTTTTTGCTGCAAAACTCGCGGTCTGCTGAAAGTTCTGCACCGGCAATATTCCGGGGATGACCGGAATCGTAATTCCCCGCGCCCGGACACGATCAAGATACCTGAAATAGAGGTCATTATCGAAGAAAAACTGCGTGATCGCCCGCGTCGCACCCGCATCCACCTTGGCCTCGAGCACATCGATATCTGCCTCGATGGTCGCGCTTTGCGGATGCTTTTCGGGATAGGCCGAAACAGAAACATCGAACGGCCCCAGCGCCAGAATGCCCCTGACGAGATCGGCCGTCGTCCGGTATCCCTCCGGATGCGGCACATAATCGGTGCCGACACCTGTTGCCGGGTCACCCCTCAGCGCAACAATATGACGAACACCCGCCGCGCGATAAGCACGGATGACATCATCAACATCTTCCCGGGATGCACCGACACAGGTCAGGTGCGCAGCAGGACGCAAAGACGTCTCCCGCACAAGACGCGCCACTGTCCCTTCCGTCCGCTCCCGTGTCGAGCCACCAGCTCCATAAGTGACCGAGACAAAATCCGGATTGAACGGCGCAAGCCGTTCAATCGCATCCCAGAGCACCGGCTCGGCGTCAGTGTTCTTTGCCGGAAAAAATTCGAACGAGACCCTGAGAGTGCTTGGAGCCCCGCTTCGGCTAACCTGCTTGGAGATGGAGTTCATCATGCAACCTCCCGACCTGTCTCGATGGTTGCACGGGGTACCGCCTGCCGCCTGTCACGCGCCAGAAAGAGCGAAACCGTCAATTCCTTGTCGGATGCATCCGGCGGAGCGATATCGACATGACCGACAGCATCGAGGCCCGCTTCAACCAGCCATTGTGTCATCTGTCCCATCGAGAATCCGAGCCGGCGATGCGCTTGTGTTTCCCGTAAGAATTCGAGTTCATGCGGCGCAAAATCCACCACAAGCAATCGTCCGCCCGGTGCCAAAGCCTTTTTTGCCTCTTTCAGCGCCCGCGCCGGATCATCGAGAAAATGCAGAACCTGATGCACAATCACAAGATCAAACGCGTCGGATTCCGTCGGCAACGCATAGATATCGCCCTGTCGAAGCTCGACGCGCTTGAGCCCGGCCCGTTCGAGGTTGGCCCGCGCAACAGCCAACATGGCGTGGCTTGAATCAATCCCGACAACACGCCCCGCCTGCGCACCAAACACTTCGAGGATCCGCCCCGTCCCCGTACCGAGATCAAGCACATTCACCAGCGGATCGTCACCGATCATGCGCTTCATTGCGGCCTCGACCACATCATCCGGCGCATGGAGCGACCGGATCCGGTCCCATTCGGCAGCGTGACGATTGAAAAATGCTTCCGCCGTTTTCGCACGCGCCATTCTCACGGCGCCGAGGCGTGACTTGTCCGCCGCAATGATCGTATCTGCCGGGTCGATCTGCTCCGCGAGCATCCGCGCAAGATGCGCCGCTGCCGTCCGCTCCGGTATTCGGAAAAATGCCCACGCGCCCTCGCGGCTGCGCTCGACAAGGCCTGCCTCGACCATCAGCTTGAGATGGCGCGAAATACGCGGCTGGGATTGCCCGAGAATATCCGTCAGATCGGAAACCGTCAGTTCGCCCTCGACGAGCAATGCAAGAATGCGAACCCGCGTATCTTCGCCGGCTGCTCGTAGTCCGGCAACCAGTTCCGCAAGCGGGAAAGATACATTCGAAACCGACAGGCGCTTCATCATCTCGTCTCGCTTCTAATTTAAGACATAAAGATATCTTTATATAATTAAATCAAAAATGCAAGTAGTTTGTGAAACCCTCAAAGAGGCGCCATTACCCCACAATCAGGAGCCTTTGACGATCCGCGTTCGCCGCCCGATCAACACGACACCAACAACGGCAACAGCAAAAATCCATGTCAGCAGATCAACCTGCTCGCCATTCACCCACGCGGCAAACGCCAATGTAACAAAAGTTTGCAGCAATTGCGTCTGGCTCACGCGCGCTTGGCCACCCATTGCAAGCCCCGTATTCCAGAAGAAAAAGCCGACATATTGGCTCATCAATCCGAGATAGAGAAACGCGCCCCAATGCGGCAAGGGAACGGCAAAAAGATCGCTGGGCGCAGTCAGAAAGGCAAAGGGCAACGTCACAGGCAGACTGATCACAACAGTCCAGGAGATCACCTCCCACCCCGGTCGGCTCTTCGTTAATCCGGCGAGCACCGTATACCCCGAGGCTGCGCTGAGAACCGCACCCAGTAATAGAACATCTCCAAGCCCGAAACCGCCCTCGCCATCACGAAGCGAGAACCCGATAACCAGCGCCGCGCCCGCCAGCGCACTCAGCCAGAACCCGAAAGAGGGCCGCTCTCGCGCCGCAATCGCGCCAAAAAGCGCGACAACCAGCGGCAAAATCCCGAGCACAACGCCGCCATGCGAGGCCGGCACAAGACGCATCGCAAAACCTGTAAATCCCGGGAACCCGACAATCACAAACACAGCTGCAACACCAAGCCGCATCAACTCTGAACGCGTTGGCACTGTGCGCTTCAAAACCACCAACACACACAGCGCCACAAGCCCGGCGAGTGCCGCGCGCCCCATCGTCACAAACCATGGATCAAGCGAGACGACTGCAATCCGCGTCATCGGCAACGTCACGCCAAAGATGATAACGCCGATCGTCCCGATAATCAGCCCGAGCGTTTCCCGCGATAACCCCTTCAAAGTGTCACCTCGGCTAGTGCCGCATCCGCTACGCCGATCCGGACTTTCGCGCCGCAATCCCGAACGAGCAGTGTCGCCAACGCCTCGGCTGCCGCCAATGGATCACCCGCACCGTTCGATTGTAGCGTTACGATAGCGCGCTTTGTTGCAGGCGTGATGATCGAGCGCGCATCCTGCCGCCAGTTCCAGCGTCTGCAAAGCACATGCCGTGCATCTGCATAGACAACTTCACCCTCTTTCGGCGGATCATTCGGATCGTCTCCTGCTTCCGCCGCCATATCGATGAAGGTGTCACCCGCGCGCGAAAACCGGAACGCGAACGGCCCCTCCGTCTTGTCGAGATCGTCCGCGCCAACGCATAATTCATGCGCCAGCGATATTCCGTTATACGCATCCACAAAACCGTTGATCCGCGGCAATTCGCGCTCCGCGAGAACATTCTTGATCAACCGCTCGACCGAACACCGATAACTCGTCTTCTTGATTCCGAAGGCGCGATACGCCGCCCGCCACGCCGCAATCCCCGGAATATCCGAAAGCTCCGTCCCGCCCCATCGCGTCCGGCATTCCGCCTCATGAGACGCAATCTCTGCATCAAGCGCACCGGACCGCTCGGTCTTGATCGACAAATCTTCTGCCACCAGCACCGCAACGCGGAAATCAGGAAACTGTTGCGTTAACTCGGCAATAGAAAGTGTGGTCTTCATGGCAAATCTCGAAAATGAAAAGAGAGCACGAAGTCCGCCACGCGCTCGGGGAAGTCAAGGGGGGCAGGACGGAAAAGGCTCCGGATCAGGCGTCGGGGTCAGTTGATTGATGACCACGATAAAACATCTGATAATCGCGTCCTCCGTAAAAAATATTCGTAATCTCAACGCTATCGGACACGATCACATACGTGATCACAACTGATTTCTCGAAGGGAACAGTTCGCAATCCCTGCGCGAGGTCGTCACGTGGCCGACCACCAAGTGGGGCGTAGCCGATGCGGTCGCAGCGTGCTTTGATGCGGCGGGCGAACCCTTCCGCAATCTGCACATTTTGAGATATTTCCAAGACATAATCAAAAATTGAGCGAAGATCAGAAACAGCAGCAGGCCGGAAACTAACCCTGAGTGTTTGCATGATCGTCCGCTTTGCGTGCCGCGGCGAAAAGTCCGGCAAGCTGCCTGTCTACTTCGTCGCTGCTAAGGCTCGGGCGGGGATCATCCAGTGAACGGCGGATCCGCTCGCGCACGACCACTGCCCTCTCGGCGTCTTCCGCGCGGTGCCTCTTCCACAAACGAACTGCTTCACGAACGGCTTCGCTCACAGAGCCATATTCGCCACTGCCGACGGATGCACGAAGTTCGCTCAACATTTCAGGCGTGATCGTTACCGTCAATTTTTCAGCTATTTCGCCAGACATGATTTCACCTTCAAACGAGATACGCACCTCAATCGAAAAGCAGCGCAAATTTCATTTGTGATAAGATACTATCTTATTTTTGGTCGAAATGTCGATAAGATAATGATCATATGTCGATCCGCCTGAGCGGAAAGCAACACTCAATAACTTCCTGTTTTCACGAGCCGTTAATCGTTCGCGAGAATTAAACCTCAATCTTCAATCCCCCTCACCGGAACGGTGGCTCGTCAAAACTTCTGAGCTTCCGCGAATGCGCCGTGCCGCTCTGTCCCTTCAGCACATCGAGCGCCGCAATACCGATATCGAGATGCTCGCTCACGGCACGCTCATAGAACGCATTCGCCGCGCCCGGGAGCTTGATCTCGCCATGCAGCGGCTTGTCCGACACGCAAAGCAGCGTGCCATAGGGCACCCGAAACCGGAACCCCTGCGCCGCGATCGTGCCGCTCTCCATATCCACCGCAATCGCTCGGGAGAGATTGATCCGGCGCCGCTCCTGCGACCAGCGCAATTCCCAGTTCCGGTCATCATAGGTCACAACCGTGCCGGTACGAAGCCGCCGCTTGAGTGCCTCGCCGCGATCCCCCGTCACACTTGCCGCCGCCTCCTGCAGCGCAACCTGCACTTCGGCAAGCGCCGGTATCGGCATCTCCGTCGGCACGACACTGTCCAGAATGCCATCTTCCCGCAAATAGCCATGCGCTAGCACATAATCGCCGATCTGCTGCGATTGCCGCAATCCGCCGCAATGTCCCACCATGAGCCAAGCATGCGGGCGCAGCACGGCAAGATGGTCCGTCATCGTTTTTGCGTTCGACGGGCCCACCCCAATATTCGCCAGTGTCACACCCTGCCCGAATGGCGTGGTCAAATGATAGGTCGGCATCTGGAATTTCTGCCACGGCGATGTCTGGATCAATGTCTCGATATCCGCATCGCTCGTCGCCGCCGTAATCGTCGCGCCGCCCGGCAAGACCAGACTGTTGTAGGGCCCGTCTTTACGAACCTCGTTGACGCCCCGCCGGATGAATTGATCGACATAGCGGTGATAATTCGTCAGCAAAATCCAGGGTTGCACCGCGCGCCAATCCGTTCCCGTATAATGTACGAGGCGGCGCAACGAATAATCGACACGCACCGCATCAAAAAGGGCCAGCGGTCTCGGGCGATCATCCCTGAAATCCCATAATCCATCGGCGATCTCGTCCCCGACTTCCGACAATCTCGGCGGCGGGAAAAACCGCGCGAGATCGGCAGCACTCACCTTGCCGCGCCCCAATTCGTCGCCGCTTTCGAACACATAGGGATAGGGAATATCCTGTGTGCTGACGCCAACCTCGACCCGCGCCTCGAAATCCTCCATCAAGGGACGCAATTGCTCAATGAGATAATTTTTGAAGGCCGAAGGCTGGGTAATCGTCGTCGTGTAAACGCCAGGCACAGCGAATTTAGCAAAAGCGCGCGCACTTGTCGGCACAAGCCCATCGGGTGAATAGGTGATTGTGAGTTCGGGATACCGGTATCGCGTCCGCTCGGCGAGTGTCGGCGTCACTCCGGACGTCAAAAAGCGCTCGAGTCCGTCACGTAAAGCAGTGCTGGCTTCGGCATAAAGCGCTTCGAGAACGGCGACCGTCTCCTCCGGAGTACGGGTCACACGTCGTTGCGGCAAAAGATCAGTCATGAGTGGCAGTCCCGGATATGTTCAATATGAGCAATAAATCTATGACGCATTTACCAATAGATAAGGTGTATCATAATCCTGTCCGCAAGACGACACCGGGAACGAAAAATGCTTGATTTTGAAACGTCGCTTGCCCGCCTTGCCATCGCCCTCGCCATCGGCCTTCTGATCGGGTTGGAGCGTGGCTGGTCATCGCGCGAAGAAAAGGAAGGCGGGCGGGCCGCCGGCATCAGGACGCACGCCCTCTCCGGCTTGCTCGGCGGCGTCTCGGGTCAATTATCAAGCCTGACGGATCCAAGTGTTCTTGGTCTCGCCTTTCTGGCCTTTGCCCTTGTCACCGGTCTCTTTCACTGGGCTGAAATGCGGGTGGATCGGAGCGTCAGCGCCACGGGTGCCGTCGCGAGCCTGCTCGGCTTTGCGCTTGGTGCCTATGCCGTGCTTGGCGACCCGACAATTGCCGCAGCCGCAGCCGTCGCAAGTGTTCTTCTGCTTGCACTCAAACAACCTTTGCATGGCTGGCTCAAACGCCTCGAATGGATCGATATCCGGGCGGTTCTGATCCTGGCCACAATGACATTCCTGTTTCTGCCCGTCCTGCCGGATTATGCTCTCGATCCGTGGGGTGCCCTGAACCCCGCACAAATCTGGAAATACGCCATTTTCATCTGCAGTATTTCGTTTTCTGGCTACATCGTCACCCATATCTTCGGGGCGCGAACGGGGATCACGATTGCTGCACTCGCCGGTGGCATCGTCTCATCGACAGCCACGACCCTGTCACTCGCCCGTTTCGCCCGTTCCGATCCGGGCACATCGCGTCTGGCAGCCGGCGGCGCGCTCTTGTCCGGTGCCGTCATGGCCGCGCGCGTCTTGTTAATCACATCAACCTTGGCACCCTCGCTGCTGTCGGGAATTGCCGCTCCGCTCTTGACCGCCATGGCGGTGCAACTCTTGATCGGCGGGCTCTATCTTAATCAGGGCGAACCTACTCCGACGCCCCCTATGAACCTGCATAATCCCTTCGATCTCGTGAGCGCGTTTCAGCTTGCGGCTCTGATTGGCTTTATCCTTTTGGTGACCGCGATCACACTTCAATATCTTGGCGAGCAAGCGCTCCTCGCACTTGCCGCGCTGTCAGGCATTGCGGATGTCGATGCGATAACCCTTTCGCTTGCCGAAATGGCTGACGGGGCCGAGAAGCCGCAAACACTCATGCTTGGCATTCTCATCGCAGCCTCAACCAATGCCCTCACAAAAATCGCTATTTCCGCCTTCGTCGGCGGCAGATCACTCGGGCTATGGTTCGGCCTAGGCACCCTCGCTGCCGTGGCATCAGGCGGTCTGATCCTGATACTCTGGCCTATCGGCTAAAGAGCTTTGGAGACGTAAACGAAGTCGGCGACGTTACCTCTCGCATGATCAAATTCTGTCAGGCGACATTTGCCTGCAAGTGCCCAACCTTGCAAAAAAGCGCCCTTCCGGGCGCCTTTTCAATAATTTCTCACCGCGTCAGCTTCTTGTACTTGATCCGCTTCGGTATCGTTGAATCAATCCCCAGCCGGCGCTTCTTGTCTTCCTCGTAGTCCTGGAAATTGCCTTCGAACCATTCCACATGGCTGTCGCCCTCGAAGGCCAGCATATGCGTCGCGATCCGATCCAGAAAGAAGCGATCATGCGAGATGATCACGGCGCACCCGGCGAAATCTTCCAGCGCCTCTTCCAAAGCGCGCAAGGTTTCAACGTCGAGATCGTTCGTCGGCTCATCGAGCAGCAAGAGATTTGCACCCGACTTCAACATCTTTGCGAGATGCACACGATTGCGCTCGCCGCCAGAGAGCATCCCGACCTTTTTCTGCTGGTCGCCGCCCTTGAAATTGAAGGTCGAGCAATAGCCGCGCGAATTGATCTCTCGCTTGCCGAGATAGATAATCTCGTTGCCTTCTGAGATTTCCTCCCAGACCGTCTTGTTAGGATCAAGCGCATCGCGTGACTGGTCGACATATCCGAGCTGCACCGAGTCACCGATGGTGATGCTGCCCGAGTCCGGCTTTTCCTGCCCGGTGATCATGCGGAACAACGTCGTTTTACCCGCGCCATTCGGCCCGATCACGCCGACAATCCCGCCCGGCGGCAATTTGAAGGAGAGAGTGTCAATCAGAAGCCGGTCATTATACCCCTTCGACAGCCCGTCAAAATCAATGACATGATTACCCAGCCGCTCGGCCACCGGAATGATGATCTGCGCCGTTGTCGGCCCCTTGTCGTTCTGCTTCTGCACGAGATCCTCATAGCGCTGGATACGCGCTTTGGATTTGGCCTGCCGCGCCTTCGGGCTCTGCTGCATCCACTCGGCTTCGCGTTCAAGCGCCTTCTGCTGCGCCTCGGATTCGCGACCTTCCTGAATAAGGCGCTTCTGCTTCTGCGCAAGCCAGCTCGTATAATTGCCCTCATACGGAATACCGCGGCCACGATCGAGTTCGAGAATCCAGCCCGTCACATTGTCGAGGAAGTAGCGGTCATGGGTCACGATCAGGATCGCACCCGGATAAGTCCGCAAATGCCCCTCGAGCCAGGACACGGTTTCAGCATCCAGATGGTTGGTCGGCTCATCAAGCAGCAGCAATTCCGGTTGCGCCAGCAGAAGCTGACACAGCGCCACGCGCCGCCGCTCGCCGCCCGAGAGCTTCTCGACATCGGCATCATCCGCAGGACACCGCAGCGCATCCATCGCCTGATCAACCTTCGAGTCGAGATCCCATAGCCCCTGCGCTTCGATCTCGTCCTGCAGCTTCATCATTTCGTCCGCGGTCTCGTCCGAATAATTCATCGCGAGTTCGTTGTAGCGGTCCAAAATCGCCTGTTGCTTGGCAACACCCAGCATCACATTGCCGCGGACATTCAGAGAGCCGTCAAGCGGCGGTTCCTGTTGGAGATAGCCAACCCGCGCGCCATCCGCGACCCAGCCTTCGCCGACAAATTCCTTGTCGATACCGGCCATAATCCGCAACAGCGTCGATTTACCCGAACCGTTGACACCCAGCACACCAATCTTCGCGTCCGGATAGAAGGAGAGGTGGACATTGTCCAAAACCTTCTTGCCGCCGGGCCACGTCTTGGTAAGTCCCTGCATGTGATAAATAAACTGACGCGCCATGAAGAAAAAATCTCCGACAAGAGGAATGAAGTGTGATTGCTCCGTATGTAGCGGTCCGGACACGTCGGAGCAAGAGTTCCCTCACTTGGCCTCGCACTCAAATTTGGCATCACACAACAGCCAAGGTGGCAAAGTTCCGATTGCAGGCACCCCCGACTCCGGTCTAAAAGGTGAAGTGGATGAAAATCCGAGTGGGCCTGTAGCTCAATGGTTAGAGCCGACCGCTCATAACGGTCTGGTTGCAGGTTCGAGTCCTGCCGGGCCCACCACGCTTCCCCCCAGTGGGGCTACGCGTGGTGCAGCCATGCGAAGCATCATCAACATGGGCGAAGCAGTGTCCGGCATAGCCCGCAGAGCGACGACGAACTAGATGGGAATATGTGATACGTTTACAGTATCAATAGCATCAATCATCCTGATCACGCGCAATATCAAAGCACCAACTCAGCATCGAAAGCGAAACACCACCATGGCTGACAGACTGAAGGGCAAAGTGGCACTGATCTCGGGCGGCGCCACAGGCATGGGCGGGGCCTCATCAAAACTCTTTGCCGCTGAAGGCGCGAAAGTCGCCATCGTTGATGTCAACATGGAGGCAGCCCAAGCAACCGCGGCAGAAATCACCCGCGCCGGTGGCGTCGCCATCGCGCTCAAAGCCGATGTCTCGAAAGCCGACGAGGTCAACGCCGCAGTTGCAGCAGCCCACAGGGCGTTCGGCCCGGTCAACGTCCTGTTCAACCATGCCGGCACCATCGTCATCAAGCCCTTCCTCGAAACAACAGAGGAAGAATGGGACTGGTTGCACGATGTGAACGTCAAAAGCATGTTCCTCATGACCAAAGCCGTCATCCCGCACATGCTAGCCGCAGGCCGTGGCTCTATTGTCTGTACCTCCTCGATTTCAGCCGTCCTCGCAACACCCAATGAAGTGCTTTACGACACAACCAAAGGCGCCGTGCATATGTTCTCCCGCGCCATCGCCGTCGAGTTCCGTGATCGGAATATCCGGTGCAACGCCGTCTGCCCCGGCTTCATCCAGACACCCCACGGGAACCGCGAAGTGAAGGAACTTGCAGCCCTCGGCGTTGATGTTTCCGATGAAGCGATTGCCGCCCAGCAGGGCCGCATGGGATACCCCGAAGATGTCGCCCGCGCCGCGCTATATCTTGCCAGTGATGACGCGGAATTTGTCACCGGCCAGCAACTCTTCGTCGACAACGGCTTTTCCGCCGTCTGACAGGGAAAACCGACAGCCCAGGCACAGGATCATGATCCGCTCGGGCGCTTCCGTAGTATACTTTTCGGTTTCCGCATCAATCCAACAGGGCATTCCACAGAATGGCTGATAGCTTGTTCCCGCCCTCACGCGCCGAAGCCCTCCGTCGGCTCGCGCATTTTGTCCCCAAAGCCGGTTCAGCCTATGCCGCCGGACGCAATACAGATAGCGGCCCCGATCAACAAGGCGCCGTTTCAAAGCTCTCGCCCTATCTCCGTTACCGGCTCCTCACCGAGCAGGAGACCGTGGCCGAAGTTTTGGGACGACATAGCCTCACCGCGGCAGAAAAATTCGTACAAGAGGTGCTGTGGCGCACCTATTGGAAAGGCTGGCTGGAAATGCGCCCGGAGATCTGGTCGCGCTATCTGGCTGGGTGCGACACGGATAGGGAACGCATTCACAACACACGCGCACTGGCCGATGCTGAAGCGGGCCGCACCGGAATAGAAGGCTTCGACGATTGGGCACGCGAACTCGTAACAACGGGCTATCTGCACAATCACGCCCGCATGTGGTTCGCCTCGATCTGGATTTTCACGCTCCGCCTGCCATGGACCTTGGGGGCGGATTTCTTCCTGCGCCATCTGATCGATGCCGATCCCGCAAGCAACACGCTCTCCTGGCGCTGGGTTGCCGGGTTGCAGACGGCAGGCAAAACCTATCTCGCAACAGCTGACAATATCGCACGCTACACAAATGGCCGTTTCGCCCCGAAAGGTCTGGCGAAAGACGCACCCGCCCTGACCGAACCACCCGTTCCTGCTCCAAGCCCTCTTCCCACTCACCCGATTTGGGATGAACGCACACCATCTCTCCTGCTGGTCACCCATGAGGATCTTCATCCCGAGTCATCTTTTCCCGATGGCTCAAAGTTTAGCAACGCCCTGATCATCAACGATGATACCCTGTTATGGGGCGAAGGCGCCCGCCAGTTCGTGAGCACTGCCGTCACCGAAACCGCGGCTCGGCTTGCTTCCCGTTTCAACAGCGGCGTCGAGATCACAAAAACGCTCGATCCGGAGACACTGATTGCAGCCGCCCGGGCAGCTGGCATAAGGCAGATCGTGACTGCCTATACCCCGATTGGCCCTGTTGCAGAGGCCTTGTCCCGCAGTGAACCGGTTCTCGCTCGCGAGGGGATCAGCCTCGTCCGTGTGCGCCGCCCATGGGACAGTGCCTTCTGGCCGCACGCCAAGCGCGGTTTCTTCGCCTTCAAGGAACAGATGCCCAACCTCCTGCGGGCGGGAGGTCTGCTCTGACCGGCCCTCTCAACATTGTCTGGTTCAAGCGCGACCTGCGCATCACCGATCATCGCCCCCTGGCAAGCGCTGCGGGGCGCGGTCCCGTTTTGCCGCTCTATATTGCCGAGCCGGAACTCTGGGCCGAGCCGGACGCCTCGGAACGGCAATGGGCCTTTGTCGCGGAAAGCCTAGTCGAACTCCGCAATAGCCTTGCCGCCTTAGGCCAGCCTCTCTGCATCATGCTCGGCAATGCTGTGCCCGTCCTTGAGACGCTCCGCCAGCGCCACGGCATTGCGGCCCTCTGGAGCCACGAGGAAACCGGCAATGGCTGGACATATGCACGCGACAAAGCGGTTGTTGCTTGGGCCAAAAACGCCGGTATCCCTTGGCATGAGGCACGACAATTCGGCGTCGTACGTCGTCTCCATTCACGCAATGGCTGGGCCGCCGCATGGGATCGCGATATGGCCGAACCCGTGACAGTACCGCCTGAAGCGTTGATGCCGCTGGCCGGTGACTTTTCGTCGCGTATTCCAAACGCCGACGAGCTCGGCCTAGCACCCGATCCCTGCCCCAAGCGCCAACCCGGCGGCCGAACTGCGGCCTTGTCCACGCTGCAAAGTTTTTTGAACCAACGCGGCCGCAGCTACCGGTTCGAAATGTCGAGCCCAGTCACCGCATTCACATCCTGCTCGCGTCTCTCCCCGCATCTGACATGGGGCACGGTCTCGATGCGCGAGGTCGCTCAGGCAAGTCAGGCCCGGATATCGGCCCTCAAAGGGCTCGACGATCCCCGCTCGAAAGCATGGCGCGCCTCCCTCGTCTCGTTCATCGGGCGCCAGCACTGGCATTGCCACTTCATGCAGAAACTGGAGGATGAGCCGCGCATCGAGTTTGAAAATCTCCACCGCGCCTATGATGGCGTGCGCCCCGCAAGTAGCGATCCGTCCCGTCTCGCCGCATGGATCACCGGCAGAACAGGCTTTCCCTTTATCGATGCCTGCATGCGCGCCCTCGACCAGCATGGCTGGATCAATTTCCGGATGCGCGCCATGCTGATGTCCTTTGCAAGCTATCATTTGTGGCTACCATGGCGCGAAAGCGGGCTTCACCTTGCACGGAAATTCGTCGATTACGAACCCGGTATTCACTGGTCACAGGTCCAGATGCAATCGGGGACGACGGGCATCAACACGATGCGGATTTACAATCCCGTGAAGCAAGGCCTCGATCAGGATCCGACCGGCGCCTTCATACGGGCCTATCTTCCCGAACTCGATCCGGTACCCGACAGCTTCATCCACGAACCATGGCACTGGCCCGACGCCGCAACCCTGAACTATCCCGGCCCCATCGTGGATAACGCGGCAGCAGCCAAAGCCGCCCGCGAGGCTCTTTATGCGCTGCGAAAAGGGTCAGAACACAGGGAAGCAGCCCAAAAAATCGTAAAAAAACACGGTAGCCGAAAAGCCGGCATTCCGATGACCGGACGAAAAACAAGATCGGCACCCAAGAAGACAAACACAAAGCAACTCGCTCTGGATTTCTGATGAAAGTGTCAATCCGGAACTGCTAACGTTACTTGAAAGAACGCGTCAAACGCAGCTTGACATGTCAAACGTTGCTTGACATAAATCCTGATGGATATCGCGAGTATCTCCCACAAAGCACTGCGCCGGTTTTTCGAGACCGGCAACGCAAAAGGTCTTGTTGGCGATGCCGCGCGTATCCGCAAAATGCTGGCATTCATCGATGCCGCAGGCAGTTTTGACGAATTGGCCGTGCCATCCAATTATGGTCTGCATGAGTTGGTCGGCAACAAGACCGGGCACTGGGCAATGACGGCAACCAAAAACTGGCGCCTGACCTTCATCAAGATCGATGAAACCACGATTGCCGAGCTGGATATGGAGGATTACCACTAATGGCTATGACCATGCACTCCTCGCTAGCCGTTCATCCGGGTGACTGGCTGAAGAGCGAAGTTGTCGATCCCCATGGTGTGAGCATCAACCGCCTTGCGGCCAGCTTCCACGTAACCCGCCAGACGCTCAGCAACCTGTTCAATGGCCACACCGCCCTTTCGGCCGACATGGCGGTCCGGTTCGAGAAAGCCTTTGGTATCAAGGCCGAAACATTGATGCGGATGCAAACAACCTATGACTTAGCGGAGGCGCGTGCCCGTGCTGACAAGATCGTCATCGATAGGGTTCCGCCGGCCGCCTGAGTGAGCGACTTGTGATCTCCCTCTAAGAGGGTTGGGCGCTATCAAGTGCCATCAGCGATATTAATTTTTCCTGGGTGGCTTCTTCAGGGCTTAATTCACCCGTTAATCTGCCTTCACGCATGGTCACGATCCGGTCGGCCACAGCCATAACTTCCGGCAGCTCCGACGAGATCACAACAACGGCAATCCCGCGCCCGGCCAGCGTATCCAATATCTCGTGAACCTCAGTTTTCGCCGCAATATCGATACCGCGGGTTGGTTCATCGACAATCAAAATCTTCGGATCGAGCGACAACCAGCGCGACAGCACAATCTTTTGTTGATTGCCCCCGGACAGGTTGGAAATCAGCTGCTCCGGCCCTGTCATACGGACATTCATCATCGCCTTGAAGCGTTGCAGTTCCGCCGCCTCTTTTGCCTCATCGACAAAAATGCCAAGCTTCATGAAGCGGTCAAGCGAGGCCACCGAAAAATTTTGCCTAATAGCCAGTTGCAGGAAAAGCGCCTGTTGTTTGCGATCTTCGGGCACAAGTCCGATGCCGTGCTTCATCGCATCACGTGGCGAGCGAACAGTGACGTCCTCGCCGTCAATGGTGAAGCGCTCATAGGTTTTAAGATCAGCACCAAAAATGGCGCGGGCAAGCTCGGTTCGCCCCGCGCCCACAAGCCCCGCTATGCCTAAAATTTCTCCGGCACGGACATCAAGATCAACCCCACGCAAGACAGTGCCATGACGCCGCTCGCCCGTAACAATTGATTTTAGGCCTCTGATTGAGAGGCGGACATCACCGGGAGTGCGACGGGTTGCGGGACGCTTATAGAGATTGGACGCTTCGCGACCCGCCATTTTTTCGATGAATATCGGGATGGAAAGCGCGTCACGATCCAGAGTGGCCGCGAGCTTTCCGTCACGCAAAATCGTCACCCGATCACACAAGGCCATCGCCTCTTCCAGACGATGCGTCACGAACATCACCGAGACGCCTTCGCCGCGGAGGGTTTTGACAATCCCGATCAGGCGATCCACCTCCGCACCCGACAACGCGGATGTCGGTTCATCCATAATGATCAGCCGCGCTTTAATCGATAAAGCGCGCGCAATTTCAACCATTTGCTGCTCGGCAACGGAAAGGTCCGAAACAAGCGCATCCGGATCGATTGAAAGCCCAATGCGCTTCGTAATCTCGGCAGCATCAGACCGCATCCGCGCCCAATCGATAAAGCGACCAAAATGCAGCGGCTCGCGCCCGATAAAAATATTCTCGGCAACGCTCAAGGTCGGGACAAGATTGAACTCCTGATAAATCGTCACAATGCCCAGAGCTTGCGCCGCCTGCGGACTGGAAATTGTTACCGTATGCCCATCCCACACGATGGTGCCGGTATCTGGCAGCTGGGCACCGGAAATAATTTTTAAAATCGTCGATTTGCCCGCGCCATTCTCTCCCAGAAGGCCAAGAACTTCGCCGCGCCTGACATCAAAACTGAGACAATCCAGCGCAACCACGCCCGGAAAGCGCTTCGTGATGTTCTCTATGCTCAAGAGCACGTCAGAATTCGGGCTATTCATGGCAGCTCCGGGAATACACGCAGGATCGATGGAACCTATCCGGACGGAATAACCGCCCGGATAGGACTTTCAATCATTCAGCAAATTACATTTCACCAACGCGTTTAGTCTTGTCAAAATTCGCCCTTGTGAGGGCGATAGGCGTCAGCAGCGTCACAGCCGAATCTGGCTTCCTGCGGTCGCGCGCAAACGCCGCCGCAATGCGCATCACCGTGCGGCTCTGCTCATCCGGGACCTGCTCGATCGTCAGAACGCATCGTACCATCCTTGACGGCCTCGATATCCGCTGGAAGCGTATCAGAGCCTTAAAAATGTGACAATTTGGTGATGTCAAAGAGAGAGTGAAAAATGTTCACAGAGTGATTAGTCGATGCGGATTAAACAGGTTGAACTGTGTTTGGCAGTTGAGGCAGGTGTTGGGAAAGCGCGGCGAACGGCGGGAATGAGTGACGCAATTTAAGCCATTGATTTTATTGGCGCGCCCGGAGAGATTCGAACTCCCGACCCTCAGATTCGAAGTCTGATGCTCTATCCAACTGAGCTACGAGCGCATTCCGGCAAACCATCAGGCTTGCCGATATTTTATCTTAACCCACTGCACGCCCGCAAGCCAGTCCCGCGCGTGCACTGCCTCCTTGCAACGGCTCCCAAGCGACGACACGCCCCCCGAAATCTAGGCGCAGCCGCCGCGGTCAAATCCCTATTTCTTGACCTTTTCCCATTTGTTCGATTTCTCCGCACGGAAAAACGCCTCGATGATCTGCATATTTTTCACTGCATCTGCCGGCCCGTAAACGAGTTTCGCCTTGCGCCGGATCGCGCGGCCAAAATCCTCGGCCTGCAGCTGGTATTGGTCGCAGATAGGCATCTCGATCACCTTGTCTGGCGCACCGGTCACGCGGAGCGTGAACCGGTTCGGGTTCTCCGGCAACGGGTTCACCGGAATCTCGACTTCGATCGTCCCCTTCTCGCCCAGAATAATTGTCCGCTGATAGGGCGCGCCCTGCGTCGCGACCACAAAGGACAAATGCCGCCCTTGGCCGAAATCCGCAAGCCCGCTCATCAGCCGGTCCGTGCCGAAATTCGGATCACGATCAAACACACCCGACACACGGAGCGGTTCGGCATCAAACACATAACGCGCCAGCGTGATCGGATAGCAGCCAATATCCATCAATCCGCCACCGCCAATATCCGCCTTGTTCCGCACATTGTCGGGGTCAACGAGATGGTATGAAAACATCATATGCAGCGACTGCACCCGCCCGATCACGCCCTCGCGCACAAGGCGCGAAATCTCCTGCCATTGCGGGTTATGCCGCACCATGAAGGCCTCTTCGATCAGGATTTTCTTCGGCACTTTCAGCAAGGTCTTCGCCTCGGCCACCGACAGCGAAATCGGCTTTTCGCACAAAACATGCTTGCCATGCTTCGCGGCTTCCAATGTCAGCGGAACATGCAAATGGTTCGGTAGCGGATTATAAATCGCCTCGATCTCGGGGTCGGCCAGCAATTCCTCGTAAGAGCCATAGGCTTTCGGAATACCGAGCGCTTTTGCCGCCGCCTCGCCCCGTTTCAGGTCACGCGAGGCAATCGCCACAATCTGGAGTTCACGGCTTTTCATCATGCCGGGAATGACTTTTTCAACGCCGATCTTGGCCGTCGAGAGAATACCCCATTTTACCGGTTTCATCTTTGATCCTTCCGCATGTTTCTATCATTCACCCCATCGAGAGCCGCCTTTCGGGCGATGTCTCAGCGCGGCAATTCACTTATCTGGTAGGTCGCCGCGTTCAGCCATTCGGGGTTGATCTCCACACCCCAGCCCGGCTCCGACGGAATGGTCGCCTTGCCCTCGCTGATCGCATAGGGATCACCCAGAAACAGCCCCTCCTGCCATGGGTAATAATCAGCGCCCTCAATCGAGAATTCGAGATATTTCCCCGCATTCGGAATGGCACCCAGCAAATGCATCGTGCACATTGTTACAAGCGAGAGATTGGCACTATGCGGCGTGCAGGGCAATCCGGCCTTTGCCGCCATCTCGACAACCTGCAGCGTGCGCGAAATCCCGCCGAGATACATCACGTCCGGCTGCACAATATCCACCGCCCGCATCTCGATCATCCGCGCCCATGTCGCGAGATCCCAATCCTGCTCGCCGCCTGTCACATCAATCGAGAGCGCATCCGTCACCTGTTTCGTCTGGTCAAGATGCCAATACGGGCACGGCTCCTCGTAATGGCCGATCCCTTCCGCCTCGAGCAAATGCCCCACCTCGATCGCACGCTTCGGCGAAAATCCGCTATTGGCATCCACCAGCTTGGCAATGCCGCCGCCCAAAGCGCGCGCAACGACCGGCACAACGGCCTCGGTCCGCCCGGGCCATTCGTCGATATCACGGCCGCATTCCGCACCCACCCGCCATTTGAAGGCGTCAAAACCCTGCTCGTCGCGCAGCCGCATAAACCGCTTCGCCTCGTCCTCGGGCGTAATGTCCCGCTTCATCGAAGATGCATAGGCCCGAAGCTTTCCGGGCTTGCCGCCAAGCAATTCCACAACCGGCTTGCCCTCGCTCCTGCCGCGCAGATCCCACAACGCCGTGTCCAGTCCCGCAAGCGCCCGGCAACGATAGCTTCCGGGATATTTGTGCTCCCGCTCCTCGATCCGGTTCACGAGACCCAGAATATCCGCCGAATCCGCACCCAACGCCCAAGGCGCCACCTGCCGGTGAAAAATCGTCGCCGAAATATCCGCATTATAGGTCGAGGTCTGCCCCCAGCCAAACTTGCCCGATTGCGTTGTCAGCTTCACAAAGCAGACGAATTCATTGGTAAACGTCTCAAGCTTGGCAATCGCGTCCGTCACATCCCGTCTCCGTCATTCTTCAGTGTGCAATCGGCAACGCTACCATCCAACGTCACCCGCTCAAAGGGCGCGCCCGAACAAAACAATCGAAATCCCGTCAAAAACGCGTGACCTAGCACCGCTCCGTCACAATCAAACGCCCGGGCCGGTCAAGCGCGCTCATATAATTCATCGCCTCGATCCGCCCGACGCGCCAAAGCCCTTCATCCGCGAGACGCGTGATAAATCCTGCATAATCATCCGCCACAAACGGCGCACCATTCATGAAAACCACAATCACCCCGCCGGGCCTGACCATCCGGATAATTTCCCTGAGCGCCAGTGGCGCCAAATGTCCCGGCGCGAAAGAACCCGCACACACCGCCGCATCATAGACCGCATCCGCAATCGACGTCGTCGCGTTCAAATCCCCCTCAAAAAGCCCGCGATAAATCCCCCGCTCCCGCGATTTTGCCAGCATTTCCGGCGCGATATCGATCCCGTCAATCGTCTGAAATCCATGCTTCGCCAGCTCGACACCCACAAGCCCCGTCCCGCACCCGACATCGATCAACGCCGCCCGACGATCCTGACACGCCTCGGCCATCGCCGCAGCCGCGATCACATGCCCCGAATAACCGAACTCCCCGAGCAAATCGGCATCATACTGCTCCGCCCACGCGTCATAATGCGCGGAAGTCGTGTCGCCATGCCCGAAATCCGCAAGCTTGGACAGCATCCCGCTCGGCTTCCCCGTCATAAGGTGTCATCCCCCGGTCAAAAAATTCTGTTAGTCTAAGATAAAATTCATGGCGCAACGCTCCGCTTCATGCAACCCGATACACTGTCACTTCAGGGAAAGACCAGTCACGCATGCGTCCCACACACACCGATCTCGCCGTTCTCCGCACCCTCGCGCTCGAGGCCGGTGCCGCCATCATGAAAATCTATGAAAAGGACGCCATCGCCGTCACCGCCAAGTCCGATCAATCCCCCGTCACCGAGGCAGATCTTGCCGCCGACGCCGTCATCCGCGCGGGCCTCGCCAAACATTTCCCCGACATCGCCGTCCTGTCGGAGGAAAGCCCCGACGCCCTGCCGCGCGACACCGCCCTGTTTTTCCTCGTCGATCCGCTCGATGGTACCCGCGAATTCATCAGCCGCAATGGCGAGTTCACCGTCAATATCGCGCTGATCGAAAACGGCCGCTCCATCGCAGCAACCGTTCATGCCCCCGCCATCAATGCCACCTATATCGCAGCTGAGGGTCTCGGCGCATGGCGTCATGACGAAAACGGCACTGCTCTCGCCCTCAAAACGCAGCTCCACACTGAAGGCGAACCGCTACGCGTCCTCGCCAGCCGGTCGCATAATTCGCCCGAAACGGAATCCTTCATTGCGCGCCTGCCCGCCCCTGTCACGCTCATCCAGTCCGGCAGCTCGCTCAAATTCTGCACAGTCGCCTCTGGCTCCGGCGATCTCTACCCCCGCCTTAGTCCGACCAGCCAATGGGACACCGCCGCCGGCCAATGCATTCTTGAACAAGCGGGCGGCCTCGTTCTCACAGCGGAAGGCGAGCCCCTGCGCTACGGCCTCGATCTCCCGCTACGCAACCCCTCCTTCATCGCCCTCGCCACTCCCGCTTTAAAGGCGATGCTTTAGCCCCTCACGCGCTCATTCTCCGGATCATATAAAGGCTGCAGCGACACAATCGCCCGCACCCGCTCGCACGCGACTTCCAGCTCGTAGCTCCCCTTCAGCACAAAGGCGGCATCGACACCGTCGGCATGGCCCACATAGCCGAGCCCGATCGATTTTTTCACCGTATAGCCGAACCCGCCCGACGACAGATACCCCACCGCCTCGCCATTACGGAATATCGTCTCCCGCCCGAGCAGCACACGATCCGGCTCGGTCGTAAACGTCGCAAGCATGCGCTTGAGCGGTGCCTTGCGCTCGGCCATCAGCGCCGCGCGTCCCAGAAAGTCGATGTCCTTGCCGAGTTTCACCGCAAAGCCGAGTCCCGCCTCGAGCGGCGATGAATCGGGCGTAATATCCGCCCCCCACGCCCGATACCCCTTCTCTAGCCTGAGCGATTCAATCGCCCGGTAACCGCCATTGATAATGCCGTGCTTCTCGCCCGCCGCCATCAGCGCCACATACACCGCCGCCGCATCGCCAATCGGCACATAGAGTTCATAACCCAATTCCCCGACATAGGTGATCCGGTGCGCCCGCACCTTCCGCCCCGCAATCGTGATCTCCCGCACATGTGCGAAGGGCAAAACCGCGTTCGGCAATTCCGTCTCCGCAGCAGCTTCCAGCACACCGCGCGAGCGCGGCCCCATCAGTGCAAGGCAGGAAATCTGTTCCGTCACATCCGCAATCGTCACATCAAGCCCCGCCGGCACGTTGCGCCGCATCCAGTCGAGATCATGCGTGCGGAACCCCGTCCCTGTCACAATGAAAAACCGGTCATCCGCCAGCCGCGCAATCGTCACATCGCATTCGATCCCGCCGCGCGCATTGAGCATTTGCGAATAGACCAGCCGCCCCGGCGCCTTCGTCACATCATTTGCCGCAAGCCATGACAGCGCCTTCTCCGCGTCTTTCCCCGTCACCTCGAATTTCGCAAACGAGGTCTGGTCGAACAGCGCCACCTTGTCGCGCGTGGCCTTGTGCTCGTCCCCCGTAAACGGAAACCAGTTTTGTCTTTTATAGGTATACACATCCTTGCCGCGCACAGATTTTGGCCCGAACCAGTTCGGCCTCTCCCATCCGAGCTTCTGGCCGAAAACCGCACCCGACGCTTTTAACGTCTCGTACAGCGGCGAGGTTAAAAGCGGTCGTGCGCTCTCATATTCCTCGAACGGCCAAGCCATCGTGTAATGCTTGGAGTAAGCCTCCAGCGTCCGCGTGCGGACATAGGCATCGTCGCGGTGAATGCCCGAGAAGCGGCGAATATCCACCGTCCACAAATCCATGGGCGGCTCGCCACCGAGCACCCATTGCGCCAGCGCCATGCCTGCCCCGCCCGCCGACGCGATCCCGAACGCGTTAAACCCGCAGCCGACAAAAATATTCTTCGTTTCCGGCGCTTCACCCAGAATAAACGTCCCGTCCGGCGTAAACGCTTCCGGCCCGTTGATGAATTGCTTGATGCCGGTTGTCTCCAGCACAGGCGTCCGGATCAACGCCTGCTCCATGATCTGCTCGAAATGGTCGAGCCTGTTCTCCAAAAGCGAGAACTGGAAATTTTTCGGAATACCATCCACCGCCCACGCAATCGGGTTCGGCTCATAGCCGCCCATCACCAAGCCTCCGACATCTTCCTTGTAATAGATCAGCCTGTCAGGGTCGCGCAGCGTCGGCAGGTCACGCGGTGCGCCACACGCCTCCGTGACAATATATTGATGCTCGACCGACTGGATCGGCACGGAAATCCCCGCCATCCGCCCTAATTCTTTCGACCATTGCCCTGCACAGATCACGAGCTTCTCGCACGCAATTACGTGCCCGCCAATTTCGACACCGGTAATCCGCCCGTCCTTGAGACGCAGCCCCGAAATCTCGACCTCCTCGATGATTTTCACGCCCCGCATCCGCGCACCCTTGGCGAGCGACAGCGTGATATCGGAAGGGTTGGCCTGCCCGTCAGTCGGCAGAAATGCCGCGCCCACAACGTCGCTCACATCCATCAACGGCCAGAGATCCTGCGCTTCCTTCGCATTCAGCAAATGCATTTCAAGCCCGAAGGAATGCGCCGTCGTCGCCTGCCGCTTGATCTCGGTCATGCGCTCGTCATTACACGCCAGACGCAGCCCGCCATTCATCTTCCATCCCGTCGCCTGCCCCGTCTCGCCCTCGAGCGTGCGATAGAGCTCAACCGAATATTTCAAGAGCTTCGTCACACTTGCCGACGTCCGCAATTGCCCGACAAGACCCGCCGCATGAAAGCTCGTCCCCGACGTCAGCTTGTGCCTCTCCAGCAACAGCACATCCTTCGCGCCATGCTTGGCCAGATGATACGCCGTCGAACACCCGATAATCCCGCCACCGATGACAATAATTTCCGCATGCGTTGGCAAAGCCGACATCGATCCAAATCCCTGATTAGCCGCAATTGAGATAGTTTTTGATCTTTCGAGGGGTATAGAGTGACCGGCATAGGCCATTTTTTACTTTCAGGAAAGTCTGCCCGTTCAAGTCGTCATGAACCCTGAGTGCACCATTGGCAATTCCGCGGGATATTTCCTCACAGCCGATAATCCGCGCATTGCGATAGAGCACATAGCTCTTGTGACGCACAAAGGGATGCTCCCCCGCAAAGACAAGACACGTCTGATCACAAAGATCATTCGTGTAGGTGGCAAATGGCACGAGAACGACCTTCTGCTGTTCGCACGGGTCCGAGCAAACAACGAAAAGATGCACCCACCCCGGGTCATGTGACGGACCCGAGGGAATCAAAATCGTGCCGCGTCTATAGGGAGGCTGCGGCACGAACGATCAGAGATTAGCGAGAAGCCGATTGATCCGGCGATGGTCCTCGATCACATGGCTGTGCACATCTGCATTCTCGACCGCGAGATTTTGCAGAATGCGCCGGATCGGAATGGGAAACGAACTTCCGTTCGGGTCTTCCCATTCAGGTAGATTTTTCGGATCATGCGTCCAATCGCGAAGGACAAACGGATCCATATGCCCGAACTCTTGCCAGACCGTGTCGAGGCACTGGATTTCGGCATCACTCAATTCGTCCCAATCGCATATCTTGCCGGCATCGGTCACCGAAAGTTCATGGTTGGATCGATCCGCGATGATCTCCGACCAGCTCGCATCTTCCAATTCACCATTGGCAAGCCGCAAAGTCGTCGAGTTCACCGGACCATGCGGCATCGAGAAGCGGTCATCGTCGAGGATCGGAAAGCCCGATTGGCGCAGCGATTCACGGTCGGCAAGGTAAACCAGCTTGATGGCCTTGAGGATATTCAACCGCCCGTTCGGAGCTTTGTTCGCCAAATAGGCGACAACTTGGGCAGCTTTGCGCGCATTGAAGCCGGAAACCATCATTCCCACCTGTTGGTAGCCGTTTTGACGTTAGACCTGATATTTACACGGCTTTCGCCGATTTTGCACGAAGTTTCTTATCAAATAGCCCGTTTGCGCATCATTCCGACGCATCAAACACGGCCACCGCCGCGTCAAGCCGCCCGCGATAATCCAGCGTATAGCCCCGATAATCGAACTCAATCGTCGAATGCGTCTCCGAGACCATGCTCCACATCGTCTCGCGCAGCAGCGACGCCGCCTTCATCGCCGCATAGGATTTCAGCATCCTTGTATCAGCCTCGCGACCATAATAGAGCCCGAGCATCTCGCGCTCGGCCTCCTCCGAAAACCCGTTATTCGAGGCGAGATTGGCGAGGTCGAACAACGGACTGTTCAATCCCGCATAATCATAATCGATCAGCCAGAGCCGTTTCCCGTCATCGATGAAATTCGCCGCCAGCAAATCATTATGCCCGAAAACCAGCTCAACCGGCCCGAGCCCCTTCTCCAGCCGTGCCGTCAAGCTTAGCAATTCCGGCACCTTTTCGACCCAATCTCCGCCACCCTCCGCAATCAACCGCCCGTAATGGCGCGCCACATGAAACGGCCAGAAGGCGAGCGCCGGACCTCTGAAATAATCGGGCACCTTCACATGGCAGTGCCGGATCACCTCAACCAGCCCCTCAAGCCGTCTCGGCTCCGCCACCTCGATCGGCGTCAGTGTCCGCCCGTCAATATGGCGCATCACCAAAGCGCCGGGTTCCGCGTGAATAATCTCGGGTGCGATCCCTGCGCGATAGGCCGCCTCCGCCGCCGCCAGCTCGTGCCACCGCAAAATCAGATGGACGGGATTATCATCCCCGATCCGGACGACATAACGCTCGCCCTTGTGACGCACGAGAAAGTTCCGGTTCGTCAACCCGCCCGAAAGCGGCTCCACCGCAACTTTTTCCGTCCAGCATATCAGGCTTGCCGCCCGGCTCTCTGCCGTCATCACCTCGTCTCCTAGGCCCGTGCAGTCGCAGCGATCGTCCGCGCGCGAAACACCGCAAGCGGCCCGCCCCCGCGCAGTAGAAGCGTGCCGATAATTGCGACATTCACCAGATTCCACAAGACGCCGTTCAAAAACGCCAGCGCATACGACCCGGAAAGGTCAAAAATCGCGCCCGAAACCCAGCCGCCAAGCGCCATCCCGATCAACGTCGCCATAAACACGAGGCCGACCCGCGTTCCCGCCTCGCCCGCCGGAAAATACTCCCGTACGATAATCGCATAGGTCGGCACAATCCCGCCCTGAAACAATCCGAACATCGCCGAAATCACATAGAGCGAGGAAAGACTGTCAAAAAACAAAAACAAAGTCAGCGACAATCCCTGCATGATCGCCCCGATCAACACGGTTGCCACGCCGCCAATTTTGTCCGCGACAAATCCCGCTGATACCCGGCTGATAATACCCAAACCCAGCATGATCGAGAGCATTTCCGCCCCGCGCGCCGCGCCATAGCCGAGATCGCCGCAATACGCCACGAGATGCACTTGCGGCATCGACATCGCCACACAACAACTCACGCCCGCAACACCCAGCAGCACCTGCAAGGTGCGCGGCGACATGTTCAACCGCCCCGCCCCCGCCGTCCGGCTTTCATTTGCTTGCGCCATGGTTAAAGCAGGCGCCCGCCGCCTGAGAAGCAGCGCCAGCGGAACAAGCGTGACAAGGCAGAAAATCCCGATCCCGATATGCGTCGTCCGCCACCCCACCGTGTCAATGCCATGCTGCACCACACGCGGCCAGATTGCCCCGGCGATATAATTCCCCGACGCACACAGCGCCACCGCGATCCCGCGCCGCTTCGTAAACCACAACGAGACATCGGCAATCAGCGGCCCGAACGTCACCGAACTCCCGAGCGCCCCGATCAGCACACCATGCAAAACCGCAAATTGCCACAAACTCGTCGCGAAGCCTGAAAGCACATAGCCGACGCAGAGCGACACGGCACCAAACAACATGGGTGGCACAATGCCCTTCTTGTCCGCCATGCGCCCCATCAACACACCACCCGCGGCAATCCCGAGCATCACCAGCGTATACGGCAAGGAGGCACCACTTCGCGCTGAACCAAACTCCGCCTGCACCGCGGGAAGCGCAACCACGACCGACCACATCCCGACGCCGCCAATCGAGCAAATCGCCATGCCCACCAGCATCCGGAACCACGAATAGGGCGTCTCTTGGGTCTCGCTCACCGAATGCGGCATCAAACGTCTCTCCTGATCGATGAGCGCTACCAGTTTGACTGCGCCGAGGGAAGCGAACCGATCACTAATCTGCGCCTCACACCGGCTCCGTCCCCAAAAACGGCCCCATCTCTTCCTTCAGTGCGCGCAGCCGCGCCATGCGTTGGTCCCGCCAGGCGCGTTTGTCCTCCAATTGCTCAATCGGCAATTCCCCGCGCATGGCATCGTTCAGCGTCGCGATCACGCTCTTTGTCACCACCGGCCCCTTCGCCCCGCGTTGTCTGGCCAGATCGTCGAACATGAACCCGTAGCGCTTGAGATAATCCGCAATCCCGCCCGGCGCATTCAGATCAATGCCCTCGAGCGGCCCGAGAAACGCCCACCGCAACCCGAACCCGTCGCTGATCAGCTTGTCGACATCCTCCGGCGACATCAACCCGTCTTCGATCACGCGGAACATTTCCGTCAACAACGCGCCCTGCAGCCGGTTCATCACGAACCCCGGTTGCTCGCGTCGCACCAGCACCGGCGATTGCCCCACCGCCTTCATCAATTCGAACGTCGTCTCCACCGTCTCGAGCGCGGTAAAGATCGCGGGCACAACTTCAACAACGGGGATCAGATGCGGCACCGCCGCTGGATGCGCCACGATGCAGCGATGCCGGCCCTTCAACCCGTCCGCAAAAGACGACACGCCGAAGCTCGATGTCGAACTGCCGATGATCGCATCCTCCGGCGTCAACCGGTCAAGCACTGCAAACACCTCGCGTTTTACCTCGATCTTTTCCTCGAGCGATTCCTGCACAAACCCTGCATCCGTCACCGCCGCGCCGATCTCGTCCACCAGACTGATCCGCTTCAAAATTTCCGCAACCGGAACATCGGGCCGGATGGCCTGCGCCCGTTCGGCCATCACACCAATCCGCTCATGCAGGCTTGCGCGAACCGTTTCGTGCCGGGCAAATACCTTCACCTGCAGTCCCGCCCGCGCAAACACCAGCGCCCACGAACTGCCGATAATCCCGCCGCCAATGATCGCCATATGCGTCATGCCGCATCTCTCCCACCCGACTCATCCAATGCTGACGGGGCACGTTCCGCCCCCCTTCTGTCAAGGATGATCCGTACTCCTCCGTCCTTTTTTCTTGATCCATCTCAAGGCGATGACCGCCACGCTTCGGCAAGGTTCCCGCATCGCCGATGCTCCTGAGGAACCACGCCATGTATAAACACATCCTGATCCCCACCGACGGCACCGAACTCGGCACGCTCGCGCTGAAGCAGGGATTGGCCTTCGCCAAAGGCATCGGCGCGAAAGTCACCTGCATGACGGCCTATCCCCCCTTCCATACCTTTACGATGGAAGCAGACTTCCTCGCCGATACGCCCGCACTCTATCGAAAAAACGTCAAGGCCGAGGCAAAAAAAATGCTCGATCACGCAGCTGAACTCGCGAAAACATACGCAGTCCCCTGCGATACCGTCGCGGTTGAACACGATTATCCCTACGAGGCGATCCTGAACACCGCCCGTAAACAAAAATGCGATCTGATTACCATGGCCTCCCATGGCCGGCGCGGCCTGTCCGCCGTCGTCCTCGGGTCCGAGACCCAGAAGGTCCTCACCCACTCGACCATTCCGGTCCTCGTCTATCGCTGATCGGCCACAGGCCGCGCCCGATACAACGCGCCGACATGCGCCGCTGCCATGCCGAGCACGACAAACGCGAAGGCCTGATGCAACAGCGCCAGCCAGAGCGGCACAATTGCGAGCAGCGTCGCAATCCCGATCCCGGCCTGCGCGACAACCAGCGCCGCAGTGGTTGATGCCCGCCGCGACGCCCCCGTCCCCAGCATCACCCGCTTCACCTGCCACCAATGCCAGACGGCAAAAATCAGCAACACATAAGCCGACATGCGATGGTTGAACTGCACCAGCGCAGCATTATCGACGAAATTCTCGATCCATGGCACCCCGGAAAACAGCATCTCCGCCGGCGGAATGAAATGCCCGTCAATCAGCGGCCACGTATTCCACGTCATCCCCGCCTTCGAACCCGCCACCAGCGCACCAAGCGCGATCTGCAGCAAGGTCAGGAGCAACAAGATCACGCCACCGCGTTTGATCGTTCGCGGCGCTCCCTCGTCAGCCCTCGGCGCAAACCGCGTCGCCACCATCACGAGCAGCGTGAAAATCACGGCCGCCGTGGTCAGATGCAGCATCAGCTTGATCGGCGCGACCGCAACCATGCCCTCTTTGAGCCCGGACGCCACCATGATCCAGCCGATCATCGCCTGCACCCCGCCCAACGCCCCAATACCAAGCACGCCCAATGCGCGCCGCCCCCTGAGCGCACCAAGCCAGAGCGACGTCACAAAACCCGCCGCAAACACCAGCCCGATCAAGCGGCCCAATTGCCGGTGCGACCATTCCCACCAGAAAATCGTCTGGAACTCGCCAAAGCTCATCCCCTTGTTCAGCAATTCATATTGCGGGATCGCCTGATATTTCGCGAACGCGTCCGCCCATTCCTGCGCCGTCAGCGGCGGAATAGCCCCCATGATCGGCCGCCATTCCGTGATCGACAGGCCCGACCCCGTCAGCCGCGTAGCCCCTCCCACAACCACCATCCCGAATACAAGCCCGGCCATCACAAACAGCCAGCGTCGCAAAAAGGCGTTGCCGCGCGCAGCACGCATGTCATCAGGGGGCATGGATCGGGAGCGGGTCGTTGAGTCGCGCATGAAAACTCATTCCGGGGTTGATTGGAGCGTCGCTTACACTCATAGTCCCGTCAAAACTGCACCACAAGACATCACGATGCGTCGATATCGCCGCAGGTCTCGTGAAAACCGGAGAACCCCATGCGCCGCCGCCACCGCAAACTTGTTGGCACCATCACCATGCTGGTCTTTGTCTGCATCTACAGCCTCGTCGCCATGGCCATCGCGCAAGGCCGCTTGCAGGAGGCCGGCAAACTCTGGCAGGGCCTCTATTACGCCATCGCCGGCATGGCCTGGATCCTCCCTTTGATGCCGCTCATCAAATGGATGGAACGCCCCGACGCCGACGAAAATTGAACATTCTTTCCCCCACCCCACCCTTGCACCGCCCCGCCCCGCCCTCTATAAACACGACAGTCGGAGTGTAGCGCAGCCCGGTTAGCGCACTAGTCTGGGGGACTAGGGGTCGCAGGTTCGAATCCTGTCACTCCGACCATCCTACGCCCTGCGGGCTTCGGATGACGAAGCAGCCCCGTCATCGAAGCACTTGATGTGCGAGCCGCGCCGTTAACCGATCTGCCCTTGCAGCTTCATCGCTTTGCGAAGACTATCATTCATCCGCCCCTGCCAGCCCGAACCGGACGCTTTGAACGCCTCCAAAACGTCCTGATCAATCCTTAAGCTCACCAATTGCTTCGTGGGCAGTTTCTGCTTCCCACGCGCCCGCCGGATGCTTGCCGCCAGATCAGGAAAAACTTCCGCAAAAGGACGGGCATTTTGCAAGAGTTCAGGCGTTATCTCCGGGCTGTCTGAAACAGTATCCCAGTCTTGCCGGGTAAAGCCGTGGCCCGGTTCAAAGCTTTTCAGCCGTTTTGTGACCATCGTACAGCTTCCTTTCCTTCACACTGGCAGAGCGCGAAGATCATCACCGAAAACGTCCCGCGCATGCACCCGCCGTGCAATCGTGCAAGACAAACACTTGACAACCCGACCGACGCACAGGCTACCGGGATTTACAGGTTTGTTACGCGACAAATAGTATTCAACGTAGCAATGGCGAACCCGCAACCCGCAAAATCCAGTTCAATCCGCCACACCACTCCGCGCAAGCGCCAAAAGTCGCGCACATTCCTCGAGGTCGGCAAGCGCGCTGTCGAGGCGCGCAATAATGGGCGAGGTCGCCGTCGTGCCCTGCCATGCGGAGGGCAGCATTCTTGCCATGGCATTTGACGAGAGCGCGCCGCCGCTCTCTTGGTCATCGCCCCGCTGATCCTCGAAAATCATCCGCTGCGGCGGCTTTTTCCGCGGCCTTACCTGTTCGCCGGCAAAAAGTGGCCCGAGCCCGGAAGCGCCAAGCGATGCCGCATAATCCGCGGCACTCCGCTGCGGTTCCGCAACTGGCTCAATTTCCGGCACAATATCTGTCTCGACTTCCGGAACCGGTCTCGGCTCAGGCATGCTGGAGGTAATCGAAAATGAAACCGCGTCTTCATCCGAACGCGCAGTTGGCGAACTCACAGCGCCCGTCGGAAGTGGTGCGAGGTTCCCCGTCTGCCCGATCACCTGCACATATTTTGCGCCCTGATCCTTCAGAATGCGCTGCACGCCCTTGATCGTATATCCGGCACTATAGAGCAAATGTCGGATCCCGCGCACGAGTTCGACATCGTCAGGCCGATAATACCGGCGACCGCCACCACGCTTCATCGGTTTGATTTGTGAAAAACGCGTCTCCCAAAACCGCAATACATGCTGCGGCAGGTCAAGATCTTCGGCAACTTCGCTAATTGTGCGGTAGGCGTCGGGGCTTTTGTCCACGCGTCACCTCCCTTGAACTGTTAAAACCCGTCAGATGCAGGTTGGGCCTCGCCATTGATGCGCGCCTTCATGATATTGGACGGCTTGAAAACCAGCACACGACGCGGATCGATCGGCACTTCGACACCCGTCTTCGGGTTGCGTCCGACGCGTTCACCCTTGTCACGCACCAAAAACGATCCGAAGGACGAAAGCTTGACAGAATTGCCATGCGACAATGAATCAGAAATCTCGCTCAGCACGAGTTCAACCAACGCAGAAGACTCCGTCCGCGATAAGCCGATCCTCTGATAAACGGCTTCGCTCAATTCGGCGCGTGTTACTGTACGCTGGCTCATCAAATTTCCCCCTGCGTGAGCGGTTCAGACGCGCCCCGGCAATTCCATCTTGGCCGCAAACTATTGTGATATATCAATGGCGTCAACTCGCTTCGTTAACAATCTTAATTTTTTATGAACCATAAAATACGGGGCTTTGCCTACCAACGCACAAGAGCAGCCCCCCAAGTGAACCCCCCGCCCATCGCTTCGAGGAGAACAAGATCACCCCGTTTGATCCGGCCATCTTGGCATGCCGTGCTCAATGCCAACGGAATCGACGCTGCCGATGTGTT
>Ga0209358_10000136_pt1 | contig 66254 bp, 53 predicted proteins | sample LauGreFa1BDMLBSN_2_FD_187574 | JGI IMG/M metagenome (GOLD analysis project Ga0209358, IMG submission 187574) | Freshwater lake microbial communities from Lake Michigan, USA - Fa13.BD.MLB.SN (SPAdes) (version 2) | ecosystem: Environmental > Aquatic > Freshwater > Lake | place: Lake Michigan, USA... | reverse complement strand
GGTCTATCGTAACGTCTATCAAAATCCTCTCGAGGCTTTTTCCGCTTGGACTGCTTACTGCGATTGGTACAACAATCTAAGGCCTCATGCCTCTCTTAATTACTTGAGTCCGGTTCAATTCAGACGCGCTACTTCGCTAAAATCCTCTCAAGTTCACGACTCTTTTTTGTCCAATTTAACGGGGGCTTGACCGGTCTTTAGCTTTGGTGGATCGACTGGATTTAGTTGATAAAACATTGTTGTCTCCCAAGATTCACAAAGTACACAGCTCTAGATTGGCTGATCGATACATTAAGAAGTGGAAAAAGATAAAGACCGCTCGATTAAATAAGTGGTCAAGTCTCCCTTCAAAAATCCGTAAAGGGTTGTCAAAGCCAACCGATAATGAAATTGCTTCATCACATTTACGGTTCTTTACTCTGATTGACAGTGTGACAACTATTGATCACCAGTCGGCTCTTAAATCAGCTAAGAAAATGAAGACGGAATTACTGAAAGCCTTAAAAGCAACAAAAGGGATGTGGTGTGTCGGTGTGATTGAAGGTGAAGTTATTTCATTAAGATCAATGAAAGAAATACAACAGACTGATAAGAATACGGAATCTGAAAAGCGTAAGTTAGATGTTTGTGAAGTTTTGGCTGGTGACTTTAAGAATTCACTTTATAAAAATGAATCGAGTCAGTTTCTAGTTCACTTTCACGGAGTTCTTGTTTCTAATAAAGAATCTCAGTTTGAAGTATTTACTTCTAGACTTAAAAAAGTAAAACAGTGGAATAAAGCCCCTCGTCAAATTGAAGTTAAGAAATTAAGTACTTCATTTGGTAATAAATCGAAATCAACCGAACAAAATCTAAAGCACATTTCTACTTATATTACTAAAGGTGGAAATGACTGGTGTTCAAATAAAGCCTACCTAAGATATAAAGTTGGTTTTGAATTAGATGATTCTGAGGTTGTTGACGAGCAGACTTGGGTTCTGAAAAACTGGCGTCGTAACGAGCTACTCAAAAAAGAACATTCAGAAGATGGGATTGAAGATGTTTTATCGATGACACCAGAAGAGGTGGTTGAACTGACACATTTTATTGATGGATTAATGAGTTTTAATAGAACCCGAACTGGTTACCTCATTTCGACTGGATCTTAGCTTTTACAGGGTGTACTTTTTAACCCCTCTGGAAGACTTATGGATAAAAGGTTTGAAGTTAACAAACTCATTACTACACGAAAGTGAGAGTCAAATACTGTTTTTTGTGTAGTAAAAATATTCAGCATCTTCTCTTTCAAATATGAAGCCGCTTTTTATAAAACATTTAATACTTGGTTGATTAACCCTTTTAATTGTTGATGTAATTGGTATTTTTTTAATTTTTAGAAATTCTTCAATGCTTTTGATCAGCAACTTATTTGAAAGATTCTTCCCTCTAAATTTTGGATTTAAATTAATAGAAGCTTCAGCTGTGTTGCTTTCTATATCTATATCAAACCGACACATTCCAATTTTTTCACCATCTAAGATACCGACATATAAATGACGATTCGGATTCGTTAGCGATTTGTCATACCAAGCGCTATGTGTTTCCCAGTTGACCTCTTCAGTGGTTATGGACATTAGTCTGGTTTGCTCATCGTTCCTCCAAGTCCAGATATCTTTAGAATCTTTTGTAGAAGCGGGAGTAATCAAAATTATGTAGTTGTCTTGGTCGTATTTCATTTTCCACTTTGGTCGCTATTTTTGAGTGCTACTGAAAGTAGTAACATCCTCTGTAACGAGTCTAACACTCCACTTTTTCAACATCAATGAATTTTCTTGGTTTGTAACCTGTTCTAGTCAAAAGGTTTTTTTAAAAAAATTGTTAGCTGTCTAGCTAATTCTCCACCGTTCGAGTCGCTACAGCGGGTCGAACGACCGTAAAAGACGCTCGAAAACAAGTCTTACGAATTCACAACTAAGTTGTTGTCTTTAATTAAGAAAATTCGAATAATTCCCTTAACACTTATGTTTTGGGGGGTTTTTATGACTTATTACGGTTACATTCGAGTTTCAACTCTTCAACAAGCTAATGATGGTGATAGCTTAGAAACTCAACTCAAGCAAATTACTTCATACGCTTCTCTAAAAGGGTATGACATTCCCCTGGAAAACTTCATTACCGAGAGAGGTGTCAGTGGAAGCGTTGAATTTGAAAAGCGTCTAGAGGGCTCTCAGCTGTTCGAGAAGCTCGAGACAGGGGATGTGTTGATCTTCTCCAAACTAGATCGAGCCTTTCGTAATACAAGAAATGCGCTGAACACTCTTCACGAACTAAAACTTCGTGGGGTATCGGTTCACTTTATCGATTTGGGTGGTGATGTGACTAATGATGGTATCGGCTCCGTCATCTTCACGATCCTTTCAGCCTTTGCTACTTTTGAAAGAGAAAGAATAGCTACTCGTATTCGTGAAGTTAAACAGGTACAGAAGGCTGACGGAAAGTTCCTTGGAGGGTTTACTCGTTTCGGTTACAGGGTGGAAGAGGATCGATTAGTAAAGGATTCAAATCAACAAAAAATTATTAAAGAAATGAAGGATATGAATCGAAGGGGGATGAGTCTTAGGAGAATATCTAAGTGGTTAAACAAGACATACGGTGTCACAATGTCACATTCAACTGTTTCAACATTCGTGTAAAAATAGTCCAAATTAAACCTTGGGATAGCCGATAGTGACGGTCAAGATTAAAAAGGTAGCTGATCCAAATACAACCCTTCATATTTACACGAGGGTTTCATCATTAGCTCAAGCCAATGAAGGGACATCACTTTCTACTCAACACCAGCTCGGTGTTAAAAAAGCAAAACAACTTGGTTTTAACCCTAATCATTGGAATGAAGGGGGTAAAAGCTCACATCACGAAGATATTAATGGGAGACCTGTTCTTCTAAAACTTTACGAAGCTATGAAAAGGGGTGAGGTAAAACATCTCTGGGTCTATGACCAGTCACGACTATCAAGAAATGACCAAGTAGCTTCAATCTTCAGATACGAATGTAATAAACAGGGTGTAACCCTTTATACAAAGGATGGTCAGTTCAATTTATCCAATCCACAAGATAAGTTGATGAAGGTAATTCTTGACGGTATGGGGGAGTTTGAGAACTCAATCAGAGCTGAAAGAACTCGATTAGGAAAGCTAAACAGAGCTCGAGAAGGTTTTTGGTTCGGTGGTCCCCCACCCTTCGGTTATAAGATTTTGGATAAGAAGTTAGTTCTTAATAAGGACGAATCAACTTGGGTGAAGAAGATATTCACTGAAACATCCAAAGGAGCCAGTACCCTTCAAGTTAAAAAGCTTCTCGATTCCAATGGAGTTCTCCCCAGAAGACGAGCTAATACATGGTCAATAGGTTCAATCCAAGCTTTGTTGAAGAACACTCACTACAAAGGGATCTATCAGTATCACGATAAAAAAAGTGACGAAAAGATTGAGATCGAATGTCCAGCTATTGTTGATTCGACAACTTGGACGGCTGTTCAAAAGCTCAAAGCTAGAAAGACTAGCCGTGTTTCCCAACAGAATAGAACTAAACAGTTTTATTTACTGAGGGATCTGATGGTATGTGGTCACTGTGGACGATCTATGTCAGCTAGACGGAAGGTCAGTAAAAACGAACAACTTTACTATTGTCCAAATAAAGAGAGGGATTGGGTAGAGAACGGGGGGTCAAAGACACCGTGGAAACGAGGTGAGGGTTGTGGAATGTCTCGTTCTCTCAATATTCCTGAGACCGATAAGTTGGTTTGGGAATCGGTAATTAATGTTCATAAAAAATCTAGTATCTTGAAGGAAGAGGTTAAGTGGAAGATTCTCGAAGAGAGTGGAGTTCCATTAGTTAAGTCAGAAGCTGAGCTAAAGACTATTGAGAGGCAAATCAAACATCAACAGAAGGTGTTAGTACAAACAAAAGAGGCTCAAGCCGAGCTTTTATTAAATCACGCTTCTGGAAAAATTAAGAAAGATATCTACAGCCTAGCCTTATCTCGATCTAACGAAGAGATTCATAACCTTGAGATAAAAATAGCTAATCTTCAACTTCAACTTAAGGGTGGAAACGAGAATAAGAAATGGGTGAATTGGTTAAATAATTTTGGTCAATTTTTAGATCGTAAAAAAGACTTAAGTGATGAAGAAAAAAAACAATATCTAGCTGGCTTAATTGAGGTGATAAAAGTTAAATATGATGGGAATCATAACGAACACGAATTATCGATTCAGTTTCATTTACCAATAGTTGGAGATGGAATACAATGGAAAAACTCAGCCTCCAAAAAAGAGGGCTACAGGCTAAAAAAAGGGAAAAAAGCCACTTTTGTGACAGTCAAAAAAAAAGATCTTCGATGGTCAAAGGTTCCCTCAAAGCTTACCCCCCAACGAAAACAGTCAATTACGGTGGAGTAGCCCGGGACCCTTCTGTTGTCACGGTGACCCCATGACACGCCCTGTGACCCTTAAAAAGAGGGGGTGGACAATGAGTGGGGCTGTGTCCGTTTACGGGGGGGGTGCCGTTACATGCTGACAATCGGTTGCTGTTTATATGCTATGTAACTTTTTATACTCTTTGTACATTAGTTGAATGATGAAGTTCTTCATCGAGGGGTTGTCCTCCATCTTTTTGTAGAAGTCAAACCGTTCATTGATGTCATCAATCATCGTTTCCTCGCACTGTTGTTGAAAGAAACGTTGCTTGTTGTCCTCGGAGCTATCGCCTGTCATGTACGTCTGGACTTCGGGGTCATGATTCAACCGCTTACTCCACCTAGAACAATCAAGACGATCCACTTCGGTGAGCGTAACCCCGTATGTTTGGTTCACTTGATGAATAAGATCCGATAAAAAGTCGTACTCAGGTTCCATGGTCCCTGTACTTACGAATTCGGGTGGATTAAGAATGGAATCCTCCTTCACCAAGCCCTCAATATGCTCATGTATCTTTTGAATACGTAATGAATCAAGGTCAATGGTGTCGGAAATGTCGAAACGGTCGACCTGACGCTTAGGTAGCTTCTTGTTCAGGTACTTCAGGAATACAAAGGACTTTTCGAGCTCAATATCCGTGAAGTGGATGATTTGGGAGAGATACCCGTACATTCGGATGTATGACTGAATCTTTGATCTGAAATCCTCTCGAATTTCTTCATCCTCAATCCGTTTGAAGTGATCCACCACACGGTCAAGAATGGGATGAAGATTTCCTTCGTCACGTTGGGGGTCGTAGAAGATGTTACAGAATCGGTTGACGTCTTCATGGGTGTAGAGGTGGAAGCTATAGATTTCTCTCTGGATGTCGTAGAGACGGTTGGGATCGGTTTCACCCTCTAGGATGGTGGATTGATAGAACCGTTGAAACGATTCTCTAATGTCGTCGGGTTCGTTCACGAAATCCAAGACAAAGGGTTGGGTCTTACCCGATGTGGTTCGATTGAGCCTTGAAAGGGTCTGAACACATTGAACCCCCCCTAGTTTTTTGTCTACATACATAGCCTGAAGCAATGGTTCATCAAAGCCAGTTTGGAACTTGTTAGCCACAACCAGCAGACGGTACTTGGGGGTTTTAAGACCAAGAGGCACGTCCCCTTGGTGACCAACGCTTAGGTTACAGGTTGATTCGGTCCATTTCTCATGATCGATGGACACCTCACCCGAGAAGCCAACCAAGCAACGATAGGAAAGCCCTCGCTCTTTTAGTTGTCGGTTTATTTCTTTGAAATACCAAACACAATGTTTTCTGGATTGTGTGACGATTATGCCCCGTGCTCGACCTTGAATTTCTTTGGATCCTTTTTCGATCCAATGATCCAACATGATGTGAACTTTGCTACGGATGGTCATCTCATGGGAGTCGACGTAACGAATCAGCTCGAGCTTCCCTTTACCTGTCGGAACTTTTATGTCACCGTCTTTGGTCTGTTTGACTTTGAAATAGCGTTTGTAGGTGGTGTAGTGCGTCAGGACGTCTAGAGTGAAACCTTCATGGATGGACTGGACCATCGAATAAATGTGGAAGGGAACAAACGTCCCGTCTGGTGTTTTTGTACCGAATAATTCGAGCGTCTTTTCCTTGGGTGTACCTGTGAAGCCAAAGAATGAGATGTGGGATTGTTTTCCACGACTCTGAATCTCTTTTCGAATCATCTCTTCATAGTCGAAGTTGTCGTCATCGTCATCGTCATCAGATTTGGACAGCGACTTCTTGAGTTCTTTTGAAAGCTCACCGGATTGGCTGGAATGAACCTCATCAATGATGACACCAAAGGTTCTATTCCCAAGTGAAGCGATCGTTTCAGAAATGAAAGGGAATTTCTGGATGGTGGTGATGACGATATCCTTCCCTTGCTCCAAAAACTTTTTGAGTTCTTGTGAGCCATGTTCCACCCCGTTGACGACCCCATCCATTTTTTCGAGCGATCGAATGGTATTTCGTAGCTGACCATCCAACACCGTTCGATCGCTCACCACGATGATGGTGTCAAACAAGCGTTTGGTATCCCCCTTGGACCGATACAACGAGGTCAGGGTATGAGCCAGCCAACCGATGGAATAGGATTTTCCAGAGCCTGTCGTATGTTGAACAAGGTAGTTCTTCCCCACCCCATCTGCCTTGAGTTGTCGTCTGAACTGTCGAATCAAATCCAGCTGGTGGTACCGAGGAAAGACCAGCATTTCCTTGACTACCGAATCGATCGTTTGGGTCTTGTCGTTGAAGAAGAATTCCTTCTCTTTTGATAGATGGACAAAGTTCTCGAGAACATCCATCAATGAAGAAGGGGGAAGTATGTCTTCCCACAAATAGTTGGTTCGATACCCGCTCTCGACTGCTGGATTCTCTAGGTCACGGTTGTACGGGAGGAAGAAGGTTTTCTGACCTGCTAGCCGAGTGGTCATGGACACTTGGTCGTTATCGACACAGAAATGAACCATACAACGCTTGAAGGTGAGCAACGGTTCTTTGGGGTCTCGATCGAATCGGTACTGATTTTCAGAGTGCTTGATGTTTTGTCCCGTTAGTTGGTTCTTTAGCTCCATCGTGACGATGGGAAGTCCATTCAGAAAGAGCACCATGTCAATGGCATTCTCATTTTGTTCGGAATAGTGAAGCTGTCTAACTACCGTAAATTGATTGGATTGGTAGCGTGTTAGGTGGTCTGGATTGAGATCGCTCTTAGGCTCGAAATAGCAGAGATTCAAGTACACACCACGATCCACCACCTGATTTCGAAGCACATCAATAATCCCTCGCTTGGATATTTCCGACGATATACGAGCAAGGATTTTGTTCTCGGTGTCGATATCGTAGATTGCTTGAAGACGACCCCATTGTTCAGGTTGAGTGGTCCGAATAAAGTTGATTACCTGATCACGTATCAAGCAAAGGTTACGGTCATAGTCACTAAAGTGGCGGGTAGCGTACCCAACGGTCTTGAGGTGGTCTTCGATGTGTTCTTCAAACCGTTTTTCAGTCGGGCTTAGACCGCTCATACCATGTCCTCCGTGACTCTTACCTTTCCAGTTACGATGGAAGAAATGAGAGATTGACGATATTCCTTCAAAAATTCAATTTTTTTAAGATGGAGCTTCTCTAATTTCAATATGTTATGGACCATTTCATCAAGAAATGAAGCGATCTGTTTTTGCTCATGTATGGAAGGAACAACAATCGATTCTTTAGATAAATCACCCTTTGAAATTATTGGTAACGTTACGTAATTCATCCATTTAAGCAAATCTCGCCCAAACACGTCCATGAAATAAAAACCAAATCTTGGAAATATTTCACAATTGAACGTGATGGAGTTGATTTGCTGATTGGTTGATAGTTCTCTATTGGCTATAGAAAATTTTCCAGAGGTATTTCCAATACAACAAACCAGTACAGAGTCCTTAGGGACAACTCTAGACTGGCTTTTTCCTTCCTCGGTAAGCCTAATTTCACTAGTGCTGACCCCTTCAAACCCTACATCTAAGTCGCTTGGTTTTACCCACGGAAAGCCGTTCTCATCCTCTGTAAAAAAAAGCTCTTCATTTTCTTTAGATGGGGTGTTTCCAGTTTCTAGTCTGGAAACATAGCTGAATTTCTTTAGCGTCCAATTTTTTGGTATTTCACCAATCCATTTGACACCACTATCCTTCATCTCAACATTTGGATCGAGCCCTTTGGTCACGTACTGATTGATCAATGCAAAACGTTGCTCCTTGAGCAGCTCGATCTTTTTTTCAATCTTGCTGATCAATGAGTCAATCTGGAACGTTTTTTTGTCGAGATAGCGGGAGATACGAAGTTGTTCCTCTACGGGAGGGACTACTAATTTTTCGTCTTTGAGGTGTGTGTAAGAGATTGTTTGTCTAACTCCCTGTCCCAGAGACTTCATGTGCTCAACATCGAATTTCCGTAACAAATACTCGTAGTATTCTGGGATGAATCCATCCCTAATGTTTAAGACAATGTACCCTTGGCTTACCACAACATTAATTCTTGACAAGCCAATCCTCAAACTCCTCAAGTCGTAATTAAGATTCAGTGGGTTAATCAAAAACTCCCCGTCGAGGACTTCTTGATAAGACTCTTTTGTTGATTCAGGAATTTTTTCATCATCTTTGTAGATGACTTTTCCGAAGCTAATTGAGCCACAACCTAGATCAGGGTTTTTAGTCGACTTCTTCTCGGTAAAGATGTGCTTCAGACTTTTAATTGACCAACCAGTTGGAATCTCACCAATCCAAGGGGTATTAGTATCTTGATACGATGAAAATTTAATCATCAGTCATCTCCATCGACAACTGTTGAATGTCATCATCCAGTGATTTCAGGTCTTTGGAGATCTCCTCCAAGCTTCTTAATGGAGTGAATTTATAGAAGTATTTTGTGAAGTTGATTTCGTAGCCGATCTTGTCTTTGGTGCGATCCATCCAAGAGTTGGGTAAATATGGCTTTACCTCCCGCTCGTAATAATCTTCAACGCTTTCAGACAACGGCACCCGCTCGTGATCCCTTTTCGAGGGGTCGGGCTTGGGATTCCCTTGACGATCCTTTTTGAGTTCACCGTTTTCCATTAACGGTTGCTCAATCACCACTTTGGTGTAACCGAAGAAACGATTGGGATAAATCTTACAGCACTCGTTTTCCTCGAATTTTTGATAGATGCTGAATAGCTCATCTTTCTGCTCTTCGGAGATGACCTTACCCTTGTCACCAAGGTTCTTTCTCATGGACGTCCAGAACGAGCTTCCATCAATCAATTGCACCTTACCCTTACGCGCTGGCGACTTTTTATTGGTCACGATCCAGATATAAGTCGTAATACCCGTATTGAAGAACAACCGGTCGGGAAGAGACACGATACATTCCAACCAGTCGTTTTCAATCACCCACTTCCGAATGTTTGATTCCCCACTACCCGCGTCACCCGTAAAGAGCGGGGAGCCGTTAAAAACGATGCCAATACGGGACCCCTCGGGATTCATCTTGTGGATAAGGTGCTGAAGGAACAGAAGCGACCCGTCCGAGGTTCTGGGGGTGCCCACAAAAAAACGACCATTGGGGTCTTTGGCTTCTTCTGTGACAAAGGCTTCTTCGGACTTCCAGCTCACACCAAACGGTGGGTTCGTGATCATGTAGTCGAACGTTTGTCCCTGTAACCGATCGTCGGAAATAGACGAACATGGACCATGAATGGTCTCGGGGTTCTCATCCATCATCAGCAAGTCGGATTTACAGATTGAATACGTCACATCGTTGAGCTCTTGACCGTATAGGTCGACCTTCAGCTTTGGATTGATGGTGTTGTGTATCCATTCCTTCCCAATGGTCAACAGTCCGCCTGTTCCACAACAGGGATCAAAAACGGAACGAATTTTTCCTTCGCCTTGAAGGTCTTGTCGGTCTCCTCCAAACACGAAAGAAACCAACAATTTCACCACGTCTCGGGGGGTGAAGTGGTCGCCGCTTTCTTCGTTGGACATTTCCGAGAATTGACGGAGGAGCTCTTCATAGACCGACCCCATTTGGTGGTTGTCGATTTTGTTTGGGTGAAGGTCGAATTCGGTGAACTTATCAATCAACCAGTACAACCGTTTGTTCTTGTGTAGCTTCTCAACTAGCGGGTTGATAGAGAAGTGTTCGATGATGTCCCGCACGTTCTTGGAGTAGCCCTGAACGTAGTTGTTGAAATTCATCAACACGTTATTGGGGTCGCTCTTGATTCGTGACAGGTCAAACTTGGATGAATTAAAAAACGGGTAGCCGACTTGTCTACAGATCACGGGAGTGGGGTCGGACAATTGGTCTTTGTATTTTGTGTAGAGCGCCACAATGGTATCTTTTTTTGGTTCTAGTACACAGTCCAGCCGTCTCATCACGACAAACGGAAGAATGACCCGACCGTATTCGGAGGGTTTGAACAAACCCCGAAGCACATCGTCGGCTGAGGACCAAATAAGGGAAGATAGGTTGGTGGGGTGGCTCATTAATCGTTCTTTGTTTTCAGTCGGTTTAGTCTTGTGTTCATGGGCTGTTAACGGTTAGGGGTTGGGTCACCCATGCGGATGGGGTCTTTTTCTCCAAAGGGTATAATACCGCCCCGTTTCGGTTTTGGTGTAGTACCGATAAAACGTGGCAATAAACGTGTCATCCCATACATAGGGTGGTGACCCATACCAATTTTTGAGTTTAAAGGGGTGCGGGCCATTGGGTATGACAATGATATCATAGGGAGCCAATACCTCACGATCATGGGTGAATGTCACGCCACCGCTGCGGTATTCCATCAACACGCACGCATCCCATCCATACGGCTGGCCAGGTCGGTGTAAGTATGGCCTCATGTTTGAATCACCATACAATGGGTCGGTGTATCCCATGATGATGTTGGCGGTGGGAAACCGCTGTCGGATGTCGCGTAGATCGTGGGCCTTTTGGGTGACGTGGTGGTCACGAAAGCGAGCCGCCCAGTGTATCAAGAACCGTTGCATCATCCACCCACTGGTGATGCACACCATCCAATAAAGGATGACCACCTGTTGGATGGATAAACGGTTTAAATGAGGGTGTAACCGCTGGGCCAACTGCCACATCAGTACCGGCAAAAAAGGCATCAAATGCCAGGCTCCCGCCCCACTTTTGGACGCCACCACACAGACCAGTGCCATGGATACGCCATGGGTGACCATGGCGATGTGCCAACGAAAGGGGATCCCCACCATCCGGGTGATGGCATACACCCATAACCCCACTCCCCCTACAAACAGGGCATTTTGTATGCCCCCTGACCATGTCAACGGGTGGTGACGGGTGACCGCGAGAACCTGGAGGTAGCCGGTGATCGATACCCACGGATTGACGAGCATCAACCCACTCAATACCAGGGATATCATGATCAAGCGAACCGTCCAACGGGATCCCTGATGTTCCCAGGCCAGCCCCGCTAACGGCACCCAATAGCAACCTGCGTGAGGTTTGGTTCCCAGGGTCAGGGCCAGTCCAATGGCGGCTCCCACCATGCCCCATCCTCCGGCCCGTTTCGTGACGGTTCCCCACAAGGCCAGTGCCATGCCCAATACCATCAGGCTGTCACCCCCGCGGGTGGTAAAAAAATGCGTATTGGTTTCAAAGAGCATGGTGAACCCCCACCACATCACCCAGAACCACCAGGCCCAGTCACGGGGATAGTGCTGCCAAAATACCCACGCCATCACGCCCACGGCCCCCCATCCCACCAGTAGCCCCATCATATTCACCCCGATCATAGGGTCATTGACCAGTGTGATGCCCACCCAATGGATCGCATGGATGGCAGGGCCATACAGGATCGCCGTTGGCCAACTATTCGGCATGGTGTGATACAAGGGGACGCCATCGCGTAGTTGTAAGGCTGACATGGTGACGGGTACCAGGGTGTGATCAATGGCGGATGGGTAGCCCAATACCCAGACGCTCATGATGCCCCCTGTGATTAAAATCCCGGTCACCAAAAGGCGTCGGATGGTCCGGATGTGGGGGTGAATGGCACAAAGCCGATTTGCCAGCAGGGGGTAGCGGGTTACCATCAGGGGCACCACGGATAGAAGATACATCCATATCAGTGTCATTCTGATATCAAATAGCACCCAGCATACGATCGTCTTGATGATGGCGATTCCGTTTGGTTTCATGTGATAGCGTCTTTATTGGGGTGGGTTAGACCTCGTCTTGGTTGCTCGCAATAGGGTGCCGATCAACGTTAATAACCCCGCAGCCAAGGGGCGACGATGGGGTGATTGCCCCCATGAGGTGCCGGTTCGATTCATCCATTCAGTGTAACTTTCTTCAAACATTCGCTGATTGGAGTACTGGGCTTTCCACCCCAATTGGGTTAAGGGGGTCATGTCAAAGTGAAAGGCCTTGTGATACGTTAAATAATGCCATGGTGCCAAGGGGCTCAACCGTAGCCAATCCAAACAACGCAGTCCATTGATGGTTAATTGGGCGGGTAACTCAATAATGGGTGACCGGCTATGGGCAAAGGCAATCAGGTGTTCATACAATTCCCGAAGGGTGCCAAAGGTGTCGGTGCCAATGTTAAAGGCCCCGGTTTGCTGATGATCCATCAGCAGCATATACGCATCCATGAGGTCATGGGCATGCACAAATTGAAAGGGATAGCGACCTGAGCCAAGCACAATGACCGGGTGGTGCTGATCAATCCACTGAAACAATAACTGAAAAATACCCAATCGGCCTTCCCCTATAATGGTGCGAGGCCGAATGATGATGCACGGCATGTGGGTCTGTTGGGCGACCACCATCACGGCGTTTTCACCTTCGAGTTTGGACCGACCATATACCTCGACGGGGTGACGAGGGGTTTGGTGGTCAATCGGCATGCGATCGGGGGATCCAAACACCGCACTAGAACTCATATGAATAAAATGGGATACCCCCGCCCTGGCCGCTTCGGTGGCGGCCACGCGGGTGCCATTCACATTCACATCCCAAAACAACTGACCGGATTTGGTGAGGGGTACCAATGCGGCATTGTGATGGACCACCTCCACCCCTTTCATGGCCTGTCGTACACGTTCACTGTCTCGGATATCACCCCCCATAAATTCAATGTCCGGGGATCGTTGGGGGTCGTCCCATCTATCCAGTACCCTGACCTCGTGTCCCTTTTCTAACAGTCTTTTGGCAATGATGTTGCCCATAAACCCACATCCCCCGGTTACCAAATGCCGTGTCATGATGTCTCCTTTTAAAATTGTTGATGGTCAATGGCCCATTGAATACTGCGTCGCATCCCTTCTTCTAAGGTGACACTGGGTTGAAACCCCAATTCTTGACGTGCTTTTTGTGTGCAACAGGCAATCGTTTTGTTCATTTCAGACAACACATGGATTTTTTGATGGTACCATCCCACCCATTGAATGAGCGCATCACACCCCATCGCCACATCCCCAATCCAGGCGGGGAGGTGTATCCGGCGATGGGCCACCTGACGCCCAAATGAGGTGCTTAACACCTGTTCGATGGTGTCGATAATGGTGGTCATCCGATAGGGCTGCTCATCGGCGATCCAATACGTCTGGCCTGCCGCCTTTGGTGAGTAGGCTGCCAGTACCAGCCCGTTGGCCAACTCATCGACATAGGCCATCGACCGCTGGTTGTCTCCTTTTCCTAGTAGGGGCACCCGCCCTTCTTGAATCATCCGGAAAAACGTCACTTGTCGATCGGGTTGTCCTGGCCCATAAAACCACGGGGCACGGATGATGACGGTTTCTAAGGCGTGGGTTTGGGCGATCTCGTGGACCACTTGTTCCATCAACATTTTGGAGCGTCCATAGTGCATGTAGGGGTGATAGGGTGAGGACTCATCAAACCGGTGGTGAGGGTGCGGGTTACATCCACAAGGCGAATTCGATGACACCACCACGGCCCGTTTGACTTTGGCTTGACTGGCCAACGTTAAAAGGGTGCGTGTACCGTGTTGATTCACCCGATAAAAATCCGCCACCCGACGGGGATGAATCACGCCGGCACAATGAAACAAGATCCCCCCTTCTGCCTGACCAAAAAAAGCCGATAGTGAATCGGGGTTGGTAAGGTCGCCGGCCACCCATTCAATCCGTCCTGCCCATGACGAGGGGATTGGCTCTCCTGGTCGAATGAGTACCCGAATGGGGAGGGTAGGGTATTGGTCTTGTACACTTAGAATCAAGCGTTGTCCCAACCATCCTGTGGCGCCGGTGATGAGTATCATGATGCGTTCCTTTGCTGTAAAAAATGGGTGACATTTCGTCGTGTAATGGCCATGACACTCCCTTGCGGATTGACACTGGGTGACCCCCCCAGGAGACTGGCATCGGCCACATATAGCCCTGGGTGCCCATGTACTTGTCCAAATGAGTCCACCGCACATCGATCAGGGTGTTCACCCATTGGGCAACTGCCAAACAAGTGAATACTCATGAAATGGCCGTTTCCTTTTTCAATCATGCGACGTACCACGTGCCCCTCTTCCCGACGGGTTAAGGGGGCGATGTTGGGCACCGATGGGTACAAACGGGTGGCACCCGATGCCCACAATAGCTCACAGAGCCGCTCAAAGGCCTCCCCCAATTGAATGCGGTCAGCGGGTGTTAGTCGATAGCGGATGATGGGGGTGTCATCCTGCCACAGGGACCGAACACTACCGGTGGTGGCGGTAGAAATCATGCCATAATACACCGCAAACCGGTTCCATTGGGTATCCCATTGAGCCGGTAGCCCATACCCTACCAATCCTTGGGCAAGATGGAGGGGGGTTCCCACGGATGAGCCAAACCGCATACCCGGTGCAAAGGCATCCACCTGAAAGCGGCCCACCCCATCGCCCATTTGGGACACCGGGTGATCATATTCAGCGATGACTTTGATGGTGGGATGCAAGCCCACGGTTTGTCCCACTTGCTGGGTGATGCCACTGCGTCGCAATAGCAACGGGGTTTGAATGGCCCCCCCGGCCACAAATACCGATCGGGCCTGCATCGTTCCCCTGCCATTGGGACCACGCCACACGACATCCCATCCCGTTGCGGTGCGTCGGATGCGATGCACCCGGGTTTGACTGATGATGCGTCCCCCTGCGTTGAGATAGTGCTTGAGGTAGGTTTCGGTCATGGTTTGTCGGACGCCTTGCTTCACCCATCGGGGTACATCCTGGCATGACCAGCCCAATGCATCGGCGGCGTGCTTGAGTTTGAGTGCTGCGGCTGAATGGGGTGTATCGGGTGAGTGAATGGATAGCATCTGTTCAATGGCCTCCGCATGAGGCGTCAGGTCAGATGTGCCAAAGTGCTTTATGTGGTAACGGGTTTCCCACGACGCCCGTATGGGTTCGGGTAATCGATGGTACAACCCGCTGTTAATTTCACTGCCACCGCCCACACATCGACCCTCGGCCACATTGATATGAGGCGGTCCCCATGCCACGCCCATGCCTTGATTGCGGTAGAGATGGGTCATTTCATCCATCGAAAATGGCTCGTGCGTATCAAGGGGAGCCCAAGGCCCTTCTTCCATGACGACGGTATGGCGGCCGGCCCCTGCCAACTGATGAGCGGTGACCGATCCACCTGGTCCGGATCCAATGACAATGGCATCATAGGTCATGAGGATGGGTGCTCATAGACATGCATCACCACCCATGTCTCATAAAACCGAATCACATCGGGCAACAGCGGCAACGAACTGTTTTTCCAGGCCTTCACCTTGTGGGTAGGGGACTGTGGCCAACCAACCAACACCATTGATAAGAGAACCAATGGCCAGCGGACATACCAATAAGAGGCGTGTAACTTGGACTGAAGGGTGGCCACCACGTCGTCGGGTGGGGCTTTGCCCGATACGCCTAAATGGGCCATCATCATGATGACCAAACGGGTGAGCCACGTGCGGGTGAGCCACATGGGGTTATGTGGCAACCCATACGACCAGGCCAATGAGTAGCACCAGACCATAAGTCGGGGGGTCTTTTAATGCAAACCGAAGGGGGTCTTCCCGCAATGTTTGTCGATGTAGTCGCCACCACAACCGACTGATCCACCACCATAACATGGGGCATAATAGCCATAACCAAGAGGGGTTTGCATACAAACGTTGGACCGACTCATGGGTAATATACAAGGCAAGTACCATGACAGACAGGTATCCGCTGACAATCCCAAAGTGTGTTAACGGCGTGATGTCGTCTTTGACATACCCACGGCGGCTGTCTGCTTGGGTACTGGTGATGATATCGACACATCGTTTTAACAAGGCCAATCCGCAAAAGAAAAACCCACAACACCCCAACAACCACCCGGAATAGGGAATGGCCAACCCGACATGTCCGGCAATCAATCGTAATGTATATAGTCCTGATAGGCACCCCACATCCCATAACACCATTTTCTTAATGGCCAGGGTGTAGGCGATGGTGGTCAGGGTGTAGATTCCCAATATACCCAGTGTATTGATTGAGATAAGGCCACCCATGACGAATCCCAGTCCGATACAGATCCCTGATGCCACAGCGGCATTTGCAATAGAGAGTTGACCGGATGCAATGGGTCGGTGTTGTTTACCTGGGTGATGACGATCGTCGTGTCGATCCATGATATCGTTCAATAAGTATGTGCCGGAGGCCACCAAGCAAAACGCCATGAATAACATGGCCGCCATGTGAAGGCGTGTGATATCGGTCACGTAATGCCCTGCAATCAGTGGAACGAACACCAAACTGTTTTTGGGCCACTGTCTGATTCGAATGGCATTCATCCAAATCCGAATGCGAAAGAGGTGAGACATGGGGGCATCATACTGGAGACCATGGATTTTATCCAACTATGAGGGTAAAGGGCGTGTGCGGCGATGATCCGCCCCCTCCCATAATATGATACGTGAATATGATACGTGCCGGATCATGACACCGTTGCCCCAACCCAATTCCATACGAGTTGAAAACCGACTGATCAAACGATTTAAAAGCCTGATTGAGCCTCGAATCAATGCCTGCCTGGCCCACGTCTGCTGTTATGCCACGACGTGCCGATAGGACCCAACGCTGACATGGCCTCACCTCATTGGGTGTCTGGTCTGACTGTTGGCCATCGATTCGGTGTCGACCGGTCATCTTGGATGATGGTTGGATGGGTTGAACCCTCGTGTTATTGGTTGTGGCGCCTGTTCACCCCATTCAATGCTGGCAAAACAAGATGTGGCTACCATGACAGTGTACCGAGCGGGTTGAGGGGGTGGGTTCATCGACCCCCTTGTTTTTTTCTTGTTTTTTATTGATTAGCCCATTGATAATCGACTTTGCCATCAAGGCCACTGGGTGGCTGTCTTGTCATGGTATTCAAGCTGCTATGGGTTTTGGTTGGGCCCCCTGTGGGTGAATCCAACGCATTAGGTCATATAAAAAAAAAGACTGATGTATACTATTGTCAATTATTTTTTACATGACTACAATATATAACATGATCATTACGTTAACGCCCACCCACATTGCGTGTCTGTCGTTGGGATTATCCTGTGAATGGGGGGCGTTCTTTGTAGATTCGAATATTCGAGATCAGTGGGTCACCGCAGTGGGTCGTCAGCGACTGGTGGTGAACTGCGAGCATCGTGTGATTCGTCATACCATGTGGCGGTGGCATCTGTTCTCTTGCCGGTTGCGATCCGTCGATCCGGTGGTGATTTATCCCTTTTTAGATTGGGTTCGTGCCCATCAGTTGCGTGTGACCCAATGGGTGATTGATGGCAAGGATCCGTTTCGATATAGCAAACGGTTGCGGTTGTTGTTCATGTTGTGCCTGATGATAGGAGGGCTGGGGTGGGCGGTGTATCACCGACTAACGCCACCCTCCCCATTACCTCCGACTGTTCGCATGGCATCACTGCGACTGACCGATTTACAGGCCATGTTAGAATGGGTGACGACACAAGGGGGTGTGATTATTCGCATGGGGTGCACGCCCCACCAGGCTCATCTATCGGCCCTGTTACCGGCACAATCAACCCTGGCTTCGTCTGAGCCTGTGACGGAAACCCCGCTTACCAACGAGTGGAAAGGGGTCACGTGGCAGAGGCGATATGATTGACAATCCGTTTGATATTCGGCGAGATGTGATGCAGTGGGCCATTATCTTGGCTCTGGCCGTGGTGGCAGCAGGGGTAGGGGTGATGATGCATGCACCCAAGACGGTTGCCGCAACCCCAACGTTGCACACTGAATGGCACACACTTTTTCCCGATGCAACCCTGACACCCAGTGGCAATGTGTGTGTGGTTCGAGATACCCCCGAAGCCATTTGGGAGTGGGTGTTTCAACACCCCCGTCACATTCGGCGAATAGAAACCCAAGCGGATGAGCAGGGGTATCGCACTGAGCTAACGTGGGCAACCCCATGATGGTGGGCGTGATGACACGGTTAGGGCGACGTGTGATCCTGTTGACCTGGGCACTCATATGGGGAGGTGTCGTGTGTGGCAGTCCCTTTGACATAGATCGATTAAAGGCGTTGCGGGCACAATTTCAAACGACACCCTTGCCTTTGGCTGACCCCACACCAGAGGAGCCGGAGACCCGTTTGGTGTTGTTTCGCCCCCAACATGTCGCACCACAAGATGTGAAACAATTGGTGATGGACTTAATACCGGGTATTACCGTTGGGGTTGAAGGTCGTTCTCGCACAGTGGGGGTGGTGGGGACGCCCGCTGAGCATCGGATGGTCTCGCGACTGATGTCATATTTGGATGTGATGCGCCCTCAAATCGATATTGAAGTCAGTATTTTAGAGGTGAGTGGTTCGTCAGCTGATATGATGACGGCGTGGTTGGCTAATCTTTCAGAACCTGTATCCATTACCACCCAGTTTCAACCCTTTTCGGTGGTGTCGACTACGGCGTTACAAGGGTTGTTAGCGTTTGTCAAAAGCCAGGGTCGCAACCGCTTGGTGTCGCAGCCACGGTTTACAACCCTCGAGAATCGAAAGGCCCGGTTTAAAGTGGGAGATCGGGAGCCTTACCTCACCACCATTATCACCAATAACAATGTCAGTACCCAAGTGGGGCATGCTGAAACCGGCGTTGACCTTGAAATCACCCCTTGGATGACGGGTGCTGGGATTGGCATGGACATCTATATTCAAATGAATCACATCAAGCGGTTTCGAGCACTCGATAAAGGGCAGTATCCCGTGGTGAGTCATCGGATGGTACAAAACGAGGTGGTGGTACCTGTTGGCCATTCGGTGATTATTGCCGGCTTTCTTGACAACCAAGTCCAAGCCTCGGGTTCAAAAGTCCCCCTCTTATCGGATATTCCGTTACTGGGGTCGTTGATGTCCTCGACTCAAGAGCAGGTGGTCAGTACGGATATTCTCATTGCCATTACCCCACGGCATAGCCAAAAAACCAATAAGGAAGCTCTCAGATAGGGGGGGGATCTCCGAGAGCTTCCTTATTGGCTTGCTACTAAAAACAGGTGTTCAAAAATGACAGACAGTGTTAATAATCAATACATTTTTAAAATTGAATGAGATGACCGGAAGGATAACATCGAAAAAAATGATTGTAAATACCCCAAATAGTGACCGTGCCCCTTCGTTACACGGCAATGCCACCAAGCGTTGGGTCACCGCCACTCGCGGGTTGACTTTACTGGGGTTGTTGCAAGGTTATTTTAAGAAGGGAAATATCGATGTGTTGGGTCTGATTGAATCGGGGGGGGTATGGTTCAATCGTCAGCGGCTCATGGATCCGAATCACTGGGTTGCGGCTCAGGAGACGGTGATGGTGTATCAATCTCCGACCCAATCTTGGCATTATGGCGTGACCCCTGAGAGTATGCTCTATCGCCATGATGGCGTGCTCGTTGTGTTTAAGCCATCCGGATTGTCGACGGTGCCGGATCGTGCCTGCCATCGTTACAACCTTACCCATGCAGTAGGGGTAGCCCAACGGCATGATGGGTATGCCTTTGCACCCACTGCCATTACACGCCTGGATTTGATGGTGAGTGGGCTGGTCTTGTTTGGGTCGACACCTGATGCAGAAAAAGCATTGTTTGCCTTGATGCGTGCCCATGCCATTCGCAAGCAGTATACGGTGACGATCCCCTGTGTGGGGGTCCCCCCCCGGTTTCGACGGATTCGATGTTTGATGTCATTTAATGGGCGGGCCTATGAGTCAGTAGATGGCAAACCCAGTATCACGTGGTTTTTTTTGCGACAGGTACATGATGGCATGGCCACCTACACCGCCATTCCCATCACAGGCAAACGGCATCAAATTCGTTACCATTCGACCCGGTTAATGGGACCCATTGTGGGAGATGATTGGTATGGTTCAACCCATCGTTCGGTGAATGGCCTGGCGTTGCGGTGTGTGCGGTTGCGGTTTCCTTGGCAGGGCCGATCCATTGATATCCATTGTCCGGATGCTTTGCACGGGGTAGGGTGGCCACCGACTCACAGTGTCGTGTCATGATCGCATGGATCGGGTCACGATGGGGTGCATGATCCGGGTGATCGTATGATGAACTTGATATTGCATCCTAAAGGGGGGTCGCTTATCATGCCGCTTTATCTTGGCGATCCGTTTTGAGAAGCTTGGAGGCACACCCCGCATTGAAATCGCTGTCGTCGGCACTGATTGAGCTAACCAAACCCCGTATTGTGATCATGCAAGCGGTCACCCTGTTGATGGGGGTGTTGGCCGTGTCGCATCGTGCGGTCCCTGACTGGATCATGATGGGCTACCTGATAGTGGGGACCTTGTGTTCATCGGCGGGGGCATCGGTGTTGAATCATTTTTTTGAGCGACAAAGCGATGCCAAAATGCAACGGACCATGACACGTCCCTTGCCATCGGGGCAGTTGACCCCGTCTTTGGTAGGATCAATGGGGATTTGTTTGGTGATGGCGGGATTGTGGGTGTTATGGGTGGGCACAAGGCCGAATGTGATGTTTTTGTCTTTTTTAACGGTGTTTTTATATAATTTGGTCTATACCCCATTAAAGCGGTGGACATGGCTCAATACGTATGTGGGAACCATTCCCGGTGCGTTACCCCCATTGGCCGGGGCAGTGGCTGTCACCGGTCATATCACACCCGAGGCGTGGGGCCTATTTTGGCTGATTGTTACTTGGCAGTTGCCCCACTTTTTTTCGATTGATTGGTTGCTCAAAGACGATTATGCCCGCGCGGGTATCAAGATGGTGTCCGGTCTGGACCCGTCTGGGCATGCCACGTGGGTGCACATGATGCTGTCGGCGACGGCACTGATGGTGGTATCTTTGTGGTTGATGATTCAGGGCCCTTTTGGGATGATCGATGGCCTAACGGCCCTGGCATGTACCCTGTGGCAGTGGGTGGCGTGTTGGCGGTTTCGAACCGACCGTCGGCCCGAGGTCGCCCGTCGGATTATGCGTATCTCTATCTTGATTTTGCCGATTATCCTCGTGGCAATGGGTATTGGGCGTTGGATTGGGTAGTGGGCACCCCGTTACTTTTTCTCACGTGATGTGGGTGGCTGGGTTGCCATGGTGGGGAGTCGTGTCAACGGGTTTATCATGGTATTGGGAGACGGTTAGAAACCGGTTAAGCACCATGCGGTTAGCTTGATGAACGGTTTTGTTAGGCCAAAAATATGCTCATGATCCCCCAACCACCCGATACTGTCTTTTGACTCATCACCCAAGGCCTGTCACCCTGTGTGGTGGGGGCTGATGCGTGATCGCTCTATTCTATCGTCACGAGATGGGGACGTCATGACGTCATCGTCAGCAAACGTGTGACATATCGAAGCAAGAGAGCGATCAACCCCGACACAGCCTCTCTGATCGAGCGTGGTCAATGCCAAGCCCTCTTTTACCTGGCAGAAGAGCGGGGAATGGTCATCCATAATCGGTGCTTTTTACATGGTGGGACATCGATTTTTCGTGCAGGCATACCGTGAAGTGATTGGCCACCCGAGGATGGGGACTAGAAAAGAAACCCATCGACGCTTTTGTTGCTGCCTAGATAAAGGGATATGTGAAGGGTGAGGTGGAAAAATGGGCCGATGTGCCTGACTTTGGGTGGCGTATGATGGATGCCCGTTATGGCAACGCTCATCCTCATTCGGCAGGGGCTCAAGGTGGCAATCAAGAGAGGGACCGCACCACAAGGGGCTCCACCACGCATCGGGCCGTGGGGTTGCTGGTCTGGGTTCTGGTTACAGCGGGTTTCGGTTATGGGCCATACCCGCTTCCCATCATATGACGGAATAAGGCATCAAATCGACTCTCAACCAAAAGGGTATGACCGCCATGAAAGATGTCGTGGGCGATTTGACGTGGCCTGAACCCCGTTCACTACGTAACAATCGGCAGCCAACATGAGATGACGACACCGACTGCTACACGATCGGCTTTTTTGCTGACGGTTTACTTGAGAGGTGGCATCCTTTTGGTTCATCTTTCGTGACGACACTATATAGGCTTTTTTTCTCACCTTTTTTTGGGTTAGCTTTTTACAGTCTGTGTTTGGACGAGATCAGCCGGGACGATTTGTATCGATCATTTGGTTACAGGGCGATGGTGTTTTACTTTCGATCCTATGATCGTTTTGTAACGGGCACCCTGTATGCTCTGTTTTTTATTGGGTGTCACCAACCCATGGCATCGGATAGCCCGTTCAACTAGGGCCACCATTTGCTGTGCGTACTGATCGGATCCCTTTTATCGTACGAACTTTGGGAGCACCTAAGCCGATTCCACTACCCGTTGGCTGCTGTCGATAAAAGAGGTGTGGGCGGGCAGGATGTCCATCATAATGTGAGATTCTTTTTTTAATCGTTCGAGTGTGGTCTTGAGCTCTTTGGCTTGCTTTCGAAGGCCCACGTGCTGGGGTTGTTGCTCTAATTGGGCCACGGTGCTCAAAAACGATTCCCTTATCAATCCGAACATCACGGTATTGATTTCGGTGACCATTTGATGCCAGTCTGCCTTGGATGGCACGGCGTCCAGCTGTTTTAACGATGTGATGGCACGCTTCATTTTTTTTCGTACCAACGACCATTCGGATCCGGATAACACCGGCAAGCTGGCCCTTTCTTCTACTGATTCTCGCAATAAATCCATCATCATGGTTTTGGCTTTTTCGAGGGCTTTTTCCCCCATTAAGTGGTGGGCGTCCTTGGTTAACTGACCAGATGCCATGAGTTTTTTTCGTAATCGGGCCAATCGGAATTTTAATTCCCATTGGCCGATCCAATGGGGTGCTACCAAGGCTTGTATCATCCATTGCTGTAGCTGTTGCAGGTCCGGGCTCTCTCCCTCGATTCCCGATACAATGGGGTCAGATTGACGCCGCTGGTTGGATCCCGAATCGGTGTCCATTTGTTGAAACCCTTGGCTTGGCGGGGCTAAAAACGGTTGTAACCCCCACTGATCCATCTTGGCATTGAGTGAGCGAAAGTATGCCGAGGCATCGTATTGCAATACGGAACATAAATGGTTTAGTTGATCCATGGCCTTGGATAAATCGGATACCTTGAGGCTTTTGGATCGAACCCGGATCAGGGTGTCATCGAGCAGTTCGGTAAAAAAGGGGGCTAATTGGGCTTTGACCTCTGCTTTTATGTCTTTTGAACTACGTAACGTGTTTAAAATACCCGATTCCAATCCCATCGATTCAAGGGCCCCATATTCTTTTGATGCAATCAGTAGGTCCGTTGAAACCGACGGTTGATATCGAATTAAAAATTGTGTAAAACTGTCTTTAATGGTTTGGGTGAAGTCTCGCTTGACCATGGTGTGCACCGTTTGTTCGATGGTGCTCAATTGTCGTCCGGTTAGTCCCATTTTGAGTAAGGCTTCTCGTTGTTCTGACACCGACTTGGCCCGCTTGGGGACGACCATTGAATGGGCCAATCCAGAAATATAAGATTGGAGTGCGGGTTTGAGAGCCGGTTGCTTGTCCATGAGTGTGGTAAGGGCATCCGATTGTTCTTTGATGAGGCCCTGAGATCGGATGGCTGCGTCGCGTTTTTCACGTCGCTGAGGGGTGCTTGCGGGTATGTTAACGTCGGGTATGACCGATACTTGCTGAGACAATCGTACGGCGTCTTCGACCGATTCATGGCGGGGGGTTAATTGTGCCATGATATCGTCGGTGATCCGTTGCTGGATTCGGGGGTCTTGGGTACGTTGGGTCGTGATCCGATCGCTTACTTTACTCACATGACTCAAAAACAAATCGGATTGATACCCATCGTCATCTGAAAAGCGTCCCCCCCATTCTTTTTGCTCATTGGCACCTTTTTTTTGGGTGGTATCTTGTGGCTTACCTTGGGCCTCATGGCCTTGTTGAATCAGTACCTGTTCCAGTTGGTTTTTATCCGGCCCTTCACCACCAGCGGGGCCGCCCACACCCGGTGTGATGCCATGCATTATGACGATACCCCCCGATCGGCATCCGGATCTATTAATCGACGCCCCAAGGCCACTAATTCACGTTCTTTGTCTCCTTTGAGTCGTTCCCATTCGATATGGCGGCGATTGCTTTGTTGTTGGGCACGCTGGATGGTTTGGGTGATGCGTTGGATTTTTTTTTGTAGGGCCGGGTCTCGTTGCAAGGGGTCGGCCAGCTGGGTGATTAAAAATTCGGCTTGATAGGTCAGTTGGTGACGCTCCGATTCTAAAGCGGCCAGTAACCGACCCAATTGGGTGATGGTTTCTTCGGTTAAACGCAATGAGCTCCAATAGTCGGGTTGTCCCAATCGTTTCATTTGGATGATGAGTTGTTTTTTGGTGGTCGCAAACAATCGCAAGGCCCGTTTGGCTTTTCTTGTCCCCCCTTGTAATAATTCGGTCAATTCAGATGAATAGATGGTATCCCCCATTAGCGTCATATTTTCTTGGATGGCCGATTGAATGGCAGCACGTTGAATGCCTTGGAGTTCTTCGGGGGGTATTCCCAATACGGATAACACCCTGATGAGCATGCCCACTTTTAATTCCCCTAGTTTTGACACAAAAAATTGCGGGGATCGACTTTGAATGGTGGCCTGGGATAACCATTCTTTAAATCGGGTGACCCGGGGTCCCCATTCAATATCGTAGCCACGGGCGACCACTTGTGGTCGCTGGGCATACAAATCGACGGCGGTTAACAGGGGGACGTCGGTGGAGGGTGTTAACTCGAATTCCCCTGATTTCTCATTTCGTTCCCACTGGGATTGTCGAATGGTGGCCCGATCACCCGATGCCAAGGATCGATCGCTGGATGAGGAGGCCCCCATGACCCCTTTTCCTTTGGGTGGTTGAGAGGCCATTTGGGGCGTGGGGGTGTCTTGAACGGTTTCCCGTTTGAGTTTGTCCCGCAATTTTTGTTGCAAGGCCTGGTAATAGGCGTTGTTTAATACCTCACTGACTTTTTCTTCGTTGCCACTCATGCGTTGTGTCATGTCCGATATCCTGGGGTGTTATTTTTTCTTGTTGGCTTGGGCTTGTTTTTGAAGGGCCAGACGGCGGTCTTCATCGCGCTTCAATTGGGCTAAATGGGCGTCTCGTGCGGCTTGTTGGGCCTGTTCTTCTTGTCTGACTTTGAGTCGTTGCCTCAACTCATCGAGTAAGCGCTTGGCTTCTTCTTCTTTTACTTCCTCAACCGCTTCGTCATAGGCTTTCTTTTTGGTTCGATGGGTGGATCGTTCTTGGCGATTGGTCAGCGACCGGGTGAACATTCCCTCGGCTAATTTTCCGATGACTTTGGTTTCCAATTGGGCGGCTGCATCGTTCCAAAAACTGGTTTCAAACACCGATCGATCATAGATGGCATCAACACCCAGTCGATACCCCTTGCTTTCGGCTGTAATCAATTCTTGGGTGGCCGATGTGCCTGAATTATCCACCAATTGCTTAAAAACGGGACGTCCTTTGTCATCAAATCGCTGACCAAATAATCCCACCACCGGTTCGAGTAATGCAATGATAATCCGGATTTGATTCCCAAACTCGGTGGCTTGTGACGGGTTTTTAAATGACAGTCGATACGGCCCAGATTGGGACACCCATGACCCTGAGGTATCATCCCATTCTTGCCATTTGGCATCTTGACTGGCGGTTAAGGTGGGAATCCCACCTTTGGACTGAATGGGTAATTGCCCATTGCTATCACGGGTATCGGATATTCCGGATAGGGATTGATACAGTGACAACAACGTGGTGTACACCATTTGGGCGGTTTCTATTTGGGTTTTGGGTTGGGTGGGCACTTCCAACTGACTTAATAAATCGGGCAATGTCATGTACGTCCCATTGGCGGTTTTAATTTGGACCATTTGGCGACGCCGCCCTGACACCAAGGTTTGGTCCTGTACTTCCAAACTAAATTGTCCGATCATCCGCTCACGCAGCACATTTCTTACCTGTTCGCGGTCGGTTTCGGATGGCAGGATGTTGTGTAACGGGATGGCGTCCACATCCCCTTTGTAGAGGATGCGTCCCTGGGGGTCCAAGACCCCATCTTTGGTGAGTTGGTCGATCACCTCTCGGATGGTGGTATCGGATCCCAAGGGAAAGTCTTTGGTACCCAATCCATCGCGCACCTTAAATTTGCCTTGTAAATACTCGGTTTGAATTTGTGAGAGGTAGTCTGTAATCATTTTGCTCTGAAACCCCAAGCTATCTCCCATTGGGGCGGTGGGTTGCCGGTCGGACCAATTACCCAAATCCTTGGTGGCGGCCATTAATGGGGCCAAGGATGATAGCAACCCGAAGGGCAATAACGTGGCCTCATCCAAATGGGTTCCAATGGTGTCCCACCATTGCGTTAATCGTGCAGAGACGGACGCCTTGGCTGTTTGTAATGCCTTAATCGATGCCTGATCGGTTTTACCCCTCAGGGAGGCTTCAAAGGTGGCACTGGGCATGTTGCTGGCTTTGCCAAATAATTCACGCAAGACATCGTCCACCCGGGTACTGGCTTCCCATAAGCGATTTAAAAACCGAAATGAGTCTTTGGATTGCCATGTTTTCCAAATATTGGATTCTAACACCCCATTAAAATTGGCCCGAATATCAAACGAATCGGTGCCACTGTCTGTAAAGGGGTCCGTGACGTTTTGAATACTCAATCCCGGACGGGTGTTGCCATAGGGGTTTTTCAACTTTCTTAATTCAGTGGGCGAGAGCGTTGTGTAATCAGTATGGGCGATATCCTCGATGGTTTGATTGATACTGCTCCAAAAGGCTGGATCCAGTTTTTGAATAATGTTGCGCGGTGTCATCGATTGAGTATGCAGGGCCCGGAAATAGGGGCTGGACTGAAACAAGGTGAAATTGCCGGTATCCCCTTCTTTAAACGGGTTGGTGTCCATCCCATGTAGCATGTTTAGATTATGCGGCGAGGTGGCACGTTCCCCTGGGTTTTCTTCGGCCCATTTTAAAAAGGCTTTGTCATAGACTTGCGATTCTATCGATGTGTCTTCCAATCGGGAGGGGTTTTTGGGAATCAAATCAGGTAAGTACACATACTGAGGATCGGATGTTTTTTCGAAATTGGATTTTTCTTTTAATTGATCGACCCGGGCCAAAATATCTTGGGGTATAAAGGCCAACCCTTCATAGATTTTACTCACGGAGCGAATGGCCCCAATTTGTTGGGCGGCGGCCGTTGAGGACGGGGTGTCCATGGGGGCGGGATTGGATGGGGTTGCACGTGAAACGTGCTGGCTTGCTTGGGCCATGGCATCCGAAAAACTGGGTGGATGATCCCCTGTTGTGAGGCCATAGGACTCTAACTCAATTGATTTAGACGAGACCAAGGGCACCTGCATCGGAAAAAGATTGGGTTTGATTTTTCCCATCAGGGCCAATGGATCAATGGTATTGTCCATCATGGTCTTACATCCTTATGCTATTGCAATTGCCACAGTCGTTTTTCATTGGCGAGTCCCAATTTGGACAAGCCGGACATGGTATCTTTGTTCATGGTGAGCGACTCAATGTACAGCTGAATGGCATACATGCCACCCAAATGATTAATATCGGCTTGTACCCCATCGTTCAATCTGACTTTTCCTGTGGAGGCAATTTGATTTTGAATGGTGCTCATCTGATCGACATAAGTCGAAAAAGAGCGGTATTCCCCATAGGCGAAGTCATAAATGTCAGGTACTTTGGTTTGATTGACCAGTTCTTGAAGTCCCCATGTGAGTTCCGAAGGTAAATTGCCGGTTGCGGCGATGCTTGCCATGACGTTGCCTGCTTTCTTGGGTTACATACCGGACATGCCGGACATAATCTTTTTTTGGACATCTAAAATGGCGTCACTCATGCCATCTAGTACTTGTTTGGCCATGCGTAATGATTGTAGGTACATGTTCAACGCCATCATGCCACCTGTACTGTTCATATCTGATACGTTCCGACCCATCTGAATGGATTGGCCTTGGTTGACTGCGGACAAGATGGCTTCATATTCGGTGTTAAAGGCATGAAAGACGTGGTATTTAAAGGCTTCGGGAGATAACCGGGCTTTGGAAGTGGTGACTTGAGCCAACACCCCATTTTCGGTTAATAAAGAGGGCCGATACACATCTGTCATCCCATACTCCTGATACCCCACCACTGCCATGACACCCGCCTATTAGAAGGCCTGATGTCATGGCCTTACACACCTACTGTTTTGCTGCTTGGGATAATTCTTTCCCGGCTGCATTCACTTGCTTTTGTACCCCTTGAGGTAGGGAACTTTTGACCTGAAAACCCATTTCATTCTGTTGAATCTCAATGGTGGCACTCACCATATCTCCCATGGTGGTGGTAGCAGTGGATCCAACCTGGTCACGAATGCCTTCCATCTTATCTACATACGCATTGGCTGCAGCCGACACTGCGGTTTGTCTTTCCCCTACTTGATCTAATTGGTCAGCCATACTGATCACTCCTTTGTTTTAGGTGGCTAATGCCACGCTTGAACGCCCAACCGACTCACCCTTTGGCCCACACTATCCATGGAGGATTAGGTCAACCAAATCATTATCTATAGTCGACAGGCGGGGAAGATAACATGTATCGATTTTTTTGGATTTATAAGCCGGGCGTTCGAGTGGTCTGCTTGGGGATGTTGAGGCGTGGGATGCAACCGATGCGGAAGGGGGACACCTCAATCGAGGCGCCCTCTTTTGGTTGGAATGGGATGGGTTAGGCTTGGTGGAGATGGGCGTCTAATAACCCTTTTACCATATCAGGGTTGGCCCGGCCTTTGGTTTCCTTCATGATTTGTCCCATCAAAAATTGAATGGCACCATTTTTACCCGCTTTGACTTTGGCTACCACGTCGGGATGTTGCCCACAAATGCGGTGAACCAAGGGGGCGAGTGTGGCTTCATCGGAGACCTGGGTTTGTCCGGTTTTGGCAATCAGTTGCTGGGGGGATTCACCGGTTTCAAAACAAGTGCTTAATACCGACTTTCCCAGTTTGCCAGACAGTGTACCGCTGATAATGGCCGTCAATAATTCGGCCAAATGAGCGGGTGTTACCGGACTGCTGGCAAACGTGTGCCCACTGTTTTTGAGTTGGGCATTTAAATCCCCTACAATCCATTTGGCGGCAATCGGATGGGGGATACCCATTTCGGCGACGGCATCCAAATAGTGGCAGGCTGTGGGGTCGGCAAGCAACACATCGATTTCAAAGTCACTTAGTCCGGCTTGTTTGTATCGGTCTCGTCGATGGGGTGCTTGTTCGGGCAAGCCTGTTTTAATGGTATCGATCCAGTGTGAGTCGAGGACCAACGGGCATAAGTCGGGGTCGGGAAAATAGCGGTAATCGTGTGACTCTTCTTTATCTCTGAGGGCTCGGGTGGTTTGCGAGGCTTCATCATAGTGTCGGGTTTGTTGAATGATGGCCTCTCCTTTTGCTAACAGGGCTTCTTGTCGGCTTATTTCAATTTGGATGGCCCTCTCAATGCTTCGAAAGGAGTTCACATTCTTAATTTCACACCTTGTACCGAAGGGTGACGTGTCGCTATCACGAATGGACACATTGATGTCGGCTCTTAAACTGCCTTCTTCCATATTGCCGTCGCAAATACCCAAATGCACCAAGGTTTCACGGATTCGCTCCACCACCCAACGGGCTTCAGTGGCACTTCGGATGTCTGGTTCGGTGACAATTTCAATTAACGGGGTGGAGGCCCGATTTAAATCCACAATGGAATGCGATGAGCCGGCAATGGTATCCGATCCTTGGTGCAACAGTTTCCCGGCATCTTCTTCAATGTGAATACGGGTAATCCCAATCCGTTTGACACCGTCTTGTACCGGAATGTCGATCCATCCGCCCAATACAATCGGACGGTCATATTGGCTGATTTGATACCCTTTGGGCAGATCGGGGTAAAAATAGTTTTTTCTGGCAAATACCGATATGGGCTGAATGCGACCATTTAAGGCCAATCCGGCCATGATGGCGTATACCACGGCTTGTTTGTTCAACACCGGTAAAGCCCCGGGGGCACCCGTGCACACAGGGCATACGTGGGTATTGGGGGTGTCTCCAAACTGAGTCAGACAACCGCAGAACAGTTTGGTGATGGTTTTAAGCTGAGCATGAATTTCAATGCCAATGACAGGGCTAACCATTTACAGTGTCTCCTTTGGGGTATGGGTGGCCATGGATAGGGTTTGATGTAACAAGGCGGCATTTAACAACCGCTGTTCTTCAAATGCGGGGGCGATCAGTTGCAGCCCAATCGGTAACCCCGATGGGTCGGGGTTGCATGGAATGGAGATAGCGGGAAGCCCGGCCATGTTGACGGGGATGGTGGCAATATCGGCCAAATACATACCCAATGGGTCGCGATGGTGGGACCCTAATTCAAAGGCGGTGCTGGGTGCCGTGGGGGTAACAATGAGATCATAGCGTTGAAAGGCGGTGTGAAAACTTTGGGTAATGGCTCGTCGCACTTGTTGGGCTTGATTGTAATACGCATCATAATAGCCTGAACTTAATACATAGGTACCGATGATGATGCGACGTTTGACTTCATCCCCCAATCCATGACCCCGTGAGTTCGTGATCATGTCTTTAACGGTACGACAATTGGGATGTCGGTACCCATATCGTACCCCATCAAATCGGGCCAAATTGGATGAGGCTTCGGCTGGTGCAATAATGTAATATGTTGAGACGGCGGCATTCAGTACCGGCATCGAAAACGATTCCCATCGGGCCCCATGGGCCGCAAGCTGATCCAATGCGGTGATGACCGATGCTTTGACAGCGGGATCTATTGTCTCTCCCAATAATTCATGGGGTACCCCAATGGTCATGCCTTGGATGTCGGGTTGTAAATGGTGATAACAGGTGGTGGGAGGATGCGTACTGGCGGTACTATCCAAAGGGTCAAACCCTGAGATAGCATCCAATAGAATGGCGGCATCTTCCACGGTGTGGGTTAAAGGTCCAATTTGATCCAACGATGAAGCAAAGGCCACCAACCCATACCGAGACACCCGTCCATACGTTGGTTTAAGGCCCACTATTCCGCAGAAGGCGGCGGGTTGCCGTATGGATCCTCCCGTATCGGATCCCAATGCGGCGACCACCATATCGGCGGCCACTGCAGCGGCTGATCCTCCGCTAGAGCCCCCTGGGACCCGTGTCACGTCCCGTGGATTGCGGGTGGTTTGAAAGGCAGAGTGTTCCGTTGAAGACCCCATGGCAAACTCATCCATGTTGGTTTTGCCTATTAAGATGGCGTCTTGTGACAGCAGGTGCCGACTGACCGATGCATCGTAGGGGGCGGTATAGGTGGCCAGCATTTTAGACGCACACGTGGTGGGACGACCGTTGATATGGATGTTGTCTTTTATTCCGATTGGGATGCCAGCCAACAATGGCATGGGGTCGCCTTTTTGGAAACGATGATCCAAGTCATTTGCCTGGGCCATGGCCAGGTCTGATTGAACCGATAAGAAGGCCTTGATGGTGGGATCTTGGGTTTGAATGGTGGATAGTCTTGCCGATACTTCGTCGCTCACAAGACGGTGGCCTTGTCGGTACGCATCGGCCAATGCCTGAATGCGACTCATGATAGCCGGGGCACCACAAAGCCCCCCTCCCACTGTGGTGCTTGCGATTGGGGCGAGAAGTCGGGATGGGCCAAGGGTTCGTCGTCCCGAAGGATGGCCGATGGTAGCCCGTCACTGGCCCCTTGGGATGGCACGTCGACCTGTTGTAAATCGTTCATATGAGACAAAATGGACTCAATTTGAGGCAAATACGTGTTGATCTCATCGGGGGACAAAGACAAATGGGCCAATTGTGCAATGTGTTGTAATTCGTGGGGAGTTAATACCATCCCTACACCTCCTGTTGCAGTGTTCCCATTGATTGTTAAGAATGGGGGTGAGGGTTGTTATAGCAGATGACGGGGGGTCTCACCACCCATTGTGTGTGATGACGTTGCGTGACTCATGGGGAGACACTGTGAGGGGGTCTCATTTCAAGGGCAATACATACAGTTCGGCGTACAACCCGGATGCCACGGCGATCATGACACGCGAGGCGTGGCCGAGGCTTTGCAGTGCGTCGTCATACTCTGCCAGGTTGTGAATGGGGCGGCGGTTGACTTCGACTACGACCGAGCCAACTTTTAAACCCGCATGGCTGGCTATGCCGTTGGGTTGTATCCTGCTAATGACCACCCCACGGTCTCGTTTGATTCGATGCGTGGACCGAAGAGCCGGCGTGATGTCATCCACTATCAATCCCAACCGGTCATAAGATCCTTTACTAAGATCATGGGGTGGCTCCCCAATGGTCACGGTCACCGTCTGTGTCTTGCCTTGTCGCCATAGGTCGATGGTGCACGGGTCGCCGGCTGATAATTGTCCCAATCGCCATTTGATATCGGTGTGTTCACGAATGGGTTGCCCATTGAGTGACAAGATAATATCCCGTCGTTTGATGCCGGCCCGATCCGCTGGGCTATTGGGTACCACATCGCCTACCAATGCCCCTTTGTCATGGGGCCACTTTAATTCTTCTTGTAAACCGGGGGTCATGGGTTGGATGACCACCCCCAACCATCCCCTTGACACGCTACCTTTGGTACGAATATCGGTCAGAATTTTTTTTGCCACGTTAGAGGGAATGGCAAACCCAATACCGTTGCTACCGCCCCCACTGGCGGAGAAAATGGCGGTATTAATGCCAATCAAGTTCCCGTCAATGGATAACAAAGCCCCCCCTGAATTACCTCGGTTAATGGCGGCATCGGTTTGGATAAAATCAGTGTAATCGGCGATATCGGTATCGGATCGTCCTTTGGCTGAAATAATCCCCACGGTCATGGACCCTGATAATCCAAACGGACTACCAATGGCAATGGCCCAATCACCCACTTCGATGTCATCTGAATTGCCCCAGGCAATGGGAACCAATCGAGGGGCGTCAATCTTGAGGATGGCCAAGTCCGTTTTGGGATCGGATCCAAGCAGTGTCGCGGTCACCGTGCGTTGATCATGCAAGGTTACATTGATATCGTCGGCCCCTTTGATGACATGGTAGTTGGTAATCAGATGTCCTTCGGCGGACACAATGACCCCTGATCCCAATCCGCGGGCTGGTTGGGGCTCGGGATTGCGGGAGTCAGTGGGTAAAAAAAACCGCTTTAACAATAAGTCGTCAGCCAAGTCTCCCCATATCCCCCGTGGGGGAGCGTGGTCTTGACTGGTGCTGATGCTGACCACTGCGGGTAAGGCGGCGTGTGCGACCCGATTAAAGGCACGACCCGTTTCTTTGAGGGTTTCGATGGTGCGATCGGTGGCACCCATTCCCCCCTGCATGCACACCAATAGTAAGATAATCCATCGGTACCGAGTGGCCATGTTCCTATCTCCTTTAAGTTGAAGGTGATGAGTCTGCTTCCTTACGAAGGAGGCGTGATTGTAATTCGTAGGTATAGACCAATGCCCCGTCACTCAAATCAGCCGTATCCACGATGTCATCCTCGGCGTGATGACTGGCGGCCAATTCAGGTAACAAGGCGACCACGTCACGAAAATAAATGGGTCGATTGACTCGAGAGGTGTTATCAATCAGCCGTTGAAAGAACGGAATGCGTAATGACAGTGGCAACACATGCTGAATGGTCATGGGGCGATAGGGTGTGGATAACAAGGTGGCCATGGCACGACGTTTAAATAGGCTGTGAAGCATGTCATGAAGGTAAGATGTGGGGCTCGGATGGGTCATGCAACTTCCCGTTTCCCAACCCATTTTTTGAGGAATGTCATACACCTGTCCGGGTTGGGCTAATAAGGCCCACTGGGCGTTTGGTATGATGGGTTCATAAGTGGCCAGGGGCTGCTCTAATAATGCGATGTCGACCAATACAATATCGATTTTGGTCATGGTGTGGGTCGATGAAGCGAGAATGGTCGGGGTGGTGGCCACTGATTCGATGGTGTGGCATAGGGTCAGGGCATGTCCCTTTTCGGTCAGTGTATCCATCATCGGGGTGTAGTGAATAACATGATGGGGGGCGATGGCGATGACAATATGGCCGGTGACAGGCTGAAAAAACGGAATGGTCCATTCATCGATGGGCTGATCGGGATGGGGGTATTGTTGGAGTGTTTCGACCAATCCATGGTAGCCATCGGGTAGGGTGGGGGTGGTATGAATTAGGGCTTGGCATAGTTTTTTTTCACTGTTGGTATCAGTCAGACAGTGGGTGGTAACGGTGGTAAGCAACTCATCAGAGAGGGGATGTATCATGCACCCTCTTGCCCCAGCGTGGTACCCGTGTTGGATAATGTCATGGTCGGTGGCCTGACAGACCAAGAACACATCGGGGAGTGTGCTTTGGGTCATGATGTTGTCCACCCACTGGGTAATTTTAGACACACTGTTGGGATGGGTTGGGTCGACGGTATCAATGATGACCATGCGGACGCGTTGAATAATCCGGTTCAACATTTCAATCATGTCATCCCCATGTTCAAATTCCATGATCTCAAAATGTGGGTGAAGTGCTGTTCGCAGGGTGGCCCGAGATTCTCGATGAGGTGCGACCAGCATCGCAACCGGTATGCTCATCATGTTTGTTGATCCCCAACCATGTATTTTCCACCAACCATTTTTTGCAAACTCCTGAATCGAAAACGTGGGGGTTATTCTATCTGATTTTATGCCTGTATGACCACTAGTCAATCACGATGACGGGCCTTTATTTCATCCTTTTATTATCAGGACGCCGCACCTCAAGGTAAATGGGTTCGAATGCAGTGAAGGGCCCACTGGAAATAGGCGTATTGGGTCAGCCATTTTTCGATGTGCTGGGTATCATGCCAACCGGCTACATGGCCTCGTCCGCCGTTGCATAAAAACGTAAGAAGTAACTCCGGATCGGGTTGTTGGTCGACCAATATCAACTCGGTGTTGGGAAAAAAATCATGAACCAGATGGGCGGTATGATGGGCCCAAAAATGATCGGTGCAGGAGGGGAGCATCACCACATCAACGGGCTCATTAAACAGTTGATCCATGGCGGCACCCAGTGTCGAATGGGCAAAATAGGTAATATTGAGTGACGGGTGTGGTACGGATGCAATGGGGGGGTATTCGCAAATCATCACCACTCGAATGGGCAATTTTGCCACCCATTGGCGAGCTGGGATGGTATCGGAATCGGGGGTGAGGTGGGGTAGGTGATCTTGGCACAGTTGATGTCTTTCTTGATGGGCGAGTCCATTGCTGTGCAGGCTTGCGAGATGGTGGGCCACATGACGATTGGTCAGGGTATATTGAGGGTGCTGTGCAATGATATGCCCATCGTGGTCAATGAATCCGGATAAGCCGGCACGCATACAATCCATCCACAGTTCCGCCATCCTGATATCGGGTGACACCAATCCCATGATGGGTTGATTGCTATCTTGCAACAGCTGGCTGATCATAACGGGTAATGACGGATAGAGGGGTGTGATGGGCATCACAAGGTAAGGATAAGGTGTTACGGGGCTACTTAGGCGTTGGGTGGGTGCAATCCACGGGTATGCCATTGCCAGCTTGTTGTAAGGAGAAGAGATGGCCGCCCCTTCTGTTAGGGGATGGGGGGGCTGCGTGTCACCGACTACCATGTGGACCCCTCCTTGGTTTGGTTGGTGGTTCGGAATAAAGTGGCATATCATATATAGATGCCGCTTGTGTTTATGTCATAGTTGAGTCGTCGGTTCAAATTGAAAAAACCCAATATACTGCCATCCCATCGTGGGGTGATGAAGGCCTTGGTGACGCTTAGATAAGATGACCTTGCATGTTGGTTGAGAATGGGCGGTTCTTTATGAGGACCAGCGTAAGGTAGGCGGTGTTTTGATGGGATGAATGAGCAACCGATCGTCTGACCCATGAATATTGACCCTCAACTTGGCCCATGGGTTGCCTGATTTTGGGTTTAGCAAATGGGGTCTAATCATTACCACAGCGTATCGATTTAACCGGGCTTGCATCCCTAAAAAAGCGATGTCTTCGATTCCCAGTGTATGATCCGGCATATCCAATACCACCAATTGAAACAGTCGTTTCATGAGGGCTGTTTTTAAGGCCCGAATGGGGGTGTTGGCGTTGGCCACCACCCATCGTTCGGGGTGAATGCCACGTGCCACCCAAGCAGGGGGGTGAATGGCCAAGTTGGGGTGGCCATTGATCCATAGGCACAGCATATGGTGTCGGGTGGCATAGCCCAAAAAATCGGCGACGACGGACCGTCCGGTTCCGCTTAATGGAATCCCAAATTCTGATATCCATCCTTTGGGTAACCCCCCACCCAACTGGGCGGATACAATGGGGTTAAGCGATGGAATGTAAGGGGTGCTGGAATGAGTGGGCAGGCAAGGGGATAGCATGGCCAAATGCGAGGCGACCCATTCTGACAATGAGATGCTGTTGATGCTCATCATGATTATACCAACCTCCTAACCAAGCCAATTAGCTTACCTATAATTTCAATCCGATCTTCACTGACTGACCACTCGCGTAGGGTGGGATTGGATGGACACAGGGCAATGGTAGGAGGGGTCATCCGAATTCGCTTGAGCGTGAATTCATCGGCATCAATTCGAATGGCCCAAATGGCATTGGGATCATCCATGGTGGCCCGTCGACGGATAATGGCGGTATCACCGTCACAGATACCATCGCCGCTCATGCTATCGCCTTTCACCATCAGTGCAAACAAGGCATCGTGGGGTCCAAAGAAGTCAGGAGAAAATTCAAAGTAAGCATCGCTTTGTTCGCATGACCCATTGGGCGATCCGGCGGCAATACTGCCCAACAAGGGCAATGAACGGGTGGTATTGGGGAGTTGATACCGAGCGGTTTGGGGGGTGTGATCCACCAAGACCCCTTTGCGTTTGAGGGCATCAATATGTTGTTGTACGGCACGTGCGGTAATGGCAAACGCAGCCCCAATTTGCCTCAATGAGGGTGCCTGACCATAGTCGGCCTGATGATCGGTAATAAAGCGTAAAATGTCGGTTTGCTTGGGTGTTAACATTCAACCATGTCCTTTCTGATAACGGTGTATCCAAAGGGCGTATGCCCACATGTCGGCATTTACCCACGGGCCTACACACCGAATACATATACGATGTGTATATATACCATACAGGCCGCGGTGGGGTGATTGTCAAGAGTGAGTTAGATTGCGTGGTATGATGCCTCGCACAATGGTGAGGGGTAGCTGTTACGATGAGGGGTTGGATGATGGTGGATTCATTTGATGAGGCAGAGTTACAACGTTTCCTTTAACGCCCCCTTTTTTTTCTATACATTGAAAAAAATCAATACAATTATTGTGGGTGTCTTGACGACTGTTTCACTATTGAATGGTGGGGTGAAGTTGGAGGGTATTTGCATGTTTGATATTTATGCTGAGCTTAAAAATTCGATTGGGGCCATGACGGATGCGTTGCGTGCATCCATTTCAAATACGGATAATTTTAATACCCCTGGATTCAAATCAGTGTGGGTCTCATTTTCGTCATCATACGGTAAATCGTGGGCGGCTGGCACAAAAACCGTTAATCCCATGTCGATTGCGGGGTCGGTTCAGGTCAACGCGGTTACCACGGACTTTCGTCAAGGGTCATTGGGGTTTGGGACCCAATTGGATTGTGCGGTGGTGGGCAATGGCTTTTTTGTTTTGTCTGGTTCATCAAAAGATTCGGAATTGGGTGGCGAAAAGCTGTATACCCGCAATGGCAAATTTCAGATTGACCCCAATGGCCGGTATTTAACCGATCCGTACGGACGAAAAGTGTTTGGGTACGCCACCAATCCTACCGGCGTGGTTCAGTCGACTAATTTGGTTCCCTTGAATATAGAGGGTCAAACGGATTTGGGTTTTTTGGATGGGGGTCTATTGGTGGCCAATTACCAAAAAAACAAAGATGATATTGCCAATGGGGTTGTGCCGCCTACGGCTACGATTCCATTGTATCGGTTGGCGCTTACCACGTTTGTCAATCGACAAGGGTTAACCATTGCACAGGGCGGGGCCTATCGACCTTCGGTGGCGGCGGGCGACCCGTTGCCGGATAATGTGTCGGGGACAGGGTATGGTGATATTGTGTCAGAAAAATTAGAGTCATCCAATGTGGATGTGGCCAAAGTGGCCTTGGATATGGCGTTGCTGAATCGTGGGTTTTCGGCCGTTCAGGGTGTCATTGATGATGTGAATAAGATTATGTCCGCCTTGATTAGTAAGTTGTCGGGGTAAGTTGGGCTTGTAAAACCATTTCCTGACACGCTATGATCTGATCCACTATGTTTTCACGATTCACTGAAAAAGCCATTCAAGCCATTATGTTGGCCCAAGAAGAAGCCAAAAAGTTTCAGCATGCTTATGTCGGAACGGAACATATTTTGCTGGGTATTTTGGGTGAAGGCGATAATGTGGTGGTAAAGGTGTTATCTGAGATGGGTTTTTCGTCGGATCAAATTCGATTGGCCATCGAAGAGCGCCTCGATAGCGGCGGTAGCCATTCTGATTTTGGGAATATCCCTTTTACCCAACAGGCCAAGCAGGTGTTAACCTATGCTTGGGATGAAGCCAGAAAATTGGGTCACAACTATGTGAACGTTGAACATTTGTTTTTAAGTGTGTTTCGGGATCCCTCTAATATTGCGTCACGCGTATTAACGGACTTGGGTTGTAACCCTACTGTCTTTAAAGATGAGTTATTAAAGTTATTGGGTAGTCGGGTTGCATCCGCCGGGAAAAGTAACCCTACCGTGGCCACCCCAACCCTTGATTTGTATGGTCGTGACTTAACTTCTTTGGCGGCAGAAGGGGTTTTAGATCCGGTGGTAGGGCGAACAAAAGAGATTGATCGCATTATTCAGATTATATGTCGCAGAACAAAAAACAATCCGGTTTTAACTGGTGAACCTGGGGTGGGTAAGACAGCCATTGTCGAAGGGTTGTCCCAGAAAATGGTGAAGGGCGAAGTGCCTGAAAAGCTCAAAGACAAGCGAGTGGTCACCTTGGATTTGGGTCTGCTGGTGGCAGGGACCAAATACCGTGGTGAATTTGAGGACCGTGTCAAAAAAGTGATGGAAGAGGTTCGAAAAGCCAAAAATGTTATTTTGTTTATCGATGAGTTGCATACCATTATTGGAACGGGTGGATCAGAAGGCAGTCTGGATGCGGCGAATTTATTTAAGCCGGCCTTATCACGTGGTGAGTTGCAGTGTATTGGGGCCACCACTTTAGATGAGTATCGCAAGCATATTGAAGGGGATGGGGCCTTGGAGCGTCGGTTTCAATCGGTGTTTGTGGAAGAACCCAGTGTTGAAGATGCCATCAGTATTTTGCGGGGCATTAAGCGTCAATATGAACAATTTCACCAGGTGGTGATTACCGATCAGGCCATTTGTGATGCGGTTCAATTGGCTAGCCGGTATATCACCGAACGGTTTCTTCCTGACAAAGCCGTGGATTTAATTGATGAAGCGGCATCTAAGGTCATGCTTCGGTATTCATCAGCCCCCCAAGAGTTAAAAGAATTGGTCAAAGGCCATCCCGATTTTGGTCCGTTGTCATCGGCAGAGCGTGAGCGTTGGTTGTCCCTTGTGACCAGTGGTGCTAACACACCGGATTTGAGCGGATATGATGCGGCCACCGTTCTTTCGGTTCGTCGAATTGTGGATGAGCAAACCATTGCAGATGTGGTGTCGTCCTGGACTGGTATTCCGGTATCTAAAATTACAGAAGAAGAATCGGCCCGTTTAATGAAAATGGAAGAGGCCCTTACCCAACATGTGGTGGGTCAGCCCGATGCCATCAAAGCATTGGTTCGTGCCGTTAAGCGTGCCAAAGTGGGTCTCAAAGATCCCAAGCGACCATCCGGTTCATTTTTGTTTTTGGGTCCTACAGGGGTTGGCAAATCAGAGTTGGCCAAGACGTTGGCGGACTATTTGTTTGGCTCTCGCGATGCCTTGGTGCGTGTGGATATGTCGGAGTACATGGAAAAACACACGGTGTCACGCTTGATTGGGTCTCCCCCTGGCTATGTGGGCTTCAACGAAGGGGGGCAGCTAACCGAGCCGGTGCGTCGCAAGCCTTATTCGGTGGTATTATTTGATGAACTCGAAAAGGCGTCGCCTGATGTTGTCAATGTATTGTTGCAAATATTAGATGACGGACGGTTGACTGACTCCACTGGTCGTACGGTTAATTTTAAAAACACGTTTATTGTCATGACCTCTAATGTGGGCAGTAAGTTCATCGAAAAAGAATCTTCGTTTGGTTTTGTTGATCCGGTTCGAGGTGATAACGCCCAATATGATACCATCAAAAGCAAATTGCAAGATGAGCTGAGACGCGAATTTAAGCCAGAGTTTTTAAACCGTATTGATGATGTGATTGTCTTTAAACCATTGGCCAAATCATTTGTGGCCGATATTGTTGAGATCATGTTGGCAGATGTGCTGTCACGCTTAAAAGATGCCAATATTCAGTTTAAAATTGATAAAAAAGTCAAATCCTTTTTACTTGAAAAAGGATACGATCAACGTCAAGGTGCCCGTGCTTTGAGACGGGCCATTCAGGAGCACTTCGAAGACCGATTGGCCGATGCCATTTTAAAGGATAATCTTCGCTCAGATGTGTTGGTAAAAGCCACCATGAAAGCGGACCATATCCATTTCACATTGAGCCCTATACCGCCCTTACCCAAAGAAACGGAATCCGATCCCAATCGACAACTGCAATCAGTAAGTGGCTAAGACACGCGCTTTGTTTGTTTGTTCCAATTGTGGGGCCCAGTTTTTGAGGTGGTCGGGTCGTTGTGCTGATTGTGGTGAGTGGAATGGTATTGTGGCCATGTCGGATGCACCTCGTGTGGACCAGGGATCGATGCCGTCTCCTTTGCCAATGGGTCAGGTGGTAGTCTCCGATGAATTTGTGTTTCCCACGGGCATTCCGGAATTGGATCGGGTGTTGGGTTCCGGATTGGTTGAGGGGTCGGTGGTGTTGCTGGGTGGGGAGCCCGGCATTGGAAAATCCACGTTGTGTATGCAACTGTGTGCCAACATGGCCCAACAAGGTTGGCCTACCATGATTATTACCGGCGAAGAATCCTTGGGCCAAATTCGTCACCGTGCGGATCGATTGCATGCGGTTCACCCGTCGCTGACGGTGTTGGCTGAAACCAATATTGTGACTATTTGTGAGGTGATTCGTGCCCATCGGCCCACGGTGGTGGTGATTGATTCCGTTCAAGTGATGGTGGATCCTGACTTGCCGTCGGTGGCGGGTAGTGTCAATCAGGTTCGGCATGGGGTGTCTTTGTTGGTTCAAACATTAAAAGCGGTGGGGACAACGGGCATTTTAGTGGGACATGTTACCAAAGATGGTGCATTGGCAGGACCTAAAGTGGTAGAACATTTGGTCGATGTGATTTTGTATTTTGATGGGGAGTCGGCGATGCAATATCGTATGATTCGCTCCTTTAAAAACAGGTATTCGGGGACCAATGAATTGGGGTTGTTTGAAATGAACGAGTCGGGTCTTGTGAGTATTTCCAATCCCTCTGGTTTGTTTTTAGACCGCACCACCATGGGTCATCCCGGTTCAATGGTATCGGCGGCCTTAGAAGGAAGTCGTGTGTTTTTAATCGAAATCCAATCTATTGTGGTGGATACTGGGTATCCCATTGGCAAACGCACCATATTGGGAGTAGATCCCAATCGGGCTCATTTGCTGATTGCAGTGGCTGAAAAGTTATTGGGTCTTAAATTATCAGCCAAAGATATTATTCTTAATGTCGTGGGGGGATATAAAACGGCGGAACCGGCCATTGATTTGGCGGTCATGATGGCCATGGTATCGTCCGCTAATAATTGGGGGTTACATTGTAATATGGGCATCATTGGCGAGGTGGGCTTAACCGGTGAGGTACGGGGTGTGCCTCAAATTGAAAGACGCTTAATTGATTGTCAACAATTGGGATTTGATTGTTGTATGGTCCCCGCTCGTGACTATAAAGACCTTGTGTCGGATATGACCTTGATTCCTGTCCAAACGGTTTTTGAGGCCATGTCGGCCATTCAACGGATGCTATGAACGATTGGTTGGTTCGTATGCGAGATGATCGTACCCGATGGGATGCGATGCTGGCCCTCAACGTATCATCTCAACCGGATGTGATGGCCTTAATCCATGCGGTGGATGACCCAGATTGGATGGTGCGATGGTGTGTGGCGGATAAATTGGGCAGTATGGGCAACCCAACCGCCATTCCCCATCTCACCCGATTGCTGATGGATGTGGATCCCAACGTCCGAAAAATGGCGATTCGATCCCTGATTCAATTTGGCCCCGAAGTATGTGGCTATTTGGTGACCCAGCTCAGCCATCCCCATTATGCGATTCGTCGGTATATTCGGGTGATCGTCTTGCACTTTGGTGCCAAGTCGATTCCATATTTGGTCCGTGATATCACCTTGCGTGATTGGGTGTCGGCCAATCAAATTGTGTATTTGTTGTATGCCATCCCCGATACCCAACAAGAGACCCATTTGTTGTCCCTGCTGTCTTGCAAGGATGTTCAAAAAACCGTCGTGTTAATGTTGGGTACCATGCAATCGACTGCGGCGTTATTGCCCTTGATTCGTTTGTATACGGTGCCAGGATTACGCCAGCCTATTTTGGCTGCCTTGACATTGATTGGGTTGAAAGTTGTGGTGCCTTTTTTGGTGTCGGGACTCGAAAAAGGTCAGGCGACCCAACGCTTACTGGTTGAAACCGTTTTAAAAGACATGGGGGCACCCATTTTGCCGTATTTGGTATCATTGTTGCCTGATGCAAGGGCTCCGATGGCCAAAGTGGTGGGGATTCTTGATGCCATTGGTCCGATGTCGGTGATGCCTGCCATTACCAAGTTGGCGGATAAGCACCCTGATATTCATCGTCTCACCCGGGGGTTACGACTTAAGTATCCGATTAAATCCGATAAAGGGGGTGATCGTGGTTTTTTTGACTTGTTTAGCTCATCGTAAAAAAAGCAAGACGGTATCTTTTGTTGTTGCTATACTGACGGTCCTTTCAGTATGAAGGGGTAATCATGTTATCAAGTGAGGTGTCCCATGGTGCAAGTTGTGACAGATGACACATTTCAGCAAGAGGTGTTGCAATCGACCCTTCCGGTGTTGGTAGATTTTTGGGCAGAATGGTGTGGCCCTTGTCGCATGTTGTCCCCCGTTATTGAGGCGGTGTCGCAGACCTATGCAGGTAAATTAAAGGTTATGAAATTAGATACCGATCAAAACCAGCAAACAGCCAGTCAGTATGATATTGCCAGCATTCCTTGCTGCATTGTGTTTAAAGACGGTCAAGAAGTGGGGCGGTTAACCGGTTATCGTCCTCAGCCTGCCTTTGAGGCAGCCTTATTGCCTTATATTGGGTGAGCAAGGTCCGGATGAACTGGCCCGCATCATCGCAGCGGGCCAGATCGATCGGTTACCCCTTGCACTTCGGGTGGCCACCTTAGAACAGTTCATCTTGCGCATGGATTCGGTGCCAGCCTCTGAGTGGCCATTCATCGATGCGTTGTTTGCTCGTTCAGATGGGGTGGATGAATGGGTGGTGAGGTTGGGCTCTGCCATTGGGTTGTTGGATGCGGACCATCCCTTGTTGGTCACCGTGATGGCCCGTTTTTCTGGGTATCCTTTGTCGACCCAAGTGTTGTTAGCCCCTGTTTTATTGGCTACCGGACAACATCCGATTCTACCTACTTTGTTGACCGTATTGGACGAAACCCCCCATGAGGCGTTGGTGACCGTGATTCAACAGGCCATTGCCCAGGGTGACTTGGGGGCTTTTAATGTGGTATTTTTTGGACTGGCCACGGTTAGCCCAGCAGGACAGGCCCGACTGGGTGCCATACTTAAACAAAAGGGCTTGGCCTATTGCAAACCATTTTTATTGATGATTCCTTTTAATCCTTATCGGTCATTGTTTATTGAATGGTTTGGTCGTGATTTTTTAGCGTTGGAACAGGAGTGTGGACTCGTTGGCTAAAAAAACGCAACGATTGGATGTGAGATTGGTGACACAAGGGTGGTGTGTATCGCGTGCAGTGGCTCAATCGTTGGTGATGAATGGGCAGGTATTGGTGGGGGGGCAAAAAGTAACCAAAGCAGGCACGTTGGTCTCAGATGATGCGGACATCACCTTGTTAGGCGAGATGCCCAAGTATGTGTCGCGAGGCGGTCTCAAATTAGAAGGGGCCTTGCGATCGTTTGATATCTCTGTGATGAACCAGTGGGTATTGGATATTGGCATTAGTACCGGTGGATTCACGGATTGTGTCTTACAACTGGGTGCCAAAGGGGTGATTGGTCTGGATGTGGGCTATGGTCAATTGGATTATCGCATCAGACAAGACCCCCGTGTGATGCTCATTGAGCGATTTAACGCCCGCTATGCGACGCCTGACACATTGGCCGGCGTTGGGATTGGCCCTGATCATCTTCAGAGGGTGTCGCGGGTGGTGATGGATGTGTCGTTTATTAGCGTGACCAAACTATTGCCCCAATGGGCTACCCTGTTGCCCAATGCTGACTTTATTGTTTTAATCAAACCACAATTTGAAGCGTTACCGTCCGAAGTAGGCAAAGGTGGTGTGATGTCTGATCCCTTGGTGATTCAGTGCGTGGTGGATCGGGTGGCAACATCTTTGGACCCATTCTTTTGCTTGCACCAGCGGGTATGGTCGCCCTTAAAAGGAGCCAAAGGCAATCAAGAGGTTTTTTTCTGGCTCACCCCCCGATCAAAGGAGTCTGTTTCACATGAAAACCATCCAACTTAAACTACGTTTTAACGCTTATCCCATTATGGTGGGTAGTCGCTTGCTCGAAAAAGTGATGACCTGGTGTCCCCCATTGGCACGTGGTCGGCGGGTGGTAGTGGTGACCCATCCGGAACTACAGTCCTTGTCTCAACCGTTTGATCAGTTAAAAGCCGACGGGTATGAGGTCACCCGTGTGGTGATACCATCGGGTGAAACCAGTAAATCTTGGGAGATGGTGTCTCACTTGGTCAATGAGTGGATGGGGTGTGGGCTGGATCGTCAGGACACAGTGGTGGCGTTTGGTGGGGGTGTCATTGGGGATATTACAGGTTTTACGGCGTCTATATACATGCGTGGGATTCGCTGTATTCAAGTCCCCACCACCTTGTTGGCCCAGGTGGATTCGGCCATCGGGGGTAAAACGGGTGTGAATCATCCGTTGTCTAAAAATGCGGTGGGCACATTTTATCAGCCCGATCTTATTGTAGCGGATCAAGATATGTTAGCGTCTTTGCCCAGGCGGGAGTTACAGTCGGGTATGGCAGAAGTGGTAAAGTATGGCATGATTGGGAACGCTGGTTTATTTAAATATATCGAAACCCATGCGGACCGCATTGCACAGTATACACCGGATCAACATCCCGAGCTGTGGCATCACCTTATCACCCGATCCATTGCCGACAAAGTAAAAGTGGTAAGCCAAGATGAGCGGGAAAGTGGGCTGCGTGCCAACTTAAATTTTGGTCATACGCTCGGCCATGCACTGGAGTCGTTGTCACAGTATCAGGTGTATACCCATGGTGAAGCGGTGGCCATTGGCATGGTGGCCATGGCGGATTTGGCGCATCACCTGGGTCTTTTGGATCAAAAATCATGGATACGATTGATTACCTTGTTGCAACGTTTGGGGTTTGATACCCACCTGTCGCCACAGTGGGGTGTGGATGGGTTGTTACAGGGCATGCGACGTGATAAAAAGCATCATGGGGATGTATACCGGTTGGTGGTGCCTCGATCGGTGGGTTCTGTGGACATCATGACGGGTATTCCGGAATCGGATATTCGGGCTACTTTGCTAAGGATGGTGGCCTAATATGACCCATCATGATCCCATCATATGGGTACTCAATGGCCCTAATCTTCAGGCATTGGGTCGTCGCCTACCGGATGTGTACGGAAATAAGACCCTGTCTGAACTCACCGCCGATTGGATGGCGTATGGTACCGCATTGGGGGTAACGGTTCGAGCTGAGCAGTCCAATCATGAGGGTCAATTAATCGATTGGATACATGAGGCCCGTGGGTCTAGAGGGATCATACTCAATGCGGGTGCCTTCACCCATTACAGTGTGGCCATTCGAGATGCGGTGGAATCCATCCGTCCCACACCAGTGGTGGAGGTTCATTTATCCAATGTGCATGCACGTGAGGCCTTTCGTTCTCATTCGGTTTTATCCGCAGTTTGTGTGGGTCAAATCACGGGCTTTGGTGACGCTGTGTATCCGTTGGCCATGCGGGTGTTGATGGGTCAATGGTAATGGGTAATATTGGTAAGGGGTTATCTGCTAGAAGATGGGCGTGGGTCACATGTGGCAAGCGAATGAGTTGGCGTCAGGGGATCATCTGACAGCCATGAAAACGGAGACAAAAGAAAATGGGATGATTTTTATCATCCGTCGTACACTCAAACAATATCCCATGATCTGGTTTGGTGTGGCCTTTTGTTGTCAATTGCGTCGACATTGGCGTCATTTTTTTTATGTGGTCTCACAATGGCCGTCGACGGTTTTGTTTGGACAGCTGACCTCTCGGGCACAATTATTATCCTTTTGTGAGTTGGTCCACCCCGTGGCCATTCAACAGCCCTTGATTCGGTTAGGTGGGCCGGGGGATGGGGGGTATTTGGTGCCGGATGATTTGGATGGTATCGTGGCGTGTTTTTCTCCGGGTGTGGGCCTGTTGTCTGCGTTTGAGGGGGATCTTGCAGACCGCGGGATCCCTTGTTTTTTAGCGGATTACTCGGTGGATGCACCGGAGATGTCACATCCCTTGTTTGATTTCGAAAAAAAATATGTGGGGCCTTTCACCACTGGCCATCATGTGAGTATGACGGATTGGGTGGCTGCCAAAGCACCACCCACGGGTGATTTGATTTTGCAAATGGATATTGAAGGGGCGGAGTACCCTGTTTTGCTGTCGATGCCGGATGCGTTATTGGCTCGGTTTAGGGTGGTGGTCCTCGAGTGCCATGGCTTGGATCTGTTGTCTCATTGGATGGGGTATGGGGTGCTTCATATGGTGTTTACCAAGCTTGCTCAACACTTTGATGTGGTGCATAGTCATCCCAATAATGCGTCCCGAATGCTTCATTATGATGGGGTTCCGATTTTGCCCGTCTTGGAATTGACGTTCTTACGCAAAGATCGCACCATTCGATCGGGACATTCCCTGTCCTTCCCCCATCCGCTGGATGCACCCATTGTTCCGTCTTGCCCCGACGTGGCATTGCCCCCGTGTTGGTTTCAATCGTCAGGGCATTAAGGAGGGGTTAACGGTCGCTGGGCTTAGCAGATATATCTGGGGATGCACGAGTGGTTAACAATGGGTCAAAGGCGTCCTTGGCCCGTTGTAAGGCGTAGTCGGTCAGGCATTGTGTAATGGCTTCAATCAATCGTGTGGCCTGTTTAATGGGGGCGTCTGGATTTGTTTCTTGCAATCGTTGAGAGTCGGGTGCGTTGGGAGGATAGTAGGGCGGGGTGGCGATGGTAGACAAGGGGACGGACAGGGGCGTGAATGAAACAGATGGGGGTTGGGATTCTGAATCGGGGAGGGATGGCACGAGGTCTTGATTGGTAATCAGGTCTTGTCCGATTGTTTGCTTGGCCAATGTATTGACCTGATCCATGAGGTTTTGGTTGTGTTGGGGAGATAAAGGGTCACATTCTTGGGCAAGCCAATCGGCGACGGCACCTTTTAAGGTGTCCATAAGCAACGGGGGAATGGGTCCCATTGACTTGAGGGCTTTTAGTATGGATTCTAATTCACCAATGTCTTCGATCCCGTCGGTGATTTGATCAAATACCCGATTGAGTTGCTCGGCATGTCGGGCATCTTGTGAGTGGCTGGCCATGGCTTGTTGGGATTTTAAAATGCGTTTCAATTCGCTGATAAGGGTGTGGGGGGATTGGGTGCTACTGATTCCTTGATCCAGTCCGACTGCATATTGACTGAGTAGCCGTTTGAGGCGTCGGATGATGATATCGGTGCCATTCATGCTCCCGCTGACAATGGTTCCTGATTGATCGCTGATTGATTGACGGACGGGTGCAAGCGTGGGAGAAGGGTCACTAGTCGTGCCGGTAGAGGGGTTGGGTGTCTCAGTGGGCGGTTTGGTTCTTAAGGGGTGGGGTGAGTGAATTGATCCGTCGGATGGTGTTGAGGAGGCGGGGGGTCTCATGGCCCCGTTTGGCTGCACGATCCGGTTGACGATATTTACTAGGTCAGTGCGGTCTTTGGGTATTCGATCTTGTTGGGTGGGGATACCCAATGCTTTTTTATCACGGTCACTGATGTCTTGCCACCACGTTGGAAGGGTAATGGTGACTTGCATCATCATACTGATTAATGCCTCTTTGAGTCGCTGAGAACCGATGGTATCCCGTCCAGAGACAATGTCTTCAAGTGCGTCTAATGCTTTGGTGATGGCGTTGGCCACTGGTTGTGCGCCAGGCACACGTTGCATACTTTGGGTATTCTCCCTTAACCGCTTGAGCGATGACAACATAGTGGATGCACTGTTAATGGGCGTATTCATCCAAAGGTCCTTTCTGCTTGGGTTTCATTGTATGAGGATATGTATGGCACCCCTCCATTCCCATTCAATAAGTCGACGCCCCTTTGGTTGAATATGTATCGATTTTTTTGGGTGTATAATCTGAATGATGGAGGGCATGGATGGCCCAAGCGAGTTGCTCGATGATGATCTGGGCAACAGGGTGGGGATTGTTTACTTGTAAGTTCAGCCGTTCTGATTTTATAATCACCCTTGTTTTTATCATTTTTTTACCTACCTTAAATGGGTGAGAGAGGGACAGTAATGGGCGAGCGTCATACCCCTAAAAGCGTGGTCGAGTTAATCAAGCGAGAATCGATCCAAGTCGTCGATCTTCGGTTCATTGATTTTATTGGTACGTGGCAACATGTGTCGGTACCAGCTGATAATGTGGATGAAAGTTTTTTTGAGACGGGGTTGGGGTTTGATGGGTCTAGTATTCGGGGATGGCAGAGTATTAATGAGTCGGATATGTTAATGAAGCCGATTGCGGATACGGCGTTTATCGACCCCTTTTATGCAGATAAGACCTTGGTCCTCATTTGCTCCATTCATGATCCCATTACCGGGGCTGATTATGATCGTGATCCCCGAGGTATTGCAAAAAAAGCGTTGCATTATTTGTCTCATTCGGGGATTGGTGATGTGGCGTATTTTGGCCCTGAGGCAGAGTTTTTTATTTTCGATGATGTGCGATTTGATCAAACCCAAAACCAAGGCTTCTTTTTTCTTGATTCCAACGAAGGGCGTTGGAATATGGGGCGTGAGGAATTCCCCAACCTCGGCTATAAAGTTCGCAATAAGGAAGGGTACTTTCCTTGCCCGCCTACTGACCAACTGCAAGACATCCGCACCGATATGATGTTGACCTTGCAACGCTTGGGCATTCGCATGGAAGCCCAGCACCACGAAGTGGCAACGGGTGGTCAGTGTGAAATTGGCATGCGCTTTGCCCCATTGGTTGAAATGGCTGACAACCTGATCAAATACAAATATGTTATTAAAAACGTGGCCCGAAAACACGGTAAAACGGCGACCTTTATGCCCAAACCATTGTTTGGTGATAATGGGTCAGGCATGCATGTTCACTTGTCGATTTGGAAGAATAACCAAAACTTATTTGCCGGGGATGGGTATGCCGGCTTATCCCAAACGGCCATGTATGCCATCGGGGGGATTTTGAAACATGCGGCGGCGTTGTTGGCGTTTACCAATCCAACGACCAATAGTTACTGTCGCCTGGTTCCTGGGTATGAAGCCCCGGTTAATTTGGCGTATTCCCAACGCAATCGGAGTGCATCGGTACGCATTCCCATGGCCCATGTCAGTGAACAAGCCCGTCGGTTCGAATTCCGTTGTCCGGATCCTAGCTGTAACCCTTATTTGGCTTTTTCGGCCATTTTAATGGCGGCCTTGGATGGTATCATCAATAAAATTGATCCGGGTGATCCTTTGGATAAAGATATCTATGATTTACCCCCCGAAGAATTGGCCAAGGTACCCCACACGCCGGGCTCTTTAAAAGATGCATTGGCGGCCCTTGAAAAAGACCATGCCTTTTTATTGAAGGGGGATGTGTTTACCAAGGACATTGTTTACAATTGGATTCAATACAAAACCAATCATGAGGTGAAAGCAAAAGATTTACGGCCTCATCCTTGGGAATTTGTCATGTACTACGACATCTAATGGGGTGACGGACCAACAACGTGTGGTATTGGTAACGGGGGCTTCCCGGGGGTTTGGTCGGGCCATCGCCATTCAGATGGCCCAAGAAGGGGCTCGGGTGGTGGTGAATTTTCGTCGGAGTCAGTCTGAGGCTCAGGCGGTGGTGGATGCCATACACCTGCTGGGGGGACATGCGGTGTCATGTCGTGCGGATTTGGCGGATGAAGCCAAAACCGACTCCTTGATTCGGTTTATTTCGGATACCTATGGCAGGCTGGATGTATTGGTGGCCAATGCATCGTTTGGCATTCCGGGTCCTTTGTTAACGACCAAACCCAAGGCATGGGCCATGACCATGGATGCCACGGCCCATTCGTTGTTGCGGTTGTCGCAATTGGCGGTTCCGTTAATGGGGGGACATGGTTACATTGTGACCATCTCTAGTTATGGGCACGAACGGATTTTGCCCGGATATGGGGTGGTGGGGGTAGCCAAAGGGGCGGTGGCCACCTTAACCAAGGCGTTGGCGGTGGAATTGGCCCCCTTGGGTATTGTGGTAACGGGGGTATTGCCCGGTGTATCCCCTACCAAAAGTATGTTGGCGATTCCGGGTGCGGAAGAGGCCCTGCAAAAGGTGATGGCCCAGACCCCCATGGGACGCTTGGTAACACCCGAGGAAGTGGCCGATGTGGTGTCGTTTTTGGTATCAGGTAAAGCCGATATGATGGCAGGTCAGCAATTGGTTGTGGACGGGGGCGCGATTCTCGTTTGACGCCATTTGAATCGGCGATTGCGGTATTGCAATCGACTATTCGCTCTCATGGGATTCGGTATTCGTTGCAACGCTTTGAGTCTTTGTTGTCGGAGATGGGGTGCCCACACCATCGGTTGCCACGGGTGGTTCATGTGGCCGGTACCAATGGCAAGGGGAGCACCTGTGCTTACATCACCCAGGCGTTGGTGTCACGGGGGTATACAGTGGGTACGTATGCCTCGCCCCATGTGTGGTCCTATTGTGAACGCTTAAAATGGAATGGGTTACCCATTACCGAAGATCATTTTGTGTCATTATTTGAGCGGGTGTCATGGGCAGTGGGGCACGCCACCGAATTTGAATTGCTCACCATGATGGCCTTTTTGGCCTTTCAATCGGTGGATGTGGCGGTCATTGAGGTGGGAATTGGGGGGCGTTTGGATGCCACCAATGTGGTGTCGGCGGCGGTGAGTGTGATCACCCCAGTGGGTCTTGACCATATGGCACTCTTGGGTCCTGATGTGGTCAGTATTGCCCATGAAAAGGCGGGGATTATCCGGCATGCCCCGGTGTATAGTGCCACCCAAGACCCATCGGTGGACTCGGTGATTCGACAGGTGGCCCATCGCCAAGGGGTGTCACATGTGGTGGTGCCCCCTTGGCCATCGTTGCCTGCCTCGTTTGTGATGCGCGGGGATTACCAGCGTCAAAATGCGGCCCTTGCCCATTGGGTGGTGCAAGACCTACTGGGGGTTTCGGTTTCTCCCTTGGACTTGGCCCCTGCTGTGTTGCCGGGGCGCTTATCGATGCGACGGTATCACAATGGAACCGTCTGGTTTGATGGGGCCCATAATGCCCATGGCCTGCAGGCGGTGTTAGCCGGATTTCCCGAGGATATGGCCCTTAGTTTGTGGGTGGGTGTTTTGGCTCAGAAAGATTTGGTGGCGTATGCCGCCGTTTTACAGTCCAGGCGGTGGCGTCATGTGGGTGTTTATGCCCCTGATGAAAGATGGCACCCACCGTCTGCCTTTCAGGGGGTTGCCGACTCGGTGCAATCCTGGCGTGATATCCCTGAGTGGGTGTCAGGTCCCTTATTGGTAACGGGTTCTTTTTATTGGTTGGCCCATGCCTGGCAGTCGTTGGGTCAAGAGAAATGACGAAGAGGAGTTGGTGGCATGGGGCTGGTCAACTCTGTTGGGTGGCGGTACGATACAGGGCGGTGGTATTAACGAGGTGATCCAATGCCCCATATCATCATTACCCCTTCTTGCGAACGCCCAGATGTTTCGTGGGATGCTTTGTTGCGAGGGGTAGCCGATTGTATCGTATCGATGGATGAAAAAGCCCAGCCAGCGGCATGTAAAGGTCGTGTTTACCCTCCCTTGGCATCGAGTGTGGGGACCACCCATGATCCCTATGATGTCCCTTTTTATGCGGTTGAAATCAAGTTGTTACCGGGACGCGACCTGAGTCGTCGGCAGGCCATTGCGGAAGGGGTATTGTCGTACTTAACGGCTCAGTTGGGTCCGGGGGTAACCGTCGAAATCACCGAAATGATGGTATATTGCAAATAATCCCATGCCAAAATCAGAATAAGTCCCCTTTTTTTCCCGTGGGGACACTTTCGTTGTTCACAACCCTTTTACCCATTTGATACACTGCAGGACTGTATGATGGTGGATACTGGTATGTAGGGGTATCGGTACGATACGTTCAGGGGGATCATGACCCAGTATAGTGTGCCTTGACGGTGCGAACGATGAAGGAGCAGGGTGTGTCTGAAACATTGAAGCAATTTGCAAACATTAAAGTAATGGGCGTGGGGGGCGGTGGTGGCAATGCCATCAACCGCATGATTGGGGGAGGGGTCAGCGGGGTTGAATTTTGGGCCATTAACACGGATTTTCAGGCATTAAATGTATCGTTGGCCGAAAATCGATTGCAAATTGGGACCAAATTAACCAAAGGCTTGGGGGGTGGTGCCATTCCAGCTGTTGGGGAGCAAGCGGCAAAAGAATCCAAGGAAGATATTGAAGCTGCCTTGTCAGGTTCTGACATGGTGTTTATTACAGCAGGGATGGGGGGTGGTACGGGGACGGGTGCGGCCCCAGTGGTTGCCAAAATAGCCAAGGATATGGGGGCACTCACCATTGGGGTGGTGACCCGTCCGTTTCGTTTTGAAGGGCCCGTGAGAACCCGCCAAGCAGAAGATGGGTTGAAACGATTGCGTGAACAGGTTGACGCATTGATTGTGATTCCCAATGATAAATTGTTGCAGGTGGTTCAACGCATGACCTCGATGGTCGATGCATTTAAAATTGCCGATGATGTGTTGCGTCAGGGTGTGCAAGGGATTGCCGATTTAATCACCATTCCAGGGTTGATTAATTTGGATTTTGCAGACGTTAAAACGGTCATGATGAATTCAGGATCGGCCATGATGGGTATTGGTCGTGCCACGGGTGAGAACCGGGCCGTAGAAGCGGCCAATCAGGCCATTGCGTCCCCCTTATTAGAAGAGACCATTCATGGGGCAACGGGTGTTATTTTGAATATTACGGGTGGGGATGATCTATCTTTGCACGAAGTGCACAATGCGGCAGATGTGATTTATGGGGCGGTCGATCCAGAAGCCAATATATTGTTTGGTTCGGTGATTAACGAGGCCATGGAAGACGGTATTATGGTGACCGTTATTGCCACTGGATTTCGGCGACCGTCGGTGCCCTTGCAAGTGGTACCGGTTGCAGTGTCGGATGGGGAACCAGAGTTGACGGGGGTGGCCCCCGAATCGTCGGGTGTCTCAGATGCGTCCCCCGTTGAGCCAGTGGCACCCTCACGCTCGGGTTCATTTTTTACGTTTGATAACAAGGATGACGAATTTGACTTGGATGTGCCGTCGTTTTTAAGAAACAGCCAGTAATGTCCTCGCGCACATTGTATGACAAGGTGTGGGATGCCCATTGTGTGCGTCAGTTACCCACGGGTCAGGACCAGGTGTTTATTGGGTTGCACTTGATTCACGAGGTGACAACCCCCCAGGCATTTTCTGCCTTGCGTGAGGCGGGATTGTCGGTGGCATACCCGCATCGTACGGTGGCAACCATGGACCACATTGTACCTACCAGTAGCCATGTTCGTCCCTTTGTTGATGCTCAGGCGGAGGCCATGGCGGCGGCCCTGGAACAGCATGTCAAAGACTTCGGGATTTCTTTCTTTCATTCGCCTCAAACCAACCAGGGAATTGTGCATGTGTTGGGTCCTGAAATGGGACTGACCCAACCGGGTATGACCATTGCGTGTGGGGATAGTCATACCAGTACCCATGGGGCCTTGGGTGCGTTGGCCTTTGGGATTGGTTCGACTGAGGTGCAGCATGTGCTACAAACCCAAACATTATCCCTTAATCGATTGAAAGTGAGAAAAATTAGCATCAATGGGGTGTTGCCCCCCGGGGTATATCCCAAAGATGTGATCTTGGCGATTATTCAGCAGTTGGGTGTTGCAGGTGGGCTGGGGTATGCCTATGAATACGCCGGTGATGTGGTGTCGGCCATGGGAATTGAAGGCCGTTTGACAGTATGCAACATGTCCATTGAAGGGGGGGCGCGCATTGGGTATGTAAACCCTGATGCCACGACCATGGCGTATCTCAAAGACCGGCCTTTTTCTCCCAAGGGAGAGGCGTGGGATCGTGCCGTATCTTATTGGCAGGAGGTAGCGTCTGATGCATCGGCGATGTATGACAGTGAGGTGGTGATCAATGGGTCTGAACTTGAGCCCATGGTGACATGGGGTATTACCCCAGGGCAGTCGGTTGGGGTGTCAGGGTACATGCCCTTGGTTGAGGCACTTCCCATTGAGCAGCAGGCGGTGGCCCGTGATGCGTATCGGTATATGAAATGGGTCCCAGGCCAACCGGTGAAAGGGACCAAGATTGAGGTGGCATTTATCGGGTCTTGTACCAATTCCCGCCTATCAGATTTGCAGGTGGCGGCCCATGTGATGGCCAATCGTCGGGTACACCCTTCGGTGAAAGCCTTGGTGGTACCCGGTAGTTTTGCAGTCAAAAAAGCGGCAGAGGAACTGGGGCTCGACGAGGTATTTCGTCGTGCGGGGGCGGAGTGGCGAGAACCTGGGTGTAGCATGTGTTTGGCCATGAACCCCGATCGGTTGGTGGGGGATCAGGTGTGTGCATCGACCAGCAACCGCAATTTTATGGGGCGGCAAGGGTCCCCCACGGGGCGTACCTTGTTAATGAGTCCGGCCATGGTGGCGGCAGCGGCCATTGAGGGGCAGGTGGTCGATTGTCGGGAGATGGTGTCATGATCATTCAAGGTATGGCGGTTCCCATTCCGGGGGATGATATTGATACCGATCGGATTGTGCCGGCACGGTTTTTGAAAGAGTTGACCTTTGAACACATGGGGTCCTATTTGTTTTATGATCTGCGTTATGATGAATGGGGTGGGCGGTGTTCCCATCCTTTAAATGACCCGGCGTATGCCCATGCGACGGTGATGCTGGTGGGGGCCAATTTTGGGTGCGGCTCATCGCGAGAGCATGCGGCACAAGCCATTCAGCGTGCGGGTTTTAAAGCGGTGGTAGGGGTGTCATTTTCTGAGATCTTTTCTAGTAATTGTCAATCGATTGGGGTGCCGGTCGTCTTGTTAACGCCTGATGATGCCCGCCGGCTGATGGCCCACGTGACGGCCAGTCCACATGATAAGCTGACCTTGGATTTGACTACCATGACCTTGTCCTGTGAGATGGGGCCCATTGCGATTAACATGCCAGCGTCTCGGCGTCAGGCCTTTTTGACGGGGCATTGGGATGGATTGGGTCTGTTGATGTCCAATCCAGATGAGGTAAAAGCGGTGGCCAACCGATTGCCTTATATCCAATGGGGGTATGGATAATGGCCCCATGGATGACGTATGACTGGGTTTGGGTCCCCCTTTTGATTTGGGGGGCTTTTGTTGGAATGGGGTGGCTGGCGAATCGGTTGATAATACAACGCTTGTCTGCCGCCCCATCCTTGACTTGGATGGGGATGGTACGAGACGGCTTGTCGGGGGTTCCTGTGGGGGTGGGCGTGTTGGGTGGATTGGCGGTTGCCATTCGGGTGTCTCATATTCCGTCGTTTTGGTTGCATGTATCCAACCAGGCCATTTTATTGTTGGGTATTGGGTTTGGTACGTGGGTGTGTGACCGAACGGTCACTACCTTGTTAACCAATGCCATGGTCACCCAACGAGCCATCCCTTCGAGTTCTATTATGGTCAATGTGATGAAACTGTTGGTGTATGCCTTGGGGACCTTAACGGCCTTGCATTCGGTGGGGATTTCGGTGGCCCCCATTATTACGGCCTTGGGGATCGGGGGTTTGGCGGTGGCGTTGGCATTAAAAGATACCTTATCCAATTTGTTTGCCGGGATCCAGTTGATTGTGTCCAGCCAAATTCGGCTAGGGGATTATGTGAGGGTAGGCTCAGATGAAGGCTTGGTCTACGATATTACCTGGCGTAATACGTCCATTCAATCGTTGTCTGGTAATGTGGTCATTGTCCCTAATACGGTGTTGGCCATGGCCACGATTACAAATTATTCATTGCCCGGCAAAGGCTTGACCTGCACGGTCACCATTGAATTGCCCATTCAGCATGACTTGTCACGGATTGAATCGATTGTGTTAGATGAAGTGGCGACTTTGGCCCGATCGTATTCTCATATTGTGGGCAAGGGTTTGCCGTCGGTTCGTTTTGTGGCCTTTACGCCTACCGGGGTGTCCTTGTCTGTGTCGGTGCCATGTGCTGGGTTTGAATCCCAATCAGAGTGGCGGCACGTGTTGATTAAGGCGTTGGTGCAACGGTTTACACAGGACCATGTTGCCATTCCACATCCGGTCAAAGAAATCCATCATATTCATACTCCCGATATTCATACTCTCGTTGAGGATGACTTGTAAGGATGGGTGGCACGGGGGGGTGATCCGTTTGGATGTGGACCCATCGGATAAATTCGATGGATGCAAGTTTAGACCCCCCTTTGCCGATTTTTTTATATCCCCTTTCTGATAAGGGGCGATGGTGCCATGATGAGGGTGCGATGCGTATACCGGTAGGTTTTAATGTGAGCATGAACAGGGAATCACTTGGGTGGGCCATGATGCTATGCATATGGTTGGTGACGTTTGACGTCCCGTTCCTTGCGGCCACCATGAGTGTCAAAACCGTGGATTATGGGGTGACCTTACGATCGACGGGGTCTAATACGGCCTTGTCAGATATTAATGGCACCTTAAATCAAGATGCCCTACGCATTGTGAGTGTCTCTTTTTCGGGGTCTCAAAATGGGGATGGGTATAATGAATTGGCGTTCCAACTATTGGATGCGGCCCAAAAACAAGCCGAATCGGCGGTGCCGGCTAAAGTGATCGGCAAAGCCTTGATGGTGCCCAATCCAGCCCGTCAAGTGGATGAGCCACGATTGTATTATGAGTTGTCCAAAAACATGGATATTGAGTTTCGATTGTATGATATGTTGGCACGTAAGGTGTTCTCCACGACCTTTCCTTCGGGGTCAGATGGGGGAAAAGAAGGGGCCAATTGGCGTAAATTAGGCCTCGATACGTTTGACGGATTGTCTTTACCTGCGGGTGTTTATATCTTTCTGATCATGAATGGCGGAAAGGTATTATCGAAGGGGAAGGTGGCGATTATACCATGAAACAGTGGGTGATTCTGTTGGGGATCAGTATCTGGGCGGGTTGCATGATGCATGTGGCCCGGGCGTCCGATACCATGGCAGAGTATTTATCGGGTATTGAAGTGGGATCGTCTGCCAGGATGATCCGTTTGGGTGGTGTGGAAGGGTTTACCTTGTCATCTGAAGCGGTGTTTCAAAATCCGACCCGTTTGGGGTTGGTACAAAATTTTGGGGTGTCGTTTTTTTCGACCACCTTAATGGGAGAAGTCTCCTTTATGAATGCGTCGGCGGCCTTGAATACCCCCCTAGGGGCATTTGGTGTGGGATTTAATACCGCCGCAGTGCCCGGTATTCCCAAAACCATCTTGCAGACGGTGGGAGGGATTGAGTTTCCGGTTGAAATTGGGACGTTTAGTTATAATAAGACCGTCATGAAGGGTGGGTACTCGGCCATGCTATCACAAGAGTTTTTATTGGGTGTGGGCGTTAGTCTGTACGGGTCGAGTGTGGATACCATTACATCCTCGGGGATGGATTTTGATGTGGGTCTTAGTTACGAAGGGGAATCGGTGGCGATTTCAGCCCTTTTACGCAATATTACCTCCTCTAAAATTACCTACAGTACGGGTGCATTTGAGCAATTGCCAATGGAAACCGTATTGGGAGCGGCGTGGTTTGGTACCGAATTTTGGTTGTTGGGTCAAATGAAAATGTCAGGGTCCAAAGCGGCCATGGTGAAAAGTGGTGCGATCAATTACAATCCACTTGTCTTTCCTATGATGAATGTATCATTGGGGTATCGTGAAGTGGCCTTTTTTAAAGAAATTCAATCTCGTATGGCAGTAGGAGTGGGTCTGGACTTGGGTAAATTTAGTGCGGATTATGCGTATGAGACCAGTGACTTTCCGGAATACCCCGGCCATCACTACTTTTCAGTGGCGGCGTCATTGTAAGGTGATAAACATGATCCCCATTCCTCTGCGGCGATTGGCAATACAGTGGGTGATCGTGGGGTTATGGCTGGGTTGTGTTGGGATTGAAGGATTGCCTCTGATTCGTTTTTCGGGGGTTTTTATTACCAATAAAAACGAGCCCAATCCGGGCCTATTGAATGGGACCTATTCGTCTCAAATGGCATTGTTATCGGGATCTGGGTTTACTAACATCAAATGGCGGTTTACCGAGTCGGTTGTGTTTAAAAATGGGCGTTTTGAACTCATGCTCCCCTATCCGAGTGAGGGGTTGCTTCAATTGCCTGCGGGTGGTGGTGAGTTGCCTGCCGATGGGTTTCAGTTTGATTATGATACGGTGTCTTTGAGTGTGTTTCCATCGGTATTGGGCGCATTGGCTGAGCAGTTTCGTTTGTTGTCTTATCCATTTTCGGTCACCACCAAAGTGGCGGATTATGCCCTATCCGCCAGTGCCGAGGAGATGGAAGCGGTGGGTGATTTGAGTGTTCATGACGTGACCGTGAATCAGACGATGAGTGTTTTTGGGGTTGGGTTGGCGGTGTCCTCCAAATCCGTCAGTATTGGCGGCGGTGGATCCCCCGTGCACCGCTTATCGGTGGCCGGTTTGGTGAATGCAAAAGGATATTATGTCAATGGGATACCGTTGAGTGATACCTTGCCATGGCAAGCCCCGATTGGGGCGTCTTATATTCGATCCTCACCCGGGCATGATCGCATTGGCATTGGGTTGAAATACCCGTTAAGCACCCTTCATGTGGGGGGCTCAGGAACCGTGAATGCCACGGCTTTTTTAGCTCAAGGGCAACCGTATACGTATACCAATCAATGGCGTAGCCTCGTGGGTGGACAGGAGAATGATCTGACGGCCACGGTCTATGTGCCGGACGATTTGATGGGGGTTGGGATTGGTATTTACCGACCCATGGAACGATTGGAATTGGATGGGGCATTACGCTTGTCGTCTGATTTAGTCCGATCCCATCAGGCGGGTGTGATTCAATATGGCCTGTTGACCAGTCCCTTGTGGCCGTCACGCTCCCGGCGTGATTTTCAGGGATTGGTGGCCAGTGGTAACCAACTCGTTTGGAAGACGCTGTTGGGGTATGACCGTGAACCACGGCCCAATCGCCTGTCTTATTTTAAGCCGATTGCTGAGGCTGATACGGCATTGCCCATGATAGGTGCCACGGGTCTTGAGTGGTCCTCGACACTGCAGGCATTGGGACTTGGGATGACGCCCGATGCTACTTTTTCTTTGCGTCCATTGGCGTCGCAATCGCGGGTGCCGTTATGGTCGATGATCAACAGTCAATCGGGGGTTCTGTATCCGGTCTTTTCAATTGACAGCACGGGTAATATCGGAATCGGGACTTCGTCGCCGATGTATACATTGGATGTGGATGGGATTCTCAATGTCCAAGATGTGTACGAAAATGAGGCCCCGTATCGCTTGTCTCGATCAAAAGGAACGTATTTTCAACGCAATGCCAACAGTGACATTTTTTATTTGCATGGGAATGTGGGGATTGGTCGTCCTGATCCTACGTCTCGGTTGGATATCTCGGCGATCAATGTCGAACGGGGGGTGACACAAGAAAACCCGGCCTTATCGATTAGTATGCGATCGGCAGGATCGGTCATACGGTATACGATGGGTGTCGATTTGGGATCTCAGGAAACCTTCCGGGTTGAAAAAGGCGACATATTGGGCTCAAAAACCCCCTTGTTTGTTGCCCAAAAAGACCGATTTGGTGTGGGGACGGACACCCCTTATGCCAATTTAACCGTGTCGGGCAATGGGGGCATTGTGTTAGGGGGTGGGTTTCCGAATGGAACGCCCATGACACCCTGGACGGAAGAGTCCTATTTTTTTTGGTATCCCAGAAAAAATGTTTTTCGTGCGATGGGCTCATCGGTGGAGCAAACCGAGGCTGATATGGGCCTTCATTCCACTGCCATGGGGTATGACACCACGGCCAAAGGAAATTTTAGTTTGGTTTTGGGGGGGCAAAACAATCGGGTGGAGGGGGCGTATGCCAGTACGGTGGGGGGGCGCAACGTGATGATTGCGGATACGTCTGATTTTTCATTGGGGTTGGGTACTAATGTGTCGGTTCTTCATCATGGGGTGTGGGCATGGGGGGATCGAAATGGTGGCGCGTTCGCATCTCAGCGGGACAATCAATGGGTGATCCGTGCAGGTGGTGGAGTGGGAATTGGCACCACCAAGACGGCGATTTCTGATGCATACGGATCGAATGAGCGGCCGATTTCATTGGCGGTTGGGGGCGGATTGGTGACCCCGTACTTGTTTTTGCCGGGTAGTGTCGGTGATCTTCAATATGGTGTGACGGCTTTTTTGGTGGATCCCACCCAAAATGCCCAAGCCTTGGTCAATGATATGGTGGCATCGGGGCGGCTATCGGCGTTTGGTGACTTGTTGCAGTTCGATCGTCAGGCCTCGTTTTTGTATGATACGGGGCCTTATGCCACCAATGCCGAAATTAAGACGATTATCAACCGCTTGGTAGACCGCCCTATTTTGCGGTTGGTGGGTCAAACGCAAGATCGGGTGGTGGTGTATCAGTCGGGTGCCGTGGTACTCGGATCGGAGTTCGCGGAGGTGCCCGGACTGATGTTGAAGGGTATGGTAGGGGTGGCCACCACCACACCCCAAGCGGATATTCACATGGTATTACCCATGTCGAGTGGAGGGGTTTCACTCAATCGGGCGGCCATTTGGGTGGCCACGATGAATAGTGTCCCCACCCAACCCATCTTGGTGGTGGATGAGTATGGCAACGTTGGCTATCGGCAACTGCCTGATTTTAGGCCTTATGGTTCGTCCCTTCAGGATCCCAATCCAGAAAAGAAACGTGCGTATTTATTTGCTTCGTCCTTGCAGGTAAGCGCCATGGATTGGTGGAATGGCATGACGCTGACCAATGGGGCGTTTGCAGGTGACCCCTGGATGAGCATGCCGTTGCAGGGTGTTATGAAGCCATTGGTGTTTCCATCGGCTAACCTGAGCGTAGTGAGGGGTCTTTCGGTGATACCACGAACCGGCAATGTTGGGATTGGGACCCCCTCCCCCAGTGCCTTGTTGACCCTATCCAATCGCTCGTCGGTACAAAATACGTTGTTGTCTTTGCCTGTTCGATGGCCGACCTTGGCCTTTGATTGGGATGGGGTCGATCGGATGAGTATCGGGCGTCGGTTATTTGCACCCAGTACCTTGCTGTTTTATGCGGGTGGGAGCCAGATAGACGATGCGGCATTGGGCAACGCCAGCCTTGTGATCACGCCCACTCAAGTGGGGATTAAGACGATCCCCCAGTCTGGGGTGGTATTGGATGTGGATGGGGTGTTGGTCCTAAGGCCCTCGGCCAATGCCAGTGTGTCGGCGGTTCGGATAGGTAGTGGGCCGATGGTCGTACCGTCAGCGCCGTTGTTATCTCCCTTGTTACTGGGGGTTTCTAGGGTGGATGTTGCCAATTTTTCGGTGGGGGGGGTCTTGCAAGATTGGGCGGATGGCCAGAATGGGTCGGTGGTTCGGTTTTCTGATTTGGGCGGGGGATTGTATTCGTATACAGGGATTGGTCGCACAGACCCTGCGGTGGAATTGGATGTAAGGGGAACAGTGCGGGTGGATGCCCTGATGGCGACCAGTGCCACTTTTTCGGTGGTGACGGCCAGTACCCCAGTAGGGTTTTTAGAATTTGGTGAGCCCGCCGCCTTCTTGTCGGTGGCATCCGATCGGCTGGTGGTTCAATATGGATCCAACCAGGTGGATTTATCAGCGGTGATGACCCAAGGGACATCGTTACGGGGAGGTCCATTGGGAATATTTGCGGATACCAGTGTCGGTTTGCCCCCTTTTGCAGGTACCGAGATGGCTTGGAAACCCGATCGAGATGATGTATTGAATGCCCCGGGGCAATGGTCGGTGACGGGTTCGATGTCTTTGGTAATGCCCAGTGTCACGCGTGCATTGTCTACCCAATGGATCCCGACGATGACGATCAACACAGGGTTTTCGCATCACGTATCGTTGACGCGGGGGCCGTTTTTATCGGATTCATTTGGGTATCAGCTAACCCACTCAGGTGTCACCCTTTCGAACGTGGTGGATACGGAGGTGTTGGGCTGGAATGTGGTGGTGACCTTTAATCCGACGGCCACTTTATCCAGTGGGGTGGTCGGGGTCGGCTTGAATGTGGATTTAACGCAAGCGGTGGCCCAAACGGTGGGGGTAAGGGGAGAAAAAATAGCGGCTGTTTTTATGCCGGTTCCCGGTCAGCCGGGGGTTGGCATTGGGACCTCTTATCCCAAGGCCACATTGGATGTTAAAGGGTCGATGGTGGCGGACCGATTTATTATTGGGTCTGAACTGTCTCTGGTAACCATGAATGTGGGGGCTTCCTATTTGGATTTAACCCATTCTCAAGGCGTGGGGATAGGGCTCTCATCGCCCATGGCGGACTTGGACATCAATGGTGCCGCCCGTGTCGTAGGGCTCATGAGGGTGAAGCGAGGGGTGGTGGCCCCGAACTTGTCGATGGTGACCGCGCCGTTTATTGTAGCGAATGATCGGGTGGGTATGGGTATGACGACACCGGTTAGTGCGTTACATACCCAGCATCTGATCAATGCCCTGACCCCTTTGTCTCGGACCGGGTTTTCATATGGGGTTCATGTGGGGGATGGCAATATATATGCGGCCTATGGATTGACTGGACTGACGGTGTCCTTGCGTTCGCAAGTAGATAAGTTTGGCTATACCAGCGAACCGGTTAACTGGTTGGGGGTGTACCCTTTATCAGCCGCACAAGTACCACCCGTTGCGTATGGGGTGCGCTTGAATGCCACGGGGTTGTCCGTGGCCCCAACGCCTTTGAATCCCAATCCCTCGCCTGGCTTAACCGGGTTATTGATTACCATGCCCAATCAAGTGAATGCCAAGGATAGACTACTAGCGGCTACTTTTCTCAATACAACCGGTGGAGTCAAAGTAGGGATTGGTCTGACCAATCCAAGTGAGGCCCTAGAGGTGGCAGGGGATATTAAAGTTGACTCGTTTGATCTGTCGTTGGTGTCAACCCGATTGTTTCCTATATTTGGGGCAAGAAACATGGTGGTGTTAAATCAAATGAACGTGTTGGGCCCTGTTTTGTTATCCAGTATTAAGATCAATCGAACGGTGACAGCCAATCAATTGACGGTGTTGGCACCTTGGGATGTGCCGTCTTTGGTGTTATGGCCCCAAACGGCGGTTATGGGGGTGCTGACGGTGTCGGACCCCGTGGTGAGAATTGCCTCTATTAACGCATTGGCGGGGTCTTTACAGGTCGTGGTGGCGAGTGTCAATCGTGTGGGACCCCCGGTTGATACGACCGTGTCTGGTACCGATGCGTTGAAGTTGGGTGACGGTGTCCTTTCTTCGTTGCGTGTTGACCGGATGGTGACCGCTTCGGCCTTGTTGATTCCCAATCGATTGAGTGTGGCCAATCAAACAGTAGGGATAGGGGGTGAGGCAGGCTCGTGGTTGCATGTTCGCCAAATGGGGACGTTACCCTATGCCCCCGCTACTGTGAATACCTGGGCCACGGTGCATATTCAACATCCCACCACTTCCAGGTCGGATGACTCTCCAATTGGGTCGGGTATTTATGCTGCTTTCCCCAACGGACAAGGAGCAGGTGTGGTGGCGTATCGGACCACCACGTTGACGGCCCCTGATCGCACGGACCACGCCTTGCTTTTTTTAACCACGGGCTTGGGTGTGGTTCCAACAGATGCCATGAGGGTATTGGCATCTGGGCAAGTGCAAATGGGGGCTTTACCTGCTATCGGGGATACGTCGTTGTCCGCTTACGTATTGCTCGTGTCGGGTAATGTGATGGTCTCGGCGGTGCGGGGTTCGGCACTATTTCCGATTCAAACATCGAGTCTTGTGTTTGCCGGCTCGGTGGCCACTGTGAGTGCCACCACTCAGTTTGCGGATTCTTATTTTAATCCTGCCTTGACGGCACGGTGGCTGAGCCTGGCCTCTCAAAACACCTTGATCAATCCCATGGGCCTTTCTCATGTGGCAGTGGCCTCACCTGGCAGTGGGTTTCCTGTGGGGTCGTTTGTTTTTACGAATGCCGCCAATCAGCAGGCCAACTTGGGGAATGAGGCGTTTGTGGGGGATCGATATTCCCTGTTGGTATACCACCACGCCACCGGTCAACTCACCAATGTGTCACCCAATACCATGTGGGTGGATTCGACCCAATGGCGTGTCACGGTGAATATGACCACCAGTGGTAGTGGGGTGACCAGTGGGATTCGTGTGGTGTCTCGCCGTCCGGTTCAAACAAGTGGTGCCGGATTGATGGTAAGGACCAGTGTGGCCCCGCGCGATGTGTTACAAGCGGGCGTCACCCTTAGTGCGATGTCATTGGGTGTGACGGGCAATGGTCGGGGGAATGGGGCGGTGTACCGGGCATTGGCGGTGGATGTGTCCCTGGTGCCAACCCGTTCATACAGTGGGTTGACCCTGCAATATGGGGCGGCCCATGCGGCGTTGTTTCAACCGGGTCGTGATGCTCAAAATGCCTGGTTATTGGCCGATCGTTGGTCCTCCGTGGGATTGGATCAGCCCGCGATGATTCGCATCAAGGGAGACCCCACCCTTGCCGATCCGTTGTGGACCGTCGAATCGTCTGCTGCCAGACGGGGGAACCTATGGGTGAGTAAAGATATTAGCGTGTATGTCACCAATTTGGGGACACGCTCAAGTATGGAACCAAGCTTTGCTGTCCCTGCATTGATGGGGGTGTTGGGGCAAGGGGAGCTATTGCGATTTCGTGATAATGGGGGGGCATCATGGGTGTTGACGGAGAGTCAATCGTTCCCTCAATTATTGTTGGGTGTGACCCAAGCGGGA